>Ga0272446_1000809_pt1 | contig 47788 bp, 41 predicted proteins | sample YNPCB0061_FD_194587 | JGI IMG/M metagenome (GOLD analysis project Ga0272446, IMG submission 194587) | Hot spring microbial mat communities from Yellowstone National Park, WY, United States - YNP-CB-006-1 | ecosystem: Environmental > Aquatic > Thermal springs > Hot (42-90C) > Sediment | place...
TATTGGTGAGGTTATGTGCGGTGAAGGTTCAGAACCGTTTAAGTAATCAATCTTAAGGAATGTTGCTGTTTATGAATTGAGGGGATGACTCTCCACGATCGTTAGCGTGAATTTTTCACTTTTTTTACAGGTTACATTAAGATAATCTAACTATCTGTTTCACTCTGGGGCGTAGGCACAAATGGCTTTAACTAGATCAATAACTTGCCCAACAGTATTTCCTGTCTGAATGTAACCATAAACCATGACCAAAATCACCCTTTACGACACCACTCTTAGGGACGGCACCCAGCGGGAAGGCTTGTCTGTCTCTGTGCAAGATAAATTACAAATTGCCCAACTCCTAGATAATCTGGGCATTGATTTTATTGAGGGGGGATGGCCTGGGGCAAATCCTAAAGATAGTGAATTTTTTACCCTGATGCTCGATCGACCCCTGAAACATTCCCAATTAGTGCCATTTTGTATGACCCGCAGGGTGGGTACTACTGCTAAAACTGACCCCGCCTTTGCTCCTATCCTGCAAGCTCAAACTAAATGGATTACGGTGGTGGGTAAATCTTGGGATTTACATGTGCATGAAGGACTGCGCACCAGCCTCGCAGAAAATCTGGAAATGATTAGGGATACTATTGCTTATCTGAAAAGCCACGATCGACAAATACTCTATGATGCGGAACATTGGTTTGATGGGTATTGCGCCAATCCTGACTACGCCTTGACCACCCTCAAAACTGCCTATGAAGCGGGGGCGGACTGGTTAGTCCTGTGTGATACCAATGGGGGTGTCCTGCCCCACCAAATTTATGCAATTGTCCAAGCGGTGAAACGGGAATTGCCCCATGCTAGGTTAGGTATTCATCCCCACAACGATTCGGGGCTGGCTGTCGCCAATGCTATTACCGCCATTCAAGCGGGGGCAGAAATGGTACAGGGCACAATTAACGGCTATGGGGAACGGTGTGGCAATGCCAATCTGTGTACTGTTATTCCCAATCTGCAATTAAAACTCAACTATGACTGTGTTAGCCCTAGCCAACTGCAACAACTGACCTACATCTCCCGTCAAGTCAGCGAAATCGTCAATCTCGCCCCCGATGACCATGCCCCATTTGTGGGTTTGTCTGCCTTTGCCCATAAGGGCGGAATGCATGTGAGCGCTGTGCAAAAAAACCCGATTACCTATGAACATGTGAACCCCAACGCCATTGGCAATGTGCGGCGGATTGTAGTGTCGGAACAGGGGGGAGCCAGTAACATTTTGGCAAAAGCCGCTGATTTAGGGGTTTCCCTCGATCGGCATGACCCCGCCTGTAGGCAAATTGTCGATCGCATCAAAGAGTTGGAAAAGGTGGGTTATCAATTCGAAGCCGCTGAGGCTAGTTTTGAGCTATTGATGCGCCAAGTTACGGGACCGTGCCCCCAATTTTTTCAGTTGAAGGGTTTTCAGGTGCACTATGTGCACGGGGAAGCCAGCGCCCTCGCCACCATCAAGGTTCAGGTGAAAACCGAGACAGGGGTACAGGAAAAGCTGACCTGCGCCGAAGGCAATGGACCCGTTTCTGCCCTAGATCAGGCGCTTAGACTGGCTCTGCTGGACTTTTATCCCGCCATCGCTGATTTTCATTTAGTAGATTACAAGGTGCGCATTTTGAATGGGAATGCGGGGACAAATGCCACCACTAGGGTTCTGATTGAGTTTGCCAATGGCGATCGACGGTGGACGACGGTGGGGGTCTCAGCCAATATCATTGCCGCCTCCTGCGAAGCGCTGATGGAAGGGCTGACCTATGGTTTACTAATTCACTATCAAATTAACGATCGAGTGCCAGACAATTTATGAAATCCCTGTGGCTGACTGTGGCTGGTGTAACGGTCTGTTCTGCTGTGATAGGCAGTGTGGCGGTGGGACTCCTCAAACCTTCCGCTTCCCAGACTGCCTCGATCTCGATCGTGGTCAATGGTTTTGATCCTTTGAGCCATGAGCCTCTAAGTGTCAGAATTAGCCAGTTGGCAAATAATCCCGCCCCCAGACAAAGATTATTACTGGCTGAGCTGAGCCTGCAAAAAAATGATCCCCGCTCTGCCCTCTCTGCCCTAGATGGTTTGGAGAAAGAGTATGAGTTGTTGGCGGACTATGTATTACTGAAACGGGCACAGGCATTGACCCAAATGGGGAACCAGTCCCAAGCAAATCAGGTGTGGCAAGAATTACTCTCCCGCTATGGCGATCGACCAACCAGCGCCGAAGCCCTGTGGGCATTGAACCGTAAGGAAGAATTGATCCGTAAATTTCCCAGCCATCCCCGCAGTCGCCAAGCCCTGTTACAGATGATTGGCAGTCAGCCCCAGCGCCTAGAGCTAATTCGCCAGTTAGTTACCTACTTTCCCGACAGCCCGCAAATTGTGCCTCTGTTAAATCGTTTGACCAGTGGTGGCATGAGCTTAACCCCAGAACAATGGTGGTCGATCGCCAATGCCTATTACGATAATTTTGAGTTCACCCGCGCCGCCAATGCCTACAGTCGGGCTGTGCCCCATAGTTTTACCCTCTATCGTCAGGGCAGAAGTTGGCACAGGGCTAAACAAATAGGCAATGCCCTCAGCGCCTATCGCCGTGTGGTAGATACCTATCCCCAAAGCCCTGAAGCGCCCCGCGCTCTGATTCGCATCATGCAGTTGGGCAGTAGCGCCGAAGTCCAAAGTGCCAGCGATCGATTGGTGCAAAGTTATCCAGATACGGCGGCTGAAGGTTTATTACTCAGGGCAGAGCGGGGGGTAAACAGGGACCAAGCCATTCAGTTATTGCTGTCCCAGTATGGTAAATCCGAGGCTAGTGCCCAGTGGCGGTGGCAGGTGGCAAGGGATCAGGCAAAGCGGGGCAGACTCAAGGAAGCCCTGAGCACGGTGCAAACGATCGTGACCAACAATCCCCAGAGTTCTGTACTGGCGGAAAGTGCTTTTTGGGGTGGCAAATGGGCGCAAAAACTGGGAGATGCAACCACCGCCCAACGACTATTTCACACTGCCCTCAAACTGCAACCCAATTCCTATTTTGCATGGCGATCGGCAGTGGCGCTGGGGTGGACTGAGGTGGGGGACTTTAGCACTGCCCGTAATGTGAATCTGGCTCTGCGTCCCGTGTCGTTACGATCGTCCCTGCCTGCGGGTTCCCCTGTGGTGAATGAACTCTATGTCATCGGTCTCGATCGTTCTGCCTATGACCACTGGCAAACTGAAATCAGGGGCAAGCCCCTGTTGAATCCCAAAGAGATTTTTACGGATGGAGTTTTGCGCATCGGCGTAAATGATTACCTGACGGGGATTCGTGCCCTAGAGAGTTTGACTGGGATTGATGTATCGCCCCAAGAGCGCCAAGAAATTGACCAGTTGATGGCTTCGCCCCTCTATCAACACTCCCTGTACCCCCTGCCCTACTTTGACCAGATTCAGAAATGGGCGGGGGAATTTCAATTACCGCCCGCTTTAGTGATTGCCCTCATTCGTCAAGAGTCGCGGTTTGAGGCACAGATTCTTTCCCGATCTGGGGCAGTAGGACTAATGCAGGTGATGCCCGAAACGGGGGCATGGATTGCCAGTAGGCGGGGGATTCGCAACTATTCTCTGCAAAATCCTGAAGATAACTTGAATTTTGGCTCCTGGTATCTGGACTTTACCCACCGAGAATTTAATAACAATTCCCTGCTGGCGGTGGCGAGCTACAATGCAGGACCTGGGGCGATCGGCAGGTGGGTCAGGCAATGGGGGATAGGCGACCCCGACGAGTTTGTCAATCGTATTCCCTACGAGGAAACTAGGGACTATGTGCCCAAGGTATTCGGCAATTATTGGAACTATCTTTTACTCTATTCCCCAGTGATTCAACAACGGATGCGTTCCCTGACAAATGCTACTTGACAACTTAACCCAATCGATCGGCGGGCAATTTTTTGGGAGTGGGGATGAGATAGGCGACCACTGAACCGCCCACAAACCCCGCCACATTGCGCACTAGGGGTATCCAATCAGTGGTGCGAGTGATCACGGGGGCTATGCCAAAAGAGATGAGTAACATACCCCATAAAGGCGACAAGATCAATGCCCAGCGCCATGCAAACACTTCTCCTTCCCGTCGGGGATGCCCCGCAAAGCCAAACACCAAACCGCCCAAAATGGCAGACACAAGGGTGAGATACCACTGTTCAGGGGGTAAGCCCGGGACTACCACACAGCCATCATTAGCCAAACAGCCCAACACCGTATCCACTGAAGCCAAAATAGAACTGTCATAGCCTTGCTCCCTCACATAAAACTGGTTGCCATAGCGGGATTGGAGTTCAATCCAAAAATTGCGGGACAAGAGGGGATACACCGCATCCCCCACACTAAAATTAAGTAAATTTCTGCCCCGTGAGTCCGCCACCACCAGCACACTCCGATCATCCAAACCCCAGTAATCTTTGACCGCCCGCCCCGGGGTCACATCCACTTGGGTCAATACCCGCACCTTCCAACCTGTTTTGGCGGTAAACTCCCCCAACTTACGGTCCAGTTGCTGTTCCTGAGTAGGGGTCAAAAATTCCCCCAAATCAATTACATTGGTGGGATGGTCAGGCAATAATTCGGGAGCATCATAGGCAAAGGCGTGCCCCGTGCCCAAATTGACGATCGTCACCAGTAACACCAGCCACCAGCTCAGGTGCATGGTCAGATTGCGCAGATTAACCATAGGTATAAACATCTATCTTAATAATTCTTAATGATAGCAGAAGTAGAATCCAATTAGCCAATCTCGGAAAAATCTAGGACAAGACCGTGGTAATACAGTGGTATCCTGGGCACATTGCCAAGGCAGAGAAGGAACTGCAAACCCAGTTAAAGCGGGTGGATGTGGTGATTGAGGTGAGGGATGCGCGGATTCCCAGAGCCAGCGCCCATCCCCAAATTCCCCAGTGGGTAGAGGGCAAACTGCATTTGGTGGTGGTCAACCGCATGGACGCGATCGATCTGCACCTCAGACAAAAGTGGCAGGCGTATTATCAACAGCAAGGGCAGGAGATTTTTTTTGCCAATGCCCGCAGTGGGGAAGGGGTACGCCCCATTTTAGCCATGACCAAGACATCAGCCACCGCCGTCAACCAGCGTCGTCAAAGTCGGGGTATGCTCCAACGCCCAGCCCGCGCCGTAGTGGTGGGGTTTCCCAATGTGGGTAAATCCGCTTTAATCAATCGGCTATTAAATCGCAAGGTATGCGAAAGTGCTAACCGCCCTGGGGTCACCAGACAACTGCGCTGGATTCGCATTTCTGATGTGGTAGAACTCCTAGATACCCCGGGGGTCATCCCGCCCCTTTTGCAAAATCAAGAAACAGCAGTCAAACTCGCCATTTGTGATGATATTGGCACAGCCAGTTACGACCCTGTGCTAGTTGCCGCACGGGCGATCGAGTTGTGGCAAGAGGTAGGACTCAATTTGGCTGACCGCTATGGTTTAGATTATGTAAACACTGGCAACGATCGAGGCATGGTTTATCTAGCGGAACTTGCCGAAAAATTGCACCAAGGGGACAAACTCAAAACCGCCCTGAAACTGCTCCACGATTACCGCTCAGGTAAATTGGGCACGATCGGTTTGGAAGTTCCACCCAGTTGAGGAGAGCCGTATTTCAGCCCCAGAAGAGAGTTTCAGGTTAAGAATAGTATTCTCTCATACGCTGAACTCCCGACGGGTTGGGTGTGAGGGAATGGAAAAGAAGTAATAAAATATGAGTTCATTTGATAACAAGAGTTTGGCAGAATTGAACCCATGCCATTTTTAGAAAAGTGAAGTTTATTGGATTACTCCCCTCGCCCTGTGGGAGAGGGGCTGGGGGTGAGGGAAAAACTACCAAATATTATGAGATTCCTGCTTGACTAAAAACCAATTCCCCCCCTCCGTGAATCACTTCGCCAATAATGCGCGCCTCTGGCAGGTCTGTACATAAATGCGCCGCTGATTCGGGGGGTAGCACGATCGCCATGCCGATTCCCATATTAAAAGTATTGAACATCTCCACTTCCGATACCTGTCCCACTTCCGCTAACCAACGAAAAATAGGCGGTACTTGCCAACTCGATCGATCAATTAACACCGATTGATTTTGCCCCAGACAACGGGGTAAATTTTCGGGTAGTCCGCCCCCAGTAATGTGTGCCAAACCGTGAATCTCCCAACCCTCTTCTAATAATTTTTTGATCAACGATACATAAATACGGGTAGGGGTCAAACATTCAGCGCCCAAGGTACGATCGCTGTGCACAGGACTGGGAGCATCCCATGCCAACCCCCTGTCCGCCACAATTTGGCGCACCAGACTAAATCCGTTGCTGTGCAGACCCGAACTAGGTAAACCCACCACTCGATCGCCCACCTGCACCCTAGACCCATCGATAATTTTGTCCCGCTCCACAATGCCCACACAAAAGCCCGCCACATCATATTCCCCTGAAGCATAAAACCCCGGCATTTCCGCCGTTTCCCCGCCGATGAGGGCACAGCCCGCCTGTTTACACCCCTCCGCAATCCCCGCCACCACTTGCAGTAACTGGTCTGGCTCTAGCTTTCCTGTAGCCAAATAGTCAAGGAAAAACAGGGGTTCTGCGCCACAGGTGAGCACATCATTGACACACATTGCCACCAGATCAATGCCGATCGTGTGATGTTGATGACAACTGTGGGCAATTTTCAGCTTAGTACCCACCCCATCCGTCCCTGCCACTAGCACAGGCTGGGCATAGCCTTGGGGCAAAGCAAACAAACCACTGAATCCCCCCAAACCCCCTATTACTTCTGGGCGTTTGGTACTGTCCACCAGGTGACGGATTTTCTGCACAAATGCCTGCCCCGCCAGAATATCTACCCCTGCACTGCGATAATCCATGGTTTCACCGACTAAAAGTACTGCCCGTGCCCAACCACACCAACGATCGTAAGCCATCTCGTAGGGTTTTCAAGCCCGATTCTTGGGGATAGTCAGAGGGAATGGCAATGGGATGTATGGTGATGCCGCGGGAACCCAACACGATCGAGCCGACCACTTGGGCGCGGGGCATATGAAAATCGCTGGTGAGCACATACACACTCTTAATGCGACGCTTGGTGAGAATTTCTGCCATCACCGTAAAGTTGGAAACCGTATCCGTTGCCTGATAGTCCAAAATCACCCGCCCCCGATCGATCCCCGCTTGGTCAAATACATATTCCGCATATTCCTTGGGGCTACCTGAAGACACAAAAATCGGTAAATTGGGATATTGTTTGGCAAATTGGGCGGCAAACCGTTCGCGGGTCGGCTCCCCCCCCAACACCACGATCGCCTCAGGGGTGGTTTGTTTATTTGTCCCAAACAAATTGGCAAAACCCACAGTGTTATTTAAACAGACTAAGCCTGTACACAATACTAATTCTTGCAAAAAGCGTACCATTAGCCAACAGAACACAACGGGCATAGATTAACATAACTGAGTTGGCAGTCTGCCATGATTTAACCAGAAAAAATTGAGCCTCAGTTTTCGGCGGATTCAGCCTCACCCCCAGCCCCTCTCCCCAAGGGCGAGGGGAGTCAATACAGTGTAAGTATTTTGTCTATTTCCACACTGGCAAGGGAGTAAGTTCTTATCAGGGATTCAAGATGGCAAACTTGTCCTTACCAAATAGGCGACTGCCACCTCTATTTAGACATATTTAGACATGAGCTGATCGCACCAAAAATAAAGGACACTGGGTGTGGCGGGCGATCGATCTAATTTCAGGCTGGAGGATTTCTTCTCGCTTGGCACTGAGTAATACGGCATCATAAAGGCCACTGGCGCACAAATCCATAATCCCCTGGGTCAAACTTTCGGCACACACGGAAATGGTCGCCACCCTGCCCCTAGCGGTAGCGGTAACTTCTGCCCAACGATCGATCTGGGACAATAACCTTTGCAGATTGGCACTAATTTGCATAATCAAAGTTTCAGGCGCATCCGCTGTGGAGTGGTCAATGACAATTTGCGCTAGGGTAATCACCACTGGGTCTCGATCGTCATCCTTAGAAGCTATATCAGAAGTAAGTTCAGCGCTGAGCAAAGCATTGAGCACCTTGGGCGCATAATTGGGGTTAATGCCCTCCGTGAGGGGTAACAGCCAACGGCGAATGGGCCGATCGTGGTCATACACTTCAGGGAATTTCACCAATACCACATCACAATCCGCTTGGCGAATGGCTGTGTCCGCCACATCATTGAAAATGAAATTGGGTACAGCCCTACTGCCTTTCCAGCCCATGAGCAGTAGGTCAATGTGATGCGCCTCCACTATTTCTAAAATGGTAGGCGCAACTGCATGGGCGACCCGAATTTGACTGTGGATAGAAATATCCGTATCTACCATATTGGCCAAATTCAACAGCGCCTCACTCTCTTTGGTCTCTACCCGTGCCTCAGCCGTAGGTAAACCTTTGGGCACGACAATAATTTGTAAACACTCCAACTCGTATTGATAACTACGGGCGATGGACACCCCCAATTTAATCAAGTGGGAAGCGGTTTGGGGATTACTCAAAGGTAAGAGAATTTTGCCCCGTCCTGTGGCAGGGGCTTGTTTTTGATAGACCAGATAGGAAGGGTCAGCTCGATAATCTTTGGGCGATTGCAGTTGGGCGACTTCCGCCCGCAAAATATCACTGCGGGTAATAATGCCCACTAGACGACGATGGTCCAGCACAGGTAAACGGGACAGCTTGTAGTGGGACAGTAAATACAAAACATGGGCAAGACTATCGTCGGGGCGCACCGTAATCGGCGATCGAGTCATAATTTGGGCGATAGGCGTGTCTGGGCTGTAGTCCAATTCCGCCGCCCTCGCCAAATCTGTTTGGGTAATAATCCCCACCAGCACCCCATCCTCTAAGACGGGGAACCCCCGATGGTGCGATCGAGCAAAGGTTTGTTTGGCTTGCTCCAAAGTCAAGTCAGTAGTTAAAGTTTCCACCTTGGTTTGCATCACCGCCGAAGCGGTTAACTCTGTCCACAGGGCATCATTTTTCACCTCAGTTACATTTATGCCCCTCAGCGCCAACAAATTGGCATAAACCGAACCCGCCACTAATTTTTCTGCTACCAAATAGGCAGTAATTACCGCAATCATCAACGGCAGAACTAAATTGAAATCCCTAGTAATCTCAAAAACAATCACGATCGCCGTAACAGGAGTTTTAGTGACCGCCCCAAAAAAAGCCCCCATCCCCGCCAACGCATAGGTAGCCGAACTGCCCACCCCCTGCAACAGATGTTCCAAAATACCCACCTCTGCCCCCAGGGCCGCTCCCAAAATTAAACTGGGAATAAACAGCCCCCCCGGGGTCTCGGCACTACAGGCTAATACGGACAACCCAAACCGAATTACAAATACAGACAGGGCAAACTGCCATTCCGTATTTCCCAAAGACAGTAAACCTTGTAAACCCGCACTATCCCGAAACTCTGGCGCTAATTGACTGATGATCAATCCCGACACCAGTCCCGCCAAGCCAATTCTGCCCATTATGCCGATCGGCAAAAACCTACGACTCCAATCCACCCCCCTAACCACTGCACCCATAAACACCGCCCCCAAACTACCGCACAGCAGACCAAGAATGAGAAAGAAAGGTATTTCGGGCAGGGACACCTGAGACTGGTCAGCGATCGTCGTGCCAAGGGTCAATCCCTGTCCACCGAGAATGCGGGACACCACCCCACCAATAAAAGAAGCCAAAATGGTAGTAGTTAAGGTAATGCCCGACAGGTCGTGCAGTAATTCCTCAATCACAAACATCACCCCCGCCAAGGGCGCATTAAATCCCGCCGCCAACCCCGCCGCCGCCCCCGCCGACATCAACTGCCTGCGATATTCAGGGGAAGTAGGCACCCACTCACTCAACTGGGCCGCCAATGCCGCACAGATCTGCACCGTAGGCCCCTGCCTACCCAAAGCAAAACCCGACCCAAGGGTGAACACAGTAGTCAGTAATTTCCACAACCCTACTCGCCAATTCAGGGCGATCGGCAACTGGGCAAGGGCCGCCTTTACTTGGGGAATACCACTACCTGCCGTTTCTGGGGCAATGTTTTGCACAATCCACCCCGCCAATAGCCCACCCCCCAGCCCGATCGATGGTAAAACCACCCAAGGCGGATAGTCATTAGCTAGGGACACCCGCCAGCCCCCCACCGTGCCCACCCAGTCCTTGAGAATCAACGAAGCGATCGCCGCCACCAGCCCGATCACACAAGCCTCAACCACCGCCACCCGCTTGGGGTTCATCAATTTAGCAACCCGTCGCCGTAAATTGTGGGCAAGCATAAATTAGGGGGCATAAATCTGTTATGGCACTGGGCAACCTGCACCTGTCCAGCATTATTGCTTGAAAATTAAGTATATCTTGCTACTAATTTTTCTTTACCCCCAATAGCAGAGGAACGCATAGATATATTAAAATAATCCCATGATCTTAATGCACTAGTAACAACGACCCCTAAGATCAATTTCTTCCACGGCTTGAGGGTGTCTCACTTGCCATCCTCAAAATTCCTCCAAAATCCTAGTCTAGTTAAAAGTTCACTATTCTTGAGGTAGAAATCATGGCAAAAGAAAAACCAGTGTTTCAAGTTGCTCAATTTAAGCCAGATGGGATCGGATCGCTTGCTGGGGGCTTTGTGTTTACGATAGTGGTTGGCACATTTATTGCTTCAGCCACTTTGGACTCAACAGAAGTACAGGATTTCATAAGAGGATTTGGCAGGTTCTTGCAGATGGTGGCTGGGGTGGTTTTGGTATCTGAGTCAATATCTTTTGTCAGAACTGGAGTTATTGGCAAGTCAGGAACATTTAGTGGTGCTTGCCTGTGGGACAGCTAACGAATTGAATGTACGGTATCCCACCCAACCCAGCTCAAGGGACTGTTCCAAATGTGGAAAGAGGTGCGTACTCAAAGCTGGTAAGTTTTACCAACTAGACTCCCCCAGATGGCTGGATGCCAAATTTTCGGCAATTAAAAATGGCATCGGTCTGGTGCACAAGGGAATTACTACCGCCTCTTGGGGGACGCTGATCTTGGTGGTTGGGCTAATTTTAGGTTTCACGACCAGGAATTTATTAGCGATTGCGGTTCCTATTGCATTATTAGTAGTTAGTGTGGGAATGCAAGTGTATGGGGTATGGCAGTGCCTCCAAACCCCCGACCAAATTTCTGCCAAAAACTGGATCACAGCTACCGTGTGGCTAGAGGGGGCAACCATTTTATTATTTGTGGGCAAATTTTTCTTTTGGGATGCCGCATGGCTTGACTTTCTTTTGCATGGAACGATTCTAGCGGGTCAAGTCGCCTTTCTCACCTTCCTGAAAAAGCTCTGTACCTTTGTCCAGCGGGGCGATGTAGGGGAAAAATTCGAGGGAGTGCTGGTTACGGTTATAATAACTTTCGGTGGATTGCTAGTGCAACCTTTAATACCCGATAGCTATCAAACGCCGCTCTTCATAGTTTTAGCCTTAGGTGGGGCTGGTGGATTCTTTAGTTATCTAAGTAACCTAAAACAACTAGAAATACACATTGATAAAGCCCTCAATGCTTCCTAGTACATCTTCCTCTAATTTTTTTATCTCCTCTGATTCGCTCTGTACCATCATGTAAAACGACTAGGATTACTCCCAAATTGCATCAGAAATATACACTTTTCCATAGCAATTCCTAATTGCGAAAAGTCCCCCAAAGTGAAGGGAATAAAATTCTATTTATTACTGATTAAATAGGGAGAAAATCCCCCTGAACCACCATGAAAATTACTCTATGCAAACGATCGATCCTATGGGTTTGTGGATTACTGGTAGTGTTAATCGGGGGCTGGTTCAGCTATTGTCCCGCTCCTGAATATACCCTCGGGGACGATCGATCTATTCCCATCTATGTCAGTTACCACAATTGGCACTCGGCGGTGGGATGGCGGCAGGCAGAAGGGGAAAATCTAGGAGCTGAACCTTGGCGCTCAGCCCCCATTGTGGAGTTTGGCTGGGGCGATCGAGACTTTTTTTGGGGCGGGGATGAATCGTGGCTATCCATTTTGCGCATGGCGGTCTTGCCTTCCCCCAGTGTGATTCACGGCGCTAGCCTGCCCACCACTGTCGATCGGTGGCTACAGGTGCCCATGCAGACCCTATATGTCGATCGGGGCGCATGGCGCAGACTCAAGGAGTATGTACAAAATTCTTTTGCGCTGGACGATCAGGGCAATAGGCAGATAGTGGGGGAGGGGCAATACGGTTCTCGCACTCCCAGCACCTTTTTTTCCGCTCGTCCCCTGTACAGCCTATGGTGGAACTGCAACACATGGTCTGCCCATGCTCTGCACTACGCTGGACTTCCCCTTTGTCCCAGACGAGTGTGGCTAGTACAACAACTACAGGCACAACTACAACAAGTGCAATCCCCCCCAAACCATTGATAATTTACATAGAAATCAAATTATTTAACTTACTTTAATGCACAATATCTTCATATTTGTGTCCATATTTTCTACAGAAAAAAAGTTAATAAATAGGTCATACTGGGATCAGGTTTAGTTTTGCTGGTTTACCAGTAATACCTAAGTAATGACATACCCATTTGCCATTAGTTTATTTGTATTTATTACCTTCTTATGCTTAGCATGGTGGTTCATACCCGCCCCGATCGCTACGGCAATAACCATCGGTGTAATTATGATAATTTTGTGGTGGTGGCAGAGTTTAATTTCTCCTCTAAGAAATTTATCCACTGCATTAGTTAGACAAACAACTATTAGGGGAAATTGGCAATATACAGATTTACAAACTATTATTCATAAATTTAATCAGTTACAAGAATTAACTAATAATTTACAGAGCCATGTCGATCGGCATAGTCTGCAATTAGATTTTTTAATGCAGGGGATTCCTGGCATAGCGTTCCTGTTAGATCGGGACAGGCGTTTCCTATTAGCCAACTCTCAGTTAATACATTTATTAGGGGCAGAACCAGATAGTATTTACAGAAGGGACATGAATATTTTGCCTCCCGAATTGAAGCGCCCATTAACTAATTTTTTAGATAGTAATCTCACCTTTTTATCAAAAGAGATTGAACTTGAGCAGAAGACTTTTTTACTCACCCTAAACAGGGATCAGAACTTTAGTATGGTTGTGGGGGTGGACATTACGCCCTTGAAACAGGCAGAGGCAAAGTGGCGACATCAAACTTCCCGCGATGCCCTGACGGGATTGGCAAATCGTATGCAATTTAATGCTGATCTAGCCGTGGTTTTAGAGCGGGCAGAACAAACTAAAGACTTATTGGCAATTTTATTTTTTGACCTCGATCGATTTCGGCTTGTCAATGACTCTTTGGGGCATATTATTGGCGACCTATTACTGCAATCTGTGGCAGATGTACTCAAACAAACGATCGTCAAACTGCATCCTGAAGGATTGATTGCCCGTTGGGGGGGGGACGAGTTTACGATTTTACTCCCGCGCTTGCACAGTAAACAGCAAGCCACCCAGATTGCTCAGGCATTACTTATCGCTCTGGATCAGGATTTTATGGTGGGGGGGTACACCCTACACACCACCGCCAGTATTGGTATCGCCGTTTATCCCCTAGATGGAGAGGACAATGAGTCCCTGATCAAAAATGCAGATGCGGCGCTCCACTTTGCCAAAGCAAGGGGACGGAATAACTGGCAGGTTTATGACCAAAATATGAATAATCGCTCCCATGAAGTACTGATTTTAGAGAATGGTCTGCATCGGGCCATCGCCCAAAAGGAATTTATGGTCTATTATCAGCCCAAGGTGGATGCAGGGACGGGCAGGGTCACAGGACTAGAAGCCCTCATCCGTTGGCAAAACCCCGATCTGGGTTTGGTTATGCCAGGGGACTTTGTGCCTCTAGCGGAAGAAAATGGCTTGGTAGTGCCCATCGGAGAATGGGTATTGCAAGAGGTGTGTTGGCAAAATCGCCAGTGGGCAAATCAGGGGCTGGCTATGCTTCCCATCGCCGTTAATCTCTCAGCCCGCCAATTTCTGCAACCCAATTTGTTAGCCATGGTGGAACGATCGTTACAGCAGTTTGGTATTCCACCCCAATTCTTAGAGATTGAAATCACTGAGAGTTTAGCTATGAACGATATGGAAATGACTCGATCGATCCTGAAACGGTTTTACCAGATGGGCATTGGGGTCACTATTGATGATTTTGGCACGGGCTATTCTTCTCTCTATTCCCTGAAACATTTTCCCGTGCATACCCTGAAAATTGATCGATCATTTATCAAAGATATTGTGCACGACCACCAAGATCGAGCGATCGTGCAGGCGATTATTTCCCTCTGTCAAGGGCTAAACCTAAAAGTGATTGCGGAGGGGGTAGAGACCCAAGAGCAGTGGGAAATTTTGCGGAATTTACGATGTAGTGAACTGCAAGGGTATTTGTTTAGTCATCCCCTCCCCGCTTCCAGAGTGACCAGTTTGTTATCTGCTAATGATCAAGGTCTGATTCTAGTACCTAAATCCCCAGTCCAATAATCATTTATAGCAATTTGGTTACTCCTTTCCCACTTTGCCTCACTCCGCGAGGGGAGTAAATTAGACCGTCAAATCATAAATTGTCGATCGTGGGGGCGACTTAGCATCGCTGGCACTACCAAACTTAGGTAGAATAAACCTAATAAAAATCTAAAATTTGAGTTTATATGGCAATCATCCCCACCCAGCCCAAGCAAACCGTCATTGCTCCCTCCATTTTGTCCGCCGACTTTAGCCGCCTAGGGGCTGAAATTCAAGCTGTAGATACCGCAGGCGCTGACTGGATTCATGTAGATGTAATGGACGGGCGGTTTGTCCCCAATATCACGATCGGTCCGTTAATTGTGGAGGCGATTCGCCCTGTAACTAGCAAGCCCCTCGATGTGCACTTGATGATTGTGGAGCCAGAAAAATTTGTCCCCGAATTTGCCAAGGCAGGGGCAGACATTATCACTGTCCATGCGGAACACAATGCCTGTCCGCACCTACACCGCAACCTGTGCCAGATCAAAGAATTGGGTAAACAAGCGGGGGTCTCCCTCAACCCCTCCACGCCCCTCAATCTGATTGAGTATGTCCTCGACCTGTGCGACCTGGTGCTAATTATGAGTGTGAACCCTGGGTTTGGCGGTCAAAGTTTTATTCCCCAAGTACTGCCTAAAATCCACAAACTGCGTCAAATGTGTGATGAACGGGGCTTGAATCCTTGGATTGAAGTGGATGGCGGTCTCAAGGCAAATAATACATGGCAGGTTTTGGAAGCGGGAGCCAATGCGATCGTGGCGGGTTCAGCCGTGTTCAAGGCCAAGGACTATCGGCAAGCGATTCAGGATATTCGTTACAGCAAGCGTCCAGAGTTGGTTACTGTCTAACCATAGTGACAGAAGCGAGTGGCAGGGTGGGAAGTGATTACTCCCTCCCTGTTATTTTGTGTCATAATAACGATATTTTCCCTTTTGAGGGATGGAACTCTGAAAACTAAACTCTTGCTTTGAGGTATTTTGCCATGGATGTAATCCCCGCAATCGACATTTTGGATGGGCGCTGTGTGCGTCTTTATCAAGGCGACTACAACCAATCAGAAGTATTTGGGGAAGACCCCGTAGCGATCGCCCAGCATTGGTACAGTCAGGGGGCAAAACATTTACATGTGGTGGACTTGGACGGGGCAAAGGCAGGTACACCGCAAAATTTACAGATTATTGAAACCATTGCTCGATCGATCCCTATCCATGTGCAGGTAGGGGGAGGCTTGCGGGACCGCAACAGCATCATGGCGGTATTGGCAACGGGGGTAAGCAGGGTAATTTTAGGCACGATCGCCGTGGAGCAACCGCAAATGGTGGCAGACATCTGCGCCGAATTCCCCGGACAAATTTTGGTGGGCATTGATGCCCGCAACGGTTTGGTCGCCACTAGGGGCTGGTTGAATACTTCGGAAGTAATCGCCGCCGAATTGGCACAACGGATGACCAGTGTGGGGGTGGCAGGCATTGTCTATACAGATATTCAGCGGGACGGCACTTTACAGGGCCCCAACCTAGAGGCGCTCAGGCACATTGCCACCACCGCCCGCATTCCTGTCTATGCTTCAGGGGGCATCAGTTCTATTACCGATCTGCTCAGTCTGTTGGCCTTGGAACCCTTGGGGGTGAAGGGGGTAATTATCGGCAAAGCCCTCTATACCCAGAATATTCAACTCAGGGAAGCCATGCGGGCTGTCGCTAATGGCAGGTGGCAGGATGCGCCCGATTTGGGTTCAGTTATTGGTTAGGGTTACCTTTTTGCCCCAAACTATTGTCCCACAAGGACAGCCACAGGCGGCGTTCCCCCCGCTCTGAACTGTAAAACAAAAGATCAGTGAGTAGTTTCAGTGCCAATTTGGGCAAGGGGTGGCTCGATCGATCCGTATCTGTCAGGGTCATGCGATCGATATACAGGTGATAAAACCGATCCACATAATCGGACAAAAGGGGTTGCCTGTGCCATTCCTGCGATTGGGACGCACATCTTTCTAAGGAAGTAATTGCCTCCCGTATTTGCTGATGATACTGTTGGGCAAGGCGGGCAATAATCAGGGTCAATACCTGTGCCTCCTCAATGTCCAGATTTTTGCGCCCCTTGCTTTTGCGCAGGGGATTAGATTGCCGCAGTCGCCACAAACTGAGACGGTCATTAAACATTGCCCCAAACCCTAACTCCTGTCCCATTTTCAGCACCGCATCCGAGCCGATCCCCGCAAAGGCTTCCAAAGCCAGCAAAACCAGATCAAGTTGGGCTTTGCTCGATCGTAATTGGGGGGGATTTACTTCAGCCATGGAGAAATGATTAGATAGGGGCAGTTACTCTAGATTGTCTGTGCTTAACTCTAATTTATTTTCCGCCATCGTCCTGACAGGTTTACTGGCGATCGGGCTATTATTTTTCCTCAAAGCCTCCACCAAAGACCGTACCGCATCCCTTGCCTTGGCAGTGGTCGATCGAGAGCTACCCCAGCAAATTTATACTTATCTGCGGAAGCGGGGTTACCGTCTCGTCAATCCCTCCCCCTCAGCGGAAATGTTGGTGTGGCGGGGACAGGTACAAGCCAGCGTCTTCCTGTGTATCTTTTTAGCTGTCCTTGCTGGCATCGGTTTAGGCAGTCTGGGGTTGGTGTTGGTGATTCTTGTCCCCGACCTGTGGAATTATCAAATCAATCTGGTGACCATGTCCCTGGGGGGACTAGGGGCGGGTTGGTTTTATTGGCGGGGGGCAAACCGTGAAGAAGAAGTAAAAATTACTTGCCAACAGCGCCAGTCCAATGATTTCTTAGTGATTGAGGCCCATCGGGACGAATTGGCGAATCTACAAAATGCTCTGCGCGGTCATTAAGTTTGCTTAAATTTTGGGGCATTCCTCTAAAAACCGTGAGACTTGGGGGATAATTTATTACTGGCAATCACTTCTCACATCCATGACCGATCCCATCAAGCGTTCCAAGGTAGAACTCCTAAAACAAAATAGTAATTTTTTGCGGGGAGACCTCGCCCAAGAGTTGCAAGAACCCACCCCTTGTTTTTCCCAGAATGGGGTGCAGTTACTCAAATTTCACGGTTCTTATCAACAAAAGGACAGGGACTACGAGGCGCGCCGAGCCAAAGGAGAAACCCCCGCCTACAGCATGATGTTGCGTACCCGTACCCCAGCGGGGATCATGCCGTGGCAATTATATTTGGCACTAGACCACCTTGCCGATCGCTATGGTAATCAGACCTTGCGCATCACCACCCGTCAGGGTATCCAACTGCATGGCATCCTCAAGGAAAACCTGAAAACCGTCATTGCCCAGATTGTCGAGCACATGGGATCAACGGCTGGAGCCTGTGGGGACATTAACCGCAATGTGATGGCACCCCCCGCCCCCTTTGTGCATTTGCCCGCCTATCGCTACGCCCAAGAATATGCAGTGCGCATTGCCGATCTCCTAGCCCCCCAGGGTGGTGCTTACTACGATATTTGGTTGGATGGGGAACAGGTGATTACGGGGGAGCTACCAGAGGTGACCCAAGCCCGCCGTGAATCTGGTACGGGCAAAATCAATACCATCTTTCCCGATTCCCCTGAGCCTATCTATGGCGATACCTATATGCCCCGTAAATTTAAGACGGCGATCGCCGTGCCGGGGGACAACTCGGTGGATTTATTCACCAATGACTTGGGGCTAGTGGTAATTGTGGATGACCAAGGCAATTTAGAAGGGTTTAATGTATTTGTGGGGGGTGGACTAGGACGCAGTCACAACAGCGACGATACCATTGTGCGCCTAGCCGATAGCATTGGTTTTGTGCCCGTAGGGGAAATTTATCGGGTGGTCAAGGCGATCGTGGCAGTGCAAAGGGATCACGGCGATCGATACAATCGCAAACACGCCCGCTTCAAGTATTTATTACACGACTGGGGGGTAGAAAAATTCAAGCAGGTATTGCTGGACTACTACCCCACTCCTTTAGCTGAACCACGGGAATTGCCCCCCTTCACTTATCAAGATTATTTGGGCTGGCATGAGCAGGGGGACGGCAACCACTTTTGGGGTATTGCCATTGACAACGGTAGAATAAAGGACGAGTCCCACTATCGGTTGAAAAGTTTTTTGCGGGAGGTGGTGCAGACTTATCATCCCGAAATCCATCTCACCCCAAACCATAATTTACTGTTGTGTCATCTGTCCTCCGACGCGAAAACCGCTATCCAAGCCTTGGTGGCAGAGTATGGCATTCCTGCGGTAGAACAGGTTGATCCCCTAAGACGCTATGGCATGGCTTGTCCCGCCCTACCCACCTGTGGTCTGGCAATTACGGAATCGGAACGGGTCTTGCCCAGTGTCCTCGATCGTATCCGTCAGCTTTTGCAACGCATGGGTCTGGCTGATTTACAGTTGGTTACCCGCATGACTGGGTGTCCTAACGGTTGCTCCCGTCCCTACATGGCAGAGTTGGGATTTGTGGGCAGTGGGGTAGGGGAATATCAACTGTGGTTGGGGGGCAATTTAGCCTCTACCCGTTTGGCTGTGCCCTATATGCAGAAGTTGTCCCTAGCGGAATTGGAACAGCACCTAGAGCCTCTATTTGCTTACTTTTTGCACGATCGATTACCAAATGAACCTTTTGGGGATTTTTGCACCCGTAAAGGCATGGCGGATTTACAAAATTATGCCCAAAACTATACCCCTGGCCAGTGGGAGCGCAAAGGCAAGCGCAAGGATGAACGCCATCGTATTAACCTATCCACGGAAATTTATACTAGGTTGAAGCAGACCGCCCTAGCCCAAAAGATGCCCATGAAAGAATTGGCAGAACTGGCTCTGCAGGAGTATTTTGATCGATTAAATCCCCCCGCCGACTCAGAGTAATTCAGAAACATTCTGCTAACGGGAATGGCGGGATTCGAACCCTCGACCTATCGCTTAGGAGGCGATCGCTCTATCCATCTGAGCTACATCCCCAACATTGAAAAATTGTATCTCAAGATTGTAGCACTTCCACTACTTTTTGCCACAACTGGTGATGTAAAGCATAACTCTGGCAGCGATCGAGCCTAATTTCTAATACTTTAGTACCCGTTCTGTGGGGGATCAGACTAATTTCTTGATGTAATTGTTGTCGATCGTGAATGGGTTGATAGGCACAACCAAAGGCGGGAATAATTTGGGCAAAATTTAAGCCGTGGGGAGTGAGAAAAAACTCTTGAAAGGGCGGATTGTAATGAGATATAGGCAGGTAATGGAAAATACTACCCCCGTCATTATTGAGTAAAATTATGGTCAAATTGATCTGGTATATTTGGGCTGTGAGCAAGGTATTGATGTCATGATAAAAAGCAATATCACCACAAATTAACACCGTAGGAGATGGAGAATTAAACGCCGCTCCCAACCCCGAAGAAACAGTGCCATCTATACCATTTGCCCCCTTATTAGCTAAAATTTTAATCCTTTGTTTACCATGAAAAAAAGTATCTAAATCTCTGGTGGGCATACTATTTGCCACATACAAACAGCTATTATTTGGTAAATTGTCGGCTAATTCTTGATAGATAATCCCTTCAAATGGAAACGGAACTTGCTTGAGAAATTGCTGAACAACTTGGGCAGTTTTAGTTTCTGCCTGTTGAAACGCCCTGCGCCATGCTGGATTTAATGGATAAATTTGCTTAGCTATTGCCCTAGTTAATTCCTGTAGAAAATGGACAGGATCGCCATATAAAACACGACTATTGCCATGTAATGGATTAGTAAAAGTTTGGGCAATTACCACCTCTTCCCATGCCTGAATATGCTGAGCTAACCATTGCCCTAAATACTTAGAAGTAGGCATGGCACCAAATCTAATAATAAATTGGGGAATATGTGCCTGACAAAATTTTACACACCGCAAAAAACTATCATAATGACTAATAAATTTACCTCGATCGAGACCAATAGCTTCTACTAAAACAGGATAACCCACCCGATCGCTCAACTCTAATAATAGGGGGACTAATTCTTCAGCAAAATCGCCTATGCCCACAATAATAATGCCTTTAGGGGACTGATAAATTTTATTGGCAATATCATGGATTACGGTAGATTCTATTACTAGACTTGTAGCAGTTAGATTAGCTAATTGCTGTCCAGTGTGTCTAAAAAATGGATAACTTAGGTCAGGCTGATCAACTAATGGTTCATGGAAGGGGAAATTGAGATGCACTGCACCATTGGGAGTGCCTAAATCCCCTCTGGCAATAGATATAGATCGCCGCAAACTATTCCTTAAACTATTGATACCTTGGGGAGAAGTATCAGGTAAACCCACATCATAAAAATAGCGCACCTGATCTCCATACAACTTAATCTGATCACTGGTTTGGGGCGCGCCACAATCCCGTAAAGAAGCTGGTCGATCGGCAGTTAAAATAATTAGGGATACTAAACTTAAATTAGCCTCAATAATGGCAGGGAAAAAGTGGGCGGGCGCAGTCCCCGAAGTGCAAACTAATGCCACAGGAGTTTTATATCTTTTAGCGTGTCCCAAGGCAAAAAAAGCACTATTTCTCTCGTCCAAATGCACAATTAACTGCAAATCTGACTGCCTATCTCGTAACTTGACTAACCCCCACACTAACGGGGTCGATCGAGAACCGGGGGAGATACAAACTAACCGTATTCCTGCCAGATAAAGCTCTTCCGCAGTGATACAACCCCACAGGATATTCTTATTATCAATAGACACGAAATTCAGTTAGTAATTGGGCAATTAACAGGGCTTAATCATATACTAAAATTGCGATTTATAGGTAAACAGAACTGACATACTCCCCTCGCCCTTTGGGAGAGGGGCTGGGGGTGAGGGAGAAAAGCCGAAACTTGCCCCAACCAAATAGGCGACTGCTAGAACTGGAAATGCCCCCGACCTCCCCTTAACATCTCTTTACTTTAACCCAAGTCCCCAATCTCCTGTGGTATGGTGACTTACAACCCTTACTGACTCAACTATTTAGTAAAGTTTTATTATGGTAGCCACACCCGATAAACCCCTGACCAAAGACACGCCCGTTAATGGCACAGGTAGAAAAGAAACCATCTTGACACCGCGATTCTATACCACCGATTTTGATGCCATGGCAAACATGGATATTGGTAATATGGAAGCGGATTTCAAGGCAATTTTAGAAGAATTTCGCGCTGACTACAATCGCCGCCACTTCGTACGGGATGAAGAATTTGCCCGATCGTGGGAACACATTGATGAACGCACTCAAAATGCTTTCCGTGTATTTTTAGAAAGTTCTTGTACTTCGGAATTTTCGGGCTTCTTACTCTACAAAGAGATTGCGGTGAGGCTCAAGGAAAAGAATCCGATCGTGGCCGAATGTTTCTCCCTGATGAGTAGGGATGAGGCACGCCATGCGGGGTTTCTCAACAAGGCAATGCCCGACTTCAATTTACATCTTGACCTCTCTACCCTTTCCAAAACAAAGAAGTACACTTACTTTCAACCCAAGTTCATCTTTTACGCCACTTACCTCTCGGAAAAGATTGGCTACTGGCGCTACATCAAAATCCATCAGCATCTAGCGGCTCACCCCGAAAATCGCATCTATCCCATCTTCAAGTTCTTTGAGAATTGGTGTCAGGATGAGAACCGTCACGGGGATTTTTGTAATCTTCTGCTCAAGAGTCAGCCCGAATATATCAAAGGTTGGCAGGCGGAACTGTGGAGTCGGTTCTTTTTATTGTCGGTATTCACCACCATGTATCTCAATGACATTTGTAACCGTTCCGATTTTTATGAAGCGATCGGCATGGATACGCGCAAATATGTGGATGTGGTATTGCGGGAAACCAATCGGGACGCTCAAAAAGCATTTCCTGTGGTCTTGGATTTGGATAATCCTGAGTTCTGGTGGCGTTTGCGCATTTGTGAAGCTAATAATGCTCAACTGGCGGCGATCGATGCCAGTGCCGAACCCAACTGGTGGAAAACGCTCAAGAAGTTACCGTACTATGTGAACAATGCATGGCAGTTCCTGCGCCTGTTCCTATTGCCTCCTGTGCAGGTACAAAAGGGCGTAGTGCGTTAATCACGAGAGAGAGTTTTTGCCCTCACTCCCTCTCCCAACAGGGGAGGGGATTTTGTGTATTCCCACAAGGAGGAAGTTGATTCTGAACCCCAAAAGAGTTACTCCTTTCCCACTCTCAAATTGATAGTTTTCCGCTCTTTCCAAGGGCGAGGGGAGTCAGTCCAGTATAAGCATATTCCTACACTGGGAAGGGAGTATCCATAATCTTTGTTCTTGCAATAGAACCCTCCCATTCTGACAGGCATCACTGCAAAACTATGCGAATGGTGCCATCCCCTAAAATTTCTTGGCAAGCTACCTGCAAACCTTGACTTTGGGCAGTATGTAACAATCGCAGATGAGTATATCTTTGGGTCAATTTATCCAGCCACTCTTGGTTATATTTGCCGCGATCGTAATCGGAAATAATGGCACTATAACTTCCATCAGGTTGTAACTGAAATCCCAAATCATTACTGAACTCACCAATAAACTGCCGCCGAATAATAATCTCTGCCCGTTCAGGGCGTGGGTCTCCCTCATAGCCATATAAAATTTGAGGTTCAGAGTGTACTTCTACTTGAGCAAAGCCAAACTCCCTTAACACTTGGACAAGGGTATCTCGATCGAGCAGTTTAGTGCGAATACGGGTGAAGTGGGACATTTTCGCCTATAATTTAGCCTATTGTTTCGGAACTATGCCATGACCCATTCTACCTTGATTGCCCAAATTGACCAAGTAATCGATCGGCATCATTTGTTAAAACATCCTTTCTATCAAGCATGGAATGCAGGAAAATTGACTTTGTCCATGCTTCAGGAATACGCCTGCGAATACTATCAACAGGTGCATTACTTTCCCACCTATGTCAGTGCGGTGCATTCTGCCTGTGATGATTTGTCCATTCGGCAAATGTTGTTGGATAACCTGATTGAAGAAGAAAAAGGTAATGCCAATCATCCCGAATTGTGGCTGAGGTTTGCCGAAGGGTTGGGAGTGTCCCGTGCATCTGTATTAACTAGAACTCCCCTAGACACTACCCGTCGATCGGTTGCAGAATTGCGTCAATTGGCACGCCATGCAAATCCCCTCTGTGGTCTCACTGCCCTCTACGCCTATGAATCCCAAATCCCTGCAGTGGCAAAAACCAAAATTGCTGGTTTAGAGCAGTTCTATGGCATTGCCGACGATCGATCGTTGGCTTTCTTTCGGGTGCATCAACAAGCAGATGTGGTGCACTCCCAGATGACCAGAACAGCGATCGAGCAGATGGCAAACCCTGACGATCAGGCACAGGTATTGGCATGGACAGAATCCGCCGTGTCTGCTATGAATTTACTCTTGGATGGGGTGTATCAAACCTACTGTCAAGGTTAACTCAACTCTAGTTATTTGTGACAGTACCTTGAAAACTAGATATGGTCTTATACAGGCGAATTGAGATACTCTCGATCGCTCAGGGTTGGACCCTCACCCCCAGCCCCTCTCCCAAAGGGCGAGGGGAGCCAGAATCCCTCTCAGGAATTTAGAGTGAGGGAGAACGAGCGGAAAATTGCCCTCAAATACTTGTATGGGTAAAATATCTACTCGCCATTTATTAAAGAAACCAGTATTTTAGGTTTTGTACTGTATCCTAGGGCATACAAATACACTTCTACGCGGGAGTGAATATCTCTGCTATGGCTAGACGACCTGAAATGGTAAGTGTTCTCCCTGAAACAGTAACCAGAATCCCCAGCCTTTGGGTATGGGGAGTATGTCAAAATTAACAAGACTATGCCCCTATTGTCTGTCCATGAATAACCGCCCCAGCACCTGTCTAAACTGTCCCATGGCTCATCAAGGTTGTGGGTTAATTTGTCGTTACAGCCACTTTTTGCCAGTTAGTGCCCATACGCCTGTGGTTACGCTCCACGAGGGCAATACTCCTCTGGTGTTTGCGCCCGCCCTCAGCGCTCTGATTGGCAAGGGGGTCAGGGTATTTCTGAAACTAGAAGGACTGAATCCCACAGGTAGTTTTAAGGATCGGGGCATGACCATGGCATTATCCAAAGCCAAAGAAGCGGGAGCCGAGGCGGTAATCTGTGCCAGTACAGGAAATACTTCTGCTTCAGCCGCCGCCTATGCCAAACGGGGCGGTCTCAAGGCATTTGTATTGATTCCCGATGGCAAAATTGCCCTAGGTAAATTGGCTCAGGCGCTGATGTACGGGGCGGAAGTGATTGCGATCGAGGGTAACTTTGATCAGGCATTGGAATTGGTGAAACAAATGGCCCAAAAGTATCCCATCACCCTAGTTAATTCCCTCAATCCCTATCGCATTCAGGGACAAAAAACCAGTGCTTATGAGGTGGTAGAGGCTTTGGGTTCAGCCCCCGATTGGTTGTGTATTCCTGTGGGCAATGCGGGCAATATCACCGCCTATTGGTTGGGCTTTAATGAATATCATCAAGTGGGCAAGACCGATAAATTACCGCAAATGATGGGATTTCAGGCGTTGGGGGCATCGCCTCTGGTATCGGGAGCAATTTTCCCGCACCCCGAAACGATCGCTTCGGCAATTAGAATTGGTAATCCTGCCAACTGGCAAAGTGCCTTGAAAGTGCAAATGGAGAGTGGGGGCGGGTTTCATGCGGTCACCGATGCCGAAATTCTCTCCGCATACAAATTTGTGGCGGGGGAAGAGGGTATCTTTTGTGAACCTGCCAGTGCCGCTTCCATCGCTGGACTGCTGAAGTTACAAGACCAAGTGCCCCCCGAATCCACTGTGGTCTGTGTACTCACGGGCAATGGACTCAAGGACCCCGATGTAGCCATCGCCAATGCCAAGAGTAAATTCCATCGGGGCGTTCTGCCAGAGCTGAAAGAAGTTGCTAGTGTTATGGGAGTGTAGGTATGGAAGTCAAATTTTTAGAATGTGATTGGTTCAATCTACTGGTGTCGATCGAGTTAGTGGAATATCCCACCACCAGAGAACAGCAAATCATTGATGAAGTATTGAACTCTTGGTTCCTATTGGGGAAATTGGGCGCTTTCAATGCGGAAAATACACAAGTACAAGATGAAGGAGTTGACATCAATTACTTAGATTATGATAGTACAGCCGAGAGTGATTTAATGGCGGTAATGCACAATATGGGGGAAATCACCTATTCTGGAAAAACCGTTAGTTGTTGGTTTGATTTGGGCACGGCTGATGCCATCTGCCTTGACATCCTACTCAATAGTCTGAAACAACTGCACAAAGAATATGTACAAATCGATCGAGTGGTGATTAGTTCAGAAGTAAGGGAAGATGACAATTCTCTCAACTAGGCATCTATTTAAAATATCTATTTAATATCTATTTAAGAATTGATTTTCCGTATTTATCTTAATTTATCTTATCTATCTTATGGGAATGTGGGCTAATCAGGGGTGGAACTGCCATTTCTCATGCTCAAAGTGGGCATTACTCCTTTTCCACTCTCCGATCGAGCAGTTTATCTGTTCCTACACGGGAAAGGGAGTATAGGGGTGGGCAAAGTTTATCTAGTGGGGGCAGGCCCCGGCGATCCAGATTTGCTGACCATTAGGGCAAAGATGCTTTTGGAACGGTGCGATGTGGTCTTATATGACGCTTTGGTGCCGCCAGCAATTCTGAATGTGGTCAATCCTTCCGCCCAGCTAATGCCTGTGGGCAAACGGCGGGGGCATCACTCGATCGAGCAAAAAGATATTAACCAATTATTGATTGCCAAGGCGCAGGAATTTAAGGTAGTGGTACGGCTGAAAAGTGGCGACCCTTTTATGTTTGGCAGGGGTGGGGAAGAGGTGCAGGATTTACAACAGGCGGGGATAGCCGTAGAAGTAGTGCCCGGCATCACTGCGGGTATGGCGACAGGTATTCCCCTCACCCATCGGGAGTTGAGTTCTAGTGTGATTTTTGTCACAGGGCATGAAGATACGGCAAAGGACCGCCCCCAAGTGCAGTGGCACAAAATTGCCCAATCCGCCGACACGATCGTGATTTATATGGGATTACACAATTTACGGGAGATTACCAAAGCCTTGATGGCAGGGGGTAAACCGCCCCACACCCCCATCGCTGTAATTCGCCAAGCCACCCAGCCCGAACAAGCCCAAATTATCGCTACCATTGGCACGATCACCGATGTGCTATCGCAAACCGCCTTTCCCCCGCCCGCGGTGGCAATTATTGGACAGGTGGTCGCTTTTGCCCACAAACACCCCTAAGCACTTGTCTCCCCTCGCCCTTGGGCAAGGATTAGGAACTGTAATGCTTCGGCTTTGCCACCCCAAACTGCCATAAATTATGCTAGTTTCTGGAAAATTTGTAAAAATTTTGTAGAATCAATAACATATGGGTTTAAGTATAAATAGATACCCTGCTCCACATCTTGAAAATCAGGAAATAAAACTATGCCTATGGTTGCTGAGTTGATCGCCCCAGTGGTCTTGGTAATTTTAGATGGCTGGGGGTATCGCCCAGAAACAGATGGCAATGCGATCGCGGGGGCAGATACCCCTGTCATGGATAGTCTGTGGCAAGCATATCCTTGTACCTTACTGGAGGCATCGGGTAAAGCGGTAGGTCTGCCCAACGGGCAAATGGGCAATTCTGAGGTGGGACATCTCAACATTGGCGCAGGGCGCATTATCCCCCAAGAATTGGTGCGCATCAGTAATGCAGTGGAAGATGGTTCTATCCTTTCCAATCCCGCCCTATTGCAAGTGTGTGACCAAGTCAGTCAAGCGGGCAGTAAACTGCACTTGATAGGGCTATGTTCCGATGGCGGTGTCCACTCCCACCTCGACCATTTATTGGGGTTATTGGATTTAGCAAAGGTGCAAGGGATTGCCGATGTGTGTATCCATGCCATTACGGACGGGCGGGACACCAACCCCATGTCGGGACTGACCTATATCACCACGATCGAGCAACATTTACAACGGTTGGGCATTGGACGCATTGCCACCATATCGGGCAGATACTACGCCATGGACAGGGATCGGCGTTGGGATCGTCTGCAAAAAGCCTATGCGGTAATGACCCAAAATCAACTGCCCCCCAAACCCCTCACTGCCCTTGGGGTGTTACAAAATTACTATGCCCAAAATATCAGCGATGAATTTATTCCCCCCACCCGTCTGTGTAGTGGAGCGATCGAGCCTAACGATGGGGTAATTTGTTTCAATTTCCGCCCCGATCGTTCCCGCCAACTGACCCAAGCCCTGACCGACCCCAACTTTAGTGGCTTTGAGCGCCCCCTGATCACGCCACTGGCTATGGCTACCTTTACCCAATACGACCCCAGCCTACCTGTGCAAGTGGCATTCCCGCCGCAAAATTTAACTAATATGTTGGGGCAGGTGATTGCCCGGCACGGTCTGAAACAATTCCGTATAGCCGAAACGGAAAAATATGCCCATGTCACCTACTTTTTTGATGGGGGGCAAGAGGAACCTAACCCTGGGGACGATCGAGTGCTAATCAATAGTCCCATGGTCGCCACCTATGATCAAGCGCCACAAATGTCCGCCAGAGCGGTTACCCAAGGGGCGATCGAGGCGATCCAAAAAGGTATTTATGCCCTGATTGTGATGAACTATGCCAACCCAGATATGGTGGGGCACACGGGCAACTATGAAGCCACCACCAAGGCGATTCGGGAGGTGGATGCCTGTTTGGGGCTACTCCTATCCGCCGTCAGTCAGGCAGGGGGCACTGCTTTAATCACTGCCGATCACGGCAATGCCGAGTATATGTGGGACGAAAAGCACCAACCTTGGACAGCCCACACCAGCAATCCCGTGCCATTTATTTTGGTAGAAGGGGAACGGCGCAAAATCCTTGGTCATGGGGCAGATGTGCAACTCAGGCACGGTGGTAAATTGGCAGATATTGCCCCGACTATTTTAGAAATTTTGGGTCTGCCCCAGCCCCCAGAGATGACAGGGGAAAGTTTAATCATGCCTTCTGGGTATGAGGTGCGACCCCAGCGTACCCCGATTAAGTTAAATGTCTAGTTGAATACTCCTACTCCCCTCGCAGGGGTTGGGGGTGAGGTAAAAACTGCCAATTTGAGAATGGGAAAGGAGTAAATTAACTAGGGCTGACGCAAATTAGTAGATAAAACACTACAGGTAGCGCTTATGGAGAATTTTTAACCCCATATACAGTCCTAGTCCTACTACAGCTCAATACTACTTCAGCCGCCGCCCCCCAGCCAACCAAAAAAACCGCCCTTCTTAGCTTTATCTTTGGCATTGCCAGAATCTGATACTTGCGGCAGATATTCTAGGGCGATCGAATTTTGGGGGTCGTATTTCAGTGCCTGTTGAAAGCTAATTTTTGCCATGCCCTGTAATTTTTGGTGCATATAGACTACCCCCAATAGGGCATGGGCATTACTGTGGTCAGGTTCAGCTTGGATCACAGCCCGTAAATCCCGTAAAGCCATTGTCCATTGCTTTTCTTTAATAAATTGCTGTGCTTGTTGCAACAATTCGGCGGTACTGGGCTGGGCGGGGGCGGGCGGTGGGGTGGGGACTTCTATGATCGGTTCAGGGGGGGGCGTAGCTACCCCGTAACCCTCTTGCACCAATGCAAAGACCAGATTTAGTTCACTCAGGTACTCAGTGCGCTCAATCACTCGATCGAGGTCAGAGTATTGTACTTTAGCCAAGTCCTGCACTGCTTGCAGATAAATGCCATTGGAGGGATTTTTCAGCAAATGTTGGGCGACGGGGAAAGAGGGGTTAACCGCTTCCCGCTTTTTCATCAACCGTTTGGCTAATAACTTGAGAATGGCTTCGTACTCGGTGCGCTCCCGCTCTTGAATCAGCAGATTGTAGGAAGGATTGACCATGCGCGATAAAAACCTGACCGCTTTTTCCGAATCAGCATGGGTGCACACATCAGGATGCAGGGTTTTGGCAATTTGCAGGTAACGCTGGCGGATTTGCTGGGAATTGGCATTAAGAGGCAATCCCAACACGGCATAGTGGTCATGAAAATCGTAGGCGGCTATCCCTTTGTGCAGTTTAAATGTATTATTTATCATTTAGGTTAGAACCTCCTACCAGCGATCGAGGGATTACTTATCGGTTTGTTTCTTAAAAAGAATTTAATCCATCTTACCCACTTCTTACACAAAAACTAGCATCGGGTCACAGGTATTTTCTCGGTGGGGCACAGTCTAGGTTTTAGCTTCTTGTTGCCCCACGATAACCATGTGGCAGGCAGAGTTAGTATAGCAGTAGCCTATTTGCTGAGGACAAGTGTCGGCTTCCCTCACCCTTTGGCAGAGGGGCAAACCGTTATCCCAATTCGCCTTTCTAAGGCTATAAATGGCAAATTGAGTAGATTGACCTATGCCAAAATCACAAAAATAATGTTTAATACTTAGGGATTTACCTTTAGGCTAGTCAGGCAGTTTTTGTGGTAAGGAGTCAAGGCATATTTTAATACTGTTAGTCTTAGTTACCCTGGTCAATGGGTTGGTGGCAGGCTGGATTTTACTGTATGGGATCAATGCCTATTGGCTCACTTTTAAGTGCCAACCACAAAAACAACGATCGAGCTTGCCTGCGCCCAGTTTCGCCCTGAGTAGTGGCGGGGTAAGTGGCGTTTGTGAGATCAATTACCATGAACTGCCCCTAGTAACGGTACAATTGCCGATTTTCAATGAACGCTATGTGGCACGCCGTTTACTCACCGCCATTTGCGCCCTAGATTATCCCAAGGACAAATTACAGATTCAGGTATTAGATGACTCAATCGATGATACCCAAGTAATAGCCCTGTCCGCCGTAGAAGAGTATCAACAACAGGGTTATTGGGTGGAATATATCCACAGGGTCGATCGTCAGGGTTACAAGGCGGGGGCGTTACAGGAAGCTATGCCTAGGGTAAAGGGGGACTATATTGCCATTTTTGATGCGGATTTTGTGCCTAAACCTGATTGGTTAAAACGGGCGATTCAGCCCTATTTACAGCACCCTGAGCAACCGATCGCGGTAGTCCAGACCCGTTGGGCGCACCTAAATCAGGACTATTCCCTCTTGACTAAGGTGGAAGCCGCCATGTTAGATGGACACTTTGTTATTGAGGAGCAATCTAGGTTTTTAAATAACTACTTTTTAATTTTTCATGGCACGGCGGGGGTGTGGAACAGGCGCGCCATCATCGAGGCGGGGGGCTGGAGTGCGGATACCCTAGCTGAAGATATGGATTTGAGCTATCGCGCCCAGTTGATTGGCTGGAAAATAGTGTATGACAACTCGATCGAAGCCCCTGCGGAATTACCAGTGACTATGGCGGGTTTCAAGGTGCAACAGTTCCGCTGGAACAAGGGCATTGCCCAGTGTGCGAAAAAATTTTTGGCAAGGGTGTGGCTGAGTAGGCAAAGTTTGATGGTCAAATTGCAAGCCACCATGCAACTCACCTGTTGTTTTCCTATTTTGATGACCCTGATTGTCTGTTTGACTTCCTTACCTACGGTGCTGTCCATTCCTGCGGAATCCCTAGAGTGGCGCTATTCCTTTGATGCCTTTTGGGGCTTGGCTATGACCCCCGCTAGTTTTGGTTTACCGTTTTTGTATGCCACCGCCCAACGCCAACTCTATCCCCACAGTTGGTGGCGCAGACTATATCGCGTCCTGATGCTAACGGTAATTGGCACGGGTATTTCCATCAATGGTAGTCGGGCGGTGTTGTCGGGGCTGTGGGATGACGGGGTCAATTTTCAACGCACCCCTAAATTTGGTATTCACGATAAAAAAGACCGCTGGACGGATAAGGTGTACAAACTGCCCTTTGATTTTTGGTCTTTGGTGGAAATTGCCATGGGCTTTTATTGTTTGGGAACCCTGGTGGTGGCTGTGCACAAGGGGCTATACACGATCGCCCTATTTATGGTTTTGGCAGTGGCTGGTTACTGGTATGTGGGGGTGGTCAGTATTTGGCAAAATTGGCAACAGGGATACAGCCAGAAAGGTTAATTCCTAATTTGGCGTAGGTTGGTCGGGACTAATATCGATCGTAAAACTAAAGGTAGTGCCTAATCCTTGGGTACTATCTACGGTCACCTCTCCCCCCAAGAGCTTAATATATTTCAGACAAATGGTTAAACCCAGCCCTGTACCTTCCCCTGATTTGCGTCCTGATTCGGTTTGCACAAAAGGGTCAAATAAACCAGGCAGTTCCGACTCACTGATGCCTACCCCCGTATCAGTTACCTTAAACTTTAATTGGTTTTGTCCCCCAGGTTGCACCGTGACAGTCACACCGCCTGCGTTGGTAAATTTAATGGCATTGCTCAAAAAGTTTAATAATATCTGTCTCAGTTTACCTTCGTCTGTATAGATATAAGTGGGCACGCGGGGGTCAATTTCCACTGACAAATCTAGCCCCTTACTCTGGGCTTTGAGCGTCATCAAATCCCGCAATACTGCCATAAATTCAGGTAAATGAAACTGGGTGCGTTTGATGGGAATTTTCCCCGCTTCAATTTTGGACATTTCCAAAATGTCGTTGATTAGGGCGATGAGATGTTCACCACTGCGGTAAATCATCTGTAAATAATCCCTGTATTCCTCGGACAGTTCGTCATCCGCCTGCATGATCTGGGTAAATCCCATGATGGCATTGAGAGGTGTGCGAATCTCATGACCCATATTTGCCAAAAACTCACCTCTGGCACGACTGGCAAATTCGGCGGCTTCTTTTTCCTGTTGTAGTTCGCGGGTGCGCTCCTGTACCCTCCGCTCCAGTAATTGGGCCTGTTCCCGCAGTTTCGCTTCTGATTCCTTGAGGGGGGTAATGTCATAAAAAGTGTTGAGGAAAACACATTCGCCCCTGAGCACCAGGGGATAGACAGATGCCATGGCCCAAAAAGTTTGATTATCACAGCGCCGTAATACCACTTCGTAGTCCCGCACATTGCCCTGTTCGGTCAGTAGCTGATTGATTTTGTCTAGGTCTTGGGAGTTGGCATAAAAGTTGTCCAAGGAACTGTGGGGGAGCATTTGGGCATCTGTGCCTAGCATCCTGCCACTGGTGGCATTGGCGTAATAGATTCTGTTGTTGGGTTCGGTCAAAATCATGGCGATCGGGGTGGCTTCGGCGATCGTGTGAAATTGCTCCTCACTGCGGCGGATGGATTCAGCGGCTTGGGCATAAAGTTCGTATTCCACCGTGTCTCCGTGTTGGGTTACTGCTTCTAAGATGGCTTCTAGGTCGGCTTTGTCCCGAATTAAAATCTCTAGCATGGACTGGAGGGCGGCTTGTGCCAGTTCCCTTTGGGAAATCTCCCGATGCAGGCGACGATTGATGCGTTCCAGCTCTGCTTCCACGATGTCTCCGTGTTCGGTGGTGGTTTGCAGGGAAATTTCCAAGTCTTGTTTTTCACTGGCTAGCACAGACAATTCATGGCGCAGTTGCTCTATCTCTGCCTTGAGGGCTTTGATGGTTTGGTCTTTATCGTGCTCCAAGCTCACTTTTTTTGCCATGATTGATAATTGGGGCTACACCAATGTATTGCGTACACTAGCCCAAGTAGGCTTTATTATACATAAATTTAGCCTATCCCTGAGTTGAATGTTTATTCCCTCTCCCAGTGGGCGGGGTAATTTTGTCACAGGGCATGGATGTCCAGCCCTTGAATATCCCGCACATCTGCCCCTTTGAGATCAGCTCCCCTGAGGTCAGCCCCCCATAAAATTGCCCCCTGCAGGTTAGCCCCCCGTAAGTCCACACCCCGCAGACAGGCATTTTCCAAGTTGGTATGATTTAAGTCCGCCCCGTTTAGGTAGGCACCACTGAGATCGATCGAGGGCAGGATGGCATGGCTGAGTTTGACCCCCCGCAGATTCGCCCCGGCAAAGTTGCGTCTGCCTTCGGCGTAGTAGCGCAGGAGGAGGGCGCTGGTGAGGAGTTCTTCTCTGGGATTGGTGTCCCTAAAGGGAGGGAAGGTTTGGTGTTTGTGGAGCTTGGCGATGCACAGTAGGGATTTGATGGTGGCGTTTCTGTCCAATTCAGGGATGATTTGACAGGTGTAGTGCCACACTTCCTGCCGTTGGGCGTAGGTGAGGGGTATTTCTCTGGGTAAACCTGTGCGCAGAACATCTGTGAGTGCTTCTTCCCATGCCGCCGTCAGGGCTTCGCTGATGCCTAGTTCCCCAGCGGTCTTGCCCAAAAAAGTGGCGGGGACAAAACCCATAGCAGTAGCGATCGAGGTATTGGCATAGATGAATCGCAGTTTGGTATCAAAGCGTACCACCCAATCGGGGGAACTGTTGGCGGTTTGGTGAAAGGCGTGTGCCTCCCGTTGTAGTTGCATTTGCGCCCGCAGTCGATCGCTGATGTCTGCCATAATTCTCAGCACGCCAACTAACTTACCTTCTCCGTCCCGTACAGGGCTGGTGGTCAAGCTCACATGGATGGGGGTGTGGTCTTTGCGCAGGTACTGCACTTCCAAATTGTGCACAGGCTGTCCCCCTAATGTATCGTTCAGATGGGGCTGGGTGGGGAGGGGGCTTTCCCGTTCCAAAACTTCCGCCATACTCCAACCGAATAGGCTTTCCGCGGTGGGATTCCATAGCAGGGTACGCTGGTCGGGGGTAATCAGATCGATCGCCACAGGGGCGTGGCGCAAAATAGCTTGGAGTAGTTCGTTCAATCTCTGCAATTCCGTTTCCGCATCCCCCCGCTCGGTGATGTCCATGCACACCCCATCCGCCACCACATTGCCTTCTGGGTCTCGGTAGTAGCGGGCGATGTCCTGCACCCATTTGATTTCTCCCGTTTTGCTAATGATGCGAAATTCACGGCGAAAGGTGGCGGGGCGTTCCTTTGCCGCATACATGAGGGCTTTGACCTGTTCCCTGTCGTCGGGATGAATAATTTCTAATAGTTTTTTGGGATTGGCAATGGCTTGACTGGGGGACATTCCCGCCATATCCACTAGCCCATCACTGATGTAGGGTAAGGTGATTTGGTCATTGTGCCACTTCAGGCGATAAAAGGTACCGGGCATACTGGAGGCGATCGCCCCCAACCGCAGTTCACTTTCTAATAGTGCCGCTTCGGTTCTGCGCCGTTCCGTAATATCTCTGGAGTTGATGACAATGCCTTGCACATTGCTATCCTGAAGCAGGTTATTGCACACCGATTCCATATATACCCATTCCCCGTTGGTGTGGCGATGCCTAAGCACGATCGGCATGGAAATTACGGGAGATGACACCAGACGGGCAAGTAATTCCTGCAGGCGGTTGAGGTCTTCAGGATGGACAAACTGGACAAACTTTTTGCCGATCACCTCATCAGGGAGATAACCCAAAATGTAATTGATGGCGGGGCTACAGAAGTTAATGCTGGTATTGAGGTCGATGATATAGACAATATCGGTGGAATACTGTAGTAGGGCTTTGAGTTTGGCTTCACTGCGGGCGAGGGAATGGGCGGTGCGGCGGTGTTCCTCCCGTTCTAAACGCATCTGTCGATCGAGCATACCCAGTTTGGTCTGGAGTTCGGCCTGTCGTAGTTCCTGTTGTTGATGGGCACGCCGCAGGAGAATTTCATCCTGTTGCCGTTCCGTAGTGTCTTGAATCCACCAGCGAAACCCCGTAACCCGCCCTGTGCCATCACGGATAGTTTTAATGGTCAATGTCCCTTCAAAGGTTTGGCTGTCGCCGATCGTCTCGTTACTGGGCACTTGCATCCGCAGATCGATACTTTTGATATTTGTCCCCCGATGTAATTGCCCCAGCAATCGTTGGAACAGTTCCTTTGCCTCGATCGCCACGAAATCCTGTAAATTTTTGCCCAGAACCTGTCCCCCCAACAGGTTTACCGCCGATCGATTTGCCAGAGTAATTACCCCTTGGGCATCGGTAACCAAGTAGCCATCAGGCGCAAACTCAAACAGTTGGGCATAGGTATCGCGGTCATGGGCTAGCAGGTTTAGTTCTTTCCCCAGCGCGTCTAGGGTCTCTTGCCAATCGGCGGGGCATTGCTGACGCAGGCGATCGAGTAAGTCTTGATAAGTGGTGTGTTCCATGGTTTTGCCAAGCCTGTGCCCAAGTTACGGCGCTGGAGGGCACACTCCCAAATTATAGAGATTATGCTAACCCACCAGTGGAATTTCTTGCAAAATCTGGGAAGCCTGTACCCCAGCACTACATCCACCCTGTGGTAAACTACCCTAATCATCCCCAGTTGTGGGGGAAATTTAACCATTATTCTCCATCTGTAATCAGGATATGAATGTAGGACAAAAAGTGCGAGTGCGTAAATTACGGGATAGTGTGGGTGGCTCGATCGGCAAACGCGTCGGGGAAGTGGGGGTGATCAAGACTCCCAAAATTTTGGACGGGGGCAATATGGGTTTTGTGGTCTGTTTTGCCGATAATGAAGCCAGTTGGTTTTTCCCCGAAGAGCTAGAAGTGGTCTATGGCTGATCTAAATCGCAAAGACATTGTGCGGCTGATGGTGGCAGAGGTGGATGGTTTGAGCCATACCATGGCTAGCGCCTGTTTGGAGGCATTGCTGAAAATCATCAGCGAGTCTTTGGTTGCTCAAAAATCGGTAGTGTTTCAAGAATTTGGTAAATTTGGCGTGCGTCAGCGGTCAGCCCGTCAGGGGGTGCATCCCCAAACCCAGCGCTTGGTGGAAATTCCTAGCCTGCCCGTACCCTACTTTACCCCCAGCCCCAAGTTGAAACAGTTGGTGGCGGGTAAATGAGCTTGATTCTTACCTGTCTGGGCAAGGGGGGAGTGGGCAAAACCACTTGCACGATCGCTATGGCGCGCCATTTTGCCGCTATGGGTCTGCGGGTTCTGTTGGTGGGACAACAACCCGATTTCCCTGTACTGTTGGGCAAAGCCATTACTGGCACGCCCCAAACGATCGAGCCCAATTTGACGGCGGTGTGGTTGCAGTCCACCCTCCTGCTGGAACAGTATTGGGACAAGATGAAGGGTCTGGAAGATCAATTTTTGCGGGGCGCTTTTTTTAAGGAAGTGTATGGCCAGGAGTTGGGCATTTTGCCAGGGATGGATCAGGCGCTGGCGTTGAGTTTTTTGCGGGAGCAGTTTGCCAGTGGCAATTACGATCGCCTGCTGTTTGATGGTAGCGGCGATTTGGCAGTTTTGCGTATGTTGGGTATGCCGGAAATTTTGGGGTGGTATCTGCGGCGCTTTAGACAAATTTTGAGTAATTCTGCCTTGGGGCAGGCGATCGCCCCCTTTGTGGAGCCGATTTTGCGCAGTGTACTACAGGTCAATTCATCGGCGGATGTGGTGGAGCAGGCGGGGGCCATGGCTAATGTACTGACTAGGGGACAGGAAGCGGTCAACGATCCCCAGCGGGTGGCGGCATATCTGGTGACCAATGCCAGCCCCAGTGCTGTGCACTCGGCGCGGTATTTGTGGGGCAGTGCCCAACAGGTGGGATTGACCATTGGCGGGGTATTGCATCGGGGCGAGATTGATCCGACCTTATTTCGCCCCTTACCTGTGATTCCTGTGCCCGAAAATCCTGAAACGGTGGCAGTGCCCACGGCGGATTTTGCCCCCAGGGCGGTTAGATTTGATGTGGTGTCCCAACAGGTCAGCCTATTCCTGCCTTCCTTTGACAAAAAACAAGTAAAACTAATTCAGGTGGGACCAGAGATTACGATCGAGGCGGGGGATCAGCGGCGGAATTTATTTTTACCTGTAGAATTGGCGGGCAAACAGGCGGTGGGGGCTAAGTTTCAAGAGGATTATTTAGTTATTTCCCTGCGGTAGGAGCAACTATGGCGATCATCCCCCTGCGAGCGTGGTACATCCCTGAGTATGAACCCATCAGCTCGATCGAGCAGAGACCCCATGATTTGCGTTTATCGAAAAATAGCCTGTTGAAGTCGGGTTTGAGGGCGGATTTTTTGGATGATCTACAAACCGTGCGCCAGTCCCTCTGGTTTCAGCGCTACATGGCGGGGGCGGTGGTGGAATTTTACATCGAGGGCAGTGGCACCTATGCCATCGCCAACCTCGATATTATTAGCCATGAAATTTATTTCAATAAACAAGAAACGGTGTCCCAGTATGACCCGGTGATTTTTTTTAGCCCCCAGTCCCATGAACCAGACCTGAGCGCCAAAATTGAAGCCAGTTTGCAATACTCGATCGAGCAGATCAGTGCCCGCCTGCCCCTAGGACTGGAAATAGCGCCCCGCAATGCTCAGCCCTCCCATAAATCACAAAATTTCCTACTGTCCCGTTTGAAAAAGTCCCTGTTGTTTGTGGCGGATGTCAGTCCCCTGGGGGATAGGTATGGACAACCCCTATTTAGCCCCCAAGTCTGTGTGGAGGTGGGTTATGCCCTGCAAATCAAACGATCGAGCCAAATTCTTTTAGTGCAGATGCACCCCCATCCCGTGCCTTTTCCCATCGATTTACCCTTCCATGAATTGTTGAGTGCCCCCGACCCATCCACCCTGAATCAGTTATTACCTAAATCGATCGAGCAGAGATTAGAACTATTGCATTTGTTGAAGAATTGACAGCTAGGGCATGAATTAAGCTGTGGGTGAGGGTCAAACCAGAGTCTCAATCCGCCCGTGTAATGCTATATGATAATTTAACTAGACATCTCTCAACGGGAGCGATCGTATCCATGCCCGAAACCCCCCCAAGCTCATCTTGGGCTGTCTTAAACTGGTGGAAAAGTCTTACACCTTTAGCCCGTCTGCTGTTGATCCTGTTTTCTGCGCCCCTGTTAGTCTTGAATGGTTGGGCATTATCCACCATTTTTGGCTATTTTGAGTCCCTGTTTGTGGTCATCCTGATTGCCTCTCTGTTGTCTTTTTTACTGAACTATCCTGTGCGCTGGTTGGTATCCCAGGGGGCAGTGCGGGGGCAAGCGGCTCTGCTGGTATTTTTGTTTTCTTTGACCCTACTGTTGGCGGTGGGAGTGACCTTGATCCCCTTGGCGATCGTGCAGGCACAGCAGTTGGTGGCGCGCCTACCTGAGCTGATCGATTCGGGGCAAAGGCAGTTAATGGCGCTCAACGATTATGTGGATCAGTTTGGTCTGCCCCTGAGTTTGGATGGATTGATTGTGCAGGTGAACGACAAATTGAAATCGGAACTGCAGGCGATCGCGGGGCAGGCGGTAAATTTAGCGGTCAGTTTTACGGTGGTGACGGTGGTGCGCCTGTTGGATGTGCTGTTGGTGGTCATTCTCACTTTTTATCTCTTGCAACACAGCGACGAGGTGTGGTCTAGTCTGGTGTCATGGCTTCCGCAAAAATTACAAGAACCCTTCACCCGCACCCTGAGGGAAAGTTTCCAAAATTATTTCATCGGGCAGATTGTTTTGGCAATGTGTATGGCGGTGGGGCTGACTTCTACCTTTCTTTTGCTGAAAGTGCCCTTTGGCTTATTGTTTGGGCTGACGGTAGGTTTTATGGCACTGGTGCCCTTTGGCGGTACGGTGGGCATTGCTACAGTGACCCTGTTGGTGGCTCTGCAAAATATCGGTCTGGCAATCCAGGTGTTGGCGGGTGCGGTGCTGGTGCAACAGATTGTAGAAAATTTAATTGCGCCGAGGGTCTTGGGCAGTTTTACGGGGTTGAACCCTTTTTGGGTATTCATTGCCCTGTTGACTGGGGTAAGGGTCGGCGGACTGTTGGGGGTAATTGTGGCGGTGCCCTGTGCGGTGGTGGTCAAGGAGATTTTATTGGCTGTGCGGGGAGGCATTACTTCTAAATTGGAGCCATCCCCAACCCCTACCTATGAGCCAGAACACACTGAGCCAGAATCAGCCAGCAAAGCGGAGCAGTTGGTATCCCGATAAGCTATGGATTATTTGACCTGTGCCGATCTGCACCTAGCGCGGGAATGCCCCACCAAGTTGTATTACAAAAAACACGGCTACCAAACCGATCGAGCCATAGATCATCAGGAGCAGGGGTTGGCGAGTGGCAGTCTGATTTTAGAAAAAATTGCCCAAATTCTCTATCCCAATGGTATCCCCTGCCCTCACTCCACACCCCACCTCAAGGCGGGAACTACTTGGTTTAATGCCCAATTTTTATCGGCGGGGAAACTGGCACGGATTGATATTCTTGTGGTGCAGGACGATCGTTTAGAAATTATTGACATCAAAAACAAAACCTTTGACAGTAAAGAGAATCGGGAATTAGAACTGTATCGCCAGAGCAATATCTTTCGCAGTAAACGCACAGGGGCAGTAAATGGGGAATGGCGTTCATCGATCGAGGAGGTGGCATGGCAAAAATGGATTCTCCAAGAACTATATCCCCAGTGGCACATTGATTGCTTTTTGCTAATGCCTGACCGCTACAAAACCTGTGCCATAGCCAATCTATTGGGACAGTTTCGCATCACGGACAGGGGACAGGTAGAGTTTTTAGGGAATCCAGAAGAGTTACAGGCACAGCATTTTCTGGCTTTGGTCAACATCAATCCTGAAGTGGCAGAGGTATTGCCCAGTCTGCAAGCCTCAGCGGTGGAGTATTTACGGCAGTTAGAGTTGGGCTTTCCTAAAGTGATCAGCCCCCTAGGTAAACATTGTCGGGACTGTGAATTTAGTCAAGGTTATCGGGAGTGTTGGGGAGAATTAGCCCTCGTGCAACCCCACATTTTTGACCTATATCAGATGGGCAGGCTGAACGGGAGCGGACAACCCCTAGTGAATGAATTGATTAGCCAAGGCAAGGTGAGTATGTACGATATACCCCCCGCAGAACTGACGGACAGCGCCTACAACCAACGACAACTGATTCAGATGGAATACACCAAAAAGAACCAAGAATGGATTTCGCCCCGTCTGGGCAAATTACTGCGTAGCTATAGTTATCCCCTGCATTTTATTGACTTTGAAACCGCCCGCACTCTCATCCCCGCTGTGGCTGGTCTGCGTCCCAATGAACAAATTACTTTTCAATGGAGTTGTCATACTTTTGTAGATGCCACCAGTGCGCCGATTCATCAGGATTGGATTGAAGTGGAAAATCCGTTTCCCAATCTGGAATTTGCCCAATCCCTCATTCAGCACTTGCGCCAATTCGGTGAACATAAGGGCACGGTCTTCACATGGGGTTCCCACGAAACCAGTGTACTCAAAGATCTGCATCGCCAAATGGCACTCTATGGCTATGACCATTTACCCCTCCATCGATCGTTGGCAAAATTCATCAGTAAAACTAAGTTTGTGGATTTAGATAGCGTTACTCGATCCCACTATTTCCACCCCTTAATGAAAAATCGCACTTCCCTAAAAGTAGTGGTAGCCGCCATCTGGCACAGTTATCCCTATCTCCACCAAGTGCCCCACTTCCGTCCCTATCTGGTGGACAATCCCCCCGCAGGAGAAATCCTCAGCCCCTACAGTGCTCTGCCCAAACAAATAATTGCCGATCGACCCACAGGTATCAGCGACGGCAATAGCGCCATGTTGGCTTATTGGGAAATTGTGTGCGGGCGCTCCAAGGATAACCCCCAGTTGATTGCCAAATGGCTGAAGTTACTGCGCCAGTACTGTTGCCTAGACACTATGGCAATGATTATGATCTGGCATCACTGGTACACACAAACCGAGGTTTAAGCCCCTCACCCTAAATCCCTCTCCCCAAGGGCGAGGGGACTAAATCAAGTTAGCTCAGCGCCAAACTCCTTGCGCCAAAATTGGGCAGGTTAGCACCTTGGAATAGCTTGGCAAACTGCCGTGCCGATCGATTGCGCCAAGACCCCTTACCATAGGCATAGCCCGCCAACAGGGGAAAGGCAAGGGTAGCCTCAGCAAAGACCATCTGCTCCATCACCACATCCACCTTACCCCAGGAGTGCGCCTCCCGCAGGGTCGAGCCAGACAATGCCCCATCCCGCTCATCGGCAACCGTAATTTGGATGGCATACTTGTGCATGGCGCAGTCAAAACCCAGTAGATCAGCCGCCACTACCGTATCTTGGGCAAAATTCTTGGGCACACCACCGCCAATCATCAATAGCCCAGAGTGGGGCACGGCTAATTTACATTGGGTCAACTCCCGAAAATCTTTCACCGAATCGATCGTGAGATGGGCTTCGGGCTTGTACCACTGGTGATGCACCAAACCAAAGCCAGCGGAACAGTCGCTAAAGGCAGGCACAAAAATGGGCACCCCGTGCTGATAGGCGGCTAGCACTACCGATTGGCGATCGACCGCATACCGATCCAAATACTCACCCATGGCATGGATAAATTCCCTAGAAGAGTGGGGGCGGGGGGGCAAAGCATCGGCAATTTTAGCAATGGTCATGTCACAAATACGCAATTCATCCTCATCGATATAGGTGTCATAAATACGATCAATACGCAATTCCCGCAAAACCTCATCATCCGCCATGGGGCTACCCACATAGTGCTTAAAGCCCAGTGCTTCAAAGAAATCCTGATCCACAATGTTTGCCCCAGTGGACACGATCGCATCCACCATGTTGTGGGTGATCAGGTCATAGACCACAGTCTTCAGCCCAGCGCTGAACAAAGAACCCGCCAAGCACAGGATAATGCCACAGTCTTTGTCTTGGAGCATCAGGTCATAGATGCGGGAGGCACGCCCCAAATTACGCCCTTGAAAAGCGGTCTGGGCCATAGCGTCCACCAAACCCACCACATCATAGGCTTTGATGTCGATGTGCTTTACAGTCTGGGATAAAAGTTGCTCGCGTTGCATGGTTAATTCTCCTGAAATTTGCAAATAGGGTAAATAATGATCAAGAACTCAGCGCAGTGGCTCCATCAGCTGAGGTAACGGGGAAATGCTTTTGGGTTTTCTTCTTCGGGGTCTCATGCAGACATACTATCCATCTGACATCAGGGGAAGAAGCGATCGACCTAGGTTGTTAATTCGTTATTAGTGGTTTTCGGTAATTTTTGATGCACAAAGTTGAACCAAACGAAACAACCCTCATAGTTACCAGGTCGATCGGATGGTACTCGGTGCCTCACAGGAGTTATCCCACGACAAAGCAGGGTCAGACTCTCTCTTTTCGTCTAACTTAATGTAGAGATGCCAGTCACAGCCTATGTTTAACCAAAATCTATTCAATGCCGTGTGAACGCTAACTTTGCCTCAAATAATTTAACATTATTTTTGTCATTGGCAAGTATTTTAGAATACATAGTTTACCCCTTTTCTCTGTATTGGCGATTACCAAAATAGGGGAATAATTCACAGTTACGCGGGCTTCCCCACTCTCACATTGGTCGTTTTCCTCTCTCCCAAAGGGCAAGGGGAGTTAATTGGGAAGGGAGTAAACTGGGGGAGTTAAGTCTAGGGATCATCCATGCACACCCAGTGGCAATGTTTAATCAAAAATTGTGGGGTATGGCAGGGGCAATTCCAGCAGTACAGCCCCACAGGTGAGCCACTATCTGGCCAGCCCAGTGTGGTGACGCTCCAGCTCACCCCCGATGGGAAAACTATGCGCCAGACCGTGCAAGTCGGTGACCAAACTAGAGTTTTAGAGTATGCTTCCTTGGGGCGCAGTGTGGCATTTTTCGCCAATGGCGCTTTCTCTCAGGGTTCCACCCAATTTACCCCCGTGGGAGAGTTTGGGGCAGAGTTGGGCTTAATCCATGGGGGACAGCGTTTGCGGGCAGTGGTTTTGTATGATCAAGGAAAACTAACAGGCATCACCCTCATTCCTGAACACCTACCCGACCACGCCCCGATCGATCCCAGTCCGTTAACCGCCCATCAACTACAAGGACAATGGCGGGGAGAGACTACCGAGATTTATCCTGATGGCAATAATCCCAAGACCTATAGCCATGAGAGGCAGGGATTTTCTGCACCTGATCCCATGCTTTACTTGCCCCATCACAGCGCCTTGGCAATCCCCCACCAAATCATCAATCGCAGTCCCTTTAGTTTGTCGTTGTGGTGGCTGGCTGATCCCCGTACCCTGTATCGTATGGAGCGGGGGTATGATGGACAGGGGGGTTGGTCTTATCTGCGGTTGACCCAAGCGTCCCCCCAGTAGGCAAAATATAGGTGATCCCCGACCAGATAGTCACCGCCACCGCTAGCCAAAATCCATAAATGCCATAGGGGGAATCCATCAACAGAAGAATTATGGCGACCATTTGTAAGACTGTTTTGGCTTTGCCCCATAGATTTGCACCGCCCGCACTGTGCCCCCGCCACGCTGTCACCAGCAACTCCCGCGCCACGATTACATAGACCCCCCAAGCGGGTAAAACTTGGGTCTGCACTAGTGCCAACAGGGGCGCAAGCACCAATAACTTATCCACCAGCGGGTCGAGGATTTTGCCCAACCCAGTTTCTAACTGGAATTGCCGTGCCACAAAGCCATCTAACCAATCCGTAACACAGGCAAGGACAAATGCCACAACCCCTATGGCATGATCCCCACCCTCGATCGAGAGGAAAATAATAGGCACAGCCACCAGCCGAGATACGGTAATCCAGTTAGGTAAATTCATCTGTTTTTGTAGAGTTTTACAACTAAATTGTGAATAAATCCCCTGTCTGTCAACTTTTTTATCTTAACAATAGTTAATTGTGTAGGAGAGGAGGCAAACCAGTAAATATAAAATAATTGTTAAGCGATCCCCACTTTTAATTAGTTTAGGTAAAAATAAAATTGTCAAACGGGATCAGCCTATATAAAGTTCCTGAACATAAATAACCATATACAAAGTCGTTTTAATAAGCTCTAAAGAGAGGTAGTAATTTATACTTACTGCCTCTTATTTTATGGCAATTAGTGTTAGTTAAATAGGTATTTATACTCGGTTAGTTAGGGATTGAGTTGTGTTTTCTTAACAGTTTAGCGATCGTGTACTCATCGGCGCGGGGTGAAAAGCGGGGTAATTCTGTCTCAGTATCGTACCAACACAGGACAGGTACGGTGAGGTTATAGCGCTGTTCCCATTGGGGATTGGTGAGAATGTCCCGCACGGTTAGGGTCAAGTGCAAATCGGGGGCAATTTCTTGTACTTTTTGCAGTTTGTGGTGTAGGGACGCACACAGGCAACAGTCAGGCTTACTATAGAGGATCAGGTGCATGGGTGTTGCGGAATTGGTTTGACATCCACCATACTCTAATGAAAAGGCAAAGTTTGCTAGACCTCACAATTTAGGTTACTGTGGAAATAGACAAAACGCTTACACTGTATCAACTCCCCTCGCCCTTTGGGAGAGGGGCTGGGGGTGAGGGGAAAGAGTGGACAAGGAGTAGTTGACCGCCCTTCCAGATTTACGATTATTTTGGGCTGATTTGCCCCTTGCGTGGGAACTAAGGGTTTGGTGAATAGAATTTTAGACCCAATTTTTTTGATAGAATACGAGTGACCAATAATTTCCGTAATTTCCGTAATTTTTGTACTCTCTCGGACTTGAGCTGAGTAGGTTTTTCTGGCTGATTTCCCTAGTTATCCCAATATCACATACAGTTGTATGACAACTCCCAACACCAAAGTTCTGATTGTAGAAGATGAAATTCTTGCCGCCGAAAATTTAGCCACCAAACTGCGCAAATACGGCTATCACATTGTGGATATGGTGGACACGGGTGATCGAGCGATCGTTTCCGCCAGAGAATCTCAACCAGACATTGTCTTGATGGACATCATGCTGAAAGGGCACATGGACGGGATTTGTGCCGCCAATCACATCTATGATGAGTGGGGGATTCCCATCATCTACATGACTGCCTTTAGCGATGTGAAGACGGTGGAACGGGCGAAGCACTCCTCCCCCTACGGCTATGTGGTGAAGCCGTTTCGCTCGACGGAATTGATGGCGGTGATGGAAATTGCCCTGAATCAGCATCACAAGTTACAACACCTGCAAACCTTGGGAGCGGAACGGGCGGATTTGCTCTCAGTGCTTGCCCACGATTTTCGCAACCCCCTATCTACGATTATGATGGCATCAGAGATGCTGGAATTGAAAGGAGACGGATGGAATCAGGAAGAGAGGCGGAAACGGATTCAGAGGATTAAAACCGCTGTGGACAATTTGACCCACCTGTTGGAAGATGTGGTCATGCTCAGTAGGGCGGAAGCCAAAAATTTTCAACCCGATGCCATTACTTTTAATATCCTGCACTTTTGCGGTGATCTGGTCAAAAATGTGCAAATGAACTGGGGCGATGACTATGAACTGCGCTACCTGCCCCTGTTACAGCGATCGGCTCTGGTTACCCTCGATGCCCGCTGGTTATCCTATATAATCAATAGCCTGCTCAGCCTTGCCGTTAAATTTGCGCCCTTGGGTAGTGTGATTGATTTGCAGTTGTCCGCCTTGGCGGATCATTTGATTTTGCAAGTAACCTGTCCTGTGGCGATCGATGACAAATTTTTAGCTAGGCAAGGCACGAATATGGGGGTATCCATCATAGAAAAATTGGTGAAGGCACAACAGGGAGAGATGATTGTCGATCGGATTCCTTACACCAGCACTACTTTTAGGGTGCGACTGCCCCTACCTCTGACAGCGCAGGAAACTGGTGTATGATTCAAGACGATAGCCTCATCGCCCTGTTTTTATTGGAAGTACAGAATTACAGTGAGGTTTTGCGTCGAGAACTCTACACCAATACCAATCCCGATATGGAAGTATTGATTCGGGCTGTGCATTCCATTCGTGGCGCTAGTAGAATTATCCAGCATTGCCCAGGTAGCATCTGTCCTAGAGAACTATTTGGAACGGGTGAAAGCGGGGGAATTACCCTTGGCATCCATTGGCTTGACCGTTAACTTTTTCTCTACTTTAGGGCATCAATCGGTAGAAGAACTGACAGCCATTACAGACCAACTGTCCACGATCGGGGCAATGCACATAGAAATTATTGAGAATCTGCCTAAAGCCCCCCCTGAACCTGTGCCAGCAGAGCCGCCAGTGGTAATTGATACTTCTTTGCCAGATTTGAGCGATTTTTCCATGCTGGAGTTGTTCAAATTAGAAGTGGAAACCCAAGTCCATATCCTGAATACGGGCATTTTGCAACTAGAGCGGGACATGGAAAATAAGGAGGAAATTGATACCCTCATGCGGGCCGCCCACTCCATCAAAGGAGCCGCTAGGATAGTGCAAATTGAAGCCGCCGTGCAGTTGGCCCACAGCATGGAAGACTGTTTTATCTCAGCGAAAGAGGGCAAAATTAGCCTCACTAATCATCATTTAGATATATTATTTACCTGCACTGACCTGTTGGCAGAAATCGGCAAAAGACTGTCCCCCCAAGACCCCTACGCCCTCGATGCCCTGAGACCGCAAATTACGGAAATGGTCAATAGTCTCCAGCAGATCAGCCAATCCCATACCCCAGTGCCTGTGGTGGCATCCCCTGCTATCCTCGATCGTGCCGATGTCAGCCCCCCGCGCCAATCGGAAGTACCCAGTGAGAACAGTGAAAGGGTAGTGCGAGTGAGTAAAGAGAATCTCAATCGGTTGATGGGACTGGCGGGGGAATCTCTGGTATCTGCCAACTGGTTGCAACCCTTTGCCGACTCTCTCCTGAAGTTGAAACACAAACAGACCGAGTTGTCCCGTCTCTTGGAACAATTGAGTGACCACTACACCCAAAAACGGGTCTTGTCTGATTATGAATTGAACTTTTTGCGTACTGCCATTCACAAAGCCGAACTGTGTCGGCAAATTCTGTCCGATCGATTGAATGAATTAGAAGTGTTTGCGAGGCAGTCGGCCAACTTGTCCGATCGCCTGTACCGCGCAGTGATTGCCAGTCACATGCGTCCCTTTGCCGATGGCATTCAGGCATTTCCGCGCATGGTCAGGGATGTGGCAAAGAAGCTCAATAAACAGGCTCAATTAGAAATAGCGGGCAAATCCACCCAAGTCGATCGAGATATTTTAGAAAAGCTGGAAGCACCCCTCACCCACATTCTCCGCAATGCCATTGACCACGGCATCGAGACACCCGAAGAACGCATAGCCAAGGGCAAACTCCCCACAGGTACGATTCGCCTGGAAGCCGCTCACCGCGCTGGTATGCTATCCATCACGATCGCCGATGATGGCAGGGGCATCAATTTGGCACAGCTACGGCAAAAGATTCTGC
>Ga0272446_1000810_pt1 | contig 47773 bp, 50 predicted proteins | sample YNPCB0061_FD_194587 | JGI IMG/M metagenome (GOLD analysis project Ga0272446, IMG submission 194587) | Hot spring microbial mat communities from Yellowstone National Park, WY, United States - YNP-CB-006-1 | ecosystem: Environmental > Aquatic > Thermal springs > Hot (42-90C) > Sediment | place...
CCCAGGCAGGCGCCTGGCTTTGTGTGGGCCTGGGGCCCATCCCTCGCTTCGCTCGGGACCAGCACTGCGTGCTGTCCTGCGCCCTACGGGCTGGTCGCTTCTCCTTGCAGGGAACGACCCTGCGGCGTCGTCGCTTCGCGCCAGACACCTGCCTGGTCTCCGGCCTTCGGACGCGTTCAACTGAGGTTTTTAGGTTGAAGCCGCCCCATGCCGCAAGCCCCGGTCCTGCTCAACCTCATCGAACTGCTGGGCTACCCCAATCTGCGCCCGGTGTACGAACGCCTCGGCTATCGGGTGCTCACCGAATTCTCCGTGCGCAAGGCCATCGGCCTCATGCGCAAGGAAAAGCCGATGGTCATCGTGGCGGATTTCTATTTTCAGCCGGATTTTCGTGACCGGGTCAGCAATCTGGAGTCCCTCCTGGCCGCAGCCCAGACCCTTCGGGACGTGCGGGTGGTGGTGCTCTACGAGGCGCGCCATGAACATGCCTTGGAACGGGTGCGCCAGCGCTTCCGCATCGATGCGGCCCTGACCCTGCCGCTGCGGGAAGGTGAGCTGGAAGCCCTGCTGGGCGGCTGGCGATCAACCGGGTAGAAGCGCCCCTCGTCTCATGCATGGCCCCCTCTGCCGGCGGGGTAGACCGACGGCAAGCCCGGGGCCTCAGCCCCGCCGCATGGAATCGAAGAAATCCGCGTTGGTCTTGGTGGCGCGCACCTTGTCGGCGAGGAATTCCATGGCCTCCATGTCGTCCATGGGGTAGAGCAGTTTGCGCAGCACCCAGATCTTCTGCAGGGTGGCCGGTTCGATGAGCAGCTCTTCCTTGCGGGTGCCGGAGCGGTTGACGTTGATGGCGGGGTAGACCCGCTTCTCCGCCATGCGCCGGTCCAGGTGGATCTCCATGTTGCCGGTGCCCTTGAATTCCTCGTAGATCACGTCGTCCATGCGGGATCCGGTGTCGATGAGGGCGGTGGCGATGATGGTTAGACTGCCGCCTTCCTCGATGTTGCGGGCGGCGCCGAAGAAGCGCTTGGGCTTCTGCAGGGCGTTGGCGTCCACGCCGCCGGTGAGCACCTTGCCGGAGGCGGGCTGCACGGTGTTGTAGGCCCGGGCCAGGCGGGTGATGGAGTCCAGCAGGATGACCACGTCCTTCTTGTGCTCCACCAGGCGCTTGGCCTTCTCGATGACCATCTCGGCCACCTGCACGTGACGGGACGCCGGTTCGTCGAAGGTGGAGGCCACCACCTCGCCTTTCACGGTACGGCTCATCTCCGTCACCTCTTCCGGGCGCTCGTCGATGAGCAGGACGATGAGGATGGCTTCCGGGTGGTTGGCGGTGATGGCGTGGGCGATGTGCTGCATCATCACCGTCTTGCCGGTCTTGGGCGGGGCCACCAGCAGGCCCCGGGAGCCCTTGCCGATGGGGGCGATGATGTCGATGATGCGGCCGGTCATGTTCTCCTCGGCCTTGATGTCCCGCTCCAGCTTGAAGGCCTGGTTGGGGAACAGGGGCGTGAGGTTCTCGAACAGGATCTTGTGCTTCAGGGCCTCGATGGGCCCCCCGTTGGCGCTGTCCAGCTTGGTCAGCGCGAAGTAGCGCTCGCCGTCCTTGGGGGTGCGGATCTCGCCGGCGATGGTGTCGCCCGTGTGCAGGTTGAAGCGGCGGATCTGGGAGGGCGAGATGTAGATGTCGTCCGGGCTGGACAGGTAGGAGGTGTCGGGCGAGCGCAGGAAGCCGAAGCCGTCCGGCAGGATCTCCAGTACCCCATCGCCGTAGATGGTCTCCCCATCCCGGGCCTTCTTCTTCAGCATGGCGAAGATGAGCTCCTGTTTGCGCATGCGGTTGGCGTTCTCGATGCCGTTCGCCTCGGCCATTTCCAACAGTTGGGAGACGTGCAATTGCTTGAGTTCGGATAGATGCATGGGATATGTGTAGGGTATGAGGGCCAGAACGGCCAGAGAGGAAATACGGAGCGGGGAGGGGAAGGGGGTGGAACCCGGCACCCGGCAGGACGCCGGATGCCGCAAAGCTAGTGGAGCTTAGATGTTGCTGTCAACAAAGGCGGTGAGCTGGGACTTGGACAGGGCGCCCACCTTGGTGGCTTCCACGTTGCCATTCTTGAAGATCATCAGGGTGGGAATGCCGCGGATGCCGTACTTGGGGGGGGTGGCCTGGTTCTCGTCGATGTTGAGCTTGGCGACCTTCAAACGGCCTGCATATTCCTTGGCCACTTCGTCCAGGATGGGGGAGATCATCTTGCAGGGGCCGCACCAGTCGGCCCAGTAGTCCACCAGCACGGGCAGGGGGGATTGCAGGACTTCCTGCTCGAAGGTGTCGTCGGTGACGTAATGGATGTGTTCGCTCATGTGGGGAACCTCGCGGGGATGGACTGTTCTGGGAAGGGACGCACTGAAACGAGGGCGCGAATGGCCGTTCGGCATTGATCTCGCTATGCTAGCGAAAAAGTTATAGCGAGGAAAGTTATGGCCTACGTCGTCACTGAGAACTGCATTCGCTGCAAGTACACCGATTGCGTGGATGTCTGCCCGGTGGACTGTTTCCGCGAGGGGCCCAATTTCCTGGTCATCGATCCGGAGGAATGCATCGACTGCAACCTGTGTGTTTCGGAGTGTCCGGCCGAGGCCATCTTCGCCGAGGACGACGTGCCGGCGGACCAGCGCCAGTACATCGCCCTCAACGCAGAGCTGGCCAAGGTCTGGCCGGTGATCAGCGAGAAGAAGGAACCCCTGCCCGATGCCGACGAGTGGAACGGCAGGCCAGGCAAGGGCCCCCTGCTGGAGCGCTGATCACCGTCCCAGCACGGCCCGCAGCGCGCCCAGACAGGTGTCCACGTTGGCGGGACAGGCAGAGGCCCCCATGAGGCCGATGCGCCAGACCTTCCCCGCCAGGGCGCCCAGGCCGGCGCCGATCTCCAGGTTGTATTCATTCAGCAGCCGTCCCCGCACGGCGGCGTCGTCCACGCCGGCGGGAAGGGTCACGGCATTGAGCTGGGGCAGGCGTTCCGCCTCGGGTACCACGAAGGCCAGACCCAGTGCCTCCAGGCCCGCCTTGAGCCGTTGGTGCATGGCTTGGTGCCGGGCCCAGGCGTTTTCGATGCCCTCCTCCGCCAGGATCACCAAGGCTTCGTGCAGGCCATAGAGGGGGTTGATGGGGGCGGTGTGGTGATAGGTGCGCTTGCCTTCGCCGCTCCAGTAGCCCAGCACCAGGTTCAGGTCCATGAACCAGCTCTGCACCGGCGTCTTGCGGGCCTTCACCTTGGCAATGGCCCGCTCCGAGAAGGTGACCGGCGACAGGCCCGGGGTGCAGGACAGACACTTCTGGCTGCCGGAATAGGCCGCGTCGATACCCCACGCATCGATGCGCACCGGCGTACCCCCCAGGGAGGTGACGCAATCCATGATGGTCAGGGCGCCGTGCTTCCGGGCGATGGCCGCCAGGGCGGCGGCGTCCGACTGGGCGCCGGTGGAGGTCTCGGCATGGACGAAGGCCAGGATCTTCGCCTCCGGGTTCGCCGCGAAGGCGGCTTCCACCTTGGCCGGGTCCACCGCCCGGCCCCAGGGATCTTCCACCACCACGGGCACGCCGCCGGTGCGTTTCACGTTCTCCAGCATGCGGCCGCCGAACACCCCGTTGACGCAGACGACGACCTTCTCCCCCGGTTCCACCAGGTTCACGAAGCAGGTTTCCATGCCCACGGAACCGGGGCCGGACACCGGAAAGGTGAGCTTGTTTTCGGTCTGGAAGGCGTAGCGCAGCAGGGTCTTGATCTGCTCCATCATGTCTGTGAAGACCGGGTCCAGATGGCCGATGGTGGGCCGGGCCATGGCGTCCAGAATGCGTTGCGGCACGTCGGAAGGGCCGGGGCCCATGAGGGTGCGGCGGGGGGGCTGGAAGGAAGGGAGTTTGGGGGCTTGCATGGGCATGGGTCCGGAAGGAGAAACCCGAGCATTTTAGTCGGGCTCGGCCGGGGCAGAAACCCGGCCTACAATCCACCCGTTTCGAGGAAGGAGAGCAGAGATGGACAAGACCGTGGTCATGATCGGCCTGGGCCAGTTGGGCCGGGTGTTCGCCGGCGGCCTGCTGCGCACCGGCCATACCGTGGTGCCCGTGAACCGGGAGGACGATATGGCCGCGGTGGCGGCCCGTCACCCCGACCCGGACTTGTGCATGGTGTGTGTGGCGGAGAATGACCTGCACCCGGTGCTGGGCCATCTGCCGGAAGCCTGGAAAGACTCGGTGGGCCTGCTGCAAAATGAGCTGCTGCCCCGGGATTGGCAGGCCCACGGCATCGAGGCCCCCACGGTGGTCTCCGTGTGGTTCGAGAAGAAACAGGGCATGGATGCCAAGCCCCTGTTGCCCTCGCCGGTCTTTGGTCCCGAGGCCCGGCGCCTGGTGGAGGCTCTGGACAGCATCGGCCTGCCTGCCCGGGTGGTGGCGGATGAAGAGACGCTGACCTGGGAGCTGGTGCGCAAGAACCTCTACATCCTCACCACCAACATCGCCGGCCTGGAGGTGGGAGGCACCGTGGGGGCCTTGTGGATACAGCACCGGGGCCTGGCGGAGGCGGTGGCCGGCGACATACTGGATGTGCAGGACTGGCTCACGGGCCGGGCCCACGACCGCCCCCCCCTGATGGCGGGCCTGATGGAGGCCATCGAGGCGGATGTCAACCATGGATGCGCGGGCCGCTCCGCGCCGGCCAGGCTCATCCGGGCACTGCACCATGCCGACGCGGCGGGGCTGGCCGTGCCTACCCTGCGGGAGATCGCCGCGCGACATGGGCTGAGCTGAAGGCAAGGGCCATAACGCTACTCGAGGAGACGACGGACATGGCGCAACACTGGCTCAAACGGGAACTGGAGAAACTTACGACCGCCCTGCGGGACCCCATCGTCTGGGCCATGATGGTGACCATCCTGGTGGGGATGGGCCTCATGCTGTGGTTCCTGGTGCATGCTGCAGACAACTTCGGCAGCTATTACTCCCTGCCCTATGCCTGTGCCGCCAATTTCACCCAGCTGCGTTTGTTCTTCCTGTCCATCCTGGCGCCCCTGTTTTTCGTCTCGGTGTTCGTCACCATGGGTGAGTTGAGCGTGGTGCTGGGGCTACGTAAGCAGAAGCACCGCCAGATCAGCTACCGTTTCCTGTTTCTCTCCCTGGGCGCCATGGTGGTGCTGGGGGCGATTTCCTTCGCGTTGCTGAGCTGCTGACCCATTCTGATCCGCCAGGGCGCGCGCCAGCTGTGGCGGATACGCGACGTGGCGCCGCCGGGACCTACGCCGCCGTCAGGCGGGCGTAGTCCAGGATGAACACCTTGCGCCCCGCCTTGGGGAAGGTCACCGTCACCTCGGCATCGGGCCCCTGGCCCTGGTAGCCCCCCACCACGCCCTCGCCGTACTTGGGATGCACTACCCGGGCGCCCACGGGGAAGGGCATGTTGGCCTCCCGGCGGGGCGCCTGGTAATGGGGCGCGGGCTCGGCGTCCCGGGGTGTGCTTTGATAGCCATACCCGCCCCGGCCATAGGCATTGGAGGGCTGGAGGACGGCGGCGAAGACTTGGGCAGGGGCGCGCCGCGACAGGGAATGCACCAGGGCCTCGGGAATCTCCTCCAGGAAGCGGGAGGGCAGGCCGTAGCGCATCTGGCCGTGGAGCATGCGCATCTGGGCGTGGGTCAGGGTCAAGCGCCTGCGCGCCCGGGTGATGGCCACGTACATCAGGCGGCGTTCCTCCTCGGTCCCTCCCGCCTCGTTCATGGCGTTCTCATGGGGGAACAGCCCTTCCTCCAGGCCGGTGATGAATACGGTGTGGAACTCCAGGCCCTTGGCGGCGTGCACGGTCATGAGCTGTACCGCGTCCTGGCCCTGGGCCGCTTCGTGCTCTCCCGCCTCCAGGGCGGCGTGGGCCAGGAAGGCCTCCAGGCTCTGGTCATCGGATTCCGCTGCGAAGGCCGCCGCCGCGTTGGCTAGTTCCTCCAGGTTGTCCACCCGGTCCTGGCCGTCCTTCTCGTTCCGGTAGAACTCCAGCAGGCCGGAGCGGGCCACCACGTGTTCCACCGCCTCCACCAGGGGCAGCCCAGTGGTGTCGCGGCGCAGGTCCTCGATCAACAATACGAAGGGGGCGAATTTCTTGCCTGCCTTGCAGGCCGCCGCCCACAGGCTGGTGCCGGCGGCCCGGGCGTCGGCGTCCAGGCTTTCCAGACTCCGGGCGCCAATGCCCCGGGCGGGAAAGTTCGCCACCCGCAGGAAGGCGTTGTCGTCCTCCGGGTTGGCGGCCAGGCGCAGGTAGGCCAGGGCGTGTTTGATCTCCGCCCGCTCGAAGAAACGCAGGCCGCCGTAGACGCGATAGGGAATGGCGGCGGAGAACAGGGCGTGTTCCAGGCCCCGGGACTGGGCGTTGGAGCGGTACAGCACCGCCATGTCGGCGTAGTTCTCCCCTTCCCGCTTCAGGGCCTGGATCTCCTCCACCACGAAGTCCGCCTCCTCCCGGTCGTCATTGGCCTGGAAGTGGCGGATGGGCTCCCCCTTGCCCGCGTCGGTCCACAGGTCCTTGCCCAGGCGTTCCTTGTTGTGGGCGATGACCGCGTTGGCCGCGTCCAGGATGGTGGAAACCGAGCGGTAATTGCGGGTGAGCTTGATGGGCTGGTGGATGTTCATCTCGTCCATGAGCAACTGCATGTTGCCCACGTTGGCCCCCCGGAAGGCGTAGATGGACTGGTCGTCGTCCCCCACGGCGAACAGGGCGCTGTCGGGACCTTTCAGCAGCTTCAGCCACTGATATTGCAGGCGGCTGGTGTCCTGGAACTCGTCCACCAGGATGTGGGTAAAGCGGGCCTGGTAGTGCTCCCGCAGGAGGGCGTTGCGGGTCAGCAGCTCGTAGGCCCGCAGCAGCAGCTCGGCGAAGTCCACGCAGCCCTCGCGGCGGCACTGGTCGTCATAGGCCGCGTAATACTCCGTCAGGCGCTTGGAATACGGGTCCCAGGCATCCACCGCGTCCGCCCGCAGGCCTGCTTCCTTGTTCTGGTTGATGAAGCTTTGCACCTTGCGGGGGTCGTACTTCTCCGTGTCCACGTTCAGGGCCTTCAGGCAGCGCTTCACGGCGGAAAGCTGGTCCGACGCATCCAGGATGGTGAACAACTGGGGCAGCCCCGCCTCCCGGTGATGGGTGCGCAGCAACCGGTTGCACAGGCCGTGGAAGGTGCCCACCCACATGCCCCGGGCGGAGTGTTGGAAACTGAGGGGCAGCAAGGCCGACAGCCGGGTCAGCATCTCCTTCGCCGCCTTGTTGGTGAAGGTCACCGCCAGCACCCCCATGGGTGACACCTGGCCCGTCTGGATCAGCCAGGCGATGCGGGTGGTTAGCACCCGGGTCTTGCCCGACCCCGCCCCCGCCAGCACCAGGGCCGAGCCGGGCGCGGTGACGGCGGCCAGCTGGTCGGGGTTGAGGTTAGTCAGCAGTTCGGGCATGGCGAAAGAATCATGTGGTGAAAGGCAGTATCCGTATTATCCGTTCAGGGCCTACTTCCCCGTTTCTGGCTAGACAACAGGGGTATTGGCAGAATGACAACAAGGTAACCTTATTTCAACGATATGCCCTTTGCTGACCTGAAGCGGAGTTTCACCCCTCATTATCTACTTGCTCTTGGAATGGGTGCTGGTGTCGCGGCAGCCTATTACATACTCTTGCGCGGGGTCGGGCCCTTTGGGGATGAGGGGTCCTATTGCACCATTGCCCAGGGCATTGTGGATGGTTACGCCCCATATCTCGATTATTTCAACGAGAAGCCTCCCCTGCATTACTACTGGACTGCGTTTGTGTTTTCTCTGTTCGGCGCCACGATGGATAGTTCTCGCTTGGCGGCATCCCTGCAGCTGGGTGGTGCACTTGCGCTGGTGCTGATGCCTCTTGCTGAGCGCAGGCACGGCTGGCGGATACTGTACTGGGCGTTGCTTATTGGAGCTGCCGGACTTTCGATGCGGGCATACAACAATCTCGCCGAATCTAGCCTTGCTCTATTGGGGGTGATTGGTCTGCGATTTGCGTTGCGCGCGCGCGCGGCAAAAGCCACACAGCATGGGCTTTGGGCCGGACTGAGCCAAGGTTTGTCATGTGGCTTCAGACTGACGGCCGCCCTAAACGTCCTGGTACTTGCATGGGCTCCGTGGAGTTGGAGGGCGCGAGCGAGCTATTTTGCAGGCGTAGTTTTGGCCCTATCCATTTGGGTGGGCATGCTGGCGGTAAATCACCTTGTAGAACCGTTTCTTGAGTCAACTGTGTTGTTTCACAAGGACAACCCAGCCAGCGGGTCATACTTTCGCGGGATCCTACCTCAGGAACTCACGGGCATTCTCATATGGGTGTTGGTGATTGCGGTGGCCGGGTACAGCGCCATCAAGCGAAGGCAAGTGTGGGTGCTAGTTTATCTGCTGGGAGCGGCGCTGCCGTTCTTTGGGCGCATGGATGCATTCAGACTGTGGCCTTCCACGCTGGTAGGGCTGTCTTATCTTGTCGCTCAAACCAATCTAGGGCCTACGAGATGGCTGGGCTGGACAGTTGGTTGGGTCTCAGTGCTGGTGCTGATGATCGCCACGCGACCTGTGGAAGGTTATAGCCGGGCACGGGCCATAGCCGACGCGGTGAGTGGTTTGACTCAACCGCACGAGCGGGTTTGGGTCGTGCCGTTCAATCCGAATGTCTATTGCCTGTCCAATCGCCGCCCAGCATCACGGTATTATTTTGTCCTTCCATGGACGCTTAAGCCAGATGTGCGCCGGGAGATCATGCATGATCTGCGTGCCAGGCCCCCTCGCGTCGTGGTGGAATGGTCCTGGGGAAAAAGCATGCTGCCCAGGCTGTTTCCCGAAGTCCTGCCCTGGTTACAGGCCAATTACGTAGAAGTGGCAAGGGAGGGAGAGGAAACCGTCCTGCTTCGCAACACCCCGGATGACGAGGAACGGTTCCCCAGGTAATTAGAGGGCGGACCACGGTACATGGCCGTTGGGCAATATCTAAAGCTCATCTATGCCCTTCCCCGCATACCCCGCCTCCCGCTGTCCCCGCAGGGCCAGCACAAAAACGAAGTCCAGTTCCGGCACGTGGCGATAGAGGGCCACATAGCCCCGCGTGCGAAGGCCGATGACCAGCGCTCGCAAGCAAGCCTTCCTGGTTTCATCCTCCACGGGGCGGCCGATGAGGGGACTGTGTTCCAGCACCGAGATGGCTTCCAGGATTTCCTGGATGCGGCCCGGGGCGTCTTCCAACTGGTACTGGGCCAAGTGGTCCAGGATGCATTCGATGTCGTCGCCGACCTCCGGTGCAAGCTGAATGCGGGCCACTTTAGCGCCCCAGCTTGCGGGACGCAGGACTCTTCACTGACTTACCGGACATGCGGCCTTCCAGATAGGTGCGCATGTCTTCCCAGGGAATGATCTTGCCTGTGGCCACGATGCGGGCATAGCGGGCCTCGGCCTCGGCGTGTAAGGCGTTGCGCTGTTCTTCCTGCGAAGTCTTTTCGGCGATGGCCTGGAGGATGAAGTTGTGGGGCGTGGTACCTGCCTGTTTGGCGGCGGCGGCCAGACGGGCCTTCAATTCCTCAGGCAGGCGGATGGTGGTGGTGGACATGGGAGCCTCCGGTCAGATGCTTGCCTCAATGTGGCACAACAGTGCTACGTGTTGCTCCCATGTGGCCGCTAAGGCCCAATGGATACTTGAGATCGCCAAGACCATGAACGCCCTCGACAAGCTCCTCCGCCAAGCCCGTGCCTGCACCGTCTGCGCCCCCCACCTGCCCTTCCCGCCCCGGCCCATCCTGCGGGCGGCGGCCACGGCGCGGCTGCTCATCGTGGGTCAGGCCCCGGGGCGCCGGGTGCATGAGACGGGCCTCCCCTGGAACGACCCCTCCGGCGACCGGCTGCGGAGCTGGCTGGGCATGGACCGGGACAGCTTCTACGACGAGTCCCGCATCGCCATCATCCCCACGGGCCTGTGCTTTCCCGGCACGGGCAAACAGGGCGACCTGCCGCCCCGACCCGAGTGCGCGCCCCTGTGGCATCCGCCCCTGCGGGCCGCCCTGCCGGACATCCGTTTGACCCTGCTCATAGGCCAGTACGCCCAGGCCTATTACCTGGGGCCCCGCCGCAGGAAGACCCTCACGGAGACCGTGGCGGCCTGGCAGGAGTATCTGCCGGAATACCTGCCCTTGCCCCACCCCAGCCCCCGCAACCAGCTCTGGCTGAAGCGAAACCCTTGGTTCGAAAGGGATTTGCTGCCGGTATTGAGGCAGAAGATCAGCGAGGCGCTGGCTTAAAATACGCAGCCTTTATTCCCCCACCCTGCCCTCCCCCGCTTGCGGGAGAGGGTTCTGGCAAGGGCGTCCTATTTCCGGAGTATCCCCATGAACCGTCAGATCACCATTCTTTACTTTGCCCATCTGGTGGAGTTGCTGGGCCGCGATAACGAGGTCCTGTTCCTGCCCCTGTCCGTCAACGACCTGCATGGCCTCATGGCTCACCTGGCCAGGCGTGGGGAGCACTGGGTCACGGTATTCCAGCAGCACCCCCAGCGCCTGAAGATCACCGTCAACAAGCAGTTCGTGGATGATGGCGCCAATGTGCCCCTCAAGGGGGGCGATGAAGTGGCCTTCGTCGCCTTCAGCATGAACTGATCCACATGGGGCGTGTCCCGCCCGGTGGATTGGCCTGAAACCCATGCCCCCTCTTGTTTCCCACCTGCTGATCCCGGCGCTGCTGGGTGCCCTGGCCGTGGCCGGCTTCGCGCCTCTGGGCTGGTGGCCCCTGCCCATCCTGTCCCTGGCAGTGCTGTTCGGGTGGGTGCGATCCGCCTCGCCCCGGACGGCCTTCGTGGCGGGCTGGGGCTATGGCCTGGGGCTGTTCCTGGTGGGCGTGTCCTGGGTGTTCGTCAGCCTGTCCACCTATGGCGGCCTGCCGGCCCCCATCGCCGTGGTGGCCACCGGGCTGTTCTGCGCCTTCATGGCCCTGTACCCGGCGCTCGCCCTGGCGCTGGCAGCACGCCTGGCCCCCACGGGCTGGATGAGCCCCGTCCTGGCCCTGCCAGCCGCCTGGGTGCTGATGGAATGGACGCGGGGCTGGTTCCTCACGGGTTTTCCCTGGTTGGCCCTGGGCTATTCCCAGGTGCCGGACAGCCCCCTGGCAGGTTTCGCGCCGGTGCTGGGGGTGTATGGGGTGAGCCTGGCGGTGGCCCTGGTGGCGGGGCTGTTCGCCAGCCGGCGGCCCAACTTCATCACCGTCGGCGTGCTGCTGCTGGTGGCGGGCTGGGCCTTGCAGCAGGTGACGTGGACCCGGCCCGCGGGCGTGCCCGTGTCCGTGGCCCTGCTCCAGGGCAACGTGCCCCAGGAGATGAAGTTCCGCCCGGAGAAAATCGCCGCCACCCTCCAGGACTACGCCCGCCAGGTGCTGGCCACGGAGGCCCGGCTGGTGGTCCTGCCGGAGACGGCGGTGCCCGTGTTCCGTTCCAGCGTGCCCGAGGGCTATCTGGAAGGGCTGGCGGCGCATGTGCGGCAGCGCAACGGCGACCTGCTGGTGGGCCTGCCGGAGAACACGCCCTCGGGGGCGTACTACAACGCCGTCATCAGCCTGGGGACCTCCCCCCGAGGCAACTACCGCAAACACCATCTGGTGCCCTTTGGCGAGTTCGTGCCCTGGGGCTTCCGCTGGCTGGTGGATAGGATGTCCATCCCCTTGGGGGACTTTTCCGTGGGGGCGCCGGATCAGGGGCCCATGGCCGCCGCCGGCGAGCAGCTAGCGGTGAACGTGTGTTACGAGGATGCCTTCGGCGAGGAGCGCATCCACGCCGCCCGGGACGCCACCCTGCTGGTGAACGTGAGCAACGACGCCTGGTTCGGCAACAGCCTGTCGCCCCGCCAGCACTTGCAGATCGGCGCCATGCGCTCCCTGGAGGCGGGCCGCTGGCAGTTGCGGGCCAACAACACGGGCATCACCGCCATTCTGGACGAGATGGGCCGGGTGCGGGCGGAACTGCCGCCCTTCACCCGGGCCACCCTGACGGGCGAGGCCCAGGGCCGCACGGGCCTGACGCCTTATCTGCGCTGGGGCAATGCCCCTGTGTTGATTATCATGGCCATGCTGCTGGCGGCAGCCCCCCTGATTTCCCGGAAACGAGCGACTCCATGAGTGATCCCATCCTGAACACCACGCTGCGTCTTACTCACCTGTCCCACGGCGGCGGCTGCGGCTGCAAGATCGCCCCGGCGGTGCTGGAGCAGATCCTGGCCGATACCCCCTTCGGCAAGGGCCTGGGTGCCGATTTCCCCGACCTGCTGGTGGGCATCGAGTCCAGCGACGACGCGGCGGTGTGGAAGCTGAACGAGGAGCAGGCCATCGTCGCCACCACGGACTTCTTCATGCCCATCGTGGACGACGCCTTCGAATTCGGCCGAATCGCCGCCACCAACGCCATCTCCGACGTCTACGCCATGGGGGGGCAACCCCTGTTCGCCCTGGCCCTGGTGGGCATGCCCATCGACAAGCTGCCCCATGACACCATCCGGCAAATTCTGGCGGGGGGCGAAGCGGCGGCCAAGGCCGCGGGCATCCCCATCGCCGGGGGCCATTCCATCGATTCCCAGGAACCCATTTACGGCCTGGTGGCCATCGGCGTGGTGGACCCCCGCAGGATCAAGAAGAACAGCGGCGCCCAGGCCGGTGACGTGCTCATCCTGGGCAAGGGCCTGGGGGTGGGCATTTATTCCGCCGCCCTGAAGAAGGATCAGCTGCCGCCCCAGGGCTATGCGGCCATGATCGCCTCCACCACCCAGCTCAACACCCCGGGCGTGGATTTGGGCCGGATGGAGGGCGTGCATGCCCTGACGGACGTCACCGGCTTCGGCCTGCTGGGCCACGGCCTGGAACTGGCCCGGGGCTCCAAACTGACGGCCTGCATTGAGTTCTCCAAACTGCCGGTGTTGCCCGAGGTGGCGGAACTGGCCCGGGCGGGTTTCGTCACCGGCGCTTCCGGCCGCAACTGGGCAAGCTATGGCAGCAGCGTGGAATTATTCGAAGGCTGCGAAGACTGGCAGAAGGCCATTCTCACCGACCCCCAGACCAGCGGCGGACTGCTGGTGGCCTGTGCCCCGGACAGCGCGAACCAAGCGCTGGAGGTGTTCCACAGACACGGCTTCGGGCGGGCGGCGGTGATCGGTCGGCTGGAGGCGGGCGAGCCCCGGGTGGTGGTAGCGCCGTAGCAGAAAAAAAACGTGCCCGCCGGCCAGGCCGGCGGGCACGGGAGGTGGGCCATGCGGCCCGGCCGCGGGCCCGGATCAGTAGTCCATGTCGGCCATGGCCGGGGCGGGTGCCTTCTCCTCCTTGGGGACTTCCGCCACGGAGGCGTCCGTGGTGAGGATCAGCCCCGCCACCGAGGCGGCGTTCTGCAGGGCGGTGCGGGTGACCTTGGTGGGGTCGATCACCCCCATCTCCATGAGATCGCCATATTCCCCGGTGGCGGCGTTCCAGCCCTGGTTGCCGCTGCCCTCCAGCACCTTGGCCACGACCACGGACGGTTCCTCACCGGCATTGGCGGCGATGGCGCGCAGGGGCTCCTCCAGGGCCCGCAGCACGATCTTGATGCCGGCATCCTGGTCGTGGTTGGCGCCCTTGAGGGCCTGGATGCGGGCCCGGGCGCGCAGCAGGGCCACGCCGCCGCCGGGCACGATGCCCTCCTCCACGGCGGCGCGGGTGGCGTGCAGGGCATCGTCCACCCGGTCCTTCTTCTCCTTCATCTCCACCTCGGTGGCGGCACCCACCTTGATCACGGCCACGCCGCCGGCCAGCTTGGCCACCCGTTCCTGGAGCTTCTCCCGGTCGTAGTCGCTGGTGGTTTCCTCCATCTGGGCCTGGATGGCCTTCACCCGGGCATCGATCGCGGCCTTGTCGCCGGCGCCATCGATGATGAGGGTTTTCTCCTTGTGCACCTCCACCCGTTTGGCGCGGCCCAGGTGCTCCAGGCCGGCCTTCTCCAGTCTCATGCCGGTCTCCTCGGCGATCACCGTGCCGCCGGTGAGGATGGCCATGTCTTCCAGCATGGCCTTGCGCCGGTCGCCGAAGCCGGGGGCCTTGACGGCGGCCACCTTGAGAATGCCGCGCATGCTGTTCACCACCAGGGTGGCCAGGGCCTCGCCCTCGATGTCCTCGGCGACGATCAGCAGGGGCTTGCCGGCCTTGGCCACCGCCTCCAGCACCGGCAGGAGGTCGCGGATGGCGGAAATCTTTTTGTCATGCAGCAGGATCAGCGGCTCTTCCAGCACGGCGGTCTGCTTGTCCGGGTCGTTGATGAAATAGGGAGAGAGGTAGCCCCGGTCGAACTGCATGCCTTCCACCACCTCCAGCTCGTTCTCCAGGGATTTGCCGTCCTCCACGGTGATGACCCCTTCCTTGCCCACCTTGTCCATGGCATCGGCCAGGATCTGGCCGATGGCGGCATCGGCGTTGGCGGAGATGGTGCCCACCTGGGCGATCTCCTTGCTGGTGGCGCAGGGCCTGGAGAGGGCCTTGAGCTCTTCCACCACGGCATGCACGGCCTGGTCGATGCCCCGTTTCAGGTCCATGGGGTTCATGCCCGCGGCCACGTACTTCATGCCCTCCTGGACGATGGCCTGGGCCAGCACGGTGGCGGTGGTGGTGCCGTCGCCAGCGATGTCGGCGGTCTTGGAGGCCACTTCCTTCACCATCTGGGCCCCCATGTTCTCGAACTTGTCCTTGAGTTCGATCTCCTTGGCCACGGTGACCCCGTCCTTGGTGATCAGGGGGGCACCGAAGGAGCGGTCCAGCACCACGTTGCGGCCCTTGGGACCCAGGGTGACCTTGACGGCGTTGGCCAGGATGTTCACGCCCTTGACCATGCGATCCCGGGCATTGTCATGGAATTGAACGATCTTCGCGCTCATGTTGAGTCTCTCCTGATAAGAATGCTGTGGGGGTCAGGCGGCCTTCTTCAGGGCTTGGGCATCCATCTCGATCACGGCCATGACGTCATCCTCGCGCATGACCAGCAGCTCCTCGCCCTCCACCTTGACGGTTTGGCCGGCGTACTTGCCGAACAGGATACGGTCGCCCACCTTGACATCCATGGGCAGGGCCTGGCCGTCGTCGCCACGCTTGCCCGGCCCCACGGCGAGCACCTCACCCTGCTCGGGTTTTTCCGCAGCGGTATCGGGGATCACGATGCCGGATGCCGTCGTGCGTTGCGCATCGACTCGCTTGACGATAATCCGGTCGTGCAAGGGACGAATATGCATATTCACGCTCCTTTTACGAGTTCATATCACCAATGGGAAATGACCGCCGACGGCGGGGTGGGGCCCGCCACCGGGCGGCGGATTACGCCGAGGGTCTTCGGCGGAGCGTGAAATAGGGGCGTGCCCGGGGTGTTTCAAGCCCCCACGACCACCAGGCGGGATACCCGGCCCAGGCGATAGACCCTGCGCGTCTCCCGCCGCAGCCCGGGCCTTCCCGCGTCGGTTTGGGGCGCCACCGGGCAGGGGGGCATCCGGCCACCGTCCGGACCCAGGGTGTCGTCCTCGGCGGTGTCCCGCCACAAGCCGCCACGCACCGGGCGGAACAGCCAGCGCACATAGCCCGTGACGGTGGCCAGCCGCATCAGGTCGTGACGGTCAGGCACCTCGGCCAGCAGATGACGCTCATCCCCCGGAGAGAAAGGGTTCTCGCCGAAGGCCTGCTGGCATTCCAGAGCCTCCCGGGCCGGAGCGCCGATCCAGGAACAGGCCCGCCGGTCCCGCCGTTCCAGGTCCCAGGCGCCCAGCTGCCAGGCGGCGTCCAGCATGGCCGCGTCGATCTCCCCCAGGGCCAGCCAGGGGGTGTTGAGCTGCAGGGCGGAGCCCGGGACCGGCCGCCGGCCTGCCTGCCCGGCCTCGCGCCGGTAGCCGTGCCAGTGCAGCATGAGCAGGAGCGGCGTGTTGGGCCGGGGCAGGGCGGTGACCGTGACCGCATACAGGGGCAGGCCGACGGCGGCGGCTTGGCTGGTGATGCAGGACAGTATCTCCATGGCGATCCTCCGGGAAGCGGAATGCACATGGAAAACTTAGCAAAATCCGCGCCGCCATGGCATCCCTGCGGAGAAACGCAAATCAACCCCTGCTAAAGCAGCTCTGGACTGGACCCTGCCCCCACAAGGGGGGTGCCATCTACCGCCGCCAGAAAGCCGGCGTCAGCACCACGAGCAGTGTGAAGATCTCCAGACGGCCCAGCAGCATGGCGAAGGTGCAGATCCAGGTCTGGAAATCATTCAGCACCGCATAGGTGGTGGCGGGCCCCACGTTGCCCAGGCCGGGGCCCGTGTTGTTGAGGGTGGCGACGATGGCGGAGAAGGCGGTGAGCACGTCCAGGCCGGTGAAGGACAGGGCGAAGGACAGGATGACGATGGACGCCACGTAGATGAAGGCGAAGGCCAGCACGGCGTACATGATCTTGTTGGGCACTACGGACTCCCCCAGTTTCACGGGGATCTGGGCGTCGGGATGGATGAGCTTCTGCAGCTCCCGGTACACCTGCTTGTACAGCAGCATGGCGCGCATCATCTTGATGCCGCCGCCGGTGGATCCGGCGGAGGTGGAGAAGCTGCACAGGAACATCATCCACAGGCCGGCGAAGAAGGGCCACTGGCCGTAGTCCGTGGTGGCGAAGCCCAGGGTGGTGGCCACGGAAACGGTATTGAAGGTGGCGTAGCGCAGGGCCGAGGGGAAGTCCAGGAAGATGTCCCGGGACCACAGCAGCACCGCCAGGATGAGGGCGCTGCCCAGCACCACCCCCAGGAACAGGCGGATTTCCGGGTCCAGGCGGTAGACGGACAGGCTGCGGCCCCGCAGGGCGAGAAAATGGGTGGCGAAGTTGATGCCCGCCAGCAGGGCGAAGCACCCCACCGCTGCTTCCAGGGCTACGGAGTCATAGAAACCCAGGCTGGCGTCATGGGAGGAGAAGCCCCCCAGGTCCATGACCGAGAAGGCATGCACCACGGCGTCGAAGAAGCTCATGCCCAGGGCCCACAGCACGCCGATGCAGGCCAGGGTGAGGATGACGTAGACCACCCACAGGCCCTTGGCGGTTTCCGCCATGCGCGGGGTCAGTTTCTGGTCCTTCATGGGGGTGGGCATCTCGGCCTTGAACATCTGCCGGCCCCCCACGCCCAGCAGCGGCAGCACCGCCGCCACCAGCACGATGACCCCCAGGCCGCCGATCCAGTGCAACTGGGCGCGCCACAGGTTGATGGAATGCGGCAGGTGGTCCAGGCCCGAGAGCACCGTGGCGCCGGTGGCCGTCAGCCCGGACATGGCCTCGAAGTAGGCGTCGGTGACGGAAAGATGCGGCAGGTAGAACAGCAGGGGCAGGGCGGCGAAGGCGGGCAGCAGGGTCCAGATCAGCACCACCAGCAGGATGCCGTCCCGGGTCTTCAGGTCCCGCCGCCAGTGCCGCCCCAGCAGCCACAGGACGAGGCCGGCGCCGATGGTGACGAGGGCTGCTTCGTCGTAGGCCCGCTGGGCGCCATCCAGCGTGATTTCCGCCAGGAGCAGGGGCGCCAGCATGGACAGGCCAAAGAAGCCGATGACCATGCCCAGGACGTTCAGGAGGGGTAAAAAACGCATGCGTGAACAGGTTTTAGAAAAAACCCAGGCCCACTTGGAAGAGCTTTTCCACCTTGGGGATGAGGTGCTTGTTGGGTACGAACAGGACCAGGTGGTCTTCCGCTTCGATGGGGGTGTCATGGTGGGCGATGATGACCCGCTCGCCTCGCAGGATGGCGCCGATGGTGACGCCTTGCGGCAGGCTCACCTCCTCGATGCGCCGCCCCACCAGCTTGGAGGACTTGGCGTCGCCATGCACCACGGCTTCCAGGGCCTCCGCCGCCCCCCGCCTCAGGCTGTGCACCACCGCCATGTCGCCGCGGCGGATGTGGGTGAGCAGGGGGCCGATGGTGGCCTGGGCGGGAGACAGGGCGATGTCGATCTCGCCGCCCTGCAGCAGATCCACATAGGTGGCCCGGTTGATGAGGGCGATGACCTTGCGCGCCCCCAGCCGCTTGGCCAGGAGGGAGGACATGATGTTGTCCTCGTCGTCGTTGGTGAGGGCGCAGAACACGTCCATGTCCTCGATGTTCTCCGACAGCAGCAGGTCCTCGTCGGTGCCGTTGCCCGTGAGCACCAGGGTGCTCTTGAGTATGCGGGAGAGTTGTTCCGAGTTCTTCTTGTTGCGATCGATGAGCTTGACCTCGTAGTCCGCCTCCAGGCTGGCGGCCAGGCGCCGGCCGATGTTGCCGCCGCCGGCGATCATCACCCGGCGCACGCTCTTGTCGGCCCGGCGCATCTCCTTCATCACCGCGCGGATGTTCTCGGTGGCGGCGATGAAGAAGATCTCGTCGTCGTTCTGGATGACGGTGCGGCCCTCGGGGACGATGGTGCGGTCGCGGCGGAAGATGGCGGCCACCCGGGCGTCCAGGCCGGGCAGGTGCTTTTGCAGGTCCCGCAGTTCATGGCCCACCAGGGGGCCGCCGGCCCGGGCCTTCATGGCCACCAGGCGGGCCCGGCCGCCGCCGAAATCCACCACCTGCAGGGCCTCGGGGTAGTCGATGAGCTTCTTCAGGTAGTCGGTGATTTCCTGCTCCGGGGCGATGACGTGGTCCACGGCGAAGTTTTCCGGCGCGAACAGCTCCGGGTGCTTCATGTAGTCCAGGGAGCGGATGCGGGCGATCTTGGTGGGGATGTTGAACAGGGTGGCGGCCAGCTTGCAGGCCACGATGTTGGTCTCGTCGTTGAGGGTCACCGCCACCAGCATGTCCGCGTCGTCGGCGCCGGCCTGGCGCAGGATGGAGGGGTGGGAGGCCTGGCCCCACACGGTGCGCAGGTCGAAGCGGTCTTGCAGGGCGGTGAGTTTGTCCGCGTCCACGTCCACCACCGTGAGGTCGTTGCCTTCCCGCACCAGATGTTCCGCCAGGTTGGAGCCCACCTGGCCTGCGCCGAGAATGATGATTTTCATGTTTGCCCAGATGCAAGAGGCAATTTCCACGCCGTTGGCGTGCTGACTTGGCCTTGAATCTTCATTTTTCCTTCCCAGGCACCTCGATGCCCAGCTGCTTCACCTTGCGGTAGAGGTTGGTGCGGTCCAGCCCGGCCCGTTCCGCCGCCCGGCTCATGCCCCAGTGGCATTCCTCCAGCATGGCTTCCAGATAGGCCTTTTCGAACTGGTCCCGGGCATCCTTCAGGGGCAGGTGCAGCATGAGGTCGATGCCGCTGGCGTGGCCGGCCTTCCTGCCGGGACCCAGGATGGCCTTCACTTCCGCAGCTTCGATGGGAGCATCGCCGCCGGCCAGGGCCAGGCGGCCCGCCATGGTTTCCAGCTCCGCCAGGTTTTCCGGCCAGTCATGGGCGGTCAGCACCGCCAGGGCACTTTCCGCGAAATGGCGCGGTGGGATGAGCAGGCGGGCGCAGGCGTCCTCCACCATGCGCGTAGCCAGGGGCACGATGTCCTCGCGGCGTTCCCGCAGGGGGGGCATCTCCACCACGGCGTGGATGAAGAGGTCGTGCAATTCCTGGCTCAGGCGGTCTTCCGCCAGCAGTTCGTTCAGGGGGAGTTGGCTGGCGGCCGCCACCCGCGCGCCGAATTCCCCGCGGCGGCCCAGGAGCAGGACCAGGCCCCGCTGCTGCATGGCGTTCAGCGCAGCCAGGTCGGGAATGAACACCAGACCGCCCTTGGCCTGGGCCAGGATTTCGGCGGGCTGGTTGGCCAGGGTGGCGGGCACGTCCACCTGGAGGAAGGGGCCGCCGGGTGGGGTCAGGTAGCGGGCGGCCTGCTCCGCGCCGGTGCCGGGCTCGCCCACCAGGGCCACGGGCAGACCGGCGGCCGCGGCCAGGTTCAGGCGCTGGGTGAGGCGGCGGATGGCTTCCCCCGCGCCCAGGGCGGAGAGATCCCCCGTGGTGGTGGGCCGGGATGGCTTGGCATCCAGGGCCTTCTTCACGGTTTCCAGCAGCTGCTTGTAGGCGATGGGTTTTTCCAGGTAGTCGAAAGCCCCCAGGCGGGTGGCCTCCACGGCGGTATGCACGGTGCCGTGGCCGGACATCATCACCACGGGCATGGTGAGCCGCCCCTGGGTCTTCCACTCCTTGAGCAGGGTGACGCCATCCACATCGGGCATCCAGATGTCCAGGAGCACCAGATCGGGCACCTTGTCCTCCAGCGCGTTGCGCGCGCTCACGCCGTTTTCCGCCAGGCGCACCTCGTAGCCCTCCTCTTCCAGGATTTCCCGCATGAGTTCGCGGATGCCGGGCTCGTCATCCACCACCAGGATTTCAGACATCTTGTCCTTCCTTGTCGATCAGCGCCGGCAGACGCACGCAGACTTGGGCGCCGCCGTTTTCCATGTTGGTCACCGTGATACTGCCATGGTGTTCCTCCACGATCTTTTTTACCACAGGCAGGCCCAATCCCGTGCCTTTGGGTTTCGTGGTGGCGTAGGGTTCGAACATACGGCCTTTGAGCGCCTCGGGGAAACCGGGACCGTTGTCTTCCACGCACAGGTCCACCTGGTCGCCGTGATGCAGGGTGAGGATGCGGATGTGGGGTATGACGCCTTCTCCCACCGCCTCCTGGGCATTCTTGATCAGGTTCACCAGCACCTGACGCAGCAGGGACGGATCGCCGGCCACGGGGGGCAGATCCTGCGCCAGCACCGTTTCCAGGTGCGCCGTGGCTTCGTAGAGATGGGCGACCTCCTGCACCAGGGCGTTGACGTCCAGGCGCTGGGTCTGGGGGGAAGGCAGGCGGGCATATTGGGCGAAGGCATCCACCAGGCCCTTCATGGCGTTCACCTGGCCCACGATGGTGGCGGTGGCCCGGGTGAGGATGTCCCGGGCCGGGCCCTCCAGCCGGTCCGCCAGCTTCGCTTCCAGGCGCTCGGCGGAGAGCTGGATGGGGGTCAGTGGGTTCTTGATCTCGTGGGCCATGCGCCGGGCCGCTTCGCCCCAGGCCGCGTTCCGCTGGGCCTGCATGAGCTGGGTCACGTCGTCCAGCACTAGCACGTAATCGGGCCGGTCGCCGGCGGACAGGGGGGCGCCCCGGGCCAGGAGGACGCGGTTGCCCGAGGGGGTCGCCAGCTCCAGTTGTTCCAGCCAGGCCTTGGTGGGGTTTGCGCGAAAATGCTCCGCCATTTCCGCGGCGAAGGCAGCCAGGCCCCTGCCCCGCTCGCCACCGCCCCAGCTGGCCAGAGGGCGTCCCTCCAGATCCTGACGGGAGACGCCCAGGATGGCGGCGGCGGCCGGATTGGCCAGGCGCACGCCCAGGTCGTGCTCCAGGGTGACCACGCCGGTGGTGACACTGGACATCACGCCTTCCAGGTAGGCATTGGCCTCCAGGATCTTGTCCTGGCGTTCCTCGGCGATGGCGCGGGCGTCGGACAACTGGCGGGTCATGCGGTTGAAGGATTCGGTCAACATGCCCAGCTCGTCCCGACTGGATACGGGCGCTACCTGGGAGAAATCGCCCCGGGCCACCGCCCGGGTGCCCCGGGCCAGGGCCCGCAGGGGGGCCGCCAGGCGCTCCGACAGCAGGAAGGCCAGGGTGAAGGCGGAAAACAGGGCCAGGGCCAGGGCCAGGGTGAGGGAGATGCCGTACAGGCGCTTGAGGCCCAGGCGGGAAAGGGTCAACTCCTGGTAGCTCTGGCGCGCGTTTTCCACCTCCTGGGCGTTGGCGGCCAGCTGGGCGGGCACGGGCTGGATCACCTGCAGGATGCGGACCTGCTCGTTGAGAGCCACTACGTTCACGGGCAACACCACCTGCACGGAGATGCCGTCGCCCTTGTCGGAGGCTTGCAGGCGGGACCAGGGCTGTTGCAGTTTGGCCTGCCAGATGGCGCCCTGATCCGGCGGCGGCGGCAACAAGCCCCCCCGGCCGCCGGAAGCGAAGCCCAGCAGGCGGCCATTGCCATCGTAGAGGGCGGCGTCCTGCAATCCGGCCTGTTCCCGCAGATCATTCAGGCGGCCGACCTGGAGCACGGGGGGGACCTCCGCCAGTTGCTGCGCCAGGTTCTCGCTCTTGCGCACCACTTCCCGCTGCACGTATTCCAGGGCGGAGCGACCCAGGGCCAACCCCCCCTCCAGGGCCCGCTCCATGCGCACGTCGAACCAGGACTCGATGGAACTGATGAGGAATTGCACCGATACGCCGTACACCACCGTGCCAGGCACCAGGGCCATGAGGCCGATGATGAGGAACAGTCGGGCGGTGAGCTTGGCGCCGAAGACGCCGGCACGGATGCGGCGCACCAGGATGAAGGCCTGGTAGAGGATGAGGATGACCAACCCCGCCACCGTGGCCAGGGTGATGCCCAGCAGCAGGGTCAGGTTGCCGGCGAAGAAGGAGGTGTTGTCGGCGGCGGCGGCCAGCAACCCGATGAGGACGGACCCCAGGAGCAGGCTGATGGCGACCAGATAGAGCATCGGTTCAGTAATTCACTTCCCGTTCCTGCCAGCCCGAATCCAGCTGCCAGCGGGCGGAGGAGGCCAGGGCATTGACCTGCAGGGGCTTGGGCAACTGGGAGATGTCCAGGTACATGCGCACGTAGAACTTGTACTGGGATTTCCGCTTCATCTGCCGGATGTTGAGCACGGCCCAATCCCGCAGGTCCCCCACTGCCCGCAGGGCGTCCTGAAGGCTTTCATGGCTGGAGGAAACGCCGGCGAGGGTGACGTAGTACTGGCGCAGCAGGGCGTTGTAGGACAGGCGGATGGTGCGCGCCTGTTCCGTCAGCCCTTCCGCCAGCCAGTAGCTGCGCGCCCGTTCGCTCTCCACCGCCTGCACGAAGGAAAGCTGCACGCCCCGCTGCAGGGCGTTTTCCAGGGTGGAGGAAAGCTGAATGTCGAAATGGCCGGACAGTTGGAAGAACTCACCCTTCTGGGTGACCTCCAGCTGGGTCAGGGTGATGCCTTCGGCCCGTGCGACGGAGATGCCCAAGGCCCATAGCGCCGCCAGCACCACCAGGCCGGCGCGCAGAAAGCTACGTCTTGAGCAAGCGTGCATAGAAAAAACCATCCGACTCCGGTCCGGGCAGCCATTGGCATGAGTCGCTTCCCTCGCCATGGCCGGGCACCGTGATGGGGTCGATACGGGCCTCCGGGTGACGGGTCTGGAAAGCGTCTATCTGTTCCCGGTTTTCCGCCGGGAACAGGCTGCATGTGGCGTAGAGCATTTTGCCACCCGGCTTCAGCAGGGGCCACAGGGCATCCAGAAGTCGCGCCTGTTCCCGGGCCAGCTGTTGCATATCTTCGGCACGCTTGAGCCACTTGCCGTCCGGATGCCGGCGCACCACCCCCGAGGCGGTGCAGGGGGCATCCAGCAGGATGCGGTCGAAGGGCTCGCCGTCCCACCATCTGTCCGGGGCGCCGGCATCCGCCTGGCGCACCTGGGCTTGCAGGCCCAGGCGGCTCAGGGTGTCGGTGACCTGGCCCAGGCGACGGGCATCGCTGTCCAGGGCCGTCAGGCGCAGGTCGTGGCGTTCCAGCAGGTGGGCGGCCTTGCCGCCGGGGGCGGCGCAGGCGTCCAGCACGCGCATGCCGTCGGCGCAGTCCAGCAGGGGGGCGGCCCACTGGGCGCCCAGGTCCTGGACCGAGACCCAGCCTGCGAAGAAGTGGGGTAGGTCGCCGACGGGCACCGGTTGCTCCAGGGTGAGGGCCCAGGGGCCGGTTTGCCGGGCAGGGAGGCCCTTTTCCGCCAGGATGCGGGCGTATTCCGCCGTGGACACGCGGCGCGGGTTGACCCGCAGGGTCATGGGCGGGTGGCTGTTCTGGGCCACGACAATGGCCTGCCAGTCCCGGGGAAAGGATGCACGCAGGCGGTCCAGCCACCAGACGGGGAAGTCCCATCGGGCCTGGTCATCCGCCTGGGCCAGGACCTCCAGCTCGGCACGACGGCGCTGGAAATGGCGCAGCAGGGCATTGGCGAAGCCCCGGGCCCGGGGGTGGTCCCGGGCCACCAGGGCCACGGTCTCGTGCACGGCGGCGTAGGCGGGGCAGGAGCCGGTATCCAGTTCGAACAGGCCCACCAGCAGGGGGCCCAGCAGTTCGGGCGGCGAGAGGGGGCGCTCCGCCAGGGTGTTCAGGAAAAAACGCAGCCGCCCTGCCCGGCGCAAGGTGCCGTAAGCCAGATTCTGTGATGCCGCCAGGACGCGGGGTTCGCCCGCAGCGGACTTGCCCCGCAGTTCCGCCATGGCCAGGGTCAGGCTGCGCCCTTCCAGCAGGACGGCGTTGACCAGCTGGGCGGCGAGCGCGCGGGCCGGGCTGGAGGGGGGAGACAAGGGTTGAACGCTCAGGTGGCGAGGATGATCTTGTTCCGCCCCGACGCTTTTGCCTTGTACAAGGCCTCGTCGGCCCGGCGCAGCAGGGCGTGACCGTTTTCTTCCTTGCCCAGGCCAGCCACCCCGGCGCTGAAGGTGGTGTTGATGTTTTTCCCTTCGTAGAAGAGCGGGGATTTCTGCATCAGTTGCTGCAGACGCCCCAGTACCAGCAGGGCACCGCGGGGGTCGGTGTCCGGCAGCACCAGGGTGAATTCCTCGCCGCCGTAGCGCACCAGGGCATCGGACTTGCGCAGCACGCTGCGGATCAGGGCGGTGAAGTGGATCAGCATCTGGTCGCCGGCCTCATGGCCGTGCTCGTCGTTGATGCGCTTGAAGTAATCCAGGTCCACCATGGCCAGGGACAGCTTGCCGTCGTTGCGCTGGCAACGGGCGATTTCCCGGGCGAGGGTCTGGTCCAGGCCGCGGCGGTTGAGGGCGCCGGTGAGGGCATCTTCGTTCAGGAGCTGGCGGGTTTCCGCCAGTTCGTTCTGCATGTTGATGAGGGCGTAACGGGTTTCCTGCAGTTCCTTGTGGCTGGCTTCCACGGTGTTCTGAATGCCGCCGGCCTGTATGACGACCGTGGTCAGCAGGCGCAGGATTTCATCCTTGTCCCGGCTGGATTTCAGCGAATTGACGTTGTCCGCAAGGGTCTTGTTCTTTTCGCCCAGATTCCTGGCCAGGTCGCCGGTCTTGTCGCTGACGTCCTGGATCATGTCTCGCACCGCCTGGATCAGCTCCGCGCAGGCGGCCGCCGCCTGCCCTTGGGCCCCGGAAGGCTGGGGTTTTTCCGGCGGCGGCAGGCCGGAGAGTTCGTAATACAGGCGTTCGTAGTTTTCCGGCGTGGGCGGCTCACCGGTCTCCTTGAGCCGTTGCATGACGGTGATGCCGATGACATTGGGGGTTTGGGCCATGATGCCGCGGTGCTGAACAGAGTGGTTCATTATCGGCCATGGTTCGGCATTCATGAAGGGAACACAATCCAGGATAATGCCCGGAAGCACTCCGCGCCCTATTCCCATGCATATCCATATCTTAGGCATCTGCGGCACCTTCATGGGCGGCATCGCCGTCATCGCCCAACAGGCGGGCCATACCGTCACCGGCTGCGACGCCAACGTCTATCCCCCCATGAGCACCCAGCTGGAGGCCCTGGGCATCCGCCTCATCGAAGGTTTCGGCACGGAGCAGCTGGCGCTGGAGCCCGACATCTGGGTGATCGGCAACGTGGTGGCCCGGGGCAGGCAGCCCCTCATGGAGGACATCCTCAACCGGGGTCTGCCCTATGTTTCCGGCCCCCAGTGGCTGTACGAGCATGTGCTCAAGGACAAATGGGTGCTGGCGGTGGCGGGCACCCACGGCAAGACCACCACCTCCTCCATGCTGGCCTGGATCCTGGAGGACTGCGGCCTGAACCCGGGTTATCTGATCGGCGGCGTGCCCATGAACTTCGGTGTATCCGCCCGGCTCACCGAGTCCCCCTTCTTCGTCATCGAGGCGGACGAGTACGACACCGCCTTCTTCGACAAGCGCTCCAAGTTCGTGCATTACCGGCCCCGCACGGCGGTGCTGAACAACCTGGAGTACGACCATGCCGACATCTTTCCGGATCTGGCCGCCATCGAGACCCAGTTTCACCACCTGGTGCGCACCGTACCCGGCAACGGGCTGATCGTGAGCAACGGCCGGGAGGAGAGTCTGGAACGGGTCCTGGACCGGGGCTGCTGGACCCGCGTGGAGCGCTTCGGCCGGGCTGCGGGCTGGCAGACGCAGCCGGTGGCGGGCAGCCCTTCCCATTTCGACGTCTGGCTGGCAGACGCCTTGCAGGGCCGGGTGGAGTGGGATCTTTTGGGCGAACACAACCGCCAGAATGCCCTGGCCGCCATTGCCGCCGCCCGCCATGCGGGCGTGCCGGCCCGGGATGCCATCGCCGCCCTGTCCCGCTTCCAGAGCGTGAAGCGGCGCCTGGAGGTGCGGGGCCGGGTCGGCGGCATCACCGTGTATGACGACTTTGCCCACCATCCCACGGCCATCGCCACCACCATCGCGGGCCTGCGTGCCAAGGTGAAGGAAGAACGCATCCTGGCCGTGCTGGAGCCTCGCTCCAACACCATGAAGCTGGGGGTGATGAAGGCCCAGTTGCCCGCCAGCCTGACGGGGGCGGATCGGGTGTTCTGCTACAGCGGCGGCATCGATTGGGACGCAGCCGGAGCCTTGGCGCCCTTGGGGGACAAAGCGGCCACCTTCGCCGACCTGTCCAGCCTGGTGGACGCCATCGCCCGACAGGCCCGGCCGGGCGACCATGTGTTGGTGATGAGCAACGGCGGCTTCGGCGGCATCCACGACAAACTGCTGGCCCGCCTGGGCGAGCAGGCGCTCCTGGACGCTCGAGCGGGATGAACGACGCGCCCCGGCTCGATGCGCAAGATACCGGGGCGGGGTGGATGCTCCGCCTCCGGGGGGACTGGCGGCTGCCCCAGCTGAGCCATGCCCGGGCCGCCATGGCGACCCTTCCCGCCCTGGATGGGGGGAGCCTGTCGGACCTGAGGCTGGACGGCAGCGGGCTGGAGGGCCTGGACAGCGCGGGGGCCCTGGTGCTCATACACGGCCTCCAGGCCCAGGGCGTGGCCTGGGCGCGGGTGGCCACCGCCGGCTTCGATCCCCGCCGCCAGGCCCTGCTGGATTTGGTGGCCGAGCGGATGACTTCGGTGTCGGCTGCCACCTCCAGCCGGCCCGGCTGGCTGGCCCGGCTTGGCGAGGTGTCCGTGTCCGTGCTGCGCGGCGGGCGGAATTTGCTGGCCTTCATCGGTCATGTGGGCCAGGCCTTGGGGGAGGTGCTGATCCGCCCCTCCCGCCTGCGTCCCCGGGAGCTGTTCACCCAGCTGGAGGTAGTGGGCCTGGAGGCCTTGGCCATCGTGGGCCTGATGACCTTCCTGGTGGGCCTGGTCTTTGCCCACCTGCTGGCCATCCAGATCGAGAAATACGGCGCCAACATCTTCATCGTTGACGGCGTGGCCCTGGCCCTGGCCCGGGAGCTGGCCCCCCTGCTGACCGCCATCCTGGTGGCGGGCCGCTCCGGCGCCGCCTTCACTGCCCAGATCGGCGCCATGAAGGTGACCGAGGAAGTGGATGCCATCACCACCCTGGGCCTGTCGCCCTTCCAGGTGCTGGTGCTGCCCAGACTGCTGGCCATCGTCATCGCCATGCCCTTGCTGACCTTCTTCGCCGACCTGCTGGGGTTGCTGGGGGCCGCGGTGGTGGCCGCCCGGCAACTGGACATCACCTTCTACACCTTCGTCAGCCGCCTCAAGGAGGTGCTGCCCCTGGACTACGTGCTCTACGGCCTCTACAAGGCCCCCGTGTTCGCCGCCGCCATCGCCCTCATCGCCTGCCGCAACGGCTTCGCCGTGAGCCGGGACGCCCGCAGCGTGGGGGAGCGCACCACCACCACGGTGGTGCAGAGCCTGGTGGCGGTCATTCTCATCAACGCCGCCTTCGCCCTGGCCTCGCCGGAGTATCGGGGATGAACACCCCCCCTGGCCGCGCAGAGGGGGCAATGACCGGTCCGGTCCTGGAGGTGAAAGACCTCCGCACCCGCCTGGCGGGCCAGTGGCTCCATGAGGGCGTGGATTTTTCCCTGGGGCGCGGCGAGGTGGTGGCCCTCATCGGCGGCAGCGGCACCGGCAAGACGGTGCTGCTGCGGGAGTGCATCGGCCTGCTGCGGCCGACGGCCGGACAGGTGCGTTTGCTGGGCGAGGACCTGTGGCAGCTGTCCGGTGCCCGCATGAACCGACTGCGGCGGCGCTTCGGCGTGCTGTTCCAGGAAGGCGCCCTGTTCTCCTCCCTCACCGTGGCCCAGAACGTGGCGGCCCCGCTCATGGAGCACGTCCGCCTGCCCCGGGCGCTGCGAGACGAGGTGGTGCGCCTGCGCATCCGCCTGGCGGGCCTGCCCCTGGACGCCGCCGACAAGCGGCCCGCGGAACTGTCCGGCGGCATGAAGAAACGGGCGGCCCTGGCCCGGGCCCTGGCCCTGGAGCCGGAGCTGCTGTTCCTGGACGAGCCCACCTCGGGTCTGGACCCCATCAGCGCCCGGGAATTCGACCACCTGCTGCGCACCCTGTGCGACAGTCTGGGCCTCACCGCCCTGCTGACCACCCATGACCTGGATACCCTCTGGGGCCTGGTGGACCGGGTCATCGTGCTGCACGGCGGCCGGGTCATCGCCGACGGGCCCGTGGCGGAGGTGGCCCGGGTGGAGCACGAGTGGATACGATCCTATTTCTCCTCCCGTGCGGAGGAATGGAGGTGAACGGTGGAACCTGAAGCACGATATGCCTGGGTGGGCGTGGCCGTCCTGGCCCTGGTGGCCCTGCTGGCGGGGGGCATGGTCTGGCTCACGGGCGGCACCGAGAACAAGGTGGTGAAGCGCTACGTCGTTTATTTCGAGAAGCAGTCCCTGGAGGGCTTGCAGATCGGCAGCGACGTGCGCATGCAGGGTATCAAGGTGGGCAAGGTGGAGGACTACGCCATCATCCCGGGCCAGGCCCGGCGGGTGCGGGCCGTGCTCCAGGTGGATGCCCGCACGCCGGTGCTGGAGGGCGTGGTGGCGGAGGTGGCGCGCCATCTGGTGACGGGGCTGGCGGCCATCGACCTGGTGAACGTGGCCCAGGGCGGTCCCCCCCTCATGCGCGTGGCCGAGGGCGAGGACTATCCGGTCATCCCGGAGGGGGTGCCCCAGTTGGCCCGCGTGGCTAGCACCCTGGAGGACATGAGCGTGGAGGGGCGGGACGCCCTGGTGCGCTTCAATACCCTGCTTTCCGACCGGAACCTGCGGGCCATGGCGGGCATCCTGTCCAACCTGGATGGCCTGAGCGGCGATTTGCGCAAGACCGTGCCGGTGTTGCGGGAGGAATGGACGCTTACCCTGGCCGATGCCAGGCGGGTGGCGGAGCGCATGAATAGCCTGGGGGCGGACGCGGACCGGCTGCTGCGGGAGAGCGACGGGCGCCTGGAGCGGGTGACGCACGAAACGGAGGCCACCCTGGCCTCGGCTCGGCGGACTCTGGGCGATCTGGACCGGGAGGTGCGGGACCTGTCCGTGCAGCTGCGTTTGTCCGCGGAACTGGCCACTCAGGAGATACAGACCACGGCCCAGTCACTGCGCCTGGCCGGTGATGCCCTGCAGGAAACCGGGCGCGCCATGGCCGATCCGACCCGCATTTTGTACGGCGCCAACGAAGGCGACCTGGGGCCGGGGGAAAAACCATGAAGCGCATGCTCAGCCTGATCTTGCCGGCCCTGCTGCTGGCCGCTTTGTCCGCCTGCACCCTGCCGGGCAAGCCCCGCCAGGCGGTCAGCTATCACGTGCTGACGGACCCGGGGCCCGTGGCGCGCAGCCTCAGCCCCCATGCTGGCACCCTGCTGCTGCGGGAGATGGAGGCCGCCCCTTTCTATCAGCAAACCCGCCTGGCCTTCAGCCGGACCCCGGGCACCCGGGGCCAGTACCAGTTCGCCCAGTGGAGCGAGCCGGTGCCCCGACGCCTGAACTGGTTGCTGCGGCAGCGTCTGGAGGCGGCCGGCGTCTTCCGCGCCGTGGCGCCCCTGGGCAGCGGCGTGCATGGCGACTACCAGCTCAACACCCGCCTGATCGATTTCTACCACGATGCCTCCCAGATTCCGGGCGTGGCCCTGGCGGTGCTGGAGGCGGAACTGGTGCGGCGCGACAACGCCGAGCTGGTGGACCGGCGCATCTTCGTGGCCCAGGTGCCCGTGGACGGATTCGACGCCTCCGGGGCCGCCGATGCCCTGGGCCGGGGCGCCAACCGGGTCATGGACGAACTGGTGATGTGGCTGGGGCAGGCGGCCATCAGGTGAGGATCGTCCAAGCCCGGTAAAATACGCGCTGATGACTGGCGCCCCATGCGCCGCGGACCCCTCTTCCCATGCTGATCTACATCCACGGCTTCAATAGTTCCGCCCAGTCCGCCAAGGCCCGGGAGATGGCCGCCTGGATGGCGGCCCGGGGGCTGGCCGAGGCCTTCGCCTGCCCGGACCTGCCCCACCGCCCAGCCCAGGCCATTGCCCTGCTGGAGGACCTCATCGCCCGCTCCCGCGGTCCCGCCAAGCTCATCGGCAGCTCCCTGGGCGGCTTCTACGCCACCTGGCTGGCGGAGAAGCACGACCTGAAGGCGGTGCTGGTGAACCCCTGCGTGGCTTGCCACGCCAAGCTGGCGGAATACCTGGACCAGCCCCAGAAGAACTGGCACACGGGGGAGGAATACGTGTTCGGCGCCGCCCACCTGGCGGACCTGCAACCCCTGGCGGTGACGCCATCCCGCCGGGATAACTATTTCCTGCTGGTGGAAACCGGCGACGAGGTGCTGGATTACCGGGAGGCGGTGGCGTTCTATGCCGGTGCCCGCCAGGTGGTGCTGGAAGGCGGCGACCACGGCTTTACCCGCTTCACCGAATATCTGCCGTCCATCCTGGAGTTTTGATGTTCCTTTTGTACGAAGAAGACGGCGACATCAAGGCCGGCACCCTCCTGGTGGATAACGACACCTCTCTCCAGATCGAGTCCCAGCACGGCAAGCGCGGCAAGCTGAAGGCGGCCCACGTGCTGTTGCGCTTCACCGCGCCGGGCCCCGCCGAGGTGATGGAGGCGGCCCGGGCCGGGCAGGCGGAGCTGGACCTGGACTTCCTGTGGGAAGCGGCGGGCGAAGGGGAGTTCGGCTTCGAGGACCTGGCCGCCGACTACTACGGCCACAAGCCCACCGCCCCGGAGGCGGCGGCCATCGCCCTGGCCCTCCACGGCGCCCCCATCTTTTTCCAGAAGAAGGGCAAGGGCCGTTACAAGGCCGCGCCGGCGGAGCAGCTGGCGGCCGCCAAGGCAGCCCTGGAGCGCAAGGCCCGGGAGGCCGCCCTGCGGGCGGAATGGGTGGAACAGCTCAAGGCCGGGCGGCTGCCGGACGCCTTCGCCGGCAAGGTGTACGAACTGGCCCACAAGCCGGACAAGAACAGCCTGGAGTACAAGGCCCTTGCCGACGCCTGCGCCGAGACCAACCTGTCGGTGATGCGCCTGCTGGACCGCTGCGGCGCCATCCCCTCCCCCCACGAGTTCCATCTGCAGGCCTTCCTGCTGCACCACTTTCCCCGGGGCCGGGGCTTCCCGGCGGTGCTGCCGCCGCCGCCCCCGCCGGCACTGCCCCCGGGGGACGCCCCCGCCTTCAGTATCGACGACGCGGCCACCACGGAGATCGACGACGCCTTCTCGGTCATCTTCCGGGACGACGGCAGCGTGCGGGTAGGCATCCATATCGCCGCGCCGGCCCTGGGCATCACGCCGGGCTCGGACCTGGACCGGGTGGCCGCCACCCGGCTGTCCACGGTGTACATGCCCGGGGACAAGATCACCATGCTGCCGGAGGGGCTCATCGCCCAGTACACCCTGGCGGAGAACCGGAATTGCCCGGCCCTGTCCCTATATGTGGAGGTGGGGCCCGATCACGCCATCAACGCCCTGTCCACCCAGGTGGATGAGGTGCGCATCGCCGCCAACTTGCGCCATGAGACCCTGGAGCCCCTGTTCAACGAGCAGACCATCGGCCGGGACGGTCCGGACTATCCCTTCCGCCGGGAGCTGGAGTGGCTGCACGGCTTTGCCGTGCACCTGGAACGGGCCCGGGGCAAGGCAGACCAGGTCCAGCGCCACGATTATGTTTTCAAGGTGACGGGCGATGCACCCCATGAACGGGTGGAGATCGTGCCCCGCCTGCGGGGCAACCCCATCGACAAGCTGGTGTCGGAGATGATGATCCTGGCCAACAGCCGCTGGGGCCAACTGCTGGCGGACAAGAACGTGGCGGGCGTGTACCGGGCCCAGGCCGGCGGCAAGGTGCGCATGACCCTGAAACCCGCGCCCCACGAGGGACTGGGCGTGGCCTGCTACGCCTGGAGCACCTCCCCCCTGCGACGCTACGTGGACCTGATCAACCAGCGCCAGATCCTGGCGGCCAGCCGGGGGGAGACGCCCGCCTATGCCGGCAACGACCCCATGTTGTTCGCGGCGGTGCGGGACTTCGAACTGGCTTATGATGCCTATAACGAATTCCAGCGCCGCATGGAGCGCTACTGGTGCCTGCGCTGGCTGGCCCAGGAAGAGGTCAGGGAAATCGATGCCACCCTCATCAAGGAGAACCTGGTGCGCTTCGACCGCATCCCCTTCATCACCCGGGTGACGGGGGCGCCCACCTTGAACCCGGGGGAGCGTCTCCGGGTTGGAATCGGGGAGATCGATCTGTTGGACGTTGAATTGTCATGCCGCTATCTGGGCCCAAGCCAGGACCCCTCCACCGCCTGAAGTCGGCCTTCGCGCCGGTGCCCTACGATCCGCTCACCTCGGCGGATTGGGATGACCGTTTCACCAAGGCCATCCTCATCTCCGCCATCGTGCACACCGTGTTCATATTCGGGTTGCAGTTTCAGAAGGCGAACCCGGCGCTGTTCGAAAACCGCAGCCCGCCCATCGACGTGGTGCTGGTGAACGCCAAGACCAAGGACAAACCCCTCCAGGCCGATGTGCTGGCCCAGCACAACCTGGACGGCGGCGGCACCGTGGCGGAAGCCCGTCAGGCCACCTCCCCCCTGCCCGTGTCGCCCCAGGACCAACCCATGAGCGCCGAGGTGGAGGCCAATGCCCGGGTCCAGGCCCTGGAGCAGCAGGCCAAGGCCCTGATGCAGCAGCTCAAGTCCAGCTACCAGGTACCGGAGCAGAAACCCCAGGCCGACGCGGACCCCCGCCCCCCTGCCCCCGTCCCGGCCCCCGCCGACCTGGCCCAGCGCAGCATCGAGATGGCCCGGCTGCAGGCCCGCATCGACCAGCAGTGGGATGATTACCAGAAGCGGCCCCGGCGCATGTTCGTGGGGGCCCGGGCCCAGGAATACACCTTCGCCCAGTACGTGGACGACTGGCGCCTCAAGGTGGAGCGGGTGGGCAACCTGAATTACCCGGAGGCGGCCCGGCGGGAGGGCCTGTACGGCTCCCTGGTGCTGACGGTGAACATCAACGCCGACGGCAGCCTGGAATCGGTGCAGGTGGACCGGCCCTCCGGCTCAAAGATCCTGGACGCCGCCGCCGTGAAGATCGTCGAAATGGCGGCCCCCTACGCGCCCTTCACCCCCGCCATGCGCAAGAAGGTGGACATCCTGGGCATCACCCGTACCTGGACCTTCACCCGCTCGGACCAGCTCACCAGTCAGTAGCCGCCCCTGTGGCCGTGTGGCGCATCAGCCATCGGGCAGGCAGACATGGCAGATAAGCAGAGCCGGGCAGGCCATAAATTCGACTTATTCGATAGAATGGGCGGGTTCTTTTTTCCCGCGAGCCCCCCATGCACATCGGTACCACCCTCACCCAGTTCATCATCGAGGAACAACGTCACATCGCCGGCGCCACCGGCGAGTTCACCGCCCTGCTGAACGACCTGGTCACCTCCATCAAGGTCATCTCCAACGCCGTCAACAAGGGCGCCCTCATCGGCGTCATGGGCGCCCTGGACAGCCAGAACGTGCAGGGCGAGACCCAGAAGAAACTGGACGTGATCACCAATGAGATCATGATCCGTCACAACGAATGGGCGGGCCACCTGGCCGGCATGGCCTCCGAGGAGATGGACGAGGTCTATGCCATTCCCGACAAGTACCCTCTGGGCAAGTACCTGTTGGTGTTCGACCCCCTGGACGGCTCCAGCAACGTGGACATCAACATCTCCGTGGGCACCATCTTCAGCATCCTGCGGGCCCCGGTGGCCAACCGCGCCGCCACGGCCTCCGACTTCCTCCAGCCCGGCGTGAAACAGGTCTGCGCCGGCTATGCCCTGTACGGCTCCTCCACCATGCTGGTGCTCACTACGGGCCACGGTGTCAACGGCTTCACCCTGGATCGGGAAGTGGGCGAGTTTCTCCTCACCCACCCGGACATGCGTATCCCCGAAGAGACCAGGGAATTCGCCATCAACGCCTCCAACCGCCGCTTCTGGGAGCCGCCGGTGCAGCGCTACGTGGAAGAGTGCCTGGAAGGCAAGACCGGCCCCCGGGGCAAGGATTTCAACATGCGCTGGGTGGCCTCCATGGTGGCCGAGGTGCACCGCATCCTCACCCGGGGCGGCATCTTCATGTACCCCCGCGACACCAAAGACCCCAGCAAGGCCGGCAAGCTGCGCCTGATGTACGAGGCCAACCCCATGAGCTTCATCGTCGAGCAGGCCGGCGGGGCCGCTTCAACGGGCTATGAACGCATCCTGGACATCCAGCCCGAGGGCCTGCATCAACGGGTGCCGGTGATCCTAGGGTCGAAGAACGAGGTGGAGGTGGTGGTGGGGTACCACCGGGCGGCCTGAGTTCCCGGCCCAGTCTGTCAATGGCGGTCGTGGCCGCCATTTCTTTTTGGAAACGCTGATTTATTGCCCGCTCTCCCGCGGGGAGAGGGTGGGGAGAGGGCAACTGATTGATTTTTCTCGGACACCCTCCCTCTCCCCCACCCCTCCCCCCGAGGTGGAGGGGCGTTATTCAGCACTTCCTTTTGGTATTTCGCAATCCGGGGCCGATGGGTGGTCTGTCTCAGTAATAGTCGACCTCGAGTTGGTGTCGTATGGCCAGTATGGTCACTGTCGACTGATCTTCGACCTCGAACAAGGCGACATAGCCGGCAGAGCCAAAAGAGATCACCAATTCGCGCAGAAAAGGATTGTCAGGATCGGCCTTACGGCAGGAAAACGGGAAATGCTCCAGGAAATCGACCCCCCTGATGATGGCGTCGCGGGCTTGCCTCGCCGCGCCAATGTCCTTCTCCAGGAGAAAGCCGTAGAGTCGACGCAGGTCATCGCGAGCGCCCCTTGTATAGCGGACACGGAAGCTCATTGAGCAGGGTTAACCCGTGGCCTTGCGCAACAGGGTATCCAACTCCTCATGGACCTCAGCGGAGGGGTAGTACTCGCCGGTGCGGCGGGCTTCATCGCGAGCAGCAAGGCCACGAGCGATGAATTCCTTCTGCAAGCGACGGTGTTCGACATTCGCTCTGATAGATTGCTCCACGAAGCTTGAAAGCGTTTCGCCGTCCTTGAGCACGCTTTCGGCTGCGTATCGCAGCTCAGGATCCACGCGTAGGGATGGGATGGAGGCAGTTTTCATGGCGGACTTGTGCGTTGCATTTGCAATGCAGCATGGCAGGGTTTCGAGGCATGAACAATGCAAACGCCAAAGAGTGCCTGGCGGGCAAGGCCGGCAAGCTGCGCCTGATGCACGAGGCCAACCCCCTGAGCTTCATCGTCGAGCAGTCCGGTGGCGCCGCTTCAACGGGCCATGACGCACCCTGGACATCCAGCCGGAAGGCCTGCGCCAGCGCGTGCCGGTGATCCTGGGGTCGAAGAACGAGGTGGAGGTGGTGGTGGGGTACCACCGGACTTGATAGTTACCGGGCTAGGAGCCTGTCGGACTTGAGTGATCGTAGCGAGCCGGGTGGGAGAGCGAGGCCAGTTTTGCCCGATTTCGAGGCGCATAGCGGGCCTATGCAACGAGAAAGCGGGCAAAAATGGACCGCTCTTCCCGCCGGCGCAGTAGATCAGCCTCAAGTCCGACAGGCTCCTAGTGTAGGGTTTTTCGCTGAGTGGAACTTATGACAGCGGCAACCCCCTGTAGGTCTGGCTTCAACCTGCCTGTGGACATAACGGACATGGCGACGGCTACCCCAAAGCATGAAGGTCGCCCTGTCCTCTCCCTCATCCCCAGCCCTTCTCCCGGGGGGAAGGGAGCTTCGAGGCCGGCTTACGCCGACATTCACGTTAAGAAAGGGCTGAACCATTCCCCTCCTCCCGAGGGGGAGGGGCGATTAATCAGTGTTTCTCTAAAGCCGGACCTACAAGGGGGTGCACATATACCAGCCCAAAAAAAGCCCCGAATGGCGGAGCTTTTTTTGGGCTGGCTGCGTTTACAGCACCGCTGTCGATGCCCAGTGCTCAGGGGGGGCACTGATAGCCATTGGGGTCGGCCGGACAATTAGCAGAGCTATAACCACTTGGCCAGTACTCGCTGTTGCCATACAAGGACTCGAAATAGCATTTCAAGTCACAGCCAGGGTACAGATCGCCTGAGGCGTGGTTGTTGTACAGGTTGACCACATCGACGGTACTCAGGGGGTAGGCCGGGTCGTTGGTGTGAAAGTGGAGGGCGTTCAGGTAGGAGGCAATGGCCGCCCGGGCGAGAGGGTCGTTGATGCCGCAGTTTTTAAGGATGCTGCCCATGGGCACATGCAAAGAGCCGCCGAAAATGGAACTGAAGAACACATAGGGCCCCTGGACTGTCTGCCCGCCGGCGCCAAGGCCGGTGATGCCCCAGCAGGCGGTGTGGGTCTTCCAGAAGCCGGGAGAGCGGCCCAGTTCGTGGCAATTTACATTGCCGCCCGGGCGGGCCGATGCGGTGCCGGAGATCTGGCCAGAGATGGTGCATTGATAGGGAATAGTGCCGCCCAGGGCCTGTTTGCTGGCCAGGGTGCCGAGCACCACCGGGCCAGCCAGGGCCGCACGGGTCAGGCGCCGACGGGCGATGTTCATCTGGGCATCGGTGGCGTTCGTGGTCTCGGAGACGGTCTCGGTATGTTTTTCCTGGGACATGATGTCTTCCCATAAGGTGGTTTCAGTGGACTGAAGCAATTTCCGTTCCATGGCTTCAGAGGGCCGTAGCATGGGGTGTTGCCATGCGTTTTCCTGGCTGGTTGTCCGGTATGTGTAAAAAAAACCGACGCACGTTCAACCCTTTGCTGGCGTCTTTCTACCCATCTTATGGAGCAGATGGGGGATCAGCAAGTAGAGGGGCATGCGCAGCCAGTGGGCGCGCAAATATAAGTACAGCAGCCCGGCAGGCGTGAAAGTTTCCGAGAAGTCCGGGTGGGCATGGGCAAAGCCCTGCATGAAGGCCCAGCGTTGCACGGCACCCGGAAGTTTGAGGATTGTGACCGCGGTGGTGGCGGGGTCTGCCCAACTGCCGAACAGTCTGTGTACGAAGTACAGGGCCAGCCCCAAGGGTTGAATCAGGTCGAGCCGACGGGCCCGTTCCATGAGGTGATCCATGAACCCCGGTTGGGTGCTGAAATGAATCAGCAGCAGGTACAGGTCATGCAGATCCCGCAGACCGTGGGCCCATTCGCCCTCGTGGAAGAGGTGGGTGGCGCTGTGCAGCACCAGATCCGCATCCCCCAACCGGTAAAGATTCGGGTAGCCAGGCAGGGGCACGATCTCTTCCCGCAGGATGTCGGCCCGTGGCTTCAGGCGGGCGGTGAGGGGCAGAATGTTGTGGTGCACGTCCAGGGTGCTGCCCCGGCTGATGTGAGTGACCGGGGGAATTTCGTGCATCCATTCCCTGTAATAGCGCTGGTCGTAGGCGTCCTTGTGGTTGCTGTGCCAGCCATGGAATTGCAGGCGCAGTTCCACTTCTGGCAGGGTGTCCCGTGGGACGAGCAGGTCGATGTCGCCGAATAGCCGGCCTCGGGCAGCGGGCAGATTGCCCATGGCATAGGCTGCGCCCTTGAGCAGGACGATAGGGAAGCCCAAGGGGCCGAGGGCCTCATAGACCTTGTGGACCTCCCAGGTCACGGCCCGGATTTGCCGCTCGGCAATGACCAGGGCGGATTCCATGTGGCGACGCACCCGTTCCGGGATGGCATCCCAAAGCTGAAGCTCCCGGGCGTCCAGGGCCAGGCGTGAAAGTAGGCCGGCACTGCGGGCGTGGCGCAGCAGGGCGTCCCAATCTTCCGGCGTCAGGACCGCCAGATCCTGGGCATTTTTGAGGACGGCCAGCAGGCGTTGAAAGGCGGCGTTCATCCGGCCAGCCTTTCGAAGGAGGCTAGTGCATCCTCCAGAGTGTGGTAGCGGAAGTCGTAGCACTCCGCCTGGCGGATGAGGCGCTCCAGGGTGCGGAACCCGGTTTCCCCCAGCACGCTGTAGTTGAAGCTGTTTTCTGCTGCAAAGACGAAGGTGTCCGCCCGGGGACGGGCTTTGAGGCGGGGGCCGCCCTGGTTGAGCCAGCGGGGAAAGACCACCCAGCCAATGGGGCAGGGTTCGTGCATGCGCAGGACGGCGTCGGTGGTGGGTTTGAGGTGGGCCACGGTGCCTTTGTGGGTGTCCACGGCCTTGTCACCGAAAATGGCATCCGGGGCGAAGGCTTGGATGATCTCGATGGAGTTGTTCTTCAGGTTGATGGGTCGGGCCATGGGCCAGAGCAGGCCGGTTTTTAGGTCCACCAGGGCGGTTTCGTCGGTCAGCAAGCGCCATCCGGACAGGGACAGGGCGGCGGTGAGGGTGCTTTTGCCGGCTCCGGGCTCCCCGGGCAGCAGTACGGCCCGGCCGTTGCGTTCCAGCACGGCAGCGTGAAGGGTGAGGTAATGGTGGGCGTAACCGGCGATGCACCAGTTCATGCCCCACTCCAAAGCCGCGAAGGCGTGGCGGGCCGGCAGGGGTAGAAAGGGAATGTCCCGGTCATGCTCGAAGCGTACCTGGGGGTGGTACCAGCGCCGTAGGCCCGGGGGTCGACGAATACGGACATGGAAGTCGGCCACGGCCTCGTCGCTGACCGGAAAATCGGCATACAGCCGGCGCAGGCCGGTGAAGACTGGGGTTTCGTCGGACTGGATGCGGAACACGAAAGGCCCGGTCTCCAGGTTCAGGCCCCGGGCGAGCTGTTGGCGCAGGGCCAAGTCGGATAGGTCGCGTACTCGGGTCATGGGGTGTCCGCCTGGGGCTCGATCAAGCCTAGTTTGGCCAGGTTGTCCAGGGTTTCGTCCAGGGCTTCGTCCAACAGGGGGAGATCCTCAGGGCCCACCCAGGTGGCCAGGGCGGCCCGTAGCGCGTTCCGGTCCCGGGGCCGGGACGCCAATTCATGAAGCACGGCAGCGGCCACCGGGGAGATCCAGTGGGTGTGGCCGACACCGGTGTGATAGACCACGGTCTGGCCGTCGAACTCAGCCGTCAGCAAGGTGCCGGCGGGGGCAATGCGCCAGGCGGGTTGGGTGGAACCGCTCATTGGGGCCGCCGGCCCAAGCTTACCCGGGGGTGGCCGGCCAGGTCGGTCAGGGTCTGGATGTCCATGAAACCGGACTGTGCCATCAAACCCCGGCACTTGTCTCCCTGGTCCCAGCCGTGTTCCAGCATAAGCCAGCCGCCGGGGCGCAAATGTCCGAGGGCCTGGGGGATCAGGCGGACGAGGGTATCCAGGCCCTCCGGGCCGGAGGCCAGGGCGCTGGCGGGCTCGAAACGCAGATCGCCCTGGCCCAGATGGGGGGCGGCTTCGGCCACATAGGGCGGGTTGCTGACGATGGCGTCGAAGGGTGTCGCCTCCAGGTGGGAGAACAGGTCGGATTGCACAAATGCCACCCGGGCCCCCAGGCGGGCGGCGTTCTCCTGGGCAATTTTCAGCGCGGCTGTGGAAATGTCGACAGCCGTCAGTGTCCAGGCCGGCCGTTCCAAAGCCAGGGTGAGCGCGATACAGCCGCTGCCGGTGCCGATGTCCACCACCCGGGTGGGAGCGGCCGGAGGCAGGCGGACCAAGGCGGCCTCCACCAGCAGTTCCGTCTCCGGGCGGGGAATGAGCACATCCGGAGTGACCCGGAAGAGACGGCCGTAGAACTCCCTTTCGCCCAGGATGTAGGCCACTGGCTCGCCTTTTTCCCTTCGGGCGAAAAGCGCTTCCAGATTTCCGACTTCGTTCATGGGCAGTTCGTCCAGGTCATGGGCGATGAGCCAGGCACGGTTCACGCCCAGCGCATGAGCGACCAGGATCTGGGCTTCCAGGCGGGCCTCGCGGGGCTCCAGTGCCAGCGCCTTGACGAGGCGGGCAGTGGCGGACTTGAGGATGTCCACCAGGACGGCCACCCTCAGCCCTCTTCGGACAGGCTGGCCAGCTGCGCCGCCTGATGTTCGGCGGTGAGGGCGCCGATGAGCTCGTCCAGGTCCCCTTCCATGATGGCGCCGATCTTGTACAGGGTCAGGTTGATGCGGTGGTCCGTGACCCGGCCCTGGGGAAAGTTGTAGGTGCGGATGCGGTCGGAGCGGTCGCCGGTGCCCACCAGGCTCTTGCGGGTGCTGGCCTCCCTGGCGTGGGCCTCCCGTTCCTGCTGGTCCTTCAGGCGGGCGGCCAGCACCTCCAGGGCCCGCGCCTTGTTCTGGTGTTGGGAGCGGCCGTCCTGGCATTCCACCACCAGGCCCGTGGGCAGATGGGTGACCCGCACCGCCGAGTCGGTCTTGTTGATGTGCTGGCCGCCGGCGCCGCTGGCGCGGAAGGTGTCGATGCGCAGGTCGGCGGGGTTGAGCTGGATGGCCTCCAGCGCATCCGCCTCGGGCATCACCGCCACGGTGCAGGCGGAGGTGTGAATGCGGCCCTGGGCCTCGGTTTCTGGCACCCGCTGCACCCGGTGGCCGCCGGATTCGAACTTGAGCTTCGAATAGGCACCCTGACCGGAAATCTTGCAGATGATCTCTTTGTAGCCCCCCACTTCGCCTGCGCTCTCCGACACGATGTCCACCTTCCAGCCCTGGCGCTCGGCGTAGCGGGCGTACATGCGGAACAGGTCGCCGGCGAACAGGGCGGATTCGTTGCCGCCCGTGCCGGCGCGGATTTCCAGGAAGAGGTTGCGTTCGTCGTTGGGGTCCCGGGGCAGCAGCAGTACCTGGAGTTCCTGCTCCAGGGTTTCTAATCGGGCCTTGGCGGCGTCCATCTCCTCTTGGGCGAAGTCCCGCATCTCCGGGTCGGCCAGCAGTCCTTCGGCGGTCTTCAGGTCCGCAGTGGCCTGCTGCCAGGCCCGGTAGTGCATGACCACGGGGGTGATCTCGGCGTGCTCCCGGTTGAGCCTGCGGTACTGGTCCATGTCCGCCGTGGCCGATTCGCTGGCCAGTAGGGCGTCCAGTTCCGCCAGGCGGTCTGCCAGGTGGTCGAGCTTGGATTGAAGGGAAGGTTTCATTCAGGTGCGAGTTGCGAGTTGGCCGGGGCTGAACCCGTCACTCATCACGCGTCACGCGCAACTAGTCGTTATGCAGGTTGTACAGGCGGGACACCAGCCGGGCCAGTTCCTCCCGTTCGGCGTCGCCGGCCTGGTTGAGGGTATGGCTGGGGTCGTGCAGCAGCTTGTTGATGAGGCCCCGGCTCAGGGCCTCCAGGACCTGCCGGGGGTCGTCGCCCCGGGCCAGGGCGCGGTGGGCTTTTTCCAGTTCATGGCGGCGCAGGCGCTCGCCGTGGTCCCGCAGGCTGCGGATCACGGGCACGGTCTTGCGGCTGTCCATCCAGTGCATGAACTCGTGCACCCGGGCATGGATGATGGCTTCGGCCTGGGTGACGGCGGAGGTGCGGCTGTCGTGGCCCTGGCGCACCACCTCCCCCAGGTCGTCGACGGTATAGAGGAACACGTCGTCGAGTTCCCCCACCTCGCTCTCGATGTCCCGGGGCACGGCCAGGTCCACCATGAACATGGGGCGGTGCTTGCGGATCTTCACGGCCCGTTCCACCATGCCCAGGCCCACGATGGGCAGGGGGCTGGCGGTGGAGGTAACCAGGATGTCGAAGTCCGCCAGTAGTTCCGGCAGGTTGGTCAGGGCCGCCGCCTCGCCACCGAACTTGTTGGCCAGGTCCCGGGCCCGCTCTACGGTACGGTTCACCACCATGATGCGTTTGGGCTTGCGGGCGGCGAAGTGGGTGGCCACCAGTTCGATCATCTCGCCGGCGCCGATGAACAGCACCGCCTGCTCGCTGATGCTGGGGAAGATGCGCTCCGCCAGGGAAACGGCGGCGGCGGACATGGACACCGTGTTGGCGCCGATCTCGGTGGCGGTGCGCACTTCCTTGGCCACGGCGAAGGTGCGCTGGAACAGCTTGTTGAGCAGCAGGCCCAGGGTGCCGGCAGCGTGGGCCTTCGCCGCGGCCTGCTTCATCTGGCCCAGGATCTGGGTTTCCCCCAGGACCATGGAATCCAGGCCGGAGGCTACCCGGAAGGCATGGTTGGCGGCCTGCTCCTGGGGCAGCAGGTAGAGGTAGGGCTTCACCTCCCGGGCGGGCAGGCCGTGGAAGCTGGCCAGCCAGTCCGCCACGTTGGCGGGTTCCTGGGTGTTGACGTAGATTTCGGTGCGGTTGCAGGTGGAGAGGATGGCCGCTTCCCGGGCAAGGCGCCTCTCCCCGGTCACGTCGGCCAGGGCCTTGGGCAGGATGTCGGGCGGAAATGCCACCCGCTCCCGGATGGAAACCGGGGCCGTGTGATGGTTCACGCCGCAGGCGAAAAGCTGCATTCCGCTTCTAAATCAATGCATTGAGGGCGCGCATTGTAGCGCGAAGGCAAGGCTTGGACAGGGACGGGGAGCAAGAAGCCCCCGCCGGGTGTGCCTCACAGCGCCACGGCGGAGTAGGTCACGCTCATCACGTGGCTTTGTCCCGCCGGCACCACCACCACATTGTCCAGGGCGTTGCCGGACTCCACGCAGACCATCCGGCGCCAGCCGTCCGGGCCGAAGTCCCCCATCTTGTCCGCCTTTTCTGCCCAGGGGGTCCACACCACGGTGGAGCGGGAGCCGGCCTTTTCCACCATGATGCGCCGCTTGAGGGCGTCGTCCACGATGACGCAGGGGGCGGTCGTGTTCACGTACACCCGGTCCACCTCGCCCGTGCAGGTGACGGCGCCGGCCTGGATCTTGCGCTGGCCGCCGTCCACTTTGTCCACGTATTCGCAACCCTCCAGGCCGGTGATGCGCATGTGGGCGATGTCGCCGATACGGAAATAGGTGTGCAGGGCCTCGCCGATGGTGATGTCCTCGCCGCCCATGTTGGTGGTGGTGAGGTCGATCTTCAGGTGCCTGCCCACCACCGCCTTCAGTTCCAACCGGCTGGGGTGGGGCCACTGGGCCCGGGTCTGGTCCGTATCCATCAGGGCCAGGTGGATTTCCGTCTCGCCAGAGGCCGTGGCGGCCGTGCCGGTCACTGCCCACATCACCGTGCGGGCGAAGCCGTGGCCGGGAAAGCCGCTTTGCGTGGCATGGGGGCCGAACCAGGGCCAGCACACGGGCACACCGCCGCGGATGGATTTGCCCAGGGCGAACTTGGCCAGGTCCGACAGCCAGATCACCGGCTCCGCCTGGTCCTTGGGGCGGAAGGTGGTGATATGGGCGCCCTGGAGGCAGAGGGTGGCGGTGCCCTGCTTGTTGTCGATCTCCGCGAAGATCAGGCCGCCGGGACCTTCCACGAATTTCAGGGTGGGCAGGCCGAAACGGCTGTTGAGGTCGGCGAGGGTTTGGGGGGCGCTCATGGGGCAATCTCCTGGTTGAGCCAATGGATGAGGTAATCCCACTGTTCCAGCTCCCGGCTGGCCAGGTAAGGGGGCAGGTCGAACAGGCTTTTGCCCTCGAAGGCGGCGTTCACGTAGCTCTGGGCGTAGCGCAGGTAGGCCAGCACGGGCAGGTCCTGCTGCTCCAGGAATTCCTGCAGGGCCAGGCCCATGCGGGTGCGGGGGTCGATGCGCATGCCCACCACGCCCACGAAGATCCGGCCCTTGCGCACCGCCCGTTCCGCGTGCAGGGCGGCGAGGAAGTCCCGGCTGGCGGCCATGTCGAACAGGGAGGGGGAGACAGGCACCACCACATGGGTGGACAGCTTCAGGGCCCGCTCCAGCATCTTGCCGTGCAGGCCGGCGGGGGAATCGATCACCAGCCAGTCGGGGCTGGCGCCGGACTGGAAACGCGAGATGGGTGGCAGGCTTTCGTCCCGCAGGTCCAGCCAGGCGGAGGCGGACTGCTGCCGGTCCATGTCCATGAGGGCCACCTGCTGGCCGATGCCGGCCAGGTAACCCGCCAGGTTGGTGGCCAGGGTGGTCTTGCCGCTGCCCCCCTTGGGGTTGGCCACCAGGAGGGCTTTCATCCGCTGTTTGCCCATGGTCCTCTCCCGTGTCAGTTGCCTGCCGCCAGCATCACGCCCCAGTTCCCGACGGCCACGACGCCACAGAGGATGACGTAGAGCTTGCCACCACGGGTGGAGGACAGCCGTATGGCGAGCATGATGTACACCGCCGTGGCGATGGCATTGAAGGGCAGCCACACCAGGGCCTTGAACCAGGTGCGCACGCTGGGGTCCGCCACGTTGCCCAGCATGCCATAGACAAACAGGGCGTTGACCGCCAGGGCCGCCGCCAGAAAGCCGTGCCAGTTGCGGAAGCGATCCAGGGCATCCCGACCCTCGCCTGTCAGGGGTTCCTGCTCCGGTGCGCTCCGGGCCATCACGCTTCAGCCCTTGCGCTCCACCTGGGTCACGTCCCGCACCGCGCCGAACGCCGCCGAGGTGGTCATGGCGGGCGACCGCGGACGGTGGAGCAGGGGCCCCGCCTTCAGGCGGGGATGCGACCCGGGAGCGGGATGCGATGCCGCCATCATCCGCGTTTCTCGACTTGTGATATGTCCCGCACCGCGCCGAACGCCGCCGAGGTGGTCATGGCGGCATAGGCCCGCAGGGCTGCGGAAACCGGCCGGTTGCGGCCCACGGGCTTCCAGGCGTCGGGGCCTTTCTGTTCCATCTCCTCCCTGCGCCGGGCCAATTCCGCGGCGTCCACCTCGAGGTGAATGCTGCGGTTGGGGATGTCGATCTCGATGATGTCGCCTTCCTGCACCAGGCCGATGGCGCCGCCTTCCGCCGCCTCCGGGGAGACGTGGCCGATGGACAGGCCCGAGGTGCCGCCGGAGAAGCGGCCGTCGGTGATGAGGGCGCATACCTTGCCCAGGCCCTTGGACTTCAGGTAGCTGGTGGGGTAGAGCATCTCCTGCATGCCGGGGCCGCCACGGGGACCTTCGTAGCGGATGACCACCACGTCGCCGGGCTGGATGCGGTCCCCCAGGATGGCCTCTACGGCCGCCTCCTGGCTTTCGAAGATGCGGGCCGGGCCGGTAAATTTGAGAATGTTCTCATCCACCCCGGCGGTCTTGACGATGCAGCCGTCCAAAGCCAGGTTGCCGTACAACACGGCCAGACCGCCATCCTGGGAATAGGCGTGGGCCTTGTCCCGCAGGCAGCCGTGGGCCCGGTCCAGGTCCAGTTCCGGATAGCGGCGGTCCTGGGAAAAGGCCACCTGGGTGGGCACGCCGCCGGGGGCGGCCTTGTAGAACTCGAACACCGACACGTCATGGGCCCGCATCACGTCCCACATCTCCAGGGCCTCCCCCAGGGTCTTGCTGTGCACGGTGTGGCAGTCCCGGTGGATGAGGCCGGCCCGGTCCAGCTCCCCCAGAATGGCCATCACGCCCCCGGCCCGGTGCACGTCTTCCATGTGGTACTGCTGGGTGGACGGCGCCACCTTGGCCAGGTTGGGGACCTTGCGGGACAGACGGTCGATGTCCTTCATGGTGAAATCCACGCCCGCCTCCCGGGCCGCCGCCAAGAGGTGCAGCACGGTGTTGGTGGACCCGCCCATGGCGATGTCCAGGCCCATGGCGTTCTCGAAGGCCTGGAAGGTGGCGATGCTGCGGGGCAGCACGGACTCGTCGTTGCCTTCGTAATAGCGCTTGGCCAGTTCCACACTCAGGCGGCCGGCCCGCAGGAAGAGCGCCTTGCGGTCCGCGTGGGTGGCCAGCAGGGAGCCATTGCCCGGCAGACTCAGGCCCAGGGCCTCGGTGAGGCAGTTCATGGAGTTGGCGGTGAACATGCCGGAACAGGAGCCGCAGGTGGGACAGGCAGACCGCTCCGTGGCCTCCACTTCCTCATCCGAGCACTTGGCGTCCGCGGCCTGCACCATGGCGTCCACCAGGTCCAGCATGACGGTCTTGCCCTGCCAGCTGACCTTGCCCGCCTCCATGGGGCCGCCGGAGACGAACACCGTGGGAATGTTCAGGCGCAGGGCGGCCATGAGCATGCCGGGGGTGATCTTGTCGCAGTTGGAAATGCACACCAGCGCATCGGCGCAGTGGGCGTTGCACATGTATTCCACGGAGTCGGCGATCAGGTCCCGGCTGGGCAGGGAATACAGCATGCCGCCGTGGCCCATGGCGATGCCATCATCCACGGCGATGGTGTTGAACTCCTTGGCCACGCCGCCGGCAGCCTCGATCTCCCGGGCTACCAACTGGCCCAGGTCCTTCAGGTGCACGTGGCCGGGCACGAACTGGGTGAAGGAGTTGGCGATGGCGATGATGGGCTTGTCGAAATCCCCATCCTTCATGCCGGTGGCGCGCCACAAGGCCCGGGCGCCGGCCATGTTGCGGCCGTGAGTGGTGGTGCGGGAACGGTATTGGGGCATGACTGAAACCTTGGGTCTCTATAATCCGTCGCATTCTATCCCAGCTGTAAGCACGCCATCCCCCCATGCTCGTCTATCCCCACATCGACCCCGTGGTCGTAAAAATCGGCCCCCTGGCGGTGCACTGGTACGGCCTCATGTACCTGGCGGCCTTCGTCGCCTTCATCCTCCTGGGACGTCGGCGCATCGCCACCCGGCCGGACCTGGGCTGGAACAGGCAGGAACTGGATGACCTGCTGTTTTGGGGCGTGCTGGGGGTGGTGCTGGGGGGGCGCCTGGGCCAGGTGCTGTTCTACGAGCCGGCCTACTATCTGGCTCATCCGGCGGAGATCCTCGCCGTGTGGAAAGGCGGCATGTCCTTCCACGGCGGCCTCATCGGCGTGCTCATTGCCCTGTGGGCCTTCGGCCGCAAAACCGGCCGCGCTTTCCTCCAAGTGGGGGATTTCGTCGCCCCCCTGGTGCCCCTGGGCCTGGCCTTCGGCCGCGTCGGCAATTTCATCAACGGCGAGCTGTGGGGCCGGGCTGCGCCGCCAGACCTGCCCTGGGCCATGATTTTCCCCCACGTGGACCAGGTGCCCCGCCACCCCTCCCAGTTGTATCAGGTCGGCCTGGAGGGGCTGACGCTGTTCGTGCTGCTGTGGCTGTATGCCGCCCGACCCCGACCGGTGGGGGCCGTTTCTGGGGCCTTCCTGGTGGGCTACGGCGTGTTCCGCTTCGTCGCCGAATATTTCCGCGAGCCGGATGCGGGCATTTTCGGTCACTCCTACCTGGTGAGCATGGGCCAGTGGTTGTCCCTCCCCATGGTGCTCATCGGCATCTGGTTGCTGGTCAGGAGCCGGACTCGCTAGGAGCCTGTCGGACTTGAGCGATCGTAGCGAGCCGGGTGGGAGAGCGAGGCCAGTTTTGCACGATTTCGAGGCGCATAGTGGGCCTATGCAACGAGAAAGCGGGCAAAAATGGACCGCTCTTCCCACCGGCGCAGTAGATCAGCCTCAAGTCCGACAGGCTCCTAGGCCGGAAAAGGGCTTTTAGCTATACTTCGCGCGAAATTTGCCGTGGGCCGATAGCTCAGCTGGGA
>Ga0272446_1000811_pt1 | contig 47737 bp, 64 predicted proteins | sample YNPCB0061_FD_194587 | JGI IMG/M metagenome (GOLD analysis project Ga0272446, IMG submission 194587) | Hot spring microbial mat communities from Yellowstone National Park, WY, United States - YNP-CB-006-1 | ecosystem: Environmental > Aquatic > Thermal springs > Hot (42-90C) > Sediment | place...
TGATCGTCTTTATGATTAGACCAGCCAATTGCTGAACTGAAACCCATTACTAGTAATCAGCAATTATGGCCATTTGGTTTATGCGCAGGTGAGTTTACTGTTCCAGATGACTTCGATGCTCCTTTGCCTGAAGATCTACTCAGAGCATTTGATGCAAATGAGGATTTTGCTAGATACGCAAGCATTGCAAAACGGTTTGACTATTGCGACAGGTGACTTAGCAATTCGTGCTTACTCTGTCGCTGTGTTGTAGCATCCCCGCCCCCCACTGGGGCTGAGTCCAGTTTGACTTGCCGTTAACCCATTCCATTGTTAGGAGGACATACCCAATGAGTGGTCGCGTTACCCCGCTGAAACCGGAACCCACGGCGGCTGAATTGAATGGCCGTGCGATCGCCCCTCAGTCTAGTTCTGCCCTGGCGGACTTTGTCCAGGAAACCCTGGCCCTAACCCGGCGGCTGTTCATCCAGTTGCAGCGGCGTCCCTCCACCCTGATTGCCGGGGTGATTCAGCCCATTATGTGGTTGATCCTGTTTGGCGCCCTGTTCCAGAATGCGCCTCAGGGACTGTTTGGCAACGAGGTCAGCTATGGTAGGTTTTTGGGAGCCGGCATTATCGTCTTCACGGCCTTTGGTGGGGCCCTGAATGCTGGTTTGCCAGTCATGTTTGATCGGGAGTTTGGCTTCCTGAATCGCCTACTGGTGGCGCCATTGTCCAGCCGCTATTCCATCGTGGCGGCTTCGGCCCTGTTTATTACCTTCATGAGTTTTGTCCAGACGGTGGCGATCGTGGCAGTTAGTGCGGTGTTGGGGGCTGGACTGCCGGACCTTCCCGGTTTGCTGCTGATGGCTATGATTGTGCTGCTGTTGGTGTTGGGCGTGACCGCCATCAGCCTGGGACTGGCCTTCTCCCTGCCCGGTCATATTGAGTTGATTGCGGTTATTTTCGTCACCAATCTGCCGCTGCTGTTTGCCAGCACGGCCCTGGCTCCCCTGTCCTTTATGCCCACTTGGTTACAGTGGATTGCTTCCCTCAATCCCCTCAGCTATGCCATTGAACCGATCCGCTATGTCTATTTACATCCGGACTGGAGCTTCAGCAGCATAGTGATGCAGGCTCCCTGGGGAGAGGTTTCCCTGGGAGCGGCGCTGCTGGTACTGGTGGGGTTTGCCCTGGTGGCTCTACTCAGCATCCAGCCCCGTCTGCGGCGATCGCTGGCCTGAGCGAGTTCCGCTACCGCATGGTGACAAACTCTTCCGCCGAAGTGGGATGAATGCCCACGGTAGCATCAAAGTTGGCCTTGGTGGCACCCATCTTGAGGGCGATCGCCACCCCCTGGATAATTTCCGCCGCATGATCGCCGACCATGTGGGCCCCCAGTACGCGATCGCTGGTCTGATCCACTACCAGCTTCATCAAGGTTTTCTCCTCTTTGCCGGCCAGGGTGTAATACATGGGACGGAACCGACTGCGGTAGACTTTTACGGCATCGCCATGCTTTTGTCGGGCTTCGGCTTCGGTCAGACCGACCGTGGCTGCCTCCGGCGTGGTGAAGATAGCAGTGGGAATATTGTCATAGCTCATGACCCGCGACTTGCCGCCAAACACCGTGTCAGCAAAGGCCCGCCCTTCATTGATGGCAACGGGGGTTAAATTAACCTTGTTGGTACAGTCGCCTACAGCGTAGATGTGGGGAACGCTGGTCTGGCTGTAGGCATCGACTACAACTGCACCGTCATGTAACTTGACCCCAGCATTTTCCAAGCCCAGTCCCTGAATATTAGGCTTGCGGCCAACTGCCGCCAGACTAATGGCATCCGCAATCACCGTTTCCATACTGCCGTCTTGATTGCGAACCGTCACCGTAACGCCCACCGGATCCTTTTCGATCGCAATCAGCGAACTATTGTTGAGCAATTGGATGCCATGGTTCGCCATACCCTGCTGCACTTCTACCCGCAGGTCGTCATCAAAACCGCGCAGGATCTTGTCGCCGCGAATCACCTGGGTCACTTCCGACCCCAGCCCATTGAGAATGGAGGCAAACTCGCAGCCGATGTAGCCTCCACCAATAATCACAATACGTTTGGGCTGTTCTGGTAGGTGGAACATTTCATCGGAAGTGAGGGCATGTTCAATCCCCAAAATATGGGGTTTGTAAGGATGCCCACCTACCGCAATCAGAATTTTGTCAGCCGTCACAGTGCGGGTCTCCTGGCCGGGTTCCAGGGGCTCCACGACCACGGTGTGGGCATCTAAAAACTTGCCTCGTCCTCGCAATACCTCCACCTCGGAGTTATCCAGCATGCGTTGATAAATGCCATTCAGGCGCGTAACCTCATCATTGACCGCGGTGATCATTTTTTTCCAGTCCAGCGAACTCTGGACGGCACTCCAGCCATAGCCCTGGGCTTCCTCAAAGGCATCGGGAAAGCGGGAAGCATAAACCATCAATTTCTTGGGCACACAGCCTCGGTTAACACAGGTACCCCCCAGGCGATCGCTCTCAACCACACCAACCCTGGCGCCGTATTCGGCAGCCCGTCGAGCGGTAGCAATGCCGCCAGAACCGGCTCCCAGCACCAATAAATCAAAATCCGCCGCCATCTCTTTCTCTCCCTTGCTATGCCTGACTGGTTTGGTTCGAAACGGGTGTCAGCTAGTTTGCTGAATCGATGGAATGGGGGTGAGGACGCGGTTAGGGATTGGGTGTTGGATGTTGGGTTCTGGGTTCTGGGTTCTAGGTATTGGGTATTGGGTATTGAGTATTGGGTTTCGGATTGCTGCCACCTAACACCTAACACCTGGCACCTCCTCTTCCCCATCTCTTCCCTCCTCCCCATTTTCCCAACCCCGCACCCCACACCTAGCACCTGACACCCGACGCCTGACACCCGTCACCCCGCACCTAACACCCATTACCCAAAACTAGCCCACAAACGCCATGCGCGGTGCTGAGACGCCAGTTGTAGTTTCTCCTTTAAGGTACGCCAACATGGTGTCCGCATCAGATACTTCAAAGGGGTCGATGGGGCAGTTGTCGCCGAAATCTGACTCGACAAAGATTTTTTCAATTTTGCCGTCGTCAACCAACATGGAATACCGCCAGGACCGCATGCCAAAGCCCAGGTTGGACTTATCGACCAGCATCCCCATCTTGCGGGTAAACTCGCCGTTGCCATCGGGCAACAGAAAGACGTTCTTGGCTCCCTGTTGTTTACCCCACTGGAACATGACAAAAGCGTCGTTGACCGACAAACAGATGACTTCGTCTACCCCATGGGACTTGAATTCGTCGTACAGCTCTTCATAGCGAGGCAAGTGGTTGGAGGAGCAGGTGGGTGTAAATGCGCCGGGCAACGCAAACAAAACAACCCGCTTGCCACCAAAAATTTCTTGCGTGGTGCGGTCTTGCCAGCGGTAGGGATTGGGACCAGGGACGGATTCATCTCGCACACGGGTCTTGAAAACCACATCGGGCACGCGATCAAGAACAGCCATAGAAACCTCTAACTCAAGTGGTGTAGGACAAATTGTTACAGCTTATTGCTGATGCAAATCAGAATAATTCTGATTTAAGAATAAGTCCATAAGTAGAAATACTTAAAATAAAGAATAGGAAAGAAAAGCTAGGGACTTATTTAAACTAAATACTATAATTTAAGAAAAAGGCTCATTACGTTTCAATAGGGTTATGAAGCGGCAGTCAGATGCGATTGTTCAAAGGTTGAAGTCGAAGGGGTTGCGGGTGACGCCGCAGCGCTTCGCCGTCTATGCCAATCTGTTGTCCCGTCAGGATCACCCCACGGCGGAGCAAATTCAGATGGCGCTGAATCAGGATGTGCCGGTTTCTTCCTTAGCTACGACCTATAGTGCTTTGCAGGCGCTGCGGCAGGTTGGGTTAATCCGCGAAGTGCTGCTGGAAGAGGGAGTTTCCCGCTATGACGCGAATGTGGAGCCACATCACCACTTTCGCTGTCAGAGTTGTGGAGCGATTGAGGATATTCCCTGGCATGCTTTCCAAGCTCTGGACCTCAGCCAGCTTCGTCCTGGTTTAGTGGGTTGCAGCTACGAGGTAACGGTACAGGGGCTCTGCGATCGCTGTCAGCAGTCCTATGCTCAAGATGGCGCGGGTATTGTTTGAGGTCGCGGTTGTCAAGCCAGCATCGGCATTGCTGGCAAAGTGTCCGGTTAAATTGGTTGGCGCTATGCTTAAGGGGTGTCCAGAGCGTTGTCTGGGGCTTTACGCGCCTGGGCTAATCTGAAAGGGTGGCGTAGGCAATTGCTGCTTTAAAGCCCAATATACGCTTCACTCTTCGCTGCAAGTTGAGCTGCACCCAAAACGCTTTGGAGGGACTGACCGTGAGTCTGGAGACGCCAGTAAAAATATCCTTGTATGAAACAGACTATCAACTCTGGATCGCACAAATCTTAGAGAGATTGAGATCTCGGGACTTTGAGAATATTGATGTGGAAAATTTAATTGAAGAGGTGGAAAGCTTGGGTAGGAGTGAGCGCCACGCACTCTCTAGTTATTTGATGCGGCTTTGCGAACACCTGCTTAAGGTCAAGTACTGGGAGTCTGAACGAGAGCTGTGCTTGCGAGGATGGAGTTTGGAGATTCGCAACTTTCGTATTCAGATCCAAGAACAATTGGAAACTAGCCCGAGCCTAAAAACGTTTCTGCAGAACGTTTTCCCTAAACAATATAGCAATGGTCGAAAACTATTTTTGGACTTAAGTGGGTTAACTTCTGCTCTGATTCCTGAACAACCCTGTTTTAGCTTGGAACAAGCCCTTGATGAAGACTGGCTCCCCTGGCGGCCGAAACAAGCTGACACTGAGTGACTGTTACCCCATGGCTTGCCCAAAAGCCAGGACTGCATTTTGGCCGCCGAAACCAAAGCTGAAACAGAGGGTGGTGTGAACGGCTGCGGGGCGGGCGACCCTGACAAAATCCAGATCAAACTCAGGCTGACGGAGGCCAACACAGGGGGGCAGGATTTGCTGTTCCAGGGCCAGCAGGCAGAAGGCGGCTCCCAATGCGCCCGAAGCACCGATCGCGTGGCCGGTTGCGCCTTTGGTTGAACTGACGGCGACTCCCTGGGGAAACAATTGTTGAATCAGGGTTGCTTCGTTGCGATCGTTGAGTTGGGTGGCAGTTCCATGGGCATGAATGTAATCAATCTGATTGGGTGAGCGGTGACTGCGGTGCAAACAGTTGCGGATGGCGGCGATCGCTGCCTGGCTAGCCGGTGCTGGGGCACTGACATGATAGCCATCGGCGGACAGGCCAAATCCCCGCACTCGACCATATATTTTGGCCTGGCGCTGGTGGGCGGCAGCGGCTGTTTCCAGGACCAGAATCGCTCCACCTTCCCCCAATACCAGTCCTTCCCGTTGTCGGTCGAAGGGATAGACGCCGGTTTGGGCCAGGGCTCCCATTTGTTCAAAGCCAGTCAGGGTGAGGGGGGTGATGGGCGCTTCCACTGCTCCGGCCAATACCCGTTCACAGAGTCCGGATTGGAGCAACTCAAACCCCTGGGCGATCGCCCACAGACCTGTAGCACAGGCTGCCATAGGAGATAGAACTGGTCCTGTCGCACCAATGCGCCGAGCGGCTGTGATGGCGGCAGCATGGGGCAACGTGTCCAGCCAATCGGTTAGGGACCAGGCCGCTGGCGATCGCTCTGGAGAGATGGCGGGGGACGAGGAGGATCGTTCTCCTGTTGGGCTGGGCGGTTTTTGCGACGGCACCAGGCTTTGGGCGATCGCTTCTGCGGCCAGTTGTTCCCAACTGGCCTGGTTGCCCCGACTGGAGCCAATCACCACCCCACAATCGGGTAAAGGAGCTGACAACCCGGCATCCTGAAGCGCATCCAGTACCACCTGATCGGTCAGGGAAGGCAAATCTGTGGGAATCGCTGCAGTCATTGCCAATGGGCGAGCCGCCAGCCGGGTAAACGGTTGGCGGATCTGGATGGCAGACTCTCCGGCTAACAGTCGGTTCCAGGTTGTCTGCCGACAGCCCAAAGCAGAACGTAGACCAATGCCGGTCACGACCACATCCATGTAGCAGTCTGAACTCATTCGTCAAATTCGGATTTGTGCCAGGGGAGCACCGGCGATTCCGCCCGGATGATCGGTGACTCCAAATCATAAAGGCTGACGAATCCTGCGTCGTCAGCCTTTAACCCTGCTTCTGAAAGAGCCAGGGTTAGCCACCTGTTTTTAGATTTTCGGCACCTTTCACCACTCGAGCAGATTCGATGCGATCGCCCTGCTGGATTTTATCGACAATGTCCATGCCGTTAGTGACATAGCCAAAGACGGCATAACTGCCATCCAGGAAATTAATGTCCCCCAGGGCAAAATAAAACTGGGAGGAAGCAGAATCAGGATAAGCGGAACGGGCCATCGCAACCGCCCCCCGGGTGTGTTTCAGTTGGGGTGGGCCGCTGACTCCACCCATTTGAAAAGTTTGATGGTAAAGCGGTTTGTCTGCCCCCTCCGGCAGAATTTCCAGGGGAATATAGCGAGGCTGGGAAGTGGCGGGATCTACAAAACTACCCGTGCCAAGCTGTTCAGATGGCATGTTGGGATTCTTACTTTGCGGGTCTCCCCCCTGAACCACAAATGGCTCTGGGCTACGAACAACCCGGTGAAAGACCAACCCGTTATACACTCCCCGTTGCACCAGATCCACAAAGTTGCCAGCGGTGATAGGTGCGTGGGTGCCGTCTACCTCAATGGTAATAGTTCCGCCTTTTACGACCATCTCGACTGTGGCGTTGCCATTCAGGCGAGGTAGGTTGGCGATCTCAGTTTTATTCATTTGGGCAATTTGGGGTGAGGGGGTCTGATTGGCGGTGGGGCTGGCGGATGAGGAGGAAGCGGCATCCTTTGTCGGCAGGCAGCCTCCAACCATCAGCGCAACAGCAACCAGCATGACGGTTAACCAGCGTCGCAGCATAATTGTGCAGGTCTCCAAGGCAATTCAACCGGATTCAGAATGTCACCGGATTAAGCGCATTTCATTATCACACATCGGCTGACCCTGCAGAGGCAGGTTGGTAATCTCCTGCCCCCATGGGCTAGGCCGACAGTAAGGCTTTCTTCAGCGGAGTCCAATGGAAGTAGCGATCGCCCCCCAGCTCAACCACAACCTTCAAACGCGGCTCAATCTGTGGCAGTGTGGCCAGATAGTCCAACTCTTCGCTGGAAAGAACATGACCCTCAATCACCCATAGCAAAAGCCCTTTGCTCTTGGCAGGGAGATGTTCCAACTGATAACCCACAATCGGTGGAATGTAATAGGTATAGCCGACCGCAGCCCCCGCACTGGTGCTTTTCTTACCCAGGTGGGGCGGGCGCACTCCATGTACCCCCATCAAATACATCGACAGATCACCCAGCCCGCGAGCCGTAATTGAGAGCGAAGCGTACCCTGCTGTCCGGATGCGCCGCCGATAGCGTCCCTCAAAGCCTCCTTCCAGAGGAACATAGACACCCAGGGCTTTTTCAGCCTCCAAATCGCGGATCAGCTGCTTCCCAGTTGCAAGTAATGCCATAGTGTTGTGTGTCCTTCTCTCTAAACAGCGATCCAGCCAGCAACCCCGATGCAAACCAACGCATCCCTGTCTATCAGGTAAAGGTTAGGCTTCTAATAATTTAATACTCCAAGGCCCCTGGCTAGTCCCTTCCTCCTATAAAATCGTCCTCTGACCCAATTCTGAACATTTCAATTGTCCATTTGCTGAAATTACTAGACAAACTTGTAAAAAGTGTTCTATAGTAAAAAGCTGTTGCTCATTTGAAGCCGCGAAACGTTCCAGACAGCAACGCCAGTTACCACTGGTGCATGAGCGAATCCCAGGCTTTCAACGAGGATACTGAGTGGGTTACTGCTCAAGTCCTGGAAAACCTCTGGTCAAAAGTGTTCGTTCCGCTCATTTGCTGCTTCATCGGGCTGCACTAAAGCGATAAAGAACTATCCCGGATTGGCTCTGTCAAAAATAGGCAGTGCTTGCTTTTCGGGCGACCCTTGTTAGGCAGGGGTCACTGGTGAGAGTGTGGTTTCTCACTCACCTCTCACGGCTTTTTAGTGTGTAGAAAAGGGAGTCCAGTCACCGTGTCTGTTGGCATTCTTGGCACCAAATTAGGGATGACCCAAGTGTTTGATGAAGCAGGGAAAGCAGTCCCTGTTACGGTCATTCAGGCAGGCCCCTGCATTGTTACTCAAATTAAGACAGAGAAGACGGATGGCTATACCGCCGTCCAAGTGGGATATGGCGAAGTATCCAAAAAGTCTTTGTCCAAGCCAGAACTGGGGCACTTGGCGAAGTCCGGTGCGTCTCCCCTGCGTCATCTGCATGAATATCGCTTGGATAGTGAATCCGAATTTGAGCTGGGTCAGCAGATCACGGTTGAAACCTTCACCTCTGGGCAGGTAGTGGACGTAATTGGCACCAGTATTGGACGGGGATTTGCGGGTTATCAGAAGCGCCATAACTTTAAGCGCGGCCCCATGGCTCACGGTTCCAAAAACCATCGGCTGCCTGGATCGACGGGGGCTGGCACTACGCCGGGTCGGGTTTACCCTGGTAAGCGGATGGCTGGGCGACTGGGCGGTAGTCAAGTCACCATCCGTAAGTTGACCATCGTCCGGGTTGATCCAGAGCGCAATGTGCTGTTGATCAAAGGAGCGGTTCCAGGTAAACCTGGGGCTCTGGTGAATATTGTGCCTGCGAAGAAAGTAGGTCGTAAATAAGGGTTTCTGACTGGCATTTTGGGCTAGGTTTCAGGCTTGGAACGTTTGAGAATCGGGTAAAGAGTTATGGTCGACTGTGTAATTCGAGATTGGGAGGGCAAGGAAGCGGGAACCGCTTCTCTGGACCTGCGAGTGGCTAAAGAAGAAAGTGCCTCTCATATTGTCCATCGGGCTCTGGTTCGGCAATTGGCGAATGCTCGTCAGGGAACGGCCTCTACTAAAACCCGCTCTGAAGTGAGTGGGGGCGGACGCAAGCCCTGGCGCCAGAAAGGAACTGGACGGGCTCGAGCTGGTTCCAATCGGTCTCCTTTGTGGCGCGGCGGTGGGGTGATCTTTGGTCCCAAACCCCGTGATTATTCGCTGAAGATGAATCGCAAGGAACGCCGTCTGGCTCTACGGACTGCTTTCCAGGGGCGAGTTGAAGATCTGATTGTGGTTCAAGACTTTGCCGAGAAGTTGCCACGGCCCAAAACCAAGGAACTAGCAACTGCCCTCACAGGTTGGGGGGTCGAGTCCGGCGCTAAGGTGCTGATGATTGTTGCTGAGCGGGATGAGAATGTTTATCTGTCGGCTCGTAACATTGCCAATCTTCGATTGATCTCGGCCAGTAATTTGAATGTGTTTGATTTGTTAGCAGCTGATCAGATTGTGGCTACCACGTCTGCGTTGGCCAAGATTCAGGAGGTCTACGGTGACTGATTTGACTCCCCGGACGTTGATTGATCTGATTCGTCGCCCGATTGTGACGGAGAAGGCAACCCTGTTGCTGGAAAGTAACCAGTATACGTTTGAGGTTTCTCCGAAGGCGACCAAGCCGCAAATTAAGTCCGCAATCGAAACATTGTTCGATGTCAAGGTGGTTGGGGTGAGTACCCTCAATCCACCCCGCAAGAAAAAGCGGGTGGGCAAGTTTGTGGGTCACCGTCCCCTTTACAAGCGGGCGATCGTCACCCTAGCGCCGGGAGATTCTATTACCCTGTTCCCGGAAGTCTAATTTGCCTGATTTGTCTGGATTTTGGTTCTCTCACGGATCCACTCTCTGAAGTCTGCCGTTTTAACTCCCTAAGAGATCACTGTTATGGGCATCCGTATTTATCGACCCTGTACCCCTGGTACCCGCACGCTGTCAGTTCAGGATTTTGCTGAAGTGACCCGGAGTGAACCGGAAAAATCATTGACTCGTTCAGTTCATCGTCCTAAAGGGCGGAACAATCGCGGGGTCATTACTTGCCGCCACCGGGGGGGCGGGCACAAGCGCCTCTATCGGATTGTGGATTTTCGTCGGGATAAGCACAATGTGCCAGCCAAGGTGGTTTCGATTGAATATGACCCCAACCGGAACGCCAGAATTTCTCTGTTGCATTATGCCGATGGAGAAAAGCGCTACATTCTCTATCCTGCCAATTTAGCGGTTGGAACTGTCATTCGGTCTGGGCCAGACGCTCCCATTGAAGTTGGGAATGCGTTGCCACTGGGCAATATTCCGCTGGGTACAGTGGTGCATAACGTTGAGCTGGTGCCTGGTCGGGGTGGCCAAATGGTGCGGGCGGCTGGGGCTGGGGCTCAGGTGGCTGCGAAGGAGGGAAACTTTGTGACCTTAAAGTTGCCGTCTGGGGAAGTCCGGTTGGTTCGTCGGGACTGTTACGCCACGATTGGTTCGGTGGGTAATGCGGATATTCGCAACACCAGTCTGGGTAAGGCCGGACGTAAGCGCTGGAAGGGACGGCGGCCAGAGGTTCGGGGGAGTGTGATGAACCCCGTGGATCACCCCCATGGCGGTGGGGAAGGTCGGGCTCCGATTGGTCGGTCCGGGCCTGTAACCCCTTGGGGTAAGCCAGCTTTGGGCTATAAGACACGCAAAAAGAACAAGCTAAGTAATTCCTTGATTGTTCGTCGTCGTCGGAAGTCGTCCAAGCGTGGTAAGGGCGGTCGGGAATCTTAAGCTGACAGGGGGAAGGTGAGACATGTCGCGTTCATTGAAAAAAGGTCCGTTTGTTGCAGACCATTTGTTGAGCAAAATTGAAGCCCTCAATGTTAAGGGCGAGAAGCAGGTGATTAAAACCTGGTCTCGATCTTCTACAATTCTGCCCCAGATGATTGGCCACACGATCGCAGTCCACAATGGACGGCAGCATGTGCCGGTCTATATAACAGAGCAGATGGTGGGACATAAGTTGGGTGAGTTTGCTCCGACCCGTACCTTTAAGGGGCATGCGGGTGGCGATAAGAAGGCTCGTCGATAGGAGGGTTAGCTAGTAGCTGACGGCTAGTAGCTAAAGGAGAAAATTATGGCTGTTGATACGACTGAAGTAAAAGCGATCGCCCGGTACGTCCGCATGTCTCCATTTAAGGTGCGTCGGGTCCTGGATCAGATTCGGGGGCGGAGCTATCGGGAGGCGCTGATCATTCTGGAATTTATGCCCTATCGCGCCTGCGAACCGGTGTTAAAGGTGCTGCGTTCGGCGGCAGCGAATGCCGAACATAATGAGGGGTTTGATCGGGCTGGTCTGGTTATTAGTCAGGCTTATGCCGATCAGGGTCCCAGCTTGCGGCGTTATCGGCCGCGGGCCCAAGGGCGAGCCTATCAGATCCGCAAGCCTACCTGCCACATCACGATCGCCGTGGCACCGGGCGCAGAGGATTGAGGTTCGTTGCTCAGATAAGGGAAGTTTTGGCTGATATTGCATTGAACTGAGGACGCACTCGTGGGACAGAAGATTCATCCAACCGGTTTACGTTTAGGAATTACTCAGGAACACCGTTCGCGCTGGTACGGAGATCATAAGCGCTATTCCGAGCTCCTCCAGGAAGACTATCGGATTCGCAAGTTTGTCGAAAAGAATCTGAGTAGTGCTGGTATTTCTGACGTTCGGATTGAGCGCAAGGCTGATCAGATTGATCTGGAAGTGCGGACGGCCCGTCCTGGTGTGGTGGTCGGACGTGGCGGAACCGGAATTGAATCTTTACGGGCTGGACTACAGAAAGAGTTGGGGGCGAGCGATCGCCAGATCCGAATCAATGTAGTAGAAGTGGCTCGTGTTGATGCGGATGCAGCCTTAATCGCTGAGTACATTGCCCAGCAGTTGGAGCGTCGAGTTTCCTTCCGCCGAGTGGTGCGTCAGGCAATTCAGCGGGCCCAACGAGCTGGAATTGAGGGCATTAAGATTCAGGTCAGTGGTCGTCTCAATGGGGCAGAAATCGCCCGTCCTGAGTGGACCCGGGAAGGTCGCGTGCCGCTCCATACCCTGCGGGCTGATATTGACTACTCTTATAAGACGGCCAGCACTATCTATGGCACCTTGGGCATTAAGGTCTGGGTCTTTAAGGGCGAAATTCTTCCAGGGCAGGAAGAACAGCCAGCTCCGGTTGCTGCCCAACCCCGTCGTCGCCAGCAGCGTCGTCGCCAGCAGTTTGAAGATCGCTCTAACGAAGAGTAGAAGGATGGTGGACAAGGGAACCCAATCCCCCTGGTCCTGACGCCTAAATCCTAGAGGTACTGAGTCATGTTAAGTCCAAGAAGAACTAAATTTCGCAAACAGCAGCGTGGACGCATGAAGGGTCTGGCGACTCGCGGCAACACCCTGAACTTTGGCGAGTTCGGCCTGCAAGCAACGGAACCAGCCTGGATTACATCCCGCCAAATTGAAGCTAGCCGTCGAGCTATGACCCGCTATATCCGTCGGGGTGGCAAAATCTGGATTCGTATTTTTCCAGATAAGCCAGTGACCATGCGACCAGCTGAAACCCGGATGGGTTCTGGTAAAGGTGCGCCTGAGTATTGGGTGGCAGTGGTTAAGCCGGGTCGGATTTTATTTGAAATCGCCGGTGTGTCTGAAGAAGTGGCCCGCGAGGCGATGCGCTTAGCTTCCTTCAAACTGCCGATTAAGACAAAGGTTGTTACCCGTGAAACGGAGGAGTCTTGATCATGCCATTGCCTAAGGTTGATGAAGTCCGTGATCTCAGTGATCAGGAATTGGAAGAGCAAATTGTAGCAACCAAGCGTCAGTTGTTTGAACTGCGATTTCAAAAGGGAACGCGTCGCTTGGAAAAGCCCCACGAATTTAAACACGCCCGCCATCGGTTAGCCCAGTTAATGACGGTTGAACGAGAGCGGCAGTTAGTATCCTCGCAAGCGGTTGCAGAAACGGAGTGATCTCTATGGCAGTCAAGGAAAGAGTTGGCTTAGTTGTCAGTGACAAAATGGACAAGACGGTAGTGGTTGCCGTAGAGTCCCGTTCTGCCCACTCCAAGTACGGCAAGATTGTGGCGCGCACTCAGCGCTATAAGGTTCATGATGAGGAGAACAAGTGTCAGGTGGGTGATCGCGTCCGGATCCAGGAAACCCGTCCATTGAGCCGTACTAAGCGGTGGACTGTGGCGGAAATTTTAACCACCAACAGTTAGGCTGCAGGGGAGGGAACCGATGATTCAGCAGGAAAGTTATCTAAATGTGGCCGATAATAGCGGCGCCCGTAAACTCATGTGTATTCGGGTTCTAGGTAGTGGTAACCGTCGCTATGCCGGTGTGGGTGATATCATTATCGCCGTTGTGAAAGACGCATTGCCCAACATGGCCGTTAAGAAATCAGATGTGGTGACCGCTGTGGTAGTCCGGACTCGCAAAACTTTACGGCGGGACAGCGGTATGAGCATTCGGTTCGATGACAATGCGGCGGTGATTATCAACAAGGATGGGAATCCCAGAGGCACCCGCGTATTTGGTCCGGTGGCCCGTGAGTTGCGGGATAAAAACTTTACCAAAATCGTTTCTCTGGCTCCGGAGGTGCTGTGATGGCCAAGACAAATGCACAACCATCTCGTTACAAGATGCATGTTAAGAAAGGCGACACGGTTCAAGTGATCGCTGGCAGTGACAAAGGCAAAGTTGGGGAGGTGCTGCGAACCTATCCCAAAACCAGCAAAGTGCTGATCAAGGGCGTCAACATTCGCACCAAGCACGTTAAACCCCAACAAGAAGGTGAGTCTGGCCAGATTGTTAACACCGAAGTGCCAATCCACAGTTCCAACGTCATGCTCTACTCCGAGAAGCAGAAAGTGGCCAGTCGAGTTTGCTACACCTTTAATGCAGATGGCCGTAAGGTTCGGATGCTGAAAAAGACGGGTGAAATTCTGGATTAGCGGTTCATGGCTGTTACCAGCTTGAGCATTGTATAAATCATTTGCCCTGACCAAGCCCAGGGACTATAGAGGAACTAATCGATGGCACAACGACTGAAAACACTCTACCGGGAAAAAATCGTTCCCAAAATGATGGAAGAGTTTAAGTATGAAAACCTCCATCAGGTACCCAAAATCATCAAAGTTACGGTGAACCGGGGACTAGGGGAAGCATCCCAGAATGCCAAAGCCCTAGAGTCCTCCCTAGCTGAAATTGCGTTGATTACGGGTCAAAAACCCGTTGTCACCCGGGCAAAGAAGGCGATCGCGGGCTTCAAGCTGCGTCAGGGCATGCCGGTTGGCATCATGGTGACCCTGCGGTCTGATCGCATGTATGCCTTCTTAGATCGGCTGATTAATCTGGCGTTGCCTCGCATCCGGGATTTCCGGGGTGTCAGTGCAAAAAGCTTTGATGGCCGCGGAAACTACACCCTGGGTATTCGAGAGCAGCTGATTTTCCCAGAAGTGGATTACGACAGCATTGACCAGATTCGCGGCATGGATATTTCCATCGTTACGACTGCAAGCACCGATGAAGAAGGTCGAGCCTTGCTCAAAGAGATGGGGATGCCCTTCCGGGATAACTAAGGCAGGTTTATCAAGGGAAAACTATGGCGGCAAACGACACGATTGCAGATATGCTGACGCGAATTCGGAATGCATGTATGGCGCGTCACCAAACAACGGAAGTTCCTTCCACCAAAATGACCCGCAGCATTGCCAAGGTCTTAAAGGATGAGGGCTTTATTGCGGACTACGAAGAAGCAGGCGAAGGCGTCACGCGGCACCTGGTTCTCTCCTTGAAATATAAGGGAAAGAACAAACGGCCGATCATTACTACGCTGAAGCGGGTCAGTAAACCTGGCTTTCGGGTCTACTCCAACCGCAAAGATCTGCCTCGGGTGTTAGGCGGAATTGGGATTGCCATCATCTCTACTTCTAGTGGCATCATGACAGATCGTGAGGCCCGCCAGAATGGTTTGGGTGGCGAAGTCCTTTGCTACGTCTGGTGACTTTGGTTGCTAGGGTCTTTAATTCTCGGCAATTTCATTGGTTTTCTTAGGTCACTGAAGTTAAAGTTCGCCGCTAGCAACAAATCACGGTTCTAGTTAGGAGTAGTCAGCTATGTCTCGCATTGGTAAACGCCCCATCAGTCTTCCCGCCAAGGTCACGGTTGCGATCGAGGGTCAATCTGTTACGGTCAAAGGTCCTAAAGGTGAACTGTCTAGAGTCATTCCCGCAGAGGTAATTGTGGCTCAAGAAGACAGTAACCTGTTGGTAACTCGTCGGGATGAGTCTCGTAATGCCCGGGAAAAGCATGGCCTATGCCGCACCCTGGTAGCCAACATGGTTGAGGGAGTTTCCAAGGGGTTTGAACGCCGGCTGGAAATTCAGGGAGTTGGTTATCGGGCCCAGGTTCAAGGCCGCAACTTAGTTCTAAACGTTGGATACAGCCATCAGGTTCAGATTGAGCCCCCAGAAGGTGTTCAATTTGCGGTAGAAAATAACACCAACGTCCTGGTCAGCGGAATTGACAAGGAAATTGTTGGTAACACAGCTGCCCGAATTCGGGCTGTCCGCCCGCCGGAACCCTACAAAGGCAAGGGAATTCGCTATGCGGGTGAAGCTGTTAGACGGAAGGTTGGTAAGGCAGGGAAGAAATAACTATGCAAGTTAATCGGAGAGAAGCAACCCGTCGCCGCCATAGTCGAGTTCGCCGTACGGTTAAAGGAACGGCTGAACGTCCTCGCTTGGCAGTTTTTCGCTCGAATCAGCATATCTATGCTCAGGTTATTGATGATACGAAGCACCAAACTTTAGTTTCTGCTTCAACGGTCGATGCCTCCTTGCGTGAGCAGGTGGAGTCTACTGCTAACTGCGCCGCCTCGGCTCAGGTTGGCAAGCTGATTGCTCAGCGGCTGTTGGAAACAGGAATTAAGCAAGTGGTGTTTGACCGGGGAGGAAATCTGTATCATGGACGGGTTAAGGCCCTGGCGGAAGCTGCCCGTGAAGCAGGTCTTGAGTTTTAGTGAAAAGCCGTTGGCGGTTGGAGTTTCTGGATTGCCTGGAAACTGATCGCACGTCTCTTTCACTCGCACATTGTTCAGCACGTTCAGAGTAACAGCAGGTTATGGCAAAAGGTCGTAAGAGCAGTAAGACTCGCGAAAAAGAGACCGACTGGCAAGAGCGGGTAGTGCAGATTCGTCGAGTAACCAAAGTGGTTAAGGGCGGTAAGAAGCTTAGCTTCCGTGCGATCGTCGTCGTCGGTAATGAAAAAGGTCAGGTTGGAGTCGGGGTTGGCAAAGCCAGTGACGTCATCGGCGCGGTCAAAAAGGGCGTCGCTGATGGCAAGAAACATCTGGTTGATGTGCCACTAACCCGCTCAAATTCCATTCCTCACCCGTCCAGTGGCAGTGGCGGTGGTGCCAAAGTACTCATGCGGCCTGCCGCGCCTGGAACTGGGGTAATTGCTGGGGGAGCTGTCCGCACCGTTCTGGAATTGGCTGGGGTCAAAAACGTTTTGGCTAAACAGTTAGGTTCTAACAACCCCCTGAATAATGCCCGAGCAGCTGTCAATGCTCTGGACTCCCTGCGGACTTTTGCTGAAGTGGCTGAGGACCGGGGCGTACCGATTGAGAACTTGTTTATCAGCTCATCTAAGTAAGCGAGGAGTTTGGCGATGAGATTTGCAGATATTGCTCCTAAACAAGGCTCTAAAAAACGTCCTCGTCGGGTTGGCCGGGGAATTGCGGCTGGTCAGGGCGCTAGCTGTGGCTTTGGCATGCGGGGTCAAAAGTCCCGTTCGGGTCGGCCAACCCGTCCTGGGTTTGAAGGGGGCCAGATGCCGCTGTATCGTCGGTTGCCGAAATTAAAGCATTTCCCGATGGTTGGTCGGCAGCAATACACCATCATTAATGTGGAAGATCTGGCCAATTTGCCCGCCAAAACAGAAGTTACTTTGGGTTCCTTGATGGAAGCGGGAATTGTGACTACGGATGATGGTCCCCTGAAGGTTTTGGGCAGCGGTGAACTGGAAGTTGCTCTCACTGTTAAGGCGGCGGCATTCAGTGCCTCAGCTAGAGAAAAAATTGAGGCGGCTAAGGGGACTTGTGAAATTGTTTGAACCTAGTTGCGTGTGAATTCAAAGGACATTGGAGATCTGCTCCAATGTCCTTTGTCATGGTGAGGTATGCTAGGTAAAAGCTGCTATAGCAATTCACTGCCTGAAGTTTTCCAGTACCCGGATAGCTGGGTTTAGCCAACTGCTGGGTTGTGCGGATGGGTCAGATTAAGGAGTGATTGTCATACCGATTCAATGAATCTTTATGGTCGCCTCTATGTCTACGGAGTCTCGTCGTTTCAGACCTGTAAACCAGACTGGCAGGGCTTAAAGATGGAATTGGTATCAGCCTGAATACAAATAGCTGTTTCGCAGGAATATCTGTGACGTAGAGGGATTCCTTACATGGTCGTTAGTCGAGACAAAACGCCGAGTGCCCAGGAAACCTTCGCCCAAATGGCCCAGGCTGCCGGGTTGCGCGGAAGGATTCTGTTAACCATCGGGATGTTAGTCCTGGTTCGGTTGGGCACCTTTATTCCGGTACCCGGTATTGATCGTCAAGCTTTTGCCCAGAGCATTCAAAATAGTCCAGTAATTGGCTTCCTGGATATTTTCTCTGGCGGTGGTATTTCCTTGCTGGGGATCTTTGCTTTGGGCATTTTGCCGTATATCAACGCCTCGATTATTTTGCAGTTGTTGACAGCGGCCATTCCATCCCTGGAAAACCTACAAAAGAATGAGGGGGAAGCGGGACGCCGCAAGATTTCCCAAATTACCCGGTATGTGGCACTGGGTTGGGCTATTGTCCAGAGCGTTGGTGTTGCCTTCTGGGTGCGACCTTTTGTGGTTGGTTGGGGACCGTGGTTTGTGGTGCAAATGGTGCTTGCCTTGACAGCCGGTTCCATGTTTGTCATGTGGGTGGGCGAACTGGTTACGGAACGGGGGATTGGCAATGGAGCGTCCTTATTGATTTTCGTCAACATTGTTTCTGGGTTGCCCCGATCGCTGGGTCAGACCTTAGAGTTGGCTCAGAGTGGCGATCGCAACATTGTGGGTGGTGTGGTGATCCTGCTGCTGGTCTTTCTGGTCATGATCGTCGGCATTGTGTTTGTCCAGGAGGGAACTCGGCGGATTCCCATTATCTCGGCCCGTCGTCAGGTAGGACGGCGCATGTACATGGAACGCAGCAGCTACCTGCCCCTGCGTCTCAACCAGGGTGGGGTGATGCCGATCATCTTTGCCTCTGCGGTGCTGATTATTCCCGCCTCCCTGGCCCAATTCACCAAAAACGAAATCGTCATCCAGGTCGCCAACTACCTCAGTCCCAATGGACCGACCCCCTGGATGTATGTGATTGCCTATTTACTGCTGATCCTGTTCTTCAGCTATTTCTATGCCTCGTTGATTGTTAACCCGGTTGACCTGTCGCAGAACCTGAAGAAGATGGGCTCCAGTATTCCGGGTATCCGGCCAGGCAAGGCAACTAGTGATTACATTGAACGGGTGCTAAACCGTTTAACCTTCCTGGGCGCTATTTTTCTGGGTTTAGTGGCGATCGTGCCAACCGCCGTGGAAAGTGCAACCCGGGTCAGAACTTTTCAGGGCCTGGGGGCAACTTCACTGTTGATTCTGGTGGGTGTGGCAATTGATACGGCGAAACAAATCCAGACCTATGTTATTTCTCAACGTTATGAAGGAATGGTGAAGCAGTAGTGTCACGATTGATTGTTTTGGGGGCTCCGGGCGCTGGTAAGGGAACTCAGGCTCATGTTTTGGCTGAACTCTGCTCCATTCCCCATATTTCAACTGGAGAAATTTTGCGGGATGCCGTAGCAAACCAGACGCCGTTGGGTGTCAAGGCCAAGGAATATATGGACGCCGGAGAGTTAGTGCCTGATCAACTGGTGATTGACTTAATTCGCGATCGCCTGAGTCAGCCAGATGCTGCCAACGGTTGGATTCTGGATGGCTTTCCCCGAAACCTGCCGCAAGCAATTTTCTTAGAAGAGTTGCTGGAAGAAATCAATCAGCCCTACAGCTATGCGGTGAACCTGGATGTTCCCGATCAGGTTTTAGTCAACCGACTGTTGGGTCGGGGCCGTCAAGACGATACCGAAGAGGTGATTCGCCATCGGTTAGAGGTCTATTACGCCCAGACCAAGCCTTTGATTGACTTCTACCAACAGCGTCAGCGGCTGATTGCGATCAATGGCGATCGCTCCATGGATGAAGTAACTGCCGACCTGAAAAGCCTGGTCTAAATTTTCTCACCCGGATCTGACGGAGTTAGTTTGGTCATCCTGGAACCGATTTTGGTTTGCGTGGCCAAGTCTCTTACCCGTCAGACTTTTTTGTATACTAGATAGGCTGACTGTCCATCAGGTCGGCGGCTTTCCTTGTCTGTCTGGTGAAAGCTCTGGCCACCCATGGTTCACTGTTACGCCCTTTAACCCTTTTAACCCTATAGAGGAGATTTACTTGTCTAAGCAAGATCTGATTGAGATGGAAGGAACCGTGACCGAATCCCTTCCGAATGCCATGTTTCGGGTCAATCTGGATAACGGGTTTAACGTCCTGGCCCATATTTCCGGGAAAATCCGGCGGAACTACATCAAAATTCTGCCCGGCGATCGGGTGAAAGTTGAGCTGACCCCCTACGATTTAACCAAAGGGCGGATTACATATCGCCTTAAGAATAAAAAATAAGGTGGGATCATCAAGTCGGATTGTCCCCTCTGCCTGAATTTTCAACCTATTTGACAGATACTATTCAAAATTGATAGGATATTGTGTTTGTAGTGCTGACGAGATGAGGCATGAAGGTTCGAGCGTCTGTCCGGAAAATTTGTGAGAAATGCCGCGTCATCCGTCGCCGCGGCAGAGTTATGGTGATTTGTTCCAACCCCAAGCATAAACAGCGGCAGGGTTAACTTAACGCTTCAGCGGAACAGTGTTTCGTTTGGCATGCGGAAAGCAAGTGATATCGACCAAGATATCTTGGGACTGAGCGTTTAGCGAAAACTAAAGACTGGGAGAGAAGAGTGTGGCACGGATTGCTGGAGTAGACCTGCCTCGCGATAAGCGTGTCGAGATTGGTCTGACTTACATTTATGGCATTGGGTTGACCCGATCAAAGCAGATTCTTAAGGCAACAGGTGTTAACCCGGATACACGGGTGAAAGATCTGAGCGACGCCGAAGTGGCTGCTTTGAGAGAGGAGTTAGAAGGCAATTATCAGGTTGAAGGTGACCTGAGACGACTGGAGGCAATGAACATCAAGCGGTTGATGGACATTGGCACCTATCGAGGCAGGCGACATCGTCTGGGATTGCCGGTGCGGGGTCAAAGAACTCGGACCAATGCTCGTACCCGCCGAGGTGGTCGTCGAACTGTTGCCGGGAAGAAAAAGGCGCCCAGCAAGAAGTAAGGATCGCTGTCTGTCTATGGTTAATGGCTCAACGGCTGCTTTCAGCTATCTGCTTGAAATCGATTGGGTAGCTTGAGCAATGCCCCCATGCCTTTTCGCTATCCTGCTTCCAAACTTAGCCTTTGCTTGATACCCCATTTAGTGAATTGAAATCAGTGTAGGAACCTCAACATGGCGCGACAACCATCGAGAAAAACTGGCCCCAAAAAGCAGAAAAAAAATGTTCCCAACGGCGTGGCCCACATCCAATCGACCTTTAATAACACCATCGTGACCATTTCCGATCCCAACGGGGAAGTCATCTCCTGGGCCTCGGCTGGTTCTAGTGGGTTCAAGGGGGCAAAGAAAGGGACTCCCTTTGCCGCCCAAACCGCAGCGGAAAATGCTGCCCGCCGTGCGGGTGATCAGGGGATGCGGCAGATTGAGGTGATGGTCAGTGGGCCGGGAGCCGGTCGAGAAACCGCTATTCGGGCGCTGCAAGCGGCTGGGTTGGAGATTACCCTGATCCGGGATGTGACCCCTATTCCCCACAATGGTTGTCGCCCACCGAAGCGTCGTCGAGTTTAATGAATCTGGTCAGTAGGCTGGCTGTTAGCCGGATGTTGTTGTCGGGGTCAGCCTTTTGGAGCCTGTTTCGGTTTGTTGGCTGAGAAAACTAGTATTTCAGAGGCTTGAGCCTTTAGTTGAGACGAGGGGAAATTGCTCCATGGCACAGTTTCAGGTTGAGTGTGTTGAAACCAGGATCGAGAACGACCAGGGCCAAAGTAGCCGGTTCATTATCGAGCCTTTAGAACGGGGACAGGGAACGACGCTGGGCAATGCTCTGCGCCGAGTCTTGCTGTCTAACCTGGAAGGGGCGGCGATTACGGCGGTGCGGATTGCTGGTGTGAGCCATGAATTCGCCACTATTCCAGGGGTGCGGGAAGATGTGTTGGACATCTTGTTAAACATGAAGCAGGTCGTTCTGAAGAGCTATTCCTCTCAACCTCAGATTGGTCGCCTATTAGTGCAGGGGCCGGCAACGGTAACTTCCGATCACTTTGAGCTACCGTCAGAAGTGGAAGTAATCGATCCCAGTCAGTACATTGCCACGCTTTCGGCCGGATCTACGCTGGAAATGGAATTCCGGATTGAGCAGGGCAAGGGTTACCGTTCGGTTGATCGGAGTCGGGAAGATTCGTCTGCGCTGGATTTTCTCCAGATTGATGCGGTCTTTATGCCGGTTCGTAAAGTTCATTACACGGTGGAAGACGCCAGGGTTGGCGGCGCAATTGAGAAAGACCGACTGATCATGGAAATTTCCACCAATGGCAGTCTGACACCTCAAGAGGCCCTGAGTCAGGCCGCCAGTATTGTGGTGGATCTATTTAACCCCTTGCGGGAAATCACCTTTGAGGCGACGAAAGCTGAGTTTACGGATGATGAAGATCCGACCAGCCAGATTCCGATTGAGGAGTTGCAACTCTCAGTTCGTGCCTACAACTGCCTGAAGCGGGCCCAGATCAATTCCGTTTCTGATTTGCTGGACTACACCCAGGAAGACCTGCTGGAAATTAAGAACTTCGGTCAAAAATCTGCCGAAGAAGTGGTGGAAGCTTTACAGGATCGGTTAGGGATTACCCTGCCGACTGAAAAGTCCAAGAAAGGCTAGTTGCCAGGGGGCTTCCGGCGGGGGAAATGTCCGGCACTGGAAGCGAGTCTGACTTGACTGATTTTTTGCGTTTGTTCAACCAAGGGAACATTTGTTATGCGTCACCGTTGTCGTGTCCCCCAACTGGGGAAACCTGCTGACCAGCGCCGGGCCCTCCTGAGATCGCTGACAACTGAACTGATCCGTCATGGCCGGATTACTACGACCAAAATCCGCGCCAAGGCGGTTCGCTCTGAGGCAGAGCGGATGATCACCCTAGCCAAGGATGGATCTCTGGCGGCTCGTCGTCAGGCAATGGGCTATTTGTATGACAAGCAATTGGTTCATGCCCTGTTTGAGCAGGCCAGCACCCGTTATGCCGATCGCAACGGAGGATACACCCGTATCCTGCGCACGGTCAGTCGTCGGGGTGATAATGCTGAAATGGCCATCATTGAGCTAACTTAATTCCATGCTGGCTTCTCCTGCCTCACCGACTCAACGAGTGGCCCTGGTAATTCAATACCTGGGCACTCACTTTCATGGCTGGCAGCGTCAGCTTGGCCATCGAACGGTGCAGCAGGAAATTGAGACTGTATTGGAACAGATTCTGGAGTCTCCGGTGCGGATTCATGCTGCGGGTAGGACGGATACAGGGGTTCATGCGGCTGCTCAGGTAGCCCACTTTGAAGCTCCAGTGCGGATTCCGGCCCATCGTTGGGCGGATATTTTGAACTCCCGCTTACCTCAGGATGTTCTGATACGGGCCTCTGCGGCGGTTAGTCCGACCTGGCATGCCCGTTTTTCGGCTGTCTGGCGGCGCTATCGCTATACTCTCTACACCGATCCCCGACCGAATTTGTTCCTGCGTCCTTACGTCTGGCACTACTACTACGAACCGCTAGATGAGTCGTTGATGCAGGCTGCTTTGACTCCTTTGGTGGGTCGTCACCATCTGTCGGCTTTTCATCGGGCTGGTTCCCGTCGCCCCCACTCCTGGGTGGATGTTCAGGGGACAGAGTGTCGGCGCGAAGGTCCCTTTGTCTATATCGAAGTGCAGGCCAGCGGTTTTCTGTATGGCATGATGCGCTTGCTGGTTGGACTGTTGGTGCAGGTTGGTCGTGGGGTGCGATCGCCCACCAGTTTTACTGACCTCTGGACAGCAGAGCGACGGGAAGAGGTGAAGTATGCTGCACCAGCCCAAGGCTTGTGCCTGTTACGGGTCGGCTATCCTGAATTTCCCTTTCCACCTGATGTCTGGTTCGATACGCAACCCTTATTTCGGTTGCTTTCCCCACCGGAACATCTGCCTGCCGTTAGTTCGGACGTGGCCCAACCGGTTTCCTGATCTGATATTGATTCAACAGAGACTGTCATGACTAAGACCTACCTTCCTCCCCAAGATTCCCTTGAGCGCACCTGGTACGTGGTGGATGCCACTGATCAACGGCTGGGGCGTCTGGCCAGCGAAATTGCCAAAGTTTTGCGGGGCAAAAACAAGCCTGAATTTACCCCCTCTATGGACACAGGCGATTTCGTCATTGTGGTGAATGCTGAAAAGATTGCTGTGACGGGCAAAAAGCGGGAACAAAAAGTTTACCGCCGTCATTCCGGCCGTCCTGGCGGTATGAAACTGGAGAGCTTTACCAAGCTCCAGTCCCGTTTGCCCGAACGAATTATTGAGCATGCAGTAAGGGGAATGCTGCCCAAGAATACCCTGGGCCGCAAATTGTTCACCAAACTTAAGGTCTATGCGGGGCCTGACCATCCCCATGAGGCCCAAAAGCCCCAGACTTTAGAGATTAAGACAATTCCAGGAGAATAAGATCCATGCAAGCAACAGACCAAGGACGGGCCATGTATTTTGGAACTGGCCGACGTAAGTCCGCAGTAGCCCGCGTTCGCCTGGTGCCTGGCAGCGGTCAAATGACCATTAATGGTCGTCCGGGTGAACAGTATCTACAGGGTAATGCTGGCTACATCTCGGCGGCAAAAGCGCCGTTGGAAACGTTGGGCTTGGAAAATGAGTATGACATTCTGGTCAATGCCCATGGTGGTGGCTTGACTGGTCAGGCCGATGCTGTCCGCTTAGGGGTGGCTCGGGCCTTGTGTCAACTTGATCCCGATAACCGCAAACCCCTGAAGGTGGAAGGTTATCTAACCCGTGATCCCCGTGCGAAGGAACGTCGCAAGTACGGTCTCAAGAAAGCTCGGAAAGCGCCTCAATACTCCAAGCGGTAATCAGATAACCATAGGTCCTTGGGAGAGCGGGCTCTCCCGATGCCAGTGGGTTGTCCGCTCAGTTCGGCAAATTATTTGCAAATTATTTTTAGACAGATTGATTAGGAGTTAGTCATGGCAAAGGCTGGGATTCATCCAGAGTGGTATCCGGAAGCGAAGGTTATTTGTAATGGTGAAGTGGTGATGACGGTTGGTTCGACCAAACCGGAACTTCATGTGGATGTCTGGTCGGGCAATCACCCCTTCTTTACGGGCACTCAGAAGATCATCGACACCGAAGGTCGAGTTGAGCGGTTCCTGCGGAAATACGGCATGATGGAAGGAGGGGAGAGCCCTACCCAGGACAAGAAAAAGGGCTAAGGGTTCAGCAACTCTCTGCTGTTGCAAGACACGGATGAGGTGGGCTGATGCTAGAGCTGTTTTTCTGACCGTTTGAGCTGACTATTTATGGCTGAAGCATATCTGCTGGACAAGCTAAACTCTGTTGACCAGACGTTTAATGAGTTGACTCGGCGTCTGGCTGATCCGGATATTGCTAAGGATCCGGGCGAGTTTCAGCGGGTTGCGAAGGCCCGCGCTTCCTTGGAAGAGGTGGTCAACGCCTATGACCAGTGGAAGAGGAAACAGCAGGATTTGCTGGGAGCCCGACAGATTTTGAAGGAGTCGGCTTCAGATCCAGAATTGCTGGAAATGGCAGCTTTGGAAGTAAGTGATCTGGAAACCCAGATTGAACAGTTGGAACACCAACTGAAAATCTTGCTATTGCCCAGCGATCCCAACGATGACAAAAACATCATGTTGGAAATTCGGGCGGGCACCGGGGGGGATGAAGCGTCGATCTGGGCCGGTGATCTGCTGCGGATGTATTCTCGCTATGCGGAGAGTCAGCGCTGGAAAGTGAAGCTGGTCAGTGAGTCCCCAGCGGACATGGGCGGCTTCAAGGAAGCGATTCTGGAGATTCAGGGCGATCGCGTTTATAGCAAGCTGAAATTTGAGGCAGGTGTGCATCGGGTGCAGCGCGTGCCGCTGACCGAAGCCTCTGGGCGGGTGCATACTTCGACAGCAACGGTGGCGATCATGCCGGAAGTAGATGATGTGGAAGTCCACATTGACCCCAAGGACATCGAAGTTTCAACGGCCCGCTCCGGTGGTGCGGGGGGACAAAATGTCAACAAGGTGGAGACAGCGGTTGACTTGTTCCATAAACCAACCGGCATTCGGATTTTTTGCACCGAGGAGCGATCGCAGTTACAGAACCGGGAACGGGCGATGCAGATCCTGCGGGCCAAATTGTACGAAATGAAATTGCGGGAACAGCAGGAAGCGGTGACCTCCATGCGGCGATCGCAGGTGGGCACGGGCTCCCGGTCTGAGAAGATCCGGACCTACAACTACAAAGACAACCGGGTCACCGATCATCGCCTGGGCCAAAACTTCGCCCTAGCTCCGATCCTGGAAGGGGATCTGGAAGAAGTGATTCAAACCTGCATTTCTCAGGATCAGCAGGAACGGCTGGAAGCAATGGCGGCTGAAGTCAGTAACCAACCCTCGGTGGTTTGAGCTTGCTCTGAGCCTTAAATCAGGACTTTAAATCTTTAAATCAATTAGCCCATCAGGGCAGGAGGGTGTCTAGTGTTCTGTCAAACCCTAATTTTAAGGTGAACCCATTGGCTCGTAGTCGGCGCTTTAGCGCTGAAGCGCTGACTACAAACCCTAATTTCTAGAGTTGACGCTGCACTAGCCTTCCTGCCCTGTTGACGTTACGCAGCGGTTGGGATTAGAGCCTGAACAATGCCCACCAAGGCACCTAGGATCAGTGCCAGGGTCGCCAAAGTGGCAATGCCAAACCCCAGGAAGCGTTTCTCGGCGGCCTGGTAATAGCCCCAGGCATAGAGGATCCGTCCAATCAGCCAGATGCCACCTAGAATGGATCCCCATAGGGGATTGAGGAATAGACAGAAGAGCCAGAAGGTCGGTAGAAATAACACTAATTGTTCTAGCATGTTTTGCTGGACCCGCAGAACCCGTTCAAAGTTGGGATCTCCCGACATTTGGGGGGGCTGCACCTTATACTTCATGCGGGCTCTCCCCACATTTGCGGTCAGCACAAAGTAAACCAACAGCGTTAAGACCGTGATTAACGCTGGTAAGGGAGTAATTGCGATCGTCATGGTTAGGGGGGTTCAAGCAGGGTATGAATCGGAGTGGTGCAATCCCTTGAGAGCAAAGGCTGAACTATTCCTGTAAGACAGGCAGTACGGTTTTGCGGTTGGGTTGACCATCCGGTTGCTATTGGCATTATGTCATTTTCAATCAGCAGGGATTGTAGCGATACACCCAGCGATCGTTCATCTTATATCGGGAGTGGAACCAGCGACTTTAAGAGCCTGCTTCACCTCCAGTGTTCAGGCTTATACCGATTTAATCTGATGCTGCATAGAATTTACCCCACCGCCTACGGCACCTCCCCTTGGCAAGGGGAGGTTGGGAGGGGTCAGATAAGGCTCATCATTAAAGAGAATTGGTATTAGAAGATTTTCAGGAGAAAAATTGCCAGTAAAGATTGATGGGTGTGGCGGCGAAGCATTGGGGTGCTGATTTTTCAGTTTGTTCAAAGGCTAACGGCCCAATGCTTCGCCCGTGCGTGGGTCTGCTCTTTTCCAAGAATGCCCGTAAACCACTTGTCAGGCTGAAAGCGCTTGCAGAATTGGCCAGAGCTTAAAAGATGCTGAGACCGAGGGAAAGACCCAGCCCCAAAACCACCATTTGCAGGGTAATAATTTCCAGCAGAAACTTAATTGGTTGCCAGTTAGAGTTCATCAGTCCACTACCTTGAGAAATCCTTTGCGCAGGCGATCAAAAACCTGATCGATCTGTGATTTTTGAGCAGAATTGAGGCTGGGATAGGACAGTAATAATTGCTGATCCAGCCGAGTAATTATCCGTGAGGTCAAAATTCGATCTACCACTTGCTCAACAGACCATTGGGGCAACATGGGAGTCTCCTGGCAGAACTCGATAGGTTTGAGTATGCAACGAATTTAGGAGACCGGAGGTGATGTCGAGACGTTGCTCTTGTGATCCACCTGTGATCAGTTGGTGATGGCAGTCACACTGCGATCGAGGCTTGATTAATCTGGCGTCTTCAAACTGGTGCGACTTGCCAAAAGCCGGACCGTTACATCCACGATGCGCTGGCCTGAACCAGTCAAGAAGGAGGAATTCAGGGTTTCGGGTGTATCTCCCGGCTGGTGATAGTGGGGGTTACGGAAATTAGTAGTGACAGGGTTCTCTGCTGGTGGGGTTGGTGTGGGTAGGGAGTGGGTTGTTGTCTGACAGCCTAACAGGAACAGGCCGACTGCGATCGCCAATGCCCAAAGTGGTCGCAGGAAATGATGCACCATGGTTGTTTGCTGCAACCGTTAGCTAAGAAACGGATCGGGATTGTGGCATTCAGTTTGGTTCATCTGGCCTGGAACGGGGATACTTAGGGGTGGAAAAGAACTCCCGATTCAGCAGACGACGCTATCCCTGCCGAACTTGAGGGCGATGCTGGCCCAGGACGGTTACTAGCCTGTTCCTGGAGGGACTGCCAACCAGCCTGCCAGAGCGATCGCTGTTTCAGGAGACGGGCATTCAACCAGAAGCGAACGGACGGGTCGCAAGCGGCAACCAGTTCAGCAAAGACCCAGCGACCTTCATTTTTTCGATTGACCACTTGAAAATGTCGCCAGCCATCTATCTTTTGGCAAGCGGTCCATTTTGAGCCCAATAAATGGGGAAACTTTTGCTTCTGTTGCTTTTGAGGCATGGAACTTCGGACATTTCTACAGACGAAGATCCACCGATGGGTGAACCATTTGGTGATGCTGGAGAAGGGATCACGCGGATCCAGATCCAGCAGAAGAGGAATGACCAAATTCCTCGGGGGTTTCATAAATTTCAAATAATTTTTCCATACCCGTTTGTTCAATCAACATGCGGGCCTGACCGTTGAGGCTACAGAGGGCGAAGCGCCCGTTGACAGCCCGGACTCGCTTGTAAGCAATGACCAGGGCTGACAAACCCGTACTGTCCATAAACAGGACATTCTGTAAGTTGACTAAAATCTTTTTGGCGCCGTTGGCCAGGCTGCGATCAATGCCTTCCAACAAGTCTCCCGTTGTAGTGGAACTGAGAATTCTCGTTGGGATAAACATTTCAAAATCAGCCATAGAATTTAAGCTCACTGAAAATCGGCAGTTCGTTTCTTAACGTGTAGAGCTTGAGCAGGTTACAACGGATAGAGATGCCTCAGATAGCTTCACATTGACACAGAGCAATTAAACCATGTCAGGGTGAAGGTAAAGCTATCTCTCTACCAAATCGAGCAGTTTTCACTGGGGCAAAGGAGACTCAGGAACTCAAATCAGAAAGCCTCAACAGGCAAAAATGCAAAGTTCATCCTTGTTTACGGTCAAAGTTGCTGTAATTCCATCTTAACGTCAGCCTTCACGATTGAAGCGAGATCTGTGAGAAGGGCTGAACGTGTCACTGTCTTTACGTCCTTTCAGAGATTTTCTGGGGATTGAACAACCTTAGAAAGGGACAGGCTTGTATTAAAGATGCTACGGCCAGGACTGGCTGCTCTCCACTCCAACCTGTCCCTATTCATCAAGGGCTTTCTCGTTTCGGCAAACGCTTAATGGGCCAGAGCTGCGGGAATTCCCAGAATTGGACAGCGTAGGTTGGCCTGCAGTTGCTCGACGATCGCATGATCGGCAGACTCGCAACCCAACACCAGCAAGGAGGCAGACTCCTCAGTCACGACACTGCGTAACTCTTTGGCAATCTTGCCAAACCGCAGGTGGGTCTTCAGCGAACCGCGCCATTCATCGGCCAAGGTCCGGGCTTGCCAGAGAATCTGATCCGCCCGTTCAAACTGGTCCATCTGACAATCTTGAACTGCCACCCGACTGGACTCCGCCCGTTCAGATAACTGGGCCACAGGGCCCTCGCTCTGACGACGACGAACCGAAGCCTGTTCCAGCTTTCTCCAATTGGAAGAGACGGCTGAGTTGAAGGCCACTGGTTGAGCCGGGGACGCAAAGACCTGCGATCGCTTGATCTGGCAATCACGATCCAGGTTGATCACATACACCACTTGGACATGGACTGGTTTGCCAGTGGCTAAGCGGGTTTGATGGGCAATCCACAGGGTCAGATCGAGGGCCGATTGACTGCGGGGCGAGCCGTTATAGCCAACTACCAAATTAACAGTGGCTGAATTGCCAGGTGCGATCTGATCTTTGTGTGAAGTTTTTGGTTTCGACAGAACCAGTTCACGGGTGAGATTGGAACAGCCGAGAGCCCCTTCAAGCCGGGCTAGCATGGATAAAATGTTCACGGTTCAAACCTCTCACGAATAGGGTGAACGAGAGGTGGGTCAGGAACGGTGCGCTCAATGGCAAGGGAGCGATTGAACATCCGTTAGGAGACTCCAGCGACCGCCGTACAGACTGTCTTGAGTACTCCTCCCAAAGCCGACGGAGTTAGCTGACGGGCTAAGACTGGAAGGTGTCTCTCTCAATGCTCTGAGATTAGCCCCAAAAAATTGGTTCCTCCGCTTTGAAACCCCCTTTCTGGACAACGCATGCGCACCAGAAAAAGACTCAAATTAGGCTACCCACTGAATCAAACTCAAGGATGCGGTTTACCGGAAGCTCGGCAAGCAATCCTTAAGTAAATCTAAGCGATCGCAGACTTAAAAACTGCAATCTCAACAACAAAGTTGAACTAATTTGAAGTTTGCTTTATTGATTCGTCGTCGTTAGACACTATAGCGCAAACATCAGGGATCAGTCAGCCATAAGCTTTCGAAGTTCAACAAAGATTTATTTAAAACCTGCGCCAAGTCTGAGAAGCCGCCATTTTACCTAGCTCTAATTTGAAACATAAGTTACATTTCGAAACTAACAGAAACTAAGGTGGCGACCAGCTTCATGGATTAGGAATCGGGATGGGATACAGGGCTTAACAACTGCTGGACAAAGTTGTAAAGTTCCGTTTCGGGTTGCCCTTGTAGGTATAAATCCTTTAACGCAATTAGTCCTTGAGAGAGTTCCTGGGCGCGTTGCTTATAGGTGCTATTCGCTACACATAAATCCGTAAAGATCTCTCGTTCGATTTGTAATCGGCTAGCTTCCTCCGATAACGGAGAGGCGTAGGCAACCATATCCACATCGTATTTGAGCAGAAAGATTAAAGCTTGACTGAGGTGTTTCAGTCGTTGCTGCAACTTGCGGGTGTCCAGGTCCAGCCGATCAAAACCAACCTGCCCCTCAATCCGCAATTCGACCAGGGGGGCACTATCCGGATTTAACTGACCAGACTGGATGGCCTGTTGCACGGTTGCTTCAGCGGCGGATTCCACCTCTTCTAGGGTTTCCTGTCCCTTGGTGGCTAGACGCAGGCGCACGACTGGCCGTTGATAGTAGTCCTGCTTCAGTTCGGCCTGGATGCCGCTTTGGGTGAACTCAACCAGATAGGCCCCCCGCTCGTAACGACTTTCCTCGATGCTGTTGGCTTCCAGGGAACCAGGGTTAAAAACCCATCCTTCCACACTGTAATTTTTGTGGATATGGCCGAGGGCCAGATAATCCACCCCAGCTTCCTGCAGGGGGACTAGATCGTTATAACGCAAGGCTCCCTGATAACGGGCAATCTGCCCTTCTAGCCCATGGTGAAACAGCATGACGGTATGCGCTGGACCGGCGGGGAGTTGTTGGATGGCCTCGGCTAGTGTTGCGATCGCCCGTGGAGCAGAAGCGCCGTACCAGTAGGAGCCCAGAATCCTCACTCCACAGTCCAGATCCAGATAGCCACCCCGTCGGGTCTCCGGATCCCAGGCTGGATAGAGGGGTTCACCCTCAGCGGGATTGCCCGGTTCCAAGAGAATCAATAGGTTCCAATCCGCCAGATAGCGCAGCCAACTGGTCTTGGTGCCATAGGGCCGGTTGTCATGGTTGCCTTCGATCGCCAAAACCGGAATACCGGCTTGTCGCAAATCCTGAAGACACAACTGGGCCTGGTTCAGAATATGGGGTTGGATGCTGCGGTGCTCAAACAGATCGCCAGCAATCAGGACAAAATCAACCGATTCAGCGATCGCGTACCTTTGCAGGACATCCTGGAAGGCCAGGAAAAAATCTCGGGTTCGTTCTTTGCTGTCGTAGCGATCGAAACCCAGGTGAATGTCGGCTAGGTGGAGAAAACGTGGCATGGGGGAAGAGGAAGGGGAGTAGGGAGTGGGCTTCCGCCGTGAGCGTCAGCCGAACGGGAGTGGGGAGTAGTGAATAGGGAAGAGGAAGGGGAAATAACGGCGATAGATATACGGCTATAGGAATGGAGTGGTTCAATTGTACGCTTTTCCGGTTTTGTTGACTAGCCTGACTCCTGAACGCGGATGGGAGTCACGCGGATGGGAGTAGGGATGTAGGGAATGGGCTTCCGCCGTGAGCGTCAGCCGAACGGGAGTGGGGAGATGGGGTGTTAGGTGTCGGGTATCGGGTGACAGGCGTGGAGTATGACTAAACACCCAAACCCTAATCCCTGACCACTGACCGCTCTCATCGACACAGTTCACACAACTCAACCACTTTGGTTTGCAGGGTGGCCAGTTCGTCGGCGCCGCTTTTCAGGCTGTACTCCAGGTCCAGCAGCAGGGGCAGGGTTTTCAGCAAGGCTGGCAAGGCTAGCGGTTCAACTTCTTTTTTAAGGAAATAGAGGCGTTTGGGGTTGCCGATTTCGGCTTCCTGGGAGATCGCCTGTTCGTTGCGTTCTCCGGATTCCAGCAGTAGCTTGACCCAGACCCAGGTCCGGAACTGACCGATCAAAGTTTTCACAATTGCCAGGCTGGGTTCGTTCTGGCGCAGCAGGTCGGCGACCAGATCCAGGGCGTCTGCCACCTTGCCTTGACGAATGGCGGCGGCTAGTTTCAGGCTGTTTTGGGTGGTGGCGGTGACCAGGGTGGCGATCGCGGCTTCGTCGAGGGGGCTGTTGCCTGAAGCGGCATACAGGCGTAGCTTTTCCATCTCGGTATAAAGTTGGCGGGTGTTGTTGCCGACTGACTCGGCCAGCAACTCGGCAGCACCGGCGGTCAGTTTCACGCTGGTTTCTTTGGCTGCCTGTTGCACCTGTTTGACCAGCAGGTCGGTTTTCCAGGCAGGGATGGAAGAAAATTCCCGCACGTCAGCAAACTTCTGCACCAATTTGGTGGCCTTGAGGCGGTTATCTGGTTTGCTGCGGCTGGTGAGCAGCAGTACGCTAGTCTCCGGCAAAATTGGCAGGGTGCGCTCCAGTTCAGCCAGCAGGTCTTCTGGGCAACGTTGGCAGATGGGGGTATCGACTAACCAGACAAACCGTTGGCCAGCCCCAAAGGGAGGGGTTAGGGCTTGATTCAAACCCTGCCGAATTGCATCTGGTTGATCGGGCAGGATTTTATCCAAGTTGAAGCTGCTCCAGGCTGGGTCCAACACTTGCTGCTGTAAGGCGGTGACGGCCCGATCCAGGGCGAATTCGTCTTCCCCCCAAAAGAGATAGACAGGCACTTGGCAATCCTCCATGTTGCTGGGTCATTGTCTTGTTTTACTAATCCTGGCAGACTGGAATAGGTAGGTGGGGATCACGAAATGGTCTTGTTTTTCATGGATTGGGCGGCTGAAAAACCCCATCTAGCATGTTTGAGAATTTCGACTTGGCTGTAGTCCGGAGATTGCCAGAACGGTTCAACAGTTGAGTATTCTAGATTGGTTATTGAGAGGCGATTGGAATTGGACGATAACTATCAAACTTATCTGAACCGGGCAATACGCCTGATCCTGCCGGAAACCCATCGAACCCAGGTGCAGAATATCCAGGAGTCGCCTAAATTTCACTATGACAAGGACAATGGCTACCAGCCCACTCCTTTTCCTGGTTATACCCTGATTTCCCCACCGGGCGAGGAAGATCATCTGAATGCTGGGTTGTACGGCCAATTGACCCAGTACCAACAGAAGTTGCTGGAAGGTTTAGGATCTGAGTTCTTTGTGCCGATTCCGATCGACAGCTTTCATCTAACCCTGGCAGACTTGATTTGGGATGGGGCGTATCGTCATGCCCAGCAGTCTCGGCCTGATTTTGACCAGCAACTATGTCAGAGAATTACCGATACCTTTGAATATTGTCAGTTCCTGACAGAAGGTAACCCGGTCCGGTTTCATGCCTTGGGCTTGATGGTGATGACCCGAGCGATCGCGGTTTGTTTGGTGCCGACGGATGAAGCCGGCTACGATCGCATCCTCAAGCTACGTCGCTACATCTACCAAAACTCTAGCCTGATTGGGTTAGGCATCGAGCAGCAGTACTATTTCACGCCTCATGTCACGCTGGGATACTTTGGCGCTGTGCCATCGCCGGCAGAACGCCAACAATTTAATGAACAGATTGAGGCGCTCAATCAGCAATGGTTGGAACTGGAGCCGCAGGAATTTTTGCTCAAGCAGGTCGAGTTACGCAAGTTTGACGATATGACTCGCTATTATCGCGAACCAGATTGGCCAGTGTTGCAGCTTTAGGCCTGCTGAAGTAGTCTGCCACTAAAACAGGCTCAATTGGTCAGATGGGGGATCCAGGGTCTTCCAGGGCAAAGGTGGAATAGGCGCCTGGTGCTGTTCTAACAGTTGTTGGAAGTGGCGGGCATTGGTGGGCGATCGCTCCTCCACCGGACAGTGGACGAACCAGTAAATGCGGATGCCTTGGTTCAACCAGGTCGTAATGTGGGAAATCCATTCCGCCATGAACGACTGGTTCATCTGTAAATTCGGGTGGCTGACATACCGAATTAGGCTGAAGCCTGCAGTAAGACTGAAGATCAGGGGTAAGCGAGGTTTACGCCGCTCGGCCTGGAGTTGGGGATCGTCGGGCACATCATAGATGGGGCGGGTATCAAGCAAGACCCGGCCAATCTGTAGTTGTTCCAGAAGGTCGGTTAGTCTACTAGCGTGGGGCTCCTGAAACCAGGCTGGATGTCGCACTTCCAGCGCCAGATCCATCGTGTTGAGCGGCAGTGCAGTCAGGAAGGTTTCCAGATCACCCAAACGGTTGGGGCCATAGGTGGGCGGCAATTGGGCGAACGTCGGTCCTAAGCGGCTACCCAACCCCTGGATCAGGTCAAGAAACCGCAGGGTATCGGGAATCTGGGTTTCCAGAGGTCCCAGATGGGTCAGGACTTTGGGCAACTTCAGGCAAAACTGGAAGCCATCCGGCGTCTCAGTTGCCCAGCGGCGAATTGTGGCTGCATCGGGAATGGCATAAAAGGTTGTATTGCCCTCCACGGTGGTGAAGCGCTGGCCATAGAGGCGCAAAAAATCAGACGAACGACTTTCGGATGGGAATAAATTCCCCACCCAGCCCTTATAAGCCCAGATTGCGCAGCCAATCCGAAAATTCATCTCGAACACTGAATCGGAGCAAGGGGACAGCATGTTTGGCTGGGATAAGCGACAGGCACTCAATCGGTCAGCCGCCTAACAATGAAGTCCTTGAAGTCTTTTCGCTGTTGAGGCGTGTCAAACTGTCGCGAAAATTGCAGTCATTGCAAGTTTAAGTTCCAAGGTGGATGGGTTGAACGACAGTCCAGTTGATCCGGCTATGCAGTCCCCGTATCCACCCAGCAAATGAGATCGATGGATCTATTTGGCTTGTTCCAGATCGCTGGCGAGGGTTCCTGTTGCAGCAAGAGGGGCTTCTGCAAACATAAACCGCTGTAACTCTTTCCAAAGGTCATCCCGCCTGTAAAGCCCCTCCAACCGATGAATCACCTGTCCCCGTTCAAACAGGAGCAACGTCGGCAGGGTTTTAATCTGATATTGACTGGATAACTTTAAATTTTCGTCCGCATTAATGCCAACCAATTTGAATCGTTTGCCCCACTCACTCTGAAAGCGGGTTAGTAAGGGCTCAACCATCCGACAGGGACCGCACCAGGGAGCACCAAAATGAACCAGAACTGGAGTTGGAGCTTCCAGAACCTCTTGTCTGAATGTCTGCTCACCGATGGAAAAAAGTTTGATCCCAAACATGCTTATAAAGTTTTGTTCCTGTATTTTGGATCATCCTACCAGTGAACGTTACTGGTTGCGCGAATTAGTAACGGATGGGCCCACCACAATAAACCCACAAAAATCGCTACTCCTAAATAGGCCGGGCGCAAGAACTCTTTCAGGTCGAGGGTTTGCTTGCCCTGGAAAATGGCCAGAAAAGGAATGATCGAGGTGCGCTCTTTAACGGCCTGAAAGGCGTCTCCGTAGCGGGCCTGTAAACGGCGATCGCCATGCCAGACGCCAAACAGGTGGTGCAAGACCAAACCCAATGAGGTGAGGATCATGAAAGTGGAGCCAATCCAGAGGGTATGGGCCAGGCACCAGAGCACCTGGCCCACCATTTGGGGATGACGGGTGACCCGAATGATGCCGCTTTCATACAGATGCACCTGAGGTTTCTGGACGGCGGCGATTTCCAGCAGGTTAAACGTAGCGGGATATAGAAATAGAAAGGAAATGGCGGACACCACCCAGACCAAGGGTTGAATGCCCGGTAAGTCCTGGACCTGCCACAGTTGCAGTCCGTCGTAGCGATGATTGAAGAAATAGATGATCAGGATGGTGGCCAGGGGCAAGCTGACCAGGGCGAACAGGACGCGATAGGGGCGGGGACCGATTAGTTTTTCGCCGCGAGGGCGTAGGGCCGCCAGACCGCTGTGGGCGATCGCAAACGTCAACAGCAGACCCATGATTACAAAATGGCTGGGCGTTAACCAGTCGGGCATAGAGGCAGGATTAAAGCGCAGGTATCAAGATCAGTTTACACTTCATTACATCTCTCCGTTTGATAACAGACGGATGTCTGCAAAAACCGACCTTGTCCTGGAAACGGAGCATCAGTGATTGCTGGCTTTGCCTTATACTGGGATGTCTAGGAAGCCGTTATATCTGTAGTTTTTATTCAAATGCAGCCCACTGATCCGAATAAGTTTACCGACAAAGCATGGGAAGCGATCGTTCAGGCCCAGGATGTTGTCCGCCGCTACAAACAGCAACAACTGGAAGTGGAGCACCTGATTATTTCTTTACTGGAACAACAGGACGGGCTGGCTGGCAAGGTTTTGACGCGAGCTGGGGTGGATCTGCCCCGGTTGATGCAGCAGGTGGACGAGTTCACCAAACGGCAACCCAAAGTTGCCAATAGCGACCAACTGTATCTGGGCCGTAATCTGGATGTATTGCTGGACCGGGCTGAGGAGTCGCGGCAAAAGTGGCAGGATGACTTCATCTCGGTAGAACATTTCCTGATGGGTTTTGCGGTTGATCCGCGTCTGGGGTTGCGCAGTCTGCGGGCCTTTGAAGTGGATTTTCGCAAGCTGGAAGCCATCATTAAGGAGGTGCGGGGCAGCCAGAAGGTGAGCGACCAGAATCCCGAAGGTCGCTACGGAGCCCTGGAAAAATATGGTCGCGATCTGACAGAACTGGCCAAATTGGGCAAGATCGACCCGGTAATTGGGCGGGATGAGGAAATCCGGCGGGTGGTTCAGGTTTTGTCCCGGCGGACGAAGAATAATCCCGTGTTGATCGGTGAGCCGGGGGTGGGCAAGACGGCGATCGCGGAAGGGCTGGCCCAGCGAATTGTCAATGGAGACGTGCCAGAATCGCTTAAGGATCGCCGCCTGATCACCCTGGACATGGGGTCTTTAATTGCCGGCGCCAAATATCGGGGTGATTTTGAAGACCGGCTGCGATCGGTGCTGAAGGAAGTGATCAGTTCCGATGGTCAGATCGTCCTGTTTATTGATGAACTGCATACGGTGATTGGTACTGGCTCCACCCAGGGAGCGATGGATGCCGGTAATTTGCTCAAGCCCATGCTGGCCAGGGGCGAACTGCGCTGTATTGGGGCCACCACGCTGGATGAGTATCGCAAGTACATTGAAAAGGATGCGGCTCTGGAACGGCGGTTTCAGCAGGTTTTTGTCGATGAACCCAGTGTGGAAAACACGATTTCCATTCTGCGGGGCTTGAAGGAGCGCTACGAAGTGCACCACGGGGTCAAAATTACCGACTCGGCCCTGGTGGCGGCGGCAACGTTGTCTTCCCGCTACATTTCCGATCGCTTCCTGCCCGATAAGGCGATCGACCTGGTGGATGAGGCGGCGGCCAAGTTAAAGATGGAGATTACCTCCAAGCCCACTGAATTGGAGACCATTGACCGCCGGTTGATGCAACTGGAAATGGAAAAGTTGTCCCTGGAGGGAGAAGGACAGCGACCCAGTGTGGGGGCTTATCGGGTGCCACGGGAGCGCCTGGAGCGGATTGAGCAGGAAATTGTGGAACTGCGGCAGAAGCAGGAAACCCTGGATTCCCAATGGCAGGGGGAAAAACAACTGCTGGACAAGATCAAAAATCTCAAGGAAGAAGAAGATAAGCTGCGGGTGCAGATTGAGCAGGCGGAACGGGCCTACGACCTGAATACGGCGGCCCAACTGAAGTATGGCAAACTGGAAGCCCTGCACCGCGATCGCGAAGCTCAGGAAGCCAAACTGTTGGAGATTCAGTCTCGCGGTTCGACCTTGCTGCGAGAACAGGTGACCGAATCGGATATTGCAGAGATTGTGGCCCGCTGGACCGGTATCCCTGTCAACCGGCTGTTGGAGTCGGAGCGCCAAAAGCTGCTGCAACTGGAATCGCACCTGCACCAGCGAGTGATTGGCCAGACTGAAGCAGTGGAGGCTGTTTCGGCGGCGATCCGGCGGGCCCGGGCGGGCATGAAGGATCCCGGTCGGCCGATTGGTTCTTTCCTGTTCATGGGACCAACGGGTGTGGGTAAAACTGAATTGGCCCGGGCGCTGGCGCAATTTCTGTTCGACTCCGATGATGCCCTGGTGCGGCTGGATATGTCGGAGTATATGGAAAAGCATTCGGTTGCCCGGTTGATTGGTGCGCCACCGGGTTACGTGGGCTACGAGGAAGGCGGACAACTGACCGAAGCGGTGCGGCGCAAACCCTATTCCGTCATCCTGCTGGATGAGGTAGAGAAGGCCCACCCAGAGGTGTTCAACATTCTGTTGCAAGTCCTGGATGATGGCCGCATTACCGACTCCCAGGGCCGCACGGTGGACTTCTGCAACAGTGTCATTGTCATGACCAGCAACATTGGCAGTGACCATATTCTGGACGTGGCCGGGGATGATTCCCGCTATGAAGAAATGCGCAAACGGGTGATGGCGGCCCTGCGCAAACACTTCCGTCCAGAGTTCTTGAATCGAGTGGATGACCTGATCCTGTTCCATCCCCTCAGCCGCAATGAACTGAGCCAGATTGTGGGCCTGCAGATTCGGCGCATCCAGGCCATGCTGGCCGATCAGAAAATTAAGCTGGAAGCGACCCCTGCTGCCCAGGATCACATTGCCGATGTGGGGTATGACCCAACCTATGGCGCTCGCCCGCTCAAGCGAGCCATTCAGCGAGAGTTGCAAAATCCCATTGCTAACAAGATTTTGGAAAATGTCTTTGGTGAGGGAGACACCATCTTTGTCGATCTGGTGGAGGGACAGTTGACCTTTAGTCGGACTACAGCGCCGGTTGACAATCCCTCGATCGCGGTTGCCTAGTGTTCTGTCAAACCCTAATTTTAAGGTGAACCCATTGGCTCGTAGTCGGCGCTTTAGCGCTGAAGCGCTGACTACAAACCCTAATTTCTAGAGTTGACGCTGCACTAGTTAGGAGAGCGCAACAGCAAACACCTGGCTGACCAGGGTGTGAAACACGCAGTTGTCGTTGTCCTTAAGCAGCATGGCGATCGCCTGGGCATCGGCTATGCCAACCGATCAACAGGCCAATCGCCAGATCTGCAGCATAACAGTCTCCTCAGGGCTGGATGCGGTTGCCATGCCTTGATTGAGAGGCAGCAGTCGGCTACCAACCATGACCGTTCTAACGAACGTCACCCCCTATTTCTTCTTGCAGACATATTTGAATGAAGCTTCTTCGCCAGAGCCGGAGGTTATGTTGCCCAGCGGTCGACCATCACCATAGTTGAATTCCTTCACAGTCTGAGAGTTCTGATCCAACAACCGGACAAAGCGCAACCGAAATTGCTTCTCCTGACAGTCCACCGATAGGTAGTAAGCAGTGCCGTAGACCATCTTGCCAGCTTCCAGAAAGGGGGCACTGGCGACCACATAGGACCAGAAAAAGCGATAACGCCCTTTTCCCGCGATGGTTCCAGAGTCCACGTACCAGGTTCGATTTTCGCTATCGGTCTTGACGCTAACCCATTTCCCAGTATCGGTTGCTGCGATCGCCGTCCCCAGTGGTGCGATCGCCACCATCAACCCCAACGCGAAACAGGACCGTCTGAAGTAAGCCCACATAACTTCCCTATCCTCGAACGGTTGCGTCACAATCAATATGGTTTGCAGCGATTGACCCGGACTCAGTCCGCCCAATGTTGCGGCATCACCACTTTGCCCAGGGACTAGGTCCAACCGTATGACTTATTCTTCTCCACCGCCCGACCCCAATCCGGCACCCAATTGTTTAGATTCTACAAAGAACTTTGATCAGCAGATGATGCAGCGGTGCCTGCAGTTGGCCCGGCAAGCTCTGGGCCAAACCGCGCCCAATCCCCTGGTGGGATGCGTCATTGTGCAAGACGGCGTGATTGTGGGAGAAGGATTCCACCCCCGGGCAGGGCAACCCCATGCCGAGGTGTTTGCCCTGCGACAGGCCGGAGAACGGGCTCGGGGGGCAACCGTGTATGTCAATCTGGAACCCTGCAATCACATAGGCCGCACGCCGCCCTGCTCGGAAGCCCTGATTGCAGCCGGGGTGGCCCGTGTTGTCGTAGGCATGATTGACCCCGACCCCAGAGTTGCTGGTAGTGGAGTCGAGCGGCTACGGGACGCGGGTATCGAGGTTTTGGTTGGGGTGGAGGAAGCGGCCTGTCAGGAACTCAATGAGGCTTTTGTTTATCGGGTGTTGCACCACCGTCCCTTTGGCATTCTGAAATACGCCATGACCCTGGATGGCAAAATTGCCACCACCAGCGGCCATAGCGCCTGGGTCACTAGTCCTGCGGCCCGTCATCAGGTGCACCAACTGCGGGCAGCCTGTGATGTCATCATCGTTGGGGGCAACACGGTGCGGCGGGATAATCCATTGCTAACCAGCCGACAGGCAAACCACACTCCCCTGCGGGTGGTGATGAGCCAATCGCTGGACCTGCCGCTGGATGCCCAACTGTGGGATACCACGGTAGCGCCTACGCTGGTGCTGACCGAAGCCAACCATCAACCGCCAATTCAAGAAAAACTCACTGATCGGGGAGTGAATGTGTTGGAAATCGTGCCCCTGACCCCCTATGCCGTCATGGCTTATTTATACGAACAGGGATTTATGAGTGTGCTATGGGAGTGTGGCGGCAAACTGGCGGCCTCGGCGATCGCCGACGGGGCGGTTCAAAAAGTCCTGGCTTTTATTGCTCCCAAGATCATTGGTGGGGCAACCGCTCCCTCCCCTGTGGGCGACCTGGGTCTGGAACAAATGGGGGATGCGCTGCAACTGGAGCGGGTGCGCTGGCAGTCAGTAGGGCCCGATCTGTTGGTAGAAGGCTATCTCGCCTAGTGAGCCACCTCTAGGCCGCCAGGGCGAGGGGTGGGGAGCCATAACAACAAACCTGCTTCATCCGCTGCCAGACCTGTTATATTCGCCCTATTGAAGGCTGAGCTTCCTGATGTCTCACGCATGCTCGAACTCACAATTTGGAGTCTGTTGGTTGGCAGTCTCGGTCTACAGGCAACGATCGCGGCTGGCTGGTTACGGTGGCGGCAAGTCGTTGAAGAGCAGCAGCAACAGGAGGAAGAAGAAGCATTGACTCCCTATGATTCTAAAGAAGGATTGTCTCCTACGGAGCAGCCGCCCGCCAATGGGGGAGGCCGCCCTCTGAAAGATCCTCGCCTGATGGGGTGGGAATTTAAGATAGTTCGGGCCAGCCGGGATATTTTTCGGGATCCGACCATCTTTCGGCGGTTATGTGAGGAAGAAGCCCTTTCCGGTTGGATCTTATTAGAGAAATTGGATGATCACCGCGTCCGCTTCAAGCGTCCAATTGCCCTGCGGGAAGTCATCAAGTCGGAAAAACTGCCAGTTGACCCCTACCGGACTCAGTTTGGCCGCAGTTCCAATTGGGCGACCTGGCTTTGGGGCTTGTCCTTTCTGGTGGCGTTGGTTCTGCCAGCCTATCTGGGCTTTGCCCTGGTATCCGCAACCTTATCCAATTCCCATCCGGCTCAACCAGGTTCCTCTCCGGTTGCATCCCCCACCCCGACTCCAACGCCTGCTTCTCAGTTGCCGCTCCAGTCTCCATCGACTACCAGTCCTACTCTGCCGGCCCCCCAACCTCCACCCGCCGTCGAGCCACCTGGGGATGCGCCGACCAACTGAGATTCCACGGTTAGCCCCATTCCTGGGTTTGTTGCGTTTCTGCGGTCAGGATGTTGTGTCTCAAGGCGGGCCAGTCAATTTGGTTGGATGCTGCGTCTTGCGCGAGTTTGCCCTGGTTTAGATGCAGGACTCGGGTACAGACTTGTTGCACCATCTCCAGTTGGTGGTTGGCCATCAGGACCGTCATTTGGCCCTGTTGCGTTAATTCCTTAAGAACAGTCAACAGCGTCTGGCTGCGGCCCACATCTAATGCCGCGGTCGGTTCGTCCAATAGCAACAGTCGGGGCTGGGCAACCAGGGCACGGGCGATCGCCACCAGTTGCCGTTGACCGACCGACAGTTGCAATTCGGTCCGCTCTAACCAGTCGGCAGGAATGTACAGACGCTCGATCCACTCGCCAACTCGTTGCTGAATGACGTGGGCGGGTTGTTTCCGCAGCACCAAGGGATATTCCAATGCCTGTTGCACGGTCATACCCAGTAACTTAGACTCCTGTAACACTAGGACAATGGCTTGACGCAGTTGCACCACTGGCAATTGGCTCAACTTTCGGTTTTCGAAGTAAACAGCACCCGAAAGGGGCTCATTGAGCCGGTTTAAGACTCGGAGCAGAGAGGTTTTGCCAGATCCCGAGGGACCGACAAGTCCCATACAATCACCAGCAAAGACCTGAAACGAAATCCCCTGCAGCAAATAATGGGCCGGCGGAGTATTGTCCTGATTGCCAGTTTTGGGCGATCGGGGTTGACCAGCCGCCAAACTGACATCCGCCACCTGCAACAGTGGCTCAGTAGACAGGGGCTCAGAAGATGGGATGGTGCGGGAATCAGGAATCAACGAACCTCCAGGAACAGTCCTACTTAGCAAAACGCGAAAACAACCAGCCGGCCAGAGGGCTTACCGGCTGACTCGCAATCAGGGGGCGAGCGGGCCAGTCAGATGCAGGGCCGTCCAGATGATCCAGCCATCCACCGCCCACAACCCGACCGTACAGCCCAGCAAAATCACATACATCCAGGCTTGAGCGAGGGGCCGCACATCACTGGTATCAATGCCGGTTTTGTCTTGCACCCACTGCACCAGGCGAGCAAACCCAGCCACCCGCATCGGCAGCAAATAAGCCTGACCACTCTGGCTCAGAAAGTAATAGACCAGCCCTCCTTGCCCTGTGGAACGGGGCTTCAATGCCTGCACCTCGGCCCAGGGAAGGGACCACCCTCTCCGGAAAAAGCGCGGCACCCAGGCTGGATAGGTGACTCGGATCGCCTGATCGTCCACCACTACTCGTTCGCTTAAAGCAGCCCAAAGGGCGATCGCACCCAACCCCAGACCTGTCCATAAAGCACTATTGGGAATGGCAGTCTCCGCCATTTGTGGTAAAAATGGCAGCGGTATGACCAGCGCCCCGTACAGTGAAAGCAGCGTCAAACGAATCAGGGGCGAAATTCGAAATGTGGCAGAGTTAACAGGGGCAGGCTCCGATTCGGCCCCGATCCCCTGGACAGATCGGCTGGAAGTCACAATTGGTCACCCTTTGATCATCTATTTCACTCTACAAGCTTTACGACCTGAACAGGGGCAAGGGCAAGGATGTCTTGGCAATTGCCGCGATCGCCCGCCAGTGATTCAGTCGCCCGCCCGAACCGATCCAACCGCCATATGGCTGATCCCATCGAAGTTTTACCAACTAGTAGGCCACTGTAAAGAGTCAACCTGTGGAAATTACGGATCGGGGAACGAGCAGGAAACAACGTGATGCAATGAATACAGACATGGAGATTTTGATTGAATGCTGACTTCCACCCTAGAAACCATTATCGTGCGGGCACCAAAACGTTTGGATATGCTGACGGCTCCCCACTTGGCCAATGATCTGGCAAACAAAATTCGAGAAGGTTGTCGGATTATCCTGGACCTCGGCCACACTCAGTACCTAGATACATCCAGTGCCGAGGTAATTCTGCAAGGTCTGGCGGTGGCGAAGCAGCGAAAGGCTCAGTTAGGCTTACGCAATGTCAACGCCCAGGTGGGCACTGTGCTGGAATTGGCAGGAGTGCTGCAATACTTCCGCAAATCTTAGCAACTTCAGCCGATTGAAGCAGGAGAGAAGCAATATTCTTCCTGCCCGACCTGTCCCTCCAGATTTCTGCCAGAACTGCCAGCAACCAATTGGGAATGGTGTTAAAGATATATATTCACCTGAATCTCAGGGGGGAAATTTAAGAGGGCAAATATTTCTGAATCACTTGCCAGCCGGTTAGGGAAACCAATACCAGAGCAACCAGCAGAACGGCATTGATACTGACATGGAAGGGGCGAGCCCAGGGCCGCTCCGGACTAATCTGGGCGGCGCTCCAGGCCGACAAAAACACCAGGTTGACCACCATCAGTCCCGCCGGTAAGTGCCAGGAATGCCCCAAGCGGCCATAGTGGCCTAACGTGCCCACGATCCCGATCAAGAGCAGCAACATCACCAAGCCCACCATGATCCCACCGCTGATCATATGCAGGGGGCGCAACCAGTCTGGTCGAGATCGAGCCCGCTGGCGCAGGACAAACATCCATCCACCCGAGAGGGTCTGCAGCAGATAGGCTACTACCACAAAGCCCATGGACCAGGCGGCAATTCGCCATAACCAGAGAAAAGAAGGAAGGTGCAACCGACTGACTCGAAACAACTCCAGTCTCTATTACAGCAAGTTTTAGCCAGGGCGGTAATCGCTCAAGCCTGAATTTTGGTGAACTGGCCTTGGTGAGCCAGAAACTGTCCAGTTGCAAGCCTGCAATTGGGATTAACTCAAGCAGGGTTTGAGCGTTGCCACAACCGACTGAGACAGGGCATCAAAGTCATAGCCCCCTTCCAGGCCAAATAGAATGCGGCGTGTTACTTGTAAGCAGTACTGGCTGAAAATGCCAAAGTCCTCTGGCTGCAGGGCAATGTGGGATAAGGGATCGGCTGCGTTGGCATCGTAACCCGCACTGACAATCAGCAGGTCTGGGTGAAAGTCAGTTAAAAAGGGAAGCACTTGTTGCTGAAATGCCAGGTCATAGTCGGCGATCGCGCTGCCAGAAGAAATAGGAATATTCAGCACGTTGTTATAGCGCCCCTTCTCCCCAGCGGAGCCTGTTCCGGGATAGTTGAACGATTCATGCAGGGAACAGTAGGCGATCTGAGGATGGGTCTCAACGATCGCCTGAGTGCCATTCCCGTGATGCACATCCCAATCCAGTATGGCTACTCGCTCAATGCCCGGTTGCTCCAGGGCATAGTGAGCCGCGATCGCGGCATTGCTAAAAATGCAAAATCCCATTCCTCGATCCGACATCGCATGGTGACCGGGGGGACGAGCCAGGACAAACGCCGGTTGATGGCTCTGCAAAACCTGATCCACTCCATCGATCCAGGCACTGACGGCCAACAGAGCAATTTCAAAGGTTCGGTGTGAGATGGGGGTATCGGCATCAATGTGACCACCGCCGCGGTTGGCCAACTTGCGCACCGCTTCAATGTAGCTCTGGGTGTGAACCTTTTGCACCATTGGCATAACCGGCCGCTGTTCAACCGCGGTGGGCTGTCGCCATTCAAGTTGATGGGCCCAGGGTGTGGCAGTGAGCGCTTCCCGAATGGCCGTCAAGCGGCCTGGGCGTTCCGGGTGGAAGTAGCCTGTGTCGTGCAACAAAAAGTCGTCAGAATAAATGACTGGCAGCATTTCCGCAAGTCGGCTGGGAAATTGAACAGGGTCTTACATCCATCCTACTGTAATCTTTGCTGGATCCTGCTCTCCTGTCATACAGTGTCCATCAGGGGAGGGATCACGGCGCCCCTGCAGGCCCAACCAGATAGTCCTAGAAAGAGTAAGCCATTTTCAAGTTGTAACGTATTATGAATCACAACTTGCAGAATGATTTGTTATTACCATAAAAGGAGCTTACAGCATTCCTAAAGCTGAAGAGTCAGTTGAATGTCATCCCGATTCAGGCTAACTTCCACTAATCTTTCGAATATGTGCTATGAATCATAACCTTGCAGAGCGTTACATGCGGTTGTGTCGGGCTTATATCAAACTGGCCGATAAATTTCAGAAACTGGATGTGGAATATATGACCTTAAGGGGCAAAGTTGTTCCCTTATTGAAAGCGCTCAAGACATATCAATTTGCCGTTGACCAGCTTAAGCAAGAAAAAGCTGATTTGGAAGAAAAACTGCAGGCAATTACCCTGAAATATGAGGAACTGAAGCCACTTGAAGATCTGCTGCACCCGGACATGCAATCTACCTTATCGGAAGCAGAGGGTCAGATCGAACTGGTGGATACCACCCTCAATGAAATGGAGTACGAGTTGGATCCCGATCTGACCGACGCTGACAAACAGCTTTTGCGGCAGTATCAGAGTCATCCTGAGGAATTTGAGCAGATTCTTGAGCCAGTTCCCTGTTAAGTGATCGCTGGCTCCCAGGTCACTGGCCAAAGGCTTCTGAGCCTCTGGCAAACTTTGGTAATGGGTAATAAATGGGTAATAAATTGATCCCATGTGTCCGGCCCAGCATCGCTGAGAACGACATATAGCCATCCGAGCAACATACCCTTCCAGTAGACCCACGCCATGACTTGGCGTTTCATCAACCGCATGCTGTACCGCTCTTCCCGTGGATCGGTCGGGAAAGAAGACATGGTTTAGCTATACAATCCTGGGTAGACCACTAGGAAGAGGCGTCAGTTGCGATCGCACTTTTCATGGAAGCCGGCAGGGTCGGGGGAGTGGTGCCGCCAGCCTGGAACGCAGCGTCAGTCAGGCCTTTCACCTGAGTCATCAGGCTGGCCATTTCCAGCGCACTCAGGGCATAGTTCCAACCCAGGTTGCTCTTGATGCCAGCCCGTTCCAGGGCTTGTTGTAAGGTGTCGGTGGTGAGGATGCCAAAGATAACTGGCACTCCCGTCTGGAACCCAGCCGCCGCAATCCCCTTTGATACTTCAGCCGCGACATAATCAAAGTGGGGGGTTTGGCCTCGAATTACAGCTCCCAGACAGATAATGGCATCATATCGGTGGGTCAAGGCTAATTGGCGGGCCACCAGCGGCACTTCAAAGCTCCCCGGCACCCAAACGTAGTCAACCTGTGAGCCTTGGGGGTCTACATTGACCCCATGCCGCTTGAGACAGTCCTGGCAACCCTCTAACAACTTGCCGGTGACCAGATCGTTGAACCGGCCAATGACGATGGCAAACCGGAACGTTTCCGTATGGGCAAAGGTCCCTTCAAAAACAGCCATTTCCGCTCCCAGGCAAACTAATCCCCATCAGCGTTAAGAATACAAAAGATCCTATTCTGCTGATGGGGCTAACAACAATATTAAGCCAGTCTTCTTATCTGAAGCCAAAGGTCACCCAATGAGCTCATACCACGAACGAATTGAGCAAACCAACCACAATCACCAGAACAGCCCAAATACCCGAACCCAATAACAATAGACGCCGAGACTGATCCCAGTTCTGAGGGCTCGCCAGAGCAACCGGTGCGCCAACAACCAGCACAAATGACAAAACAACTAGAGCCAGCAGAGCAAGCTGGAACAGAATGGTCATAATTCCGTTTCTCCCGATACGGCAATAATTAAAAGCAGTAGAGGTATCTATCGGGGCGATTGAGAGTCGCCTATGTGTAACGCTATCAGAAAATTGTTCCAATTCGACAGTTTGTTTGCTAGTTGTTGGTCAACTGATCGCTGCTTCCCCCGTCGATCCCCGTTCTTTTGGACTCCCTGCAATGGATCTTATCCTCTGTCACCTCACAGCCGACTTTGACACCCTGGGAGCAGCCGTTGGTCTTACCCGCTTACTGCCAGGCGCTCGCATTGTGCTGGCTGGCGGTGCCCACCCGGCCGTGCGAGACTTTTTAGCGCTACATCGGGAT
>Ga0272446_1000812_pt1 | contig 47719 bp, 42 predicted proteins | sample YNPCB0061_FD_194587 | JGI IMG/M metagenome (GOLD analysis project Ga0272446, IMG submission 194587) | Hot spring microbial mat communities from Yellowstone National Park, WY, United States - YNP-CB-006-1 | ecosystem: Environmental > Aquatic > Thermal springs > Hot (42-90C) > Sediment | place...
CCCGCTACTGCCCGGCAGGCGTGTACGAGTTCGTCAAGGTCGACGGCCAGGACCGGCTGCAGATCAACTTTCAGAACTGCGTGCACTGCAAGACCTGCGACATCAAGGACCCGACGCAGAACATCGTCTGGGTAGTGCCCGAGGGCGGCGGCGGGCCGAACTACACGAATATGTGAGCGGCGCGGCGCCGCTTTCGGGACGCCTGCGGCGGCCAGCCGAGTTTCACGCGCATGCGAGGAAGCGGGCCATTTCCAGCCAGCGCCCGCTGCGCCGTGCGACCGCCCGGCCGTCCGGCGCGACGGGTTTTCATCCTCGGATCGCAGTCGACAGATCGACGGCGGGATTTCGCCTTCCCTCATCCTTCGACGACCGCGCACCCGATCGGACCGGCCACGAAGAGCAATCGCTCGGCGGCTCAACGCGCCGGCGTCTCCCACTCGCCGGCCAGGTAGCGCTCGAGCCAGTAGACGCCGACGATCGTCTTGACGTCGGTGACGCTGCCCTCGCGCACCCACTCGAGCACTTCTTCCCAGGGCGCGGTGAACACTTCGAGCACTTCTCCGGCGTCGTTCGCCGGTTCGCGCTCGCGCGTCAAGCCGCGCGCCAGATACACCTCGATTCGCTCGTCGCAGTAGCCGATCGCGTTGTAGAAGCCGCCGAGATAGATCCACTCGGCCGCGCTGTAGCCGGTCTCCTCCATCAGCTCGCGCTGCGCGCAGGCGAGCAGCCCTTCGCCGGGATCGATCTTGCCGGCCGGAAACTCGGTGAAGCTGCGGCGCGCCGGATAACGGTACTGGCGCTCGAGCACGACCTGGCCGTCGTCGAGCAGCGGAACGATCATCACCGCGCCCGGATGGCGCAGGTATTCGCGGGTGGCGATGTGTCCGTCCGGGCAGCGCACCTGGTCCGAGTAGACCTTCAGAAGCACGCCGTCGTAGACGAGCTCCGACTCGAGTGTCTCCTCGGCGAGCGGATCGACGGGTGCGGGCAGATCGCTCACGGGGCTAGCCGCCGAGCGTCTTGATCATCGCGTTCGCGCACAGCGCGAGCAGATACTGCGGGATCACGCCGAGCACCAGAACGAACACGCCGTTCGCCGAGAGCGCCACGCGCATGTCCTGCGCGGCGACGATCGGTACCGTCTCGGCGGGCTCGTCGAAGTACATCACCTTGACCACCCGCAGGTAGTAGAACGCGCCGACCAGCGAGAACAACACGGCGATCACCGCGAGCCACACCATGCCGCTTGACATCCCGCTGCCGAGCAGCGCCTGCAGCACAACGAGTTTGGCGTAGAAACCGACAGTCGGCGGCACGCCGGCCAGAGAAAACATCAGCAGCAGCATCACGAACGCGTACCACGGGCTGCGCCGGTTCAGGCCGCGCAGATCGGCGATTTCCTCGGCCTCGAAGCCCTGCCGCGCCAGCAGCATGATGATGCCGAAGGTGCCGAGCGTGGTGATCGCGTAGGTGATCACGTAGAACATCGCCGCGCTGTACGCGTTCGCGGTCGCCATCGTGTCGCCGCCGACCACGCCGGAGAGCATCGCCAGCAGCACGAAGCCCATCTGGCCGATCGTCGAGTACGCGAGCATGCGCTTCAGGTTGCTCTGCGCGATCGCGGTGACGTTGCCGATCGCGAGCGAGCCGACCGCCAGCACCACGAGCATCTTCTGCCAATCGACCGCCAGCGGCAGCAGCCCTTCGACGAGCAGCCGGAACGCGATCGCGAACGCGGCGATCTTCGGTGCCGAACCGATCAGCACCGTCACCGGCGTCGGCGCGCCGTGATACACGTCGGGCACCCACATGTGGAAAGGCACGGCGCCGAACTTGAAGCCGAGTCCGGCAACGATGAACACGGTGCCGAGCACCAGCGCGGGTCGGCTCGCGACCTGCCCGCCCGCGATGCGCCGCGCGAGATCGTTCAGATCGAGCGTGCCGGCGGCGCCGTACAGCATCGACATGCCGTACAGCAGAAAGCCGGAAGCGAGCGCGCCCAGCACGAAGTACTTCATCGCGGCTTCGGTCGCGCGCGCGTCGTCACGTCGAAGCGCGACCAGCGCGTAAAGTGCGAGCGCCTGCAGCTCGAGCCCGAGGTAGATCACCAGCAGGTTGTTCGCCGAGATCATCACGAAGATGCCCAGCAGCACGAACAGCGCGAGCGTGAAGATCTCCCCCTTCCAGATGCCGCGGTCGCGCGCGTAGCCCTGCGCGTAGACCAGCGTCAGCGCGGTGCACAGCGCGGCGAAGAGCTTAAGCACGTTGGCCATCGGGTCGGTCACGTACACCCCGCCGAAGGCGTACTGCACGACGTCGTTGCGGAGGAAGTGCGCGCAGAGGGCCGAAACGAGCACGAGCGCCACGAGCGTCAGCGCGTACGTGACGTTGCGCCGGGCGTCGGAGACGAACAGATCGGCGACCATGACGATGCCGGCGGCGGCGAGCAGCGCGATCTCGGGGGCGGCGGCGAACAGATTCAGCTTGTCCATGGGGTCTTCGCCTGGCTCAGTTTCCGCTCAGCACCGCCGCCGCGGGCAGCTTCGACTGCGCGACGTGCTGCAGCAGGTCCGCGACGGAGGCGTGCATCAGGTCGGTAAACGGTTTTGGATACACACCCATCGCGAGCACCGCGACCGCGAGCAGTCCGAGCACGATGAATTCGCGCGCGTTCAGGTCCGTCAGCGCGGCCACGCGCGGGTTGGCAACCGCGCCGAAGATCACGCGCTTGTACATCCACAGCGAATAGGCGGCGCCCAGGATCAGCGTCAGCGCGGCGGCCGCGCCGACCCAGAAGTTGTACTTGACCGCGCCGAGGATCACCATGAACTCGCCGACGAAGCCGCTGGTGGCGGGCAGCCCCGAGTTGGCCATCGCGAACAGCATCATGAAGGCGGCGAACTTCGGCATCGTGTTGACCACACCGCCGTAGTCGGCGATGTTGCGGCTGTGCATGCGGTCGTACATCACGCCGATGCAAAGGAACAGCGCGCCTGAGACGAAGCCGTGCGAGATCATCTGCACCAGCGCGCCCTCGACGCCGATCCGGCTGAAGATGAAGAAGCCGAGCGTCACGAAGCCCATGTGCGCGATCGAGCTGTACGCGACCAGCTTCTTCATGTCGGTCTGCACCAGCGCGACGAAGCCGATGTAGACGACCGCGATCAGCGAGATCGCGATGATGAACCACGCCAGCTCGTGCGACGCGTCCGGCGCGATCGGCAGCGAAAACCGCACGAAGCCGTAGGCGCCGAGCTTCAGCATGATCGCCGCCAGGATCACCGACCCGCCGGTCGGCGCCTCGACGTGCGCGTCGGGCAGCCAGGTGTGCACCGGCCACATCGGCACCTTGACCGCGAACGATGCGAAGAACGCGAGGAACAGCAGGATCTGCGCCTCGAGCGGGATCTTCAGCTTGTGCCAGGCGGCCAGATCGAAGCTTGCGCCCGCCGTGTAGTACAGGTACACGAAAGCGACCAGCATCAGCAGCGAGCCGGCCAGCGTGTACAGGAAGAACTTGAACGCCGCGTAGACGCGCCTCGGCCCGCCCCAAATGCCGATGATGATGTACATCGGAATCAGCGTAGCCTCGAAGAACACGTAGAACAGCAGCCCGTCGGCGGCGGCGAACACGCCGATCATCAGTCCCGACAGGATCAGGAACGCCGCGTTGTACTGCGCGACCCTGTGCTCGATCACGTCCCAGCCGGCGATCACGACGAGCACCGTCATGAAGGCGGTCAGCGGAACGAACCACACCGAGATGCCGTCCACGCCGAGGTGGTAGTGCGCGTTCAGCCGCTCGATCCAGACGGCTTTCTCGACGAATTGCAGGCCGGCCTGCGCCGGGTCGAACTGCGTCAAAAGCGGGATCGTCACCAGCAGACCGAGCAGGCTGCCGGCGAGCGCAACGGTCTTGACGAGCGCGGCGCTGCGGTCGCGTCCTGTCGCGAGGATGAACAGACCCGCTGCGACCGGAATCCAGATCGCGAGGCTCAGCCAGGGGGTCGACGTCTGCATCGGCGCTCGCCCCTTACCTTGCGGTCAACGCCGGCCAGACGTACGGCAGCGTCAGGAAGAAGAACAGCACGATCGCGATGCCGATCAGCATTGCGAAGGCGTAGTGGTAGATATAGCCGGACTGGACGAAACGGATGACGCCGGCGGCCCAGCCGACGAGCCGCGCGGTGCCGTTGACCGCCACACCGTCGATCAGCGCGACGTCGCCGCCCTTCCACAGACCCCGGCCGATCGCGCGTGCGCCGCCGGCGAAGACGATCTCGTTGAAGCGGTCCATGTAGTACTTGTTGACGAGCAGCGCGTACAGCGCCGAGAAGCGCTGCGCCAGCATCTCCGGGATGTCCGGCCGCTTCAGATAGAAGAACCAGGCGAGCAGCACGCCCGCCAGCGCGAGGAAGAACGGAGCCGAAACGAACCCGTGCAGCGCCATCGCGGTGGCGCCGTGAAAGTGCTCGCGCAGAACGTCCATCGCGGGATGCGCCTTGCCGTCGACGAAGATCGAATCGCGGAAGAAGTCCCCGAACAGCAGCTTGTCGATCGCGACGAAACCGATGACGACCGACGGGATCGCCAGCAGGATCAGCGGGATCGTCACCACCGCGGGCGACTCGTGCGGCTTCTCGCCCGGTGCGAGGCCGTGATGGTGATCGCCGGTCGGTTCCTCGTCCTCGCGGTCCTCGTCGTGCGCGCGGCCGAAGCGCTCCTTGCCGTGGAACGCCAGGAAGTACATCCGGAACGTGTAGAACGCGGTGACGAACACCCCTGCGGTGACCGCAAAGTACGCGAAGCCGCTGCCGGGCACCGTGGCGGCACCGGTGGCGATGATGATGCTGTCCTTCGAATAGAAGCCCGACAAGAACGGCGTTCCGACCAGCGCAGCCGAGCCGATCAGCGCGGTGATCCAGGTCACCGGCATGTACTTGCGCAGTCCGCCCATGTTGCGCAAGTCCTGGTCGTGGTGCAGCCCGATGATCACCGACCCGGCGGCGAGGAACAGCAGCGCCTTGAAGAACGCGTGCGTCATCAGATGAAAGATCGCGACCGAATACGCCGACGCCCCGAGCGCCACCGTCATGTAGCCGAGCTGCGACAGTGTCGAATACGCGATGACCCGCTTGATGTCGTTCTGCACGATGCCGAGCAGGCCCATCGCGAGTGCCGTGATCGCGCCGATCACGATGACGAAGGACAAGGCCGCCTCCGACAGCTCGAACAGCGGCGACATCCGCGCGACCATGAAGATGCCCGCGGTCACCATCGTCGCGGCGTGGATCAGCGCCGAGATCGGCGTCGGGCCCTCCATCGAGTCCGGCAGCCAGACGTGCAGCGGGAACTGTGCGCTCTTGCCCATCGCCCCGACGAAAAGGCACACGCAGATCACCGTGATCAGCGCCCAGTCGGTGCCGGGCAGCGTCGGCCCCTTGGCGACGAGATCCGGCGCAGCCTTGAACACCGCGGCGTAGTCGAGCGTGCCGAAATACGCGAAGACGAGCCCGATGCCGAGGATGAAGCCGAAGTCGCCGACGCGGTTGACCAGGAAGGCCTTGAGGTTCGCGTAGATGGCGGTCGGCCGCGTGTACCAGAAGCCGATCAGCAGGTACGAGACGAGGCCCACCGCCTCCCAGCCGAAGAACAGCTGCAGGAAATTGTTGCTCATCACCAGCATCAGCATCGAAAAGGTGAAGAGCGAGATATAGCTGAAGAAGCGCTGATAGCCCGGGTCGTCGGCCATGTAGCCAATCGTGTAGACGTGCACCATCAGCGAGACGAAGCTGACCACGAGCATCATCAGCGCGGTCAGCGGGTCGATCAGGAACCCGATCGCGAGCTTCAGGTCGCCGACCGTGGACCACGTGTAGACATCGCCGTTGAACGTGTGGCCGCGATACACGACGTCGACGAACACGAGCGCCGAAGCGATCGTCGCCACCAGCACGCCGAAGATCGTCACCGTATGGCTGCCGGCGCGCCCGAGCACGCGGCCGCCGAGTCCCGCGAGGATCGCGCCGACGAGCGGCGCCAGCGGAACGAGCAGATACAGCCTTTGCATACCGGTCATCGCGTCAGCCCTTCAGCGAATCCAGCTCGTCGACGTTGATCGTCGACAGGTTGCGGAACAGCACGACCAGGATCGCCAGCCCGATCGCCGACTCGGCCGCCGCGACGGTCAGGATGAAGAACACGAACACCTGCCCGTGGAAGTCGCCCAGGTAGTGCGAAAACGCGATGAAGTTCGTGTTGACGGCGAGCAGCATCAGCTCGATCGCCATCAGCAGCACGATCAGGTTCTTGCGGTTCAGGAAAATGCCGATCACGCTGATCGCGAACAGCAGCGCGCCGACGCCCAGATACCAGGACAGCGAAACCATCGTCGTTGCTTCCCCTCTCCTCGCGCTCTTCTTCAGCTCTTCTTCGCCGGCGCCGCCGCGGTCTGCCGGCCCTCGAGGTCGGGCGGCATCGGCACCAGCCGCACGCGCTCCTCGCGCTTGACCTTGACCTGACGCGACGGGTCCTGGTACTTCGTGTCCTTGCGCCGGCGCAGCGTCAGCGCGATCGCCGCGACGATCGCGACCAGCAGGATGACGCCGGCGACCTGCAGCGGATAGACGTATTCGGTGAAGGTCAGGCGGCCGAGCGCCTCGATGTTGTTCGCCTCCCGGATACCGCGGCCCGGCTCGGTCATCGTCTGCCAGCGCCCGTACGACAGCACGAGCCACAGCTGCAGCACGATCAGCGCGGCGACGAAGCCGGCTGCCGGCAGATGGCGCCAGAAGCCCTGCCGCAACCGGTCGACGTTGATGTCGAGCATCATCACGACGAAGAGGAACAGCACCATCACCGCGCCGACGTAGACGAGCACCAGCGCGATCGCGAGGAACTCCGCGCGGGCGAGCATCCACAGCGCCGCCGCCGAGAAGAACGACAGCACGAGGAAAAGCACCGCGTGCACCGGATTGCGCGCGGTGATCACGCGCACTGCGGCGGCGAGCAGGATCGCAGCGAACACGAGGAAGAGAATGGTCTTGGTGTCCATGGTCGGGTGCCGCCGCGAATCCGTCTGCTACCGGTAGCGCGCGTCTTCGGCGCGCGCGGCGGCGATCTCCTTTTCGTAACGGTCGCCGATCGCGAGCAGCATCTGTTTCGTGTAGTACAGGTCGCCGCGCTTCTCGCCGTGGTATTCGTGGATGTGCGTCTCGACGATCGAGTCGACAGGGCAGCTCTCTTCGCAGAAGCCGCAGAAGATGCACTTCGTCAGGTCGATGTCGTAGCGGGTCGTTCGGCGCGTTCCGTCGGCGCGCTGTTCGGACTCGATCGTGATCGCCAGCGCCGGGCAGACCGCCTCGCACAGCTTGCACGCGATGCAGCGCTCCTCGCCGTTCGGATAGCGGCGCAGCGCATGCAGCCCGCGGAAGCGCGGCGACATCGGCGTCTTCTCCTCCGGATACTGGATCGTGATCTTGCGCGCGAACATGTAGCGCCCGGTCAGCGCCATGCCCTTGAGCAGCTCGCGCAGCAGCAGGCTGTCGAAGAACTCGCGGACGGCACCCATGCTTACCCCGCCTTCCAGATGTTGAACGGCGTCTGCATCCACACCGCGACGACCACGAGCCAGACGAGCGTGATCGGGATGAAGACCTTCCATCCGAGCCGCATGATCTGGTCGTAGCGGTAGCGCGGGAAGGACGCGCGGAACCAGATGAACAGCGACACGACGAAGAAAACCTTCACGAAGAGCCAGAACCAGTTCGCGAACCCGTCGAACCAGGGCGGGAAGTCCACACCGAGCAGGATCTCGAGATTGACCGGCGCGGCCCAGCCGCCGAGGAACATGATCGTCGCCAGTGTGGACAGCAGGATCATGTTCGCGTACTCGCCAAGGAAGAACACCGCGAAGCTCATCCCGGAGTATTCGACCATGTGGCCGGCGACGATCTCGCTCTCGCCCTCGACGACGTCGAACGGGTGGCGGTTCGTCTCGGCAACACTGGACACGACGTAAATGACGAACAGCGGCGCGAGCGGCAGCCAGTTCCACGACAGGAACGTCAGCCCGCGTTCGGCGAAGTATCCGGTCAGCTGTCCCTGGACGATGCCGGTCATATTCAACGTGCCGGCGACCAGCAGCACGGTGACGAGCACGAAACCCATCGCGAGCTCGTAACTGACCATCTGCGCGGCCGCGCGCATCGCGCCGAGGAACGCGTACTTCGAGTTCGACGCCCATCCGGCGATGATCACGCCGTAGACGCCGACCGAGGTGACCGCCATCACGAACAGCAGCCCGGCGTTGATGTCCGCGAGCACCAGACCGGGACCGAACGGAACGACTGCCCAGGCGGCGAGCGCCGGCATCATCACCATCACCGGCGCGAGGAAGAACAGCGGCTTGTCCGCCTGCGCCGGCGCGATCACTTCCTTGAAGATCAGCTTGACGGCGTCGGCCCATGGCTGCAGCAGACCGCCGTAGCCGACGCGGTTCGGCCCGAGCCGCACGTGCATCCAGCCGATCATCTTGCGTTCCCACAGCGTCAGATAAGCGACCAGCACGAGCAGCGGCAGCACGACCGCGACGATCTTGGCGAGCGTCCAGACCGTCGGCCACGCGCTGCCGAACACCCCGTTGCCGAACTCGAGCACGCCGTTCATCCTGCGCGCTCCAGTGCGATCGGACCGAACATCGCGCCCAGTGTGGCAGTCGACGCGTGCGCGGCCGGCACGCGCACCACCCCGTCGGGCAGGCGCTCGTCGACCGCGCACTCCAGCAGGGCGCTCGCTTCGCCGTACGGCGCCGCCTGCACGACGCGCGCCTTGTCGCCCGGCGCGAGTCCGAATCGGGCGAGTGTCGCGGCATTCGCGACCGCTTTCGGCGGGCGCGCATCGCGCGTTTTCTGCAGCGATACGGCGCGGCGCACGATCGCATCGACGAAATAGATCGGCACGTCGGCAACTCGCTGCGTGCCGCCCGCCGGCGGCACGAGGGCGGGCGCGAGCGTGGTCGCGTTCGACAGGCGTGCGGCGATGTCGCGCGGGATCGCGTCGGATCGCACCGCCTCGGGCGTGTCGTAGTCGAAACCCGGCAACCCGAGCGCGTTGCCGAGCACGCGCAGCACCTTCCAGCCCGGGCGCGCGTCACCGAGTGCCTGGACCGCGCCGTTGAAGCTCTGCGCGCGCCCTTCCGTGTTGACGAAGGTGCCAGAAGTCTCGGTGAACGGCGCGATCGGAAGGATCGCATGCGCGTACTCGAGCGCGCCGTTGCGGTACGGCGAACACGCGATCACGACGTCGGCGGCGCCGAGCGCCTTCATCGTCGCAGCGGGGTTCGCCGTATCGAACTCGGGCTCGAAGTTCCACAGCAGGTAGGCGCGGCGCGGCTCGGCGATCATCTGCGCCGCGTTCAACCCGCCTTGCGCGGGCACCGCGCCGGCGAGGTAGCCGCCGACGCTGTTCGCAGCCTCCCCCAGGAAGCCGAACCTGCAGCCGAGCGCCTTGGCGAGCCATTGCGCCCACGCGTGAAGCTGCGCCGCCTGCGGGTGTTGTACGGCGGCGTTGCCAAGAAGGATCGCCGCGTTCGAGCCGGAGCCGAGCGAGGCGGCGATGATTTTGGCCGCCGCGCCGGGCGCTACGCCGTCGACCGGCGCTGCGATTCCCCGGAGCTGCGCGACAGCGGTGGCGATTTCGGCCAGCGTCTGCACCCATGCGTCCGGGGCGACGATCGCCTTGCCCGCCAGCGGCATCAGCAGGTCGTCGTCGACGGCGTGCACGACGCTGGCCTGCGCGCCGCGCTTGACCGCGTGCCGAACCCGCGCGGCAAGCAGCGGATGGTCCTTGCGCAGGAACGAACCGACCAGCAGCACGCGGTCCAGCGTATCGATCTCGGCCACTTTCATGCCGAGCCAAGGCGCACCCGCGCGCTGCGCGTCGGCCGAGAAGTCGGCCTGCCGCAACCGGAAGTCGACGTTGTCACTGCCGAGCGCGCGCACGAGCTTGCCGAGCAGGTACAGCTCCTCGAGGGTGCTGTTCGCGGCGGCGAGCGCGCCGATCTGGCCGGCGCCGTGCTCGGCCTTCACGTGATTGAGCGCACCGGCGACGAACTCGAGCGCATCCGGCCAGTCGACCTCGCGCCACTGCCCGCCCTGCTTCAGCATCGGGCGCGTCAGCCGATCGGCCGCATACAGCCCCTCGTACGAAAAGCGGTCGCGGTCCGACAGCCAGCACTCGTTGACCTCTTCGTTCTCGTACGGAACGACGCGCAATACGCGCTGGTTCTTCACCTGAACGATCAGGTTCGAGCCGAGCGAATCGTGCGGGGCGACGCTCTTGCGGCGCGCCAGCTCCCAGGTCCGCGCGGCGTAGCGAAACGGCCGACTGGTCAGCGCCCCGACCGGACAGAGGTCGATCATGTTGCCCGACAGCTCCGAATCGACCGTGCGACCGACGAAGGCGAGGATCTCCGAGTGCTCGCCGCGGCCCGCCATGCCCAGCTCCATCTGGCCGGCGATCTCCTGCCCGAAACGCACGCAACGCGTGCAATGGATGCAACGGGTCATCTCCTCGGCCGCGATCAGCGGACCGAGGTCCTTCCTGAAGACGACGCGCTTGGGCTCGGTGTAGCGCGATTCGGAAGCGCCGTATCCGACCGCGAGATCCTGCAGCTGGCATTCGCCGCCCTGGTCGCAGATCGGACAGTCGAGCGGATGGTTGATCAGCAAGAACTCCATCACGCCCTTCTGCGCCTGCTTGGCCTTCGCGCTGGCCGTGTGCACGACCATGCCCTGCACGACCGGCGTGGCGCACGCCGGCAACGGCTTCGGCGCCTTTTCCACGTCGACCAGGCACATCCGGCAGTTGGCCGCGATCGACAACTTCTTGTGGTAGCAGAAGTGCGGAATGTAGATGCCAAGCTTGTTCGCGGCGTCCATCAGCATGCTGCCTTCGGACACCTGCACCTTGCGGCCGTCGATTTCGATCTCAACCATGTCGACTCACACGTACTCGGGCACGGCGCACCGCTTGTGCTCGATGTGGTGCTCGAACTCGGCGCGGAAGTGCTTGACGAACGCGCGCACCGGCATCGCCGCGGCGTCGCCGAGCGCGCAGATCGTGCGGCCCTGGATGTTGTCGGCGACCGAGTTCAGCAGGTCGAGATCCTCGGGCCGGCCCTTGCCGGTCTCGATCCGGTGCACGATGCGGTACAGCCAGCCGGTGCCTTCGCGGCACGGCGTGCACTGGCCGCAGCTTTCCTCGAAGTAGAAGTACGAAAGCCGCTCGAGGGACTTGACCATGCAGCGCGTTTCGTCCATCACGATCACGGCGCCGGAACCGAGCATCGACCCGGCCTTGGCGATCGAGTCGTAGTCCATGTCGGTGGCCATCATCACGTCGCCCGGCAACACCGGCATCGAGGAACCGCCGGGGATCACGGCCTTGATCTTGCGTCCGGCCCGCATGCCGCCGGCCAGTTCCAGCAGCTTCGCGAACGGCGTGCCCAAAGGCACCTCGTAGTTGCCGGGGTGCGTGACGTCGCCCGACACCGAGAAGATCTTCGTGCCGCCGTTGTTCGGCCGGCCGATCGCGAGGAAGGCGTCGCCGCCGTGATTGATGATCCACGGCACCGCGGCGAAGGTTTCCGTGTTGTTGATCGTCGTCGGCTTGCCGTACAGGCCGTAGCTCGCCGGAAAAGGCGGCTTGAAGCGGGGCTGACCCTTCTTGCCCTCGAGCGATTCGAGCAGCGCGGTTTCTTCGCCGCAGATGTAGGCACCGTAGCCATGCGCGGCGTACAGGTCGAACGAAAACTCCGAGCCCAGGATGTTGTTGCCCAGATAGCCCGCCGCGTAGGCCTCGTCGAGCGCTTCCTGGAAGCGTTCGTATTCGGCCCAGATCTCGCCGTGGATGTAGTTGTAGCCGACCTGGATCCCCATCGCGTAGGCGGCGATCGCCATGCCTTCGATCACGATGTGCGGGTTGTAGCGAAGGATGTCGCGGTCCTTGAACGTTCCGGGTTCGCCTTCGTCCGAGTTGCAGACGAGGTACTTCTGCCCCGGAAACTGCCGCGGCATGAAGCTCCACTTCAGCCCTGTCGGGAAACCCGCCCCGCCGCGGCCGCGCAGCGCGGACTTCTTGACCTCGGCGATCACGATGTCGGGGGCGATTTTCTCCGCCAGGATCTTGCGCAGCGCCGAATAGCCGCCGCGTTTCACGTAGTCGGCAAGCCGCCAGTTCGTCCCGTCCAGCCCCGCGAGGATGATCGGATCGATGTGGCGGCCGTGGAAGCAGGTCTGCCCGCTCATCGCTCAGCCTCGCGCTTCAGCGCGTCGATCAGCGCGTCGAGCTTCGCCTCCGTCATGAAGCTCTCCATCCGTTTGTTGTTCACTATCAGCACCGGCGCGTCGCCGCACGCGCCCATGCACTCGCCCTCCTTCAGCGTGAAGCAGCCGTCGGCGGTCGTCTCGTTGAAGCCGATGCCGAGCCTTCGCTTCAGATGCTCGGCCGCGCGCGTGCCGCCCGACAGCGCGCATGGCAGGTTCGTGCAGACGGTGATCTTGTAGCGGCCGACCGGCTCGAGGTTGTACATCGCGTAGAAGCTGGCGACCTCGTAGACGGCGATCGCCGGCATGCCGAGATATTCGGCGACCTCCTCGATCAGCTCCTTCGACAGCCAGCCGTGTTCGTCCTGCGCGATCGCGAGCGCCGCGATCACGGCCGACTGCCGGTGCTCCGCCGGGTACTTGGCGGTCTCGCGGTCGATCTTCGCCAGCGCCTGCGCCGAAAGCAGGCGCCGTTGCTGCGGCACGGCGCTCATCGGTCGATCTCCCCGAAAACGATGTCCTGCGTGCCGATGATCGCGACCGCATCGGCGATCATGTGGCCGCGTGCCATTTCGTCGAGCGCCTGCAGGTGCGCGAAGCCCGGTGCGCGGATCTTCAGCCGGTACGGCTTGTTGGCGCCGTCGGACACGAGGTAGATGCCGAATTCGCCCTTCGGATGCTCGACCGCCGCGTACGCTTCGCCCGCCGGAACGTGGAAGCCCTCGGTGAAGAGCTTGAAGTGATGGATCAGCTCTTCCATGTTGGACTTCATCTCCTCGCGCGTCGGCGGCGCCACCTTGTGGTTGTGGATCATCACCGGGCCGGGGTTGGCGCGCAGCCAGTCGACGCACTGCTTGATGATGCGGTTGCTCTGCCGCATCTCTTCCATTCGCACGAGGTAGCGGTCGTAGCAGTCGCCGTTGCGCCCGACCGGTACGTCGAACTCGACGCGGTCGTACACCTCGTACGGCTGCTTCTTGCGCAAGTCCCACGCCACACCCGAGCCGCGCAGCATCGGGCCGGTGAATCCGAGGGCCAGCGCGCGTTCCGGCGGCACGACACCGATGCCAACCAGACGCTGTTTCCAGATGCGGTTGTCGGTGAGCAGCGTCTCGTACTCGTCGACGTACTGCGGAAAGCGGCGCGTGAAGTCCTCGATGAAATCGAGCAGCGAACCCTGCCGGTTCTCGTTCAGCCGCGCCGTCTCCTTCGCGCTGCGGTATTTCGACGGCTGGTACTGCGGCATTCGGTCCGGCAGGTCGCGGTAGACGCCGCCCGGGCGGTAGTACGCGGCATGCATGCGCGCGCCGCTCACCGCCTCGTACATGTCCATCAGGTCCTCGCGCTCGCGGAACGCGTACAGGAACACGGCCATCGCGCCAACGTCCAGACCGTGCGCGCCGATCCACAACAGATGGTTCAGCAGCCGCGTGATCTCGTCGAACATCACGCGGATGTACTGCGCGCGGACCGGCACCTCGATACCGAGCAGCTTCTCGATCGCCATCACATACGCGTGCTCGTTCGCCATCATCGAAACGTAATCGAGGCGGTCCATGTACGGGACCGACTGGATGTACGTGCGCGTTTCGGCGAGCTTCTCGGTCGCCCGATGCAGCAGGCCGATGTGCGGATCGGCGCGCTGGATCACCTCGCCGTCCAGTTCCAGCACGAGCCGCAGCACCCCGTGCGCCGCCGGATGCTGCGGACCGAAGTTCAGCGTGTAGTTTTTGATCTCGGCCATGCGCACCGCCCCTACACCACGACACCTTGAAGTGAGTCGCAGGCCAACTTGCGCGCAGCGCAAGTTAAGCCGCGCATCGCGCGGCTGCCGAAGACAAGCTTGAGCGCGTAGTTGTTGATCTCAGCCACGGCCGTAGTTCTCTTCGCGGATTACACGCGGCGTCACTTCGCGCGGTTCGATCGTCACCGGCTGGTAGATCACGCGCCGCTGTTCGGGGTCGTAGCGCATCTCGACGTAGCCCGAGATCGGGAAGTCCTTGCGGAACGGATGCCCGACGAAACCGTAGTCGGTCAGAATCCGCCGCAGGTCCGCGTGGCCCTGGAAGACGATGCCGTACAGATCGAAGGCTTCGCGCTCGTACCAGCCGGCGGCGGGCCATATCCCAGTCACCGAGTCGATCAGCGGCAACTCGTCGTCGGGGCAGAACGTGCGAACGCGCACGCGCCAGTTGTGCGTCACCGACAGCAGGTGCATCACGACCGCGAAGCGCGGTCCGTCCCACGTGCCGTCGCCATAGTGCAGATAGTCGACGCCGGCCAGATCGATGCACTGCTCGAACTTCAGGCGTTCGTCGTCGCGCAGCGTTCGCGCGACCGCGAGATGATCGGCGGCCCTGACGACGATCGTGATCTCGCCGAGCGCGACTTTCAGCTCGGCGATGCGCTCGCCGAGCGCAGACCGCAGGTTGCTCTCCAGGGTTTCGAGCCGGGTCATCGCGTGACGCTTTCAGGGGGTTCGTCAGCGCGCGATCGTGTTCGTGCGCCTGATCTTGTTCTGCAACTGGATGATCCCGTAGATCAGCGCTTCGGCCGTCGGCGGGCAGCCCGGGACGTACACGTCCACCGGCACGATGCGATCGCAGCCCCGCACGACCGAATAGGAATAGTGGTAGTAGCCGCCGCCATTGGCGCAGGAGCCCATGCTGATGACCCAACGCGGCTCGGCCATCTGGTCGTAGACCTTGCGCAGCGCGGGCGCCATCTTGTTGCACAGCGTGCCGGCGACGATCATCACGTCGGACTGGCGCGGGCTCGGGCGGAACATGACGCCGAAACGGTCGAGGTCGTAGCGCGAAGCGCCCGCATGCATCATTTCGACCGCGCAGCAGGCCAGTCCGAAGGTCATTGGCCACATCGAACCGGTCTTGCTCCAGTTGACGAGCTTGTCGACACTGGTGGTAACGAAGCCCTCCTTTAGCACGCCCTCGATGCCCATGATCGCTCCTTGCCGAACTACTCCCAGTCCAGCGCGCCCTTTTTCCACTCGTACACGAAGCCGACCGTCAGGATGCCGAGGAACACCATCATCGACCAGAAAGCCGGGCCCCACGGTTGCAAGTCGCCCAGCACGGCAGCCCACGGAAAAAGGAATGCGATCTCCAGGTCGAACAGGATGAACAGAATCGCCACCAGGTAGTAGCGCACGTCGAATTTCATCCGCGCGTCTTCGAATGCCTCGAAGCCGCACTCGTACGGTGAAAGCTTCTCCGGGTCGGGCCGACGCGGTCCCAGCAGCACGCCGATGACGAGCGGCCCCGCGCCCACCGCGATACCGACCAGGATGAACAGCAGAACCGGTACGTAAGACTCGAGATCCATACTGCCCGTTCCGCTTCCTGGTTCAGTCGCTCGCTGGCTGGTTCTCGGGTGCGGCCGCGCCGCGCTCAACGCGTGCGCCGTCGCTCGCCCGAAGCGCGCCCCGCGAGGCCGCGGGATCGCGCGGGTTGGTGCCGACGGTGAGACTCGAACTCACACGGCTTGCGCCGCCACCCCCTCAAGATGGTGTGTCTACCAATTCCACCACGTCGGCAAATCGCGCGGATTCTACTTGATACGCCGCAGCATGCGCCGCGCTCGCGCTGCCGCTCACTTGGGAATGTCGCCGGCTTTTCCGCTTTCGCCCTGCGTCGGCGGCACCGGAACGTCCTTGGCGGCGTCCTTGCCCGCTTCTTTCTGCATCGTACCCATCACACCACGCTCGGCCCGCGGCGTGCGCACGGCAGTGGCCGAATACGCAAGTCCCAGTGTCGCGACGAAAAACACCGCCGCCAGAATGGCCGTGCTGCGCGACAGGAAGTTCGCCGAGCCCGACGCGCCGAACAGACTGCCGGACGCGCCACTGCCGAAAGCCGCCCCCATGTCGGCGCCTTTGCCGTGCTGGAGCAGCACGAGAATGATGATCGCGATCGCGCACAGCACCTGAATCACGATCAACAGTGTGGTCAACCAGGCCATGTCAATTCCCTCTCGAGTGTCATTGCTTGGCGCGCGGCACCGCTGCGCAGATCGCCAGGAAATCGCGAGCGATCAGCGATGCACCCCCGATCAGCCCGCCGTCGATATCGGACTGCGCGAACAGCGCAGCAGCGTTGTCGGGCTTGACGCTGCCGCCGTAGAGCACGCGCACGGCGCTCGCTGCGCGCCGGTCGACCGCGGCCAGCCGAGCGCGGATCGCGGCATGGACTTCCTGCGCCTGCGCGGGCGTGGCCGTGCGCCCGGTACCGATCGCCCAAACGGGCTCGTACGCGATCGCGCCGCGCTCGAGCGCGGCCGCGCCGACGGCGGATAACACGGTATCGAGCTGCGCCCGCACGACTTCGTGAGTCCGCCCCGCTTCGCGTTCTGCGAGCGTCTCGCCGATGCATACGATCGGCCGCAGGCCGGCGTCGAGCGCACGTGCAACCTTCGCTGCCACGCGTTCGTTGGTTTCACCGTGCAGCGCGCGGCGCTCCGAATGACCGACGACGACCCAGCGGCAGCCGACATCGACCAGCATCTCGCCGGCCACGTCGCCCGTGAACGCTCCGGCGCGGTGTTCGCTCAGATCCTGCGCGCCGACTTCGGCCGCGGTGCCCTGGAGTCCAACCCAGAGCTGCGCCAGATACGGATACGGCGCACACACGACGGCGTCGCAGCCAAGCTGCTTCGCGCCGTCCCGGAACTCGGCCAGCCATCGCTCATTGGCTGCGATCGAGCCGTTCATCTTCCAATTCGCGGCAACCAGCGGGCGGCGGACGGGCATGGTGTCGACGTACGAAAAAGGGATCGGATTCTACGGATCGCGCGGCCGCCGGTCAGACGTAGGGACGGGCAACGGCCTCGTCGGTGACGGCCAGCACGATCTTGCCGATGTGTGCACTCGATTCCATCAGCGCGTGCGCGGCACCGGCTTCGCCCAGCTCGAACGTCCTGAACAACATCGGCTTGATGCGGCCCGCTTCGATCAGCGGCCACACGACCGCGCGCAACCGGCGCGCGATTGCCGCCTTGAATTCGACCGGGCGAGGGCGCAACGTCGACGCGGTGATCGTGAGCCTGCGTCGCAGCACGGTCGAGAGGTCGACCTCGGCTTTCGCGCCGCCGAGCAGCGCGATCAGCGCGAGCCGCCCGTCCTCGGCGAGGCAGGCGATTTCGCGCGCGACATAGCCGCCGCCCACCATGTCGAGGATCACGTCAACCCCGCGACCCTGCGTGGCCTCCTTGACCACGGCGCCGAAGTCCTCGTCGCGGTAATTGATCGCGCGCGCAGCGCCGAGCGCCTCGATCGCGCGGCACTTCTCTGGCGTGCCCGCAGTGGCGTAGACCGTGTGTCCGAGCGCGACGGCAAGCTGGATCGCCGCAACGCCAATGCCGCTCGTGCCGCCCTGCACGAGCAGTGTCTCGCCCGGCGCAAGCTGCGCGCGATCGAACACGTTGCTCCAGACCGTAAAGAACGTCTCTGGCAGCCCGGCTGCCTCCGCGAAGCTCAACCCGCGCGGCACCGGCAGCAGTTGCCCGACCGGCACCGCACAATACTCGGCGTAGCCGCCGCCGGTGACGAGTCCGCACACGGCATCGCCGATCGCAAAGCCGCTGCCTGCGAGGTCGCCGTCTTCGATCACGCCGGCGACTTCCAGCCCCGGCAGATCCGACGCGCCCGGCGGCGGCGCATAGCCTCCCTTGCGCTGCAGTACGTCGGGTCGGTTGACGCCGGCGGCGTGCACGCGCACGAGCGCCTCGCCGGCGCGCGGTTGCGGGCGCGGCCGCTCGACGAGCCGGAGTACTTCGGGCCCGCCGGGTTGGGTGATTTCGACGGCACGCATGGTCAGATTCGCCGCCGCGCGCGGCGCCGCGCGGTGGCCTACCGCTACTGTGGCTGTGGCTGTGGCTGCTGTTGCTGCGGCTGCTGCTGCGGTGCCTGCTGCCCACCGAGCTCGGCAGCGGCCGCTTTCATCGAAAGCCGCAGCCGGCCCTTCTCGTCGGCCTCGAGCACCTTGACCTTGATGACCTGGCCTTCCTTCAGGTAGTCGGAGACCTGGTTGACGCGCTCGCTGGCGATCTGCGAGATGTGCAGCAGCCCGTCGCGGCCCGGCAGGATCTGCACGATCGCGCCGAAGTCCAGCAGCCGAAGCACGGTGCCGTCGTAGATCTTGCCGACCTCGACCTCGGCGGTCAGTTCGCGGATGCGACGCTCGGCCTCGCGGCCCTTTTCCAGATCGACGCTGGCGATGATCACGGTGCCGTCGTCCTCGATGTCGATCTGCGTGCCGGTTTCCTCGGTCAGCGCGCGGATCACCGCACCCCCCTTGCCGATCACGTCGCGGATCTTCTCGGGATTGATCTTCATCTTGATCAGCCTGGGGGCGAAAGCCGACAGCTCGCCGCGCGGCGCGTCCATCGCTTCCTGCATCTTCTGCAGGATGTGCATCCGGCCTTCCTTGGCCTGTGCCAGCGCGACCTGCATGATCTCCTTGTTGATGCCCTCGATCTTGATGTCCATCTGCAGCGCGGTCACGCCGTTGGCCGTGCCCGCGACCTTGAAGTCCATGTCGCCGAGATGGTCCTCGTCACCGAGGATGTCGGTCAGCACCGCGAACTTGTTGCCTTCCTTGATCAGCCCCATGGCCACACCGGCGACGTGCGCCTTCAGCGGCACGCCCGCGTCCATCAGTGCCAGGCAGCCGCCGCAGACCGAAGCCATCGACGAGGAGCCGTTCGACTCGGTGATCTCGGAGACGACGCGGATCGAATACTGGAACTCGTCGGCGGACGGAAGCACCGCGGCGAGCGCGCGCTTGGCGAGGCGTCCGTGCCCGATCTCGCGCCGCTTCGGGGCCCCCACGCGTCCGGTTTCGCCCGTCGCGAACGGCGGCATGTTGTAGTGGAGCATGAAGCGCTCGCGGTACTCGCCCATCAGCGCATCGATGATCTGCTCGTCCTGTTTCGTGCCGAGCGTGGCGGTGACCAGCGCCTGCGTTTCGCCACGCGTGAACAGCGCCGAGCCATGCGTGCGCGGCAGCACGCCGATGCGGATCGCGATCGGCCGCACCGTGCGCGTGTCGCGCCCGTCGATCCGCGGCTCGCCTTCGAGGATCTGGCTGCGGACGATCTTCGCCTCGAGGTCGAACAGGATGCCGCTCACCTCGTTCGCATCCGGCGCCGGCTGGCCGGCCGCGGCCGCTTCTTCGGCAAGCCGGCTGTCGACCAGCGCGTAGATCTCGCGCAGCTTTTGCGTGCGCGCCTGCTTGCTGCGGATCTGGTAGGCAGCCCGCAGCTCGGCACCGGCGATATTGACGACCTTCGCGATCAAAGCCTCGTTTTTCTGCGGCGGCTTCCAGTCCCACGCCGGCTTGCCGGCGTCGCGCACGAGATCGTGGATCGCATTGATCGCCGCCTGCATCTGCTCGTGGCCGTAGACCACGGCGCCCAGCATCACCTCCTCCGCAAGCTGGTCGGCTTCGGACTCGACCATCAGCACGGCGCGTTCGGTCCCGGCGACGACGAGGTCGAGCCTGGAGCTCTTGAGCTGGGTGGCCGTCGGGTTCAGCACGTACTGGCCGTCGACGTAGCCGACGCGCGCCGCGCCGATCGGGCCCTTGAACGGAATGCCCGACACCGACAGCGCGGCCGACGTCGCGATCATCGCGGGAATGTCGGGGTCGATCTCGGGGTCGACCGACAGCACGTGCACGACAACCTGCACCTCGTTGTAGAAGCCCTCGGGAAACAGCGGGCGGATCGGCCGGTCGATCAGCCGGCTCGTCAGCGTCTCCTTCTCGGACGGCCGCCCCTCGCGCTTGAAAAAACCGCCGGGGATACGGCCCGCGGCGTAAGTCTTCTCCACGTAGTCGACGGTCAGCGGAAAAAAGTCCTGGCCGGCCTTGGCTTCCTTGCGCGCGACGACCGTCGCCAACACCACGGTGTCGTCCATCGACACGAGCACCGCGCCGGACGCCTGCCGCGCGATCTCCCCTGTTTCCAGCCTGACGGTGTTCGCACCGTACTGGAAGGTCTTCGTCACTTTTTCGAACACTTGCGTTTCCTTTCGCGTTGAAAACGCAGCCGCTGGGACATCAGCGTCCGGCCGGGCGGCCGGACCCTCGGGCACGCCGCGGTATCGACGACTGGGCCTGGCATCGGCCGGGCCGTACGTCCATAGCGCGGCGCGCAGTGAAGCCGCCATGCAAAAAAGCCCGCGGAGCGTCGTGTCTCGCAGGCTTTCTCGCGTAATCGGTCAGCACGACTACTTGCGTAGACCGAGGCTGTCGATCAGCCCCTTGTACGCCTCAGGGTTCTTGCCCTTCAGATAGTCGAGCAGCTTGCGGCGCCGGCTGACCATCTTCAGCAGCCCGCGCCTGGAGTGGTGATCCTTGACGTGGGTCTTGAAGTGCTCGGTCAGTTCGTTGATGCGGGCGGTCAGAAGCGCGACCTGCACTTCCGGCGAACCCGTATCCGACTTGCTGCGCTGGAATTTGGCGACGATGTCGCCCTTTTTGATGTCTGCGACTGCCATGGTTTCCCTTTCGGTGTATCTGTGGACACGCGGACACGGAAGGAAGGCCGTGCCGTGAAAGCGCGCAGTATACCGGAGCGCGCAGGCCGCTGTTCAGCGCTGCGGGCGCACCATCGCGCAGCCGTGCGGCGGGGCCGTGCGCGATGCATCCACGAAGCGCTCGGTGCGAAAGCCGAAGCCGCTGCCCTCGACGTCGCGCGCCACGCCGGCAGCGCCCGCGCGCTCCATCACGCTGACGTACAGCGGCCCGAGCAACTGATGGTCCTCTGCGCGCATCACGACCTCGCCGAGCGGATTGCCCTGGGCGGGTCCGAAGCGCATCCCCTCCAACGCGCGCGCGATCGCCAGCGCATCGACGCGGCCGGCGCGCTCGATCGCACGCACCAGCATCTCGATCATCACCACCATACGCGCCTGGAAATAGTCGTCGCGCGGATCCGGGTACATGCGGCGAAAGTCGGTATAAAGCGCGTCCATCGCGTCGACTCCCGCGTTGTAATGCCATTCGGCGACCGCGCGAACACGGCCGACGCCGGCGTCGCCGATCGCAGCGGGCGCGCCGAGCCCGTTGCCGTAGAACGTATAGAAGGCGGCGTCGAGCCCTGCGTCACGCGCGGCACGCACCAGCAACGTCAGGTCGTTGCCCCAGTTGCCGGTGATCACCGTGTCGGCGCCGCTCGCCTTGATCTTCGCAACATACGGCGCGAAGTCGCGCACGCGGCCGACCGGATGCAGCTCGTCGCCAACGATCTGCACGTCGGGCCGCCGTGACGCGAGCAGCTCGCGCGCGCTGCGCGCGACCTCGCGGCCGAAGCTGTAGTCCTGGTTCAACAGATAGACGCGCCGCACCTTGCTGTCGGCGGCGAGCACGTCCACCAGCGCCGCCATTCGCATGCCAGCGTGCGCGTCGAAGCGGAAGTGCCAGAAGCTGCAGCGCTCGTTGGTCAGCGCCGGGTCGACGGCCGAGTAGTTCAGAAACAGAAGCCGCGCAGCCGGCTCGCGTTCTGCGGCGCGTTCGTTGTGCCGATTGATCGCTTCGATCAACGCGCCCGCGACGGCGGAGCTGTTGCCCTGGACGACGACGATCGCGCCTTCGTCGGCGGCCCGCCGCAGCATCACGAGCGCTTCTTCGGCCTGTCCTTTCGAGTCGTACACCTCGAGCCGCAGCGGGCGCGCGCCGCCAGGCAACGCCACACCGCCGCGCGCGTTGACCCGCGCGATGGCGAAGCGAAGGTTGCGGGCGACCGCTTCGCCGGCATTGGCGAACGGCCCGGACATCGCCTCGATCATGCCGAGCCGGATCGGCTCGGCTGCGTGGACCACACCCGCGACATAAAGCGCGGCGACGAACACGAACGTACGCATCTGCCCCGAACGACTGACCGCCGACAATCAAGGCTGCGCATTTTATTGATGCCACGGACGAGCATCGAATCGGCGCATACCCTCACCCCACGCGCCAGCGGCAGCGCGTCCGACGACGTTTGCGACTGCGCCGCCGCGCGCCGCACGTCCTACGGCGCGAGCGACGTCTGCGGGTTGAGCCGCTCGGTCGTCGTGTACAGCTTGTTCAGCGCGTTCAGATACGCCTTGACCGACGCGGCGATGATGTCCGGGTCGGCGCCAACGCCGTTGACGATGCGTCCGGCGCGTGCCAGCCGCACGGTGACCTCGCCCTGCGATTCGGTGCCGGTCGTGATCGCGTTGACCGAATACAGCAGCAGTTCGGAACCGCTTTTGACCTGGCTTTCGATCGCTTTCAGCGACGCATCGACTGGCCCGTTGCCGTCGGCCTCGGACACGACCTCCCTGCCCCCGATGGCGAGCACGACGCGCGCATGCGGGCGCTCGCCCGTCTCCGACCGCTGCGCCAGCGATATCAGCCTGAAGTGTTCGTCGTGGGGCGTGACGGATTCGTCGGAGAACAGCGCCTGGATGTCCTCGTCGAAGATCTCGGCCTTGCGGTCGGCCAGTTCCTTGAACTTCGCGAACGCGGCGTTCAGTTCCCCTTCGCTTTCGACCGGGATGCCGAGCTCCTGCACGCGCTGCTTGAATGCGTTGCGGCCCGAGAGTTTCCCCAGGACGATCTTGTTCGCCGACCAGCCGACGTCTTCGGCGCGCATGATCTCGTAGGTGTCGCGCGCCTTCAGCACGCCGTCCTGGTGGATGCCGGAGGCGTGCGCGAACGCGTTGGCGCCGACCACCGCCTTGTTCGGCTGCACCGGGAAACCGGTGATCGCCGACACGAGCTTCGACGCCGGGACGATCTGCGTCGTGTCGATACCCACGTCGAGGCCGAAGAAGTCGCGCCTCGTCTTCACCGCCATCACGACTTCCTCGAGCGAACAGTTGCCGGCTCGCTCGCCGAGCCCGTTGATCGTGCATTCGACCTGGCGGGCGCCGCCGAGCTTCACGCCGGCGAGCGAATTGGCCACCGCCATTCCGAGATCGTTGTGGCAGTGGACCGACCAGATCGCCTTGTCCGAGTTCGGGATGCGCCGGCGCAGGTCGGCGATGAATGCGCCGTACAGCTCGGGCACCGCATAGCCGACGGTGTCCGGAATGTTGATCGTCGTCGCACCCTCGGCGATCACCGCTTCGAGCACGCGGCACAGGAAGTCGGGCTCCGAACGGTAGCCGTCTTCGGGCGAGAACTCGACGTTGTCGGTGAACCTGCGCGCGAAACGCACCGCGAGCTTCGCCTGCTCGAAGACCTGGTCCGGCGTCATGCGCAGCTTCTTTTCCATGTGCAGCGGCGAGGTCGCGATGAAGGTATGAATGCGCTTGTTGTCGCTGCCGGCGAGCGCCTCGGCCGCGCGCGCGATGTCCTTGTCGTTGGCGCGCGCCAGCGAGCACACGGTCGAGTCCTTGACCGTGTTGGCGATCGCGCGCACGGCGTCGAAGTCGCCGTTACTCGACGCCGCGAAGCCCGCTTCGATCACGTCGACGCGCAGCCTCTCGAGCTGCTTGGCGATGCGCAGCTTCTCTTCCTTCGTCATCGACGCGCCGGGGCTCTGCTCGCCGTCGCGCAGCGTGGTGTCGAAAATGATCAGGCGGTCTGCCATGGGGGTCTCCGATACGTGCTTCCCGCCGCCAGCCTTCGAGGCGGGCGGAGCGAAGAACCGGGTTGTGGGTAAGGGGGTCAGCTGCGCGCGGGGCGCAGCAGTCGAAGCAGCAGGCCGCGAGCGGCTGCCGGCAGGCGGGACATCGTGAGGCTTGCGCGATGCATGGGGGCGACTATAGGCGCAAACCCGCGCCCGAACAACCGGGCGCTCATTCGGTGTCCGCCGGCTGCTCCGCCGGCGTGCGCACCGGCTTGGCCGGGTTCGGCCGCCCGTGCCACCACTGCCACGCCCAGTACGCGTAGCCTGACAGCGCGTAGATGCAGAACAGCGAGAACAGCACGATCGGCGGATCGGTCGAGACGAACACGAAGGCCAGCACGACGAGCAGCATTCCCCAGAACGGAACGCTGCGGCCGAGTTGGAAGCTCTTGCCGCTGTAAAACGGCGCGCTCGACACCATCGTGACGCCCGCGTAAACGGTCAGCCCGAACGCGACCCACGGCAACCACACGTCCCTGATGTGCAGCTTGTTGTCGACCGCCAGCCACACGAACCCGGCGATCAGCGCCGCCGCGGCCGGACTCGGCAGCCCCTGGAAGTAGCGCTTGTCGACGACGCCGAGGTTGGCGTTGAAACGCGCCAACCGCAGCGCCGCGCCCGCGCAGTAGACGAACGCCGCGATCCACCCCCAGCGGCCCAGCTCGTGCAGGACCCACTCGTACATCACGAGGGCGGGTGCCACACCGAACGAAGTCATGTCCGACAGCGAGTCGTACTGCTCGCCGAACGCGCTTTGCGTGTTGGTCAGCCGCGCGACGCGGCCGTCCATTCCGTCGAGCACCATTGCGGCGAAGATCGCGATCGCCGCCAGCTCGAAGCGCTGGTTCATCGCCTGAACGATCGCGAAGAAACCGGCAAAAAGTGCCGCCGTCGTAAAAAGGTTCGGCAGCAGATAGATCCCGCGCCTGCGAAACTTCAGCGGCGGCGGCACCTCCGCCAGCGGCGGGCTGGCGGGCAATCCGAAAGGACGCGGTTTGCGGCGGCGGAAACGCATGCGGTTTACAGCTCGGCGAGGATCGTCGTCGTCGCGTACACCTTGTCGCCGACCGCCACGCGCGGCCGGGCGGTACGCGGCAGGTAGACATCGACGCGCGAGCCGAAGCGGATGAAGCCGTAGCGCTGGCCGCGCACGAGCCGGTCGCCCGGCTTCACGTAGCAGAGGATGCGCCGGGCGATGAGGCCGGCCACCTGCACGACGGTGATGCGCTCGCCCGAGTCGAGCTGCAGCACCATCGCGTTGCGCTCGTTCTCGGTCGAGGCCTTGTCCAGATCGGCATTGATGAACTTGCCTGCCGAGTATTCGACCCGCAGCACGGTCCCATCCGCCGGCGATCGATTGCTGTGCACGTTGAACACGTTCATGAACACGCTCACCAGCAGCGCGTCGCGGGCGGTGTAGGGATCGCGTGCGTCGGTCACCTTGACGATGCGGCCGTCGGCCGGCGACAGCACGGCGTTTGCCTGCGCCGGCACCGCGCGCGGCGGATCGCGGAAGAACTGGATCACGAAGGCCGCGACCAACCACAGCGGCGCCGACCATGCGAGCCCTGCCCACCACCCGACGAGCAGCGCTGCGACGACCGCGCCCGCGACGAATGGCCAGCCTTCGCGTGCGATCAACGGATGGGGATAGTCGGCCACTGCGCGGCCCTCGGCAAAACGAAGGCCGTATGGTATCGGATGGTGGCGCCGCTCAGGGCTGCAGGAACCTGACCCTCGCGGTGATGTCGAGCCGCAGCGTCGACTGGCCCGCATCCAGGCTCGGCTCCGCGACGGGCTCGGCGCCCATCGCCATCGCGCGCGCCATCGGCACAATCGGCGGCGCGTCGCCGCGCGCGCCGAAGTTGACCTCCTCGACGCGCACGCGCGCCGGCGGAACACTCATCGCCTGCGCCGCCGCAGCGATGCGCAGGCTCAAATTGGCGTACGCGCGCTGGATCAGTTCGGCATCGAGCCGGTCGCGCGCCGCGCGCGACAGCCGGAAGCCGATCCCGCCGAGCGCGAGCTGCTGCTGCCCGGTGGCCACCGTCTTCGGCAGTGTGGCCAGATCCGTCGTTCGCAGGCTCACGCCCTGCCGCACCCGCCAGCCGACGATCTTGCGGCCGCCGCCCGCGGCGTAGATCGGATAGCTCGCGTAGCCTGCCGTTTCGACCTGCGCCGCGGGATCGGCGCGCTTCAGCGCCGCGACGCCTTCGGCGACACGCTGATTGAGCTGCGACTGCGCGCGCGCCAGATCGGCGTCCTGCACCTCGAGGAAAAACGAAGCGAGCGCCTCGTCGTTCGCCGCCTCGATCTCGGCCGCCGACGAGATCGTGACGAGCGTGCCATCGAAGCGCGCGGCAGCGGCCGGCGTCTGGCCCGCCACCGGTACTGCGGCGGCCAGTCCGCAGCAAAACGCTGCCGCCCATGCGAATCGAACCGGCATCGCGCCCTCCGTAAGGGGTTCAGTCGACTTCAAACGCGGACGGCCGCCCGCGGGGCTGGTTGCGCTGCTTCAGTTCTTGCTCTGGTCGACCAGTCGATTGGCCTTGATCCACGGCATCATCGCGCGCAGCTTCTCGCCGACTTTCTCGATCTCGTGCTCGGCGGTGAGCCGGCGCCGCGCGAGCAGCGTCGGCGCGCCGGCGCGGTTTTCGAGGATGAAGCTCTTCGCGTACTCGCCGGTCTGGATGCGCTTGAGCGCGTTGCGCATCGCTTCCTTGGTCTGCGCGGTGATGATCTCGGGGCCGGTCAGGTATTCGCCGTACTCCGCGTTGTTCGAGATCGAGTAGTTCATGTTGGCGATGCCGCCCTCGTACATCAGGTCGACGATCAGCTTCAACTCGTGCAGGCACTCGAAGTAGGCCATCTCCGGCGCGTAGCCCGCTTCGACCAGCGTCTCGAAACCGGCCTTGACCAGCTCGACGCAGCCGCCGCACAGCACCGTCTGCTCGCCGAACAGATCGGTTTCGGTTTCCTCGCGGAAGTTCGTTTCGATGACGCCCGCCTTGCCCCCGCCGATCGCGCATGCATACGACAGCGCCAGATCGCGCGCCATGCCGGATGCGTCCTTGTGCACGGCGATCAGCATCGGCACGCCGCCGCCCTGCTGGTACGTCGAACGGACCGTGTGGCCCGGCGCTTTCGGCGCGACCATGATGACGTCGAGGTCCGCGCGCGGCTGGATCTGCCCGTAGTGGATGTTGAAGCCGTGCGCGAACGCGAGCGCCGCGCCCTTTTTCATGTTGGGGGCGATCGAGTCGTTGTAGACCTGCGGGTGGTTCTCGTCGGGCAGCAGGATCATCACGATGTCTGCGTCCTTGACCGCATCGGCGACTTCCTTGACCGTCAGTCCGGCGTTGACGGCCTTGTTCCACGAGACACCGCCACGGCGCAATGCGACCGTGACGCTGACGCCCGAATCCCTGAGGTTCAGCGCGTGCGCGTGGCCCTGCGAACCGTATCCGACGATCGCGACCTTCTTGCCCTTGACCAGCGAAAGATCGGCGTCCTTGTCGTAATAGACCTTCATTGTTCCTCCATGTGATTCAGATTCGTCCCCCGGACTTGGCTGGGGGAGCACGAGGGGGCCAGCCGAGCCCCCTCGTTACTCAATGAGCGCCCTGCGGGGGCGAGGCGCGACAGCGCCTCACACTCGCAGGATGCGCTCGCCGCGACCGATGCCCGAGCTGCCGGTGCGGACCGTCTCGAGGATCGCCGCGCGGTCGACGGCACGGATGAACGCGTCGAGCTTGCTCGTATTGCCGGTGAGCTCGATCGTGTACGTGCGTTCCGTGACGTCGATGATGCGGCCGCGGAAGATGTCGGCCATCCGCTTCATCTCCTCGCGCTCCTTGCCGACCGCGCGCACCTTGATCAGCATCAGCTCGCGTTCGGTGTATTCGGCCTCGGTCAGATCGACCACCTTGACGACCTCGATCAGGCGGTTCAGGTGCTTCGTGATCTGCTCGATCACGTCGTCGGAGCCGACCGAAACGATCGTCATCCGCGACAGCGACGGATCCTCGGTCGGCGCGACCGTCAGCGTCTCGATGTTGTAGCCGCGCGCGGAAAACAGCCCGACCACGCGCGACAGCGCGCCCGGCTCGTTTTCCAGCAGCACCGAGATGATGTGCCTCATAGATCTTCGCTCCCGAGCAGCATCTCGGTCAGCCCCCTGCCCGCCTTGACCATCGGCCAGACGTTTTCGGTCTGGTCGGTGATGAAGTCGAGAAACACCAGCCGGTCCTTGTATTTGCCGAAAGCCTCGCGCAGCGCGGGTTCGACGTCGGCCGGCCTGTCGATCCGCATGCCGACGTGGCCGTACGCCTCGGCGAGCTTCACGAAGTCGGGCAGCGCGTCCATGTACGAGTGCGAATAACGGCTGCCGTAGTCGATCTGCTGCCACTGCCGCACCATGCCCAGATACCGGTTGTTCAGGTTGACGATCTTCGGCGTCAGGTCGTACTGCTTGCAGGTCGACAGCTCCTGGATGCACATCTGAATCGACGCCTCGCCGGTGATCACTGCGACCTGCGCGCCTGGGTTGGCCATCTGCACGCCCATCGCGTACGGCAGGCCGACGCCCATCGTGCCGAGTCCGCCGGAGTTGATCCAGCGGCGAGGTTTGTCGAACTTGTAATACTGCGCCGCCCACATCTGGTGCTGGCCGACGTCGGACGTGATGAATGCGTCGCCCTTGGTCACCTTCCACAGGGTTTCGACGACGAACTGCGGCTTGATCACGCGGTCGGTGTGCTCGTACTTCAGGCACTCGCGCTTGCGCCACTCCCCGATCTGCGCCCACCACGCCTTCAGCGCCTCCGCATTGGGTCTGACGCCCGACGCCTCGATCAGCGCGAGCAGGTCGGTCAGCACCTCGCGCACGTCGCCGACGATCGGCACGTCGACCTTGACACGCTTCGAGATCGACGACGGATCGACATCGACGTGGATGATCTTGCGCGGGTTCTGCGCGAAGTGCTTCGGGTTGCCGATCACGCGGTCGTCGAAGCGCGCGCCCACCGCGAGCAGCACGTCGCAGTGCTGCATCGCCATGTTCGCCTCGTAGGTTCCGTGCATCCCCGGCATGCCGACGAATTTCGGATCGCTCGCCTTGAAGCCGCCGAGCCCCATCAGCGTGTTCGTGCAGGGAAAGCCGAGCAGGTTGACGAGCCTGTTCAGCAGATCGGACGAGTCCGACAGGATCACGCCGCCGCCCGTGTAGATCATCGGCCGCTCCGCCGCGAGCAGAAGCTGCACGGCCTTCTTGATCTGCCCTTGGTGCCCCTTGACCACCGGGTTGTACGAGCGCATCGACAGGTCTTTCGGGTAGCTGAATGCGCAACGCGCGATCGTCACGTCCTTCGGTATGTCGACCAGTACCGGTCCGGGGCGGCCGGTCTGTGCGATGTAAAAGGCCTTGCGGATCGCCGGCGCCAGGTCGCGCACGTCCTTGACCAGGATGTTGTGTTTGACGCAAGGCCGCGTGATGCCGACCGTGTCGCACTCCTGGAACGCGTCCTGGCCGATCGCATGCGTCGGCACCTGTCCGGTCAGGATCACCAGCGGGATCGAGTCCATGTACGCGGTCGCGATGCCCGTCACGGCGTTGGTCACGCCCGGGCCGCTGGTGACCAGCGCCACGCCGACCTTGCGGCTGGAGCGCGAGTACGCATCGGCTGCGTGCACGGCCGCCTGCTCGTGCCGCACGAGGATGTGCTGGAAGCTGTCCTGTTTGAAGATCTCGTCGTAGATGTACAGGACCGCGCCGCCGGGGTAGCCGAAGACGTGTTCGACGCCTTCTTCCTGCAGGCACCGTACGACGATTTCGGCGCCCGTGAGTTCGGCGGACTTCGGTTCCGCCCGTTTCGGTTCTGCGGGTGCGGTGCCCGCTCGTGTCTTTTCCGCGCTGAGGGTCTGCATATCTGCGGGTCCTCTCAAGGTCCTTCTGGAGATTGATCGGATGCCGTTCCTTACCCGCTTGTGGCGGACGGTGCGGCGAGCGCGTTTAGCTGTCTGGAATGCAACTGGGTCGGCTGCTCCGAGCTAAGTGCCTCTCGTTTTGCAAGAAGGAAAGACGATACTGCACCGCATCAGCAAGCGCAAATGACGCGGCTGTCCAAGAGCGCGCAGCGCGATTGGAAACGGCCGCGTCATCCCGGTTGCGCGAAGCGCGGACCGGGATCCAGCGGCGCGTCAGCGCCCTGCGAACCGCGGCGTAGCCCGCGACATCGCGGACGTCCAAGAGCGCGCAGCGCGATTGGAAACGGCCGCGTCATCCCGGTTGCGCGAAGCGCGGACCGGGATCCAGTGGCGCAGCGCGCCCGTGAGCAACAGGCGAAGCCTCGCAGCGGACGAAGCGCGGTCGCGTCGTTCCCCCATCGACCACCTCCGCTCGCAAGCGCCGGTCACCCGGAGCCGCCACGCCTGGCGCCGGTGCAAGGCGCCGCACCGCCGTGGTGCTCTGTTAGGATTCGCGCCGGTTTCGGGCCGTACGCTGAGCGCCTTCTTCGCATCGACGCCGGCCCATTTCGATGGCGACTCGCGAAGAACTCTCGGAATTCCTGGCTGGCGTCGAGCGGCGCGCGTTCAAGCAGGCGCAGTTCGCCGTGCGCAATGAGGAGAACGCCCTCGACATCGTTCAGGACGCGATGATCAAGCTGGCCGAGAACTACGGCGACCGCCCGGCACCCGAACTGCCGCTGCTGTTTACGCGGATCCTGCAGAACACGATCCACGACTTCTTCCGCCGCCAGAAGGTCCGCTCGACCTGGGTGACGCTGTTTTCGGCGCTCGGCTCCGGCGACGAGCCGGACGCCGACCCGCTGGAGACGCTGGAGGCGCTGGACGGCACTGAACAGGCGGAAAGCGCCGCCGATAAGGTGGAAAGAAGCCAGATCGTCGCCGCCATCGAGGAAGAGATCGCCCGCCTTCCGGCGCGTCAACGCGAGGCTTTTCTGCTGCGTTACTGGGAGGAACTCGATGTTGCCGAAACGGCGGCGGCCATGGGGTGCTCGGAAGGCAGCGTCAAGACCCATTGTTCGCGCGCCACGCATGCCCTGGCGCGCGCATTGCGGGCACGGGGAATCACGCTATGAACGAAGTTGAATTCGGATACCGCGTCCGTCAGGCCCTCAACGAAGGGGCCGAGCGGCTCGATTACAGGACCGTCTACCGCCTCGAGCAGGCGCGTAAGGCTGCGCTCGCGCGCCAGAAACCGACGCAGGAGGCAGCCGTCTGGGTGCCGGCGCTTCAGGCCGCGGCGGCGAGCGCCGTACCGACGAACGGCGGCGCGTCGGGATTCTGGGTCTGGCTGCACCGGATGGGGCTCGTCGCCCCGCTCGCCGCCCTCATGATCGGCTTCGTCGGGATCTATCAGTGGCAGCGGGCGCAGGCGATCGCCGAGATCGCCGACCTGGATTTCGCGGTGCTGATGGACGAGACGCCGCTGGAAGCGTACGCGGATCAGGGATTTTCCGTTCTGTTGAGAAACGAGCGGCAGCTGTAGGCGCGCAGTCCGATGATGCGCGTGCTCTTCCTCCTGGCTGCGCTGGCCGCGGCCATTTCGGTGGCCCCGTCTAGCGCCCAGCAGCCCCCCGCCGCACGAAAGCCGCCGGCGACAGTGGCCGTTTCGCGCCCGACCTGGAACGAGCTGACGCCGGCCCAGCGCGAAGCACTGGCGCCGCTGCAGCCCGAGTGGGACAAACTCGACCGCGATCGCAAGCGCAAGTGGCTCGAAGTCGCACCGAAGTACCACCAACTATCCCCCGAAGGCAAACAGCGGATGCACGCGCGCATGGCCGAGTTCATCAAGCTCACGCCGGAGCAGCGCTGGACGACCCGCGAGAACTTCCAGCGCGCGTACGAGCTGCCGGCCGATCGGCGCGAGGCGCTCGTCGAACAGTACAAGGCGCTGCCGCCCGAGAAAAAGAAGGAGCTCAAGGAGCAGGTGCAGAAGAAGCCCGCGCCCGATCGGCGGGCAAAACCGGCACCGGCGAACTGACCGCGTTACCGAAGGCTGTCCAGCCTGCGAGATCCGGACGCCGCGGTTCCACTGCCGGCGGCCGCATGTGAAGCGACCCGCCACCGCAGCCGAGCCGAGCCCGCATCCCCTGCGATGTCCGCCCACTTGACGCCTCGATCGCCCGGGCTGGCGCTGCGTCTGGCGGCGATGACTTACGAGGCCGTGTTGCTGTTCGGCGTCGTCTTCATCGTCGGCTACCTCGTGCTGGCGCTGGCGCAATGGACGTACCCGCTGCAGGACTACCAGCGCTGGGTGCTTCAGTCGGCGCTGTTCGTCGCCATCGGCGCCTATTTCGTCTGGTGCTGGACCCGCGGCGGACAGACGCTCGCGATGAAGACCTGGCGACTGCGGGTCGTGGGGCCGGACGGCGGACCCATCGGGTGGCGCACCGCGTTACTCCGCTACCTGCTCGCCTGGCACCTTTTTGCACCCGGCATCGCTTACGTGGCCGCATTCCGGACACACGCCGCCTGGGACGTTGCCGCGTTCGCGCTCGGCTTCTTCGCGATGCTCGCCGTGGGCGTTGCCAGCGGCGATCGGCAGTTGCTGCACGACCGCTGGCTCGGCACCCGCGTCGTTCGCGAGTAGCCGCCCTTCAATCGCCGAACCACTGGCGCATCAGCGCGGTTTCGCGTTCGCGGATCGTGGCCAGGAACTCGCCCGCGCCGCCCATCGCCTTGAAACTGTCGAACCCCGATGCGAGAAAGTGGTGCAGGTGCCCCAGGCCCGCAGCTTCGGCCGGCGCCCGCATCATGTGCAGCATGCCGGACAGAAACGGGATCCGCGCCAGCCGCTCGAGCGAACGGCCGATGTGGTCGATCATCTCGATCTGTCGCGCGCGTTCCGGGCGCGTGCCCGCGGCGCGATAGGCTTCGGCGTACGCTGCATCGTCGATCGGCATGCGGATCAGGCCTGCCACACGCGCATCGAGCGTCTCCGACAACTCGTCGAGCTCGACCGCGAGCGCCATCGTCTCGATTGCCCGATCGGGCAACATGCGCGCGAGCTTGGGCACAACCCGCAGTGCCTCGTTGTCGCGCTGGCTGAAGTCCTTCGCTGCGTACAGTTCGTCGAGGAAGAAGCGGCATGCCGGCCCGTAGCGCGGCGATGCAAGCAGGTCCGGATACGTGCGCTGCAGCCGCTGCGACTGCCACGACTTGACCGCACGCCAGCGCTGCGCGAGCACGGGGTCTGCCTCGAGCCGCCGGCGCAGCGCGATGACCCGGTTCAAGGCGTCGGCCAATCGCTCCTTGGCGGAGCCCTCTAATCCTCGCGCCATCTGCCCGTTTAGAAGCGGTGTTCTATCGGCGATCCCTAGAATGCCCGCGAAGGATACGTGAAGGCCACAATGCGTCGACGGACGTTTCTCAAGGTTGGCCTGATCGGCGGCGCCGTGCTGGCGGCCGCAGGGGGCGCGGCGCTGTGGCTGAAGCCGGCCGCACGCGATGCCGCAACCAGCGACGAAGCACGAACCGTGCTCCGCGCGGTCATCCCGGCGCTGCTCGCGGGCGCGCTGCCGACCGACGGCATCGCGCCGGCGCGCGAGGCCGCGCTCGGCCGCACGCTCGCGGCGATCGCGAGCCTGCCACCGCCGATGCGGCTCGAACTGGGCGAGCTGTTCGCGCTGCTCGCGTCGCGTCCGGGCCGCTGGCTTGCCGGCGTCGAGGATTGGGAAACCGCCGACGTCGAACAGGTGTCGCGCTTCCTGCAGCGCTGGCGCACGCATGCATTCGACCTGTTCCAGGCGGGCTATCACGCGCTGCACGACCTCGTGCTGGGACCGTGGTACGCGGACGAATCGACCTGGGACGCCATCGGCTACCCCGGCCCGCCGACGCTATGAAAACCACGCTGTCAAGGATCGTCGATCCAATCGCCGAAGGGCTCGCCCGCGGCTGGAAGGTCGTCGATGCATCGACGCTGCGCGAGCCGCAGCGCATCGACTGCGATGTCGCCGTCGTCGGCACCGGCGCCGGTGGCGGCATCACCGCCGAGTTGCTCGCCAAGGCCGGACTTGCCGTCGTGCTGATCGAGGAGGGACCGCTGGCGAGTTCGCGCAACTTCCGCATGCGCGAAGCCGACGCCTATCCGCAGCTGTACTGGGATTCAGCCGCGCGCAAGACCAAGGACAAGGCGATCACCATCCTGCAGGGCCGTGCGGTCGGCGGTTCGACCACCGTCAACTGGACGTCGAGCTTCCGCACGCCGCCTGCGACGCTGGACTTCTGGCGCAGCCGCTTCGGACTGTCCGAGTTCTCGGAAGCAGCGCTCGCACCATGGTTCGCGCAGGCCGAGGCCCGCCTCGGCATCCGTCGCTGGACGGTCGCTCCGAACGAAAACAACGATCTGCTGCGGCGCGGCGCCACGAAGCTCGGCCTATCGACCGGCGTGATCCGTCGCAATGTCGCCGGCTGCGCGAACCTGGGCTACTGCGGCGTCGGCTGCCCGATCAACGCCAAGCAGTCGATGCTCGTGACGACGATCCCCGCAGCGCTGGACCGCGGGGCACGCCTGTATACGCGGTTGCGCGCGGTGCGCTTCGAATTCGAAGGCGCGCGAATCGCGCGGCTCGTCTGCGCGGCGCTGCGCCCGGACGGGCTGACCGAAAGCGGCGTGACGCTCGAGGTGCACGCGCGCCACTTCGTCGCCGCCGGCGGCGCGATCAACACGCCGGGGCTCTTGCTGCGTTCGGACGCGCCGGACCCGTATCGCCTGCTGGGCCGCCGCACCTTCCTGCATCCGACGGTGATCTCCGCTGCGCTGTTGCCGCAGCGGGTCGACGGTTTCGCCGGCGCGCCGCAGACGGTGTACTCCGATCACTTTCTCGAAGTCGACCGCATCGACGGCCCGGTCGGTTTCAAGCTCGAGGCGCCGCCGCTGCATCCGGTGCTGTACGCCACGACGCTGCACGGCTTCGGCACTGCGCATGCCGAGTTGATGGAGCAGTTCGCGCATGCGCATGCGTTGATCGCACTGCTGCGCGACGGGTTCCACCCGGAAAGCCGCGGCGGAACCGTCGAACTCGCAGCCGACGGCCGCGCGATCCTGGACTATCCGCTCGACGCGCCGCTGTGGAACGGCGTGCGGCGCGCCTATCTTGCGATGGCCGAGATCCAGTTCGCGGCGGGCGCCAGGACCGTCTACCCGGTCCACGAGCTGGCGGGCGGATTGACGAACTGGGCGCAAGCGAAGCAGGCCATCGGGCAGCTGCCGCTGAAACCGCTGCTCGCGCGCGTGGTCAGCGCGCACGTGATGGGCGGCTGCGCGATGGCCGCAAGCGAGCGCGCCGGCGTGGTCGACGGCCGCGGCCGACATTACCAGGTCGAGAATCTGTCGGTGCACGATGGCTCGATCTTCCCGACCTCGCTCGGCGCCAATCCGCAACTGTCGATCTACGGCATCGTCGCGCGCATGGCGAGCGCGCTGGCCGCCGATCTCACGGGGCGGTCGCCGCCGACGCTGGCCTGACGCCGCGCGTCGCGCGGGACGGCGTGTAGCCGCGCGGAATCGACGCGAGCAGCTTCTTCGTGTACTCGTGGCGGGGCGCTTCGTAGATCGCCTCGCTCGAGCCGCGCTCGACGATCTCGCCGTGGCTCATCACGATGATGTCGTCGGCCATGTACTTGACCACCGCCAGGTCATGGCTGATGAAGACATAGCTGATGCCGAATTCGTCCTGCAGATCGAGCAGCAGGTTCAGCACGGTGGCCTGCACCGACACGTCGAGCGCCGACACCGACTCGTCGCAGATGATCACTTCGGGCTGCATCGTCAGCACGCGCGCGATCGCGATGCGCTGGCGCTGCCCGCCGGAGAACTCGTGCGGGTACTTGTGGACGCTGTCGGCCGGCAGACCGACGCGCCTGATCAGTTGCACCGCGCGCTCGAAGCGCTCGCCGTCGTTCGCGCCGATGCGATGGATCTTCATCGGCTCGGTGAGGATCTGCCCGATCGTAAAACGCGGGTTCAGGCTCGCATACGGATTCTGGAAGATGATCTGGATGCGTCGCCGGTACGCCATCATCTCGCGCTCCGACAGCTTCAGCAGGTCCGTGCCGTCCCACAGCACTTCGCCCGCGGTCGCATCGACGAGCCGCATCAGCAGCATGCCGACCGTCGTCTTGCCCGAGCCCGATTCGCCGACCACACCCAGCGTGCGGCCGCGCATCACCGAAAACGACGCATCCTTGACGGCCTCGATCGTCTTGCGCGCGAACAGCCCCGTCTTCAGCCGGTATTCCTTGCGCAGCCCGCGCGCCTCGATCAACGGCTTGTCGGCGGCGGCGCGCGAGGCGCGCTGCTGCGCATCGGCGCGTCCCAGGACGACCGCCGCGCTGTCGTCCGACTTCATGAAGTCGTCGATCACCGGCAGCCGCCGCGGCCGCGCATCGAGCCTTGGCCGGCACGCGAGCAGCGCCTTCGTATAGGGGTCCTGCGGTGCCAAGAAGATCTGCGCGACCGGCCCGCGCTCGCGCACGATGCCTTCGCGCATCACGACGACGTGGTCGGCGATCTCGCCGACCACGCCCAGATCGTGGCTGATGAACAGTACGCTCATCCGGTGCGTGTCCTGCAGCCGCGCGATCAGTTCGAGGATCTGCCGCTGCACGGTCACGTCCAGCGCGGTGGTCGGCTCGTCGGCGATCAGCAGCTTCGGCTGGCAGGCGATCGCCATCGCGATCATCACGCGCTGCTGCTGGCCGCCCGACAGCTCGTGCGGATAGCTTCCGGCACGCGCGCGCGGGTCGGGGATGCCGACTTCGGCCATCAGTTCGACGACGCGGTCGGCCGCCTGCCGCGGCGTCAAGCCCAGATGCAACCGCAGCACTTCGGCGATCTGTTCACCGACGGTGAACACCGGGTTCAGCGAGGTCATCGGCTCCTGGAAGACGACGCCGATGTCCTTGCCGCGGATCGCGCGCAGGGTTTCGATCGGTTCGGCGAGCAGGTTGCGCCCGCCGAACTCGACGCGACTGGCGGCAGCGACGATCGCGTTGTCGGGCAACAGGCGCATGATCGACATTGCCGATACGCTCTTGCCGCTGCCGGATTCGCCGACGAGCGCGACGGTCGCATTCTCCGGCACGTCGAAGCTCACGCCGCGCACGGCTTCGACGACGTGATGCTTTCCCAGCCGGAACGACACGGCGAGATCACGCACCGAAACCAGGTTCGTCGACGTCATCGGAGCTTCGGGTCGAGCGCGTCGCGCAACGCGTCGGTCAGCAGCGAGAATGCGGTGACGAAAGTCGCCATGAACGCGGTCGCGGCGGCCAGTTGCCACCACTTGCCAAGCACGAGTTCGACGTTGGCCTCCGCAAGCATCGTTCCCCACGACACCATGTCGACCGGAACGCCGAGCCCGAGGAAGGACAAGATCACCTCGGCCTTGATGAAATACACGACGTGCAGCGAAAGCTGCACCAGGATCACGTGGCTGACGTTCGGCAGGATGTGCACGAACATCCGCGCCGAGTGGCTCGCGCCGATCGCCTCGGCCGCGCGCACGTACTCGCGGTTGCGATGCTTGATGTATTCGGCGCGGACGAGCCGGTAGATGCCGGTCCAGCCGGCCAGCCCCAGGATCAGGATCACCGTGTCGATGCCGCGGCCGAACACCGCCGCGAACGCGAAGATCAGCAGGATGCCCGGGATCGACGTGAAGACGTTGTAGACCCACTCGAGGAAGTCGCCGATGCGGCCTCCGAAGTAGCCGCCGAACGCTCCGAGCAGCGTGCCGATCAGGGTCGCGAGCACGGCCGCCGCGAGCCCGACGAAAATCGAGATCTCGGCGCCCTTGACGGCCTTCGCGAGCACGTCGCGGCCGAGCCGGTCGCCGCCGAACGGCAAGGTGTCGGCCTTGACGATGTCCACCGCCTGGAACTTCGCCGCGCGCTCGGCCCACTCCTTGTAGCGCGGCGCGAGCGGATCGACGTCGGACAGGTCGACCGGCGGCCCCTTTGGCGTTTCGACGATCGCCGCAGCTTCCGGCGGCGCCGGCCCCAGAAAGGTCGGCGGCGCGTACGGCACGCCGACTTCGCGCTGCCAGTCGCGCGCGACCAGCCCCGCCGCGGCGAACAGGATCAACACGATGAACGCGGCGACGATCGCAGCCGATACCATGCCGACGCGGTCCCGCGCCAGCCGCCTGCCCGCGGCGATCCAGACGCCGGACGAGCGGCCCGGCATCGCTTCGACATACGGTGCGGCGGGCGCGCTCATTTGAGCACCACGCGCGGATCGACGACCCGGTACAGCAGGTCGGCGAGCAGGTTGATCACCATCGTCAGGAACGCGAGATAGACGGTGACCGCCTGGATCACCGGGTAGTCGCTACGGTTGACCGCCAGGTACACCTCGCGTCCGAGCCCCGGGATCGAGAAGAAGATCTCGATCAGGAACGAACCGATGAACACACCCGGCAGCTGCACCGCGACGTTCGTCAGGATCGGGATCATCGCGTTGCGCAGCACGTGCTTGAGCATGATCGTGTTCTCGCCGAGTCCCTTCGCGCGCGCGGTGCGCACGTAGTCCTGTCCGATCTCGTCGAGGAAGAAGCTGCGATAAAGCCGGGTCTGCGGCGCAAGGCTCACCAGCACCGCGAGGATGATCGGCAGCGGCGCGTAGGTCGTCAGGTTCTTCCAGAAGCTGTCGGTCCAGCCCTGCACCGGGAACCATCCGAGCTGGAAACCAAACAGCCATTGCCCGACGATGATGTAGACGAGAAACGAGATCGACAGCGCCACCGTCGTCAGGATCATGATCGCCCGGTCCACGAGGGTGCCGCGCACGTAGGCCACGCCGAGCGCAAGCGGAATCGCGAGCACGACTTCGAGGATCAGGATCGGCACCATCACCGTCAGCGTCGCCGGCAGCCGAGTGACGAAGATGTTCGAGACGGCCTCGCTGGTGGCCCAGCTTCGCCCCCAGTCGAACGTGACGATCTGCCTGACGAAGATTGCGAGCTGCTCCCACACGGGCCGGTTCAAGCCGAGCTGTTCGCGGATCGACTCGATCTGCTCGGGGGTGGCGAGCAGCCCGCCCAGGATCTCGGCCGGGTCGCCGCCGAAGTACTTGAACAGGAAGAACACCAGCAGGATGACGCCCGCCAGCGTCGGGATCATCTGCCAGACTCGTCGGACGATGTACGCAGCCACGTCAGCCTTGTATTGACCCGTGTACCCAATCGGCGCGTCGCACTGCACAAGCTCGTGGTCCGGCAGTCAGGGCCCGTCCGGCCCGCGCGCGAAAGCGCGCATTATCCTGAAATCGATTCGGCGGTAAACCGGTCCGTCGCAGCTCGGAATGTTCGCCGCCAGCGCGGTGCCCGATGCGCGAGGCGCACGCCTTGCGTTACCCTTGCGCCCGCTTCGAATACGGAACGACCCGAATGACCTCGAGCTTCGCCCGCCGTTGCGGCTGCGCCGCGTTCGCGCTCGCCGCGCTGCTCGCGGGCGCATTGTCGGCGCACGCGCAAGAGAAGGTGCTGCGCTACTCGTTCCGCATCGCCGAGACGGGATTCGATCCGGCGCAGATCTCCGACCTGTATTCGCGTATCGTCGCATCGAACATCTTCGACGCGCCGCTGGAGTTCGAGTTTCTCGCACGGCCGGTACGCCTGCGGCCGAACACCGCGGCGGCGCTGCCCGAGGTCTCGACCGACTTCCGTACCTTCACGATCCGCCTGCGGCCGGGCATCTTCTTCGCCGACGACCCGGCATTCAGGGGCCGCCGGCGCGAGCTGACCGCGTACGACTACGTCTACTCGTACAAGCGCCACTACGATCCGCGCTGGAAGAGCCCCAACCTGTACCTGCTCGAGAACAGCAAGATCCTCGGTCTGTCCGAACTGCGGCAGGAGGCGCTGCGCAGCGGCAAACCGTTCGACTACGAACGCGAGGTCGAAGGCCTGCGCGCGCTCGACCGCTACACCTTCCAGATCAGGCTTGCCGAGCCGAATCCCCGCTTCGTCTACAACCTCGCCGACCCTTCGTTCCTCGGCGCCGTCGCGCGCGAAGTCGTCGAGGCATATGGCGACAAGATCATGGAGCACCCGGTCGGCACGGGGCCTTTCCGGCTCGCGCAGTGGAAGCGCAGCTCGCGCATGGTGCTCGAGAGAAATCCGAACTACCGCGACGAGTTCTACGACGAATCGCCGCCCGCGAACGACGCGTACGCCCGCGAGATCGCCGAAAAACTGCGCGGCCGCAAGCTGCCGATGGTCGATCGCGTCGAGATCTACATCGTCGAGGAGAACCAGCCGCGCTGGCTCGCGTTCCTCAACGGCGAGCACGACATCATCGAGGAGGTGCCGACCGACTTCGCCAACCTCGCGCTGCCGAACAACGAGCTCGCCCCCAACCTGCGCAAGCGGGGGATCCGGATGATCCGTTATCCGCGCGCCGACGTATCGGTGTCGTATTTTGCGATGGAGCACCCGGTCGTCGGCGGCTACACGCCGGAGAAGGTCGCGCTGCGCCGCGCGATCGGTCTGGCGGTCGACCTGGACCAGGAGATCCGCCTCGTGCGCAAGAACCAGGCCGTTCCCGCTCAGTCGCCGATCGCGCCGGGCGTGTGGGGCTACGACCCCGAGTTCCGCTCCGAGATGAGCGAATTCAACCGCGCCAAGGCCAAGGCGCTGCTCGACATGTATGGCTTTGTGGACCGCGACGGCGACGGCTGGCGCGAGCAGCCGGACGGCTCGCCGCTCGTGCTCGAATACGCGACGCAGCCTGATCAGCAGTCGCGGCAGTTGAACGAACTGTGGAAGAAGAACATGGACGCGATCGGCCTGCGCATCGAGTTCAGGCACGCGAAGTGGCCGGAGAATCTGAAGGCCTCGCGCGCCGGCAAGTTGATGATGTGGGGTGTGGGCTGGAGCGCCGCCGCCCCCGACGGCGACACCTTTCTCGCGCTCGGCTATGGCGGCAACAAGGGTCAGGCCAATCATGCGCGTTTCGACCTGCCCGCATTCAACAAGGTCTACGAAGCGCAGCGCGTGCTGCCGGACGGCCCCGAGCGCATGGCACTGATGACCGAAGCGAAGAAGCTGATGATCGCGTACATGCCCTACAAGATCCACGTGCACCGCATCTGGACCGATCTGGCGCACCCCTGGGTGGTCGGCTATCACCGCAACGTGTTCAAGCGGGACTTCTGGAAGTACGTCGACGTCGATCCGCAGGCGTCGAAGCGGCGGGTCAACGGATGACGAACGTTTCGCCCTGCCGCAGCCGCCGCGCGCTGCTGATCGCCGGCGGCAGCGCGATCGCCGCGCCGCTCGCTTCGCGCGCCCAGCCGAGGGGCGGCGCAGCACAGGCCAAGGTCCTGCGCTATGCGTTTCCGGTCGCGGAAACCGGGTTCGATCCGGTGCAGATCAGCGACATCTATTCCCGCATCGTGACCGCGCACATCTTCGAGGCGCCGCTGAAGTACGACCATCTGGCCAGGCCGTACAAGCTCAAGCCGAACACCGCGATCGAGATGCCGGAGGTCTCCGCCGACTACCGCACGTTCACGATCCGCCTGCGCCCCGGCATCTACTTCGCCGACGATCCTGCGTTCAAGGGCCAGCGGCGCGAACTGACGGCGCACGACTACGTCTACGCGTGGAAGCGCTTCTACGACCCGCGCTGGAAGGCGCCGTACGTCGCGGTCTGGATGCTCGACAAGCTGGTGGGCCTGAACGAGTACCGCGACGAGGTGCTGAAGACGAAGCAGCCGTTCGACTACGACCGGCCGCTCGACGGCCTGCGCGCGCTCGACCGCTATACGATCCAGATCCGGCTCGCGGAGCCGAATCCGCGCTTCCTCTACAGCCTGGCCACTCCCGATGTCAACGGCGCGGTCGCCCGCGAGGTCGTCGACTTCTATGGCGACAAGATCATGGAGCACCCGGTCGGCACGGGGCCCTTCCGCCTGGCCGAATGGCGGCGATCGTCGCGCATCGTGCTCGAGCCCAACCCGACCTTTCGCGACGTCCGCTACGACGAGGCGCCGAACGCCGACGACGCCGAAGGTCAGGAGCTCGCGCGCCGCTGGCGCGGGCGCAAGCTGCCGATGATTGACCGCGTCGAGATTTCGGTCGTCGAGGAAAACCAGCCGCGCTACCTCGCCTTCGTCGGCGCGGAGCACGACGTGCTGTACGGCACGCCGCTGGACTTCGCCAATCTCGTCGTCCCGGGTGGCAAACTCGCCCCGCACCTGGCCCGCCGCGGCATCCGGCTCTACCGCACGCTGGCGGCCGACGTCACGATGACCGTGTACAACATGGACGATCCGGTGATCGGCGGCTACACGCCGGAGCGAATCGCGCTGCGCCGCGCGATCAATCTCGGAATCGACATCGACCGCGAGATCCGGCTGGTACGCCGCAGTCAGGCCATCGCCGCGCAGTCGCCGCTGATGCCGCACACCTACGGCTACGACCCGGAGTATCGCAGCGAGATGGGCACGTACGACCTGGCGCGCGCCCGCGCTCTGCTCGACATGTACGGTTACGTCGACCGCGACGGCGACGGCTTCCGCGAGCAACCCGACGGCTCGCCGCTGCGGCTCGTGCTGTCCACGCAACCCGACCAGATTTCGCGTCAGTTCGACGAGTTGTTCAAGAAGAACATGGAAGCGCTGGGCCTGCGGCTCGATTTCAGCATCGCCAAGTGGCCCGAGCAGCTCAGGCAGGCACGCGCCGGCAAGTTCATGATGTGGGGCGTCGGACTGAGCGCGGCTTCGCCCGACGGCCAGGGCGTGTTCGCGCGCGGCTACAGCCCGGAGATCGGCGGACAGAACCTCGCGCGCTTCAGGCTGCCCGAGTTCGACCGCATCTACGAGCGGCTGAAGGTCGTTCCCGATGGTCCCGAACGGCTCGAATTGTTCCGGCGCGCCAACGCGATCCTGATCGCCTACGCCCCTTACAAGTTCCACGTACACCGGATCATCAACGACCTCGTCCACCCCTGGGTCACCGGTTACCGCCGGCCGCCGTTCTGGCTGGAGTGGTGGCAATACGTCGACGTCGATCCGGTCGCGCAGTCGCGGGCCGTCAAGTAACGAGCTGAACGCAAGCCGATGAGCGCGCCGCGGCGGCGCTTCTTGACGACTGCGGCGATCGCCCCGCTGGCCGGCGCGCGCGTCGCGACGCCGCAGCCGCGCGGCGCCGGCCCGAAGACGCTGCGCGTGGCGTTCCCGGCCGCCGAAACCGGATTCGACCCGGCGCAGGTGCAGGATCTGTACTCGCGCACGGTGCTCGCGCACATCCTCGACGCGCCGCTGGAGTACGACTACCTCGCCAGGCCGGCGAAGCTGCGGCCAAATACCGCGGTCGCGCTGCCGGAGGTGTCCGCCGACCACCGCACGTACACGATCCGGCTGCGACCCGGCATCTTTTTCGCGGACGACCCGGCATTCAAGGGTGCGCGCCGTGAGTTGACCGCACACGACTACGTCTACTCGTTCAAACGCCTGTACGACCCGCGCTGGAAAAGCCCGATGCTGTTCGTGCTGGAAAACAGCAAGCTGCTCGGCCTGACCGAGTTGCGCCGGCACGCCATCCGCAGCAAGGCGCCTTTCGACTACGACCGCGAGGTCGAGGGGCTGCGCGCGCTCGACCGCTACACGTTCCGGATCCGGCTGGCCGAACCCGATCCGCGCTTCGTCTACAACCTGGCCGATGCGTCGCTTCTCGGCGCGGTCGCTCGCGAAGTCGTCGAGACCTACGGCGACGCAATCATGTCGCATCCGGTCGGCACGGGGCCCTTCCGGCTCGCGCACTGGACGCGCTCGTCGCGCATCGTGCTCGAACGCAATCCGGACTATCGCGAAGAGCGCTACGACTTCGAGCCGGCCGCCGACGCGGCCGAGATGCGCGACGAAGTCGCTCGTCTGCGCGGGCGCCGCCTGCCGCTGGTCGATCGCGTCGAGATCGCGATCATCGAGGAATCGCAGCCGCGCTGGCTGGCGTTCGTGCAGGGCGATCTGGACGTGCTCGCCGTGCCGCTGGAGTTCGTCCCGCTCGCCGCACCCGACGGCCGGCTGGCACCGTATCTGCAACGGCGCGGCATCCGGATGCGCCGCACGGCAGCCGCAGATGTCTCGCTCACCTACTTCAACATGGACCACCCGGTCGTCGGCGGCTACACGCCGGACAGAATCGCACTGCGCCGCGCGATCGCGCTCGCGATCGACGGCGACGAGTACATCCGTCTGATCTTTTCCGGCCAGGGGGTGCGCGCGCAGTCGCCGATCGTGCCCGGCACCTTCGGCTACGACCCGGACTATCGCAGCGAGATGGGCGAGTTCAGCCGAGCGCGCGCGGCCGCACTGCTGGACATGTTCGGCTACGTCGATCGCGACGGCGACGGCTGGCGCGAGACGCCGGAAGGCGCCCCACTCGTGCTCGAGCTGGCATCGTCGGCGACCTCGCTGGACCGCAAGCGCAACGAGCTATGGAAGCGCTACATGAGCGCGGTCGGACTGCGCATCGACTTCCGCATCGCGCAGTGGCCCGAGCTGCTGAAGATGTCGCTGGCGGGCAAGCTGATGATGTGGGGATACAGCTGGCAGGTCGGCAGCCCCGACAGCGACACGCTGTTCGGCATGGGCTATGGGCCGAACCGGGAGCAGTTAAACGACGCGCGTTTCGACCTGCCCGAATACGACGCGCTGTACGAACGCCAGCGCGTGCTGCCCGACGGGCCCGAACGCCTGCAGCTACTGCATCGCGCGGCGCGCTTGCTGACCGCCTACATGCCTTACAAGTTTCACCTGCACCGGCTGATCCTGGACCTCGCGCAGCCTTGGGTCGACGGCTATCGGCGGCACCCCTTCACTTCGCGGCAATGGAGCTGGATCGACGTCGATCCCGCGCGTCGCGAGGCGGCGCGATGAAGCTCGCAACGCTGCTGCGTCTGTCGCTCGCGTTGCAGATCGGCGGCGGCGCGCTGCTCGCGGCGTGGTGGCTGCCGGACGAAACGAGCGTGTGGTTGGCGCCAGCGATCGGGCTCGCGGTGCCGCCGGCCGGCCATGCGCTCGTGCTCGGCATCGAATTCGCGATCGCCGCTGCCGTCGACCCGCGGCGTCCGCGCGCGCCGCTGCCGCGCGTGCTCGCGGTTTGGCTGCGCGAAACCTCGGCATCGCTGCGCGCCTTCGCGTGGCGCATGCCGTTTTTCGCTGGCTTTGCCGAGCCGCCGGTCGTGCGCGATCGCGCGCGCCCCGCCGTGTTGCTGGTGCACGGCTACCTATGCAATCGCGCCGTCTGGAAACCTTGGCTCGACGCCGGCGGGTTCGCCGGGTGCAACGTCGCGACCGTCGATCTGACGCCGCCTTTCGGCGATCTGGACGGTTACGCCGACCTTGTGCACGGCGCCGTCGAGCGGCTGCGGGCGGCGAGCGGCGCGGAGCGCGTCGTCGTCGTCGCGCACAGCATGGGCGGACTCGCAGTGCGCTGCTACATGCGCCGCCACGGCGATGCGGCGGTCGCCGGCGCGATCACGATCGCCTCGCCGCATCACGGCACGCTGCTCGCGCGCTTCGGCCACGGGCGCAACGCGCGCCAGATGCGTCCCGCTTCACCTTTTCTTCACCAGCTCGCGGCGAGCGAGGACCGCGGCCGCCGCGCGAAGTTCGTCTGCATCGCCACGCTCGACGACAACCTGATCGTTCCGCGCACGAGCCCGCTGCTCGACGGCGCGCATCATCACGTGCTCGAGGGCGTCGGGCATCTTGCGACGATCGAGGATCGGCGCGTGCGACAGATCGTCGAACGCGAGATCAGGACCACACAGCGCTTGCCTGCTCACGTCGAGCAGTCCCCCCTCTGCCCGACCCCCTCTCCCGCCAGCGGAGATGGGAAAAGTTCGGGCGCCGCTGCGTCGCGCCAGCCATGATGGCCTGCCATGAGGAGGCAGGCCATTCTGACTAGAAATGGATGCCCCGCATCAGATTCGCGAACGCGATCTGGTCCGGGGTGGGCTTCGGCTTTTCGCCGTCCTTGGCCCCTTTGGCTGCGGGCGAATCCGGGAACATGCGGAACGCCGTGTTCATCACGATCTGCGCCACGCGCGGCGCCAGCGCGTGCAGCACCTGGCCGAAGATGCCGAGCCGCGTGGCGATGCGCACCGGCTTGTAGACGATCGCATCGACGATCAGATCGGCCGCCTCGTCGGGCGAGAGCGTCGGCACGTTCTCGTAGATCTTGGTCGGCGCGATCATCGGCGTCTTCACCAGCGGCATGTTGATCGTCGTGAAGGTGACGCCGACGTCGATGAACTCGCTCGCCGCGCAGCGGGTCCACGCATCGAGTGCCGCCTTGCTGGCAACGTACGCCGAAAAACGCGGCGCGTTGGTCAGCACGCCGATCGAGCTGATGTTGACCACGTGTCCGCGCCGGCGCGCGGCCATGTGCGGCAGCAGCCCCATCGTCGTGCGCAGACAGCCGAAATAGTTGAGCTGCATCGTCCGCTCGAAATCGTGGAAGCGGTCGTAGCTGGACTCGATGCCGCGCCGGATCGAGCGCCCCGCGTTGTTGATCAGCACGTCCACGCCGCCGTACTTCTCGACCAGCCAGGCGACCAGCCTGTCGCAGCCCTCGTAGTTCGCCAGATCCGCGGCGAACGTCACGACCTGCCCGCCGTTGACGTTGTCGCCAAGGCCGTCCTCGATCTCCTTCTTGGCCGCGTCGAGTTTTTCCTGCTCGCGGCCGACGATGACCGTGACCGCGCCGGCCGCGGCGATCTTCTTCGCAGCCGCGAGCCCGATGCCCGACGAGCCGCCGGTGACCAGGACCACTCTGCCCTGGACCTGTCCCTTCAGCGTGCGGTCGACGAAAAGATCGGGATCGAGATTGCGCTCCCAGTAGTCCCAAAGCCGCCACGCGTAGTCCTCCAGCCGCGGGCATTCGATGCCGCTGCCCTTGAGCGCCGCCGTGGCGTCGCGGCAGTCGAAGCGTGTCGGGTAATTGACGAACTGCAGGATGTCCTCGGGCAACCCCAGGTCCTTCATCACCGCGTTGCGAATGCGCCGCACCGGCGTCAGCGCAAGCAGCCCTTTGCGCACGCTGGGCGGAATGAACCCGAACAGCGCGGCGTTGATGCGCAGTCCGAACTCGGGCGCGTGCGCGGCGCGCGCGAAGATGTTCAGCACGTCGCCGACACGGTACGGCGTCGGGTCGACGAGGTGGAACGCGCGGTTGTCCAGATCCTTCGCGTGCGCGATGTGGTCCATCGCGTCGACGACGAAGTCGACCGGAACGATGTTGATGCGGCCGCCCTCGATGCCGACCGTCGGCATCCACGGCGGCAGCATGCGCCGCATCTTCTGGATCAGCTTGAAGAAATAGTACGGACCGTCGATCTTGTCGATCTCGCCGGTCTTCGAATCGCCGACCACGAGCCCCGGTCGATAAACGCGCCAGGGGCGCTTGCACTCCTTGCGGACGATCTTTTCCGACTCGTGCTTGGTGCTGAAGTACGGATGCTCGAGGTTCTCGGCCTCGTCGAACATGTCCTCGCGGAACACGCCTTCGTACAGTCCCGCGGCGGCGATCGACGAAGCGTGCTGGAAGCAGCCGACCTTCAGATCGTTGGCCAGCGCCACCGCGTTGCGCGTGCCTTCGACGTTGGCGATTACCTGGGTTTCGGCATCCGCCTTCAGATCGTAGACGGCCGCAAGATGGAAGAAGTGATCGATTCTGCCCGCCAGCGCCTTGATCGCCGACTTCGACAGACCCAGGTCCGGCTGCGCAACGTCCCCG
>Ga0272446_1000813_pt1 | contig 47686 bp, 37 predicted proteins | sample YNPCB0061_FD_194587 | JGI IMG/M metagenome (GOLD analysis project Ga0272446, IMG submission 194587) | Hot spring microbial mat communities from Yellowstone National Park, WY, United States - YNP-CB-006-1 | ecosystem: Environmental > Aquatic > Thermal springs > Hot (42-90C) > Sediment | place...
CGGCAGCTCTCCGACTATCGGGACGTGGCGATTTCGGGGCGCCGGATCGCCCGCGTGGCGCCGCGCATCGAGGAGAAAGAAGCCCGGCAGGTGCTCGACGCCCGGGGCAAGATCGTCACCCCGGGGCTGATCGACGTCCACGTGCACGTTTACGACGGCGTGGCCCCGCTGGGCATTCCCGCGGACCCGACCTGCATCGCCAAAGGCGTCACCACCGTGCTCGACGCCGGCTCGGCGGGCGCACACACATTTCCCGGCCTGCGGAAGTACGTCATCAACGTGGTCGACACGCGGGTCTATGCTCTGCTGAACATCTCTGTTATCGGCCAATCCACCGTCTCGACCGATCACCCATGGGGCGAGCTGCTCGACCTGCGTTACGCCAATCCGAAGCTGGCCATCCGCACCATTGAGCAGAACCGGGACGTGGTCCTGGGCGTCAAAATCCGGCTCACCCGCAACATCGCCGGCGATCACGACCTGAAAGCGCTGGCCCTGGCGCGCGAGGCGGCCGACGCCGTGCATCTGCCGCTGATGGTGCACATCGGCGGATCGCATTCGCCCCTCCCCGACATTCTCGCCATGCTGAAGAGCGGCGACGTCGTGACCCACAGTTTCCGTGGCGGGGACGGCGGCATTCTCGATTCCAAAGACCGCGTGCTGCCCGCGGTGCGGGCGGCCGTCGAGCGCGGAGTGCACCTGGACGTTGGCCACGGCGCCGGGAGTTTCTCCTTCCGCACAGCGGAAAAGGCGCTGCGGCAGGGCGTCCTGCCGGGCACTATCTCCAGCGACGTGCACCAGTTCAACGTCAACGGCCCCGTGTTCGACCTGGCTACCACGCTTTCGAAGTTCCTCCATCTCGGCCTGACCCTGGAGCAGGTGGTCGAACGGGCCAGCACCAACGCAGCCCGGGCCTTCGGGCTTCCCCAGGGACTCGGGACACTGCGCGAAGGAGCCGAGGCCGACGTCGCCGTATTCGAGATGGCGGAGGGCGCGTTTGAGTACGCGGATTCGCTGGGAGACAGGCGGATCGGGAACCGGAAGCTCAGGCCCGTGGCCACCGTGAAAGCGGGGAAGATTTATGGCTCGGCATCAATTCCCGTCGCGACTGTATGAACCCATAGGGCTTGTGCTCGCGGCAAGCTTGCTCGCCGCGAGCGCCGGAGGCTTCGACCAACCCATGATTGGACTCAATCACTTCTATGTGACGGTGGACCCCGACACGTACCGCCAGATCGTCGGGTCCGAATTCCTCAAGAACGAATTCGCCCCGTTTGAAACGCGTACCACCGTCCGCACCGATTCGACTTACACGGGAGCCTATTTCTATGGGCGCAACACTTACTTCGAGTTTTTCGCAGCGGATGCCGCCCATGCCCTGGGGGCGAGCGGCCTGGCGCTTGGGACCGAGGCGGCCGGCGAAGCGGCGAAGACCGGGCACGGCGCGGACCTGATCACGCGACAGACCGGTGGCCGGATGTTGCCCTGGTTCTATCAGGCAGCCAGGAGGAACCTGGCGGACGGGCTCCTGTCCATCTGGCTGATGGAGTATCATCCCGACTTTCTTCGCCAGTGGAACGCGGGGCTGACGCCGGTGGAGTCCTCGCTTCGCCGCGCCGAGGTGCTCGACCGCTACGTGGCCGCGATCGGCAAGTCCTCGATGCGGGACCGGGCCCTGCTGAAAGATGTGATCGCGCTCGACATCGCCGTTCCGCCGCCGGCGCTCGATGAGGCCGGAGCGCACCTGGGCGGGCTTTGTCCCGGCTGCCGGCGCACACCGCGCAGCCTGGAGTGTAGCGTGGAAGGAACGGCCATCCGGATGGTTGCGAGCGGCGAAGCCGGCGGGATCACGCGGGCCGTGTTCTCATTGCAGGGCAAGCCGCCGGAGCGCCGCGAGTACCGCTTCGGGGGCCGCAGCCGGCTGTCCTTCAAGCAGACGGAAGCGACGTGGGATTTCTGAGTCGCAGTAATAGAAGCGCGCAGAGGTCCTTATTTCCCGAAGATCCGCTTTCGCCATTGAGCCGCGGTGTGCTTGACGCGGTCAATGAAGGATTGACCGCCGGTCTGCTTTGGCTCCCCAGCCTGAACCGAGCCTGCTGCGCGATCGCTTACTTTAGCGGGAATCGGGACGGGCGTCTGGCCCAGGTACTTCACGATGTTTCCCAGGAAGGCGTAGTCGCGGCGATAGCGAAGGCCATCTTTGCCTTCCACCAGCAACGAAAAACCCGGGGTCTGAACGGTCTTGGGCGCCGCGCCCTTTTTCCCGGGCGCCGGCATGTCCACCGTATGGACGGTGACGGGATAGAAGCCCTTCAGATTCCTCTCGCGGTATGCGGTTTCATAACGGTGCCGGCGCAGGCTCCAGACGAAGACCCGCAGGCCGTCGAACTGGTAGGGTTGCAACGGCTGCTCGATGGTAGTCCACAGCCAGTGGTGCTTGATCTGACCACCATCCTCAACCGTGCCAAGCGAGAAGTAGGAGGTGATGCGTTTGCCCTCGGCATATTGCGCCACCTCATCCGGAATCGCCATGTAGATGCGGCGCGTCAGCACCCAGCCGCTGCGGCCCGAGGCGGTGCGGACCAGGCTCCAGTCATCGCTTGGGGGAGGTGGCGGCGCGCTCTCCGACTCCGGTTCCAGACCCGCGGGGCGCTTCGACAGCTCCAGCCAGTTATCGGGCAGCTTGGGCGGGGCCGGCATGGGCGGCGGGGGAAACTTCTCCGGCTTGGTTTTCCTGGGCGTCTTCCTGGGAGCAGGGGCAGGGTCTTCCACCAGCTTCCGCCTGGCGGAGCGTGAGGAGACGCGCGGCGCCACGCAGTGCCCGATGACGTCCACCTTCTCGCCCTCCTTGATTTGCAGAAAGCTGGGGGCGAGCCGGTCCGGCGCCGTGTGCACGTTCAGCAGGTCGTAGGTGGAGGCCACGCCCTGAGAAGGCATGTTCCTGGCTTCCTCTTCGAGCTTTCTCAGTTCGCCGACTTCTTCGGTGGTGAGCAATTGGCGCGCGTCGGTCCAACCCTCGGCGCCGGATGCCGTGCGCACCAGCAGGAACGACCTGCGGACGCGCAAGATCTCGAGCCGTTCGCCATGCTTGACGGTGGCGACGACGGCCGATTTCAGGGGGATTTCGCGGCGCAAATTCAGGGTGGCCGGCCCCACGTAGGCCTCGCCGATGGCCGGCTTGGGGGTCGGTTTCGACGAGCAGGCGGACAGCAGGAGCATCCACCCGAAAAGCAGGATTGCTGAAAGATTGCGCATTTCGCAGGCGGCGCCAGCGGCCGAAGAAGAGAACCGGCTCTCTACCCGTTCCTATTATAGGAAACCAGCAGACGCGCGCGTCCTTCCGGCTCGATTGGAAGCGCGCCGGCGCCGTCCGGAACGTGCCAGACTTCGCCTAAGCGGAAGGCCTGACCGGCGATGCGTCCGCCGCCTTCGAGCGCGATGAGCAGTTGGGAGCGTCTCCCTTCCGGCGAGTAGGTGAACGGCGAAGCAATCTCGAGCAGTTCCGTGGTGAAGTGCGGGCATTCGACCAGCAGCTTCCGCCCCGGCCCGAGGACGCGCGGGGAGACTGCGCCGGGATGACGGTCCCGGACGGCCACCTCCAGGCTGCGTTCGATGTGCAGTTCGCGCGGCCTCCCGTAGTCGTAGAGCCGGTAGGTGACGTCGCTGTTCTGCTGGATTTCGCACAACGCGATGCCCGCTCCGATGGCGTGCACGGTGCCGGCGGGAGTGAAATAGGTCTCGCCGGGCGAAACCGGAAGCCACTCGAGCAGTTCAACGATCTCTCCGGACAGCGACGCCTCCCGCAAGCGGGCCTCGCTCAGCGGCTCGCGAAAGCCGAGGGCGATCCTTGCCCCGGGATCGGCGCGCAGGATGTGCCACATTTCGGTCTTACCCCGCTCGCCCCCGCGGTCGGGCGGGTGCACCTGTACGGACAGATCCCCGGTGGTGAACAGAAATTTCACCAGTATGGGCAACGGCGGCCGGGCTTCGAACCAGACTTCACCGATCTTCGCCGCCTGCGCGGCGAACCACGGAGAGAGATCTGTGCTCCCCCAGACTTTTTCACGAAAGGACGGTTCGAGTCTAATTGGCGGCTGCATGAATGAAATGGTGGATGCGATCCAGCCCGCGCTCCAGCTCGCGAAGCGACGTAGCGTAGGAGATCCGGATGTGGCTATGGGTGCCGAACGCCTCTCCCGGGACCACCGCGACGTGGGCGCGTTCAAGCAGGAGGCGGGCGAAATCGAACGGAGTGCGGAAGCCGTCCCGGCCGAGCACCCCCGAAATGTTCGGATAAGCGTAGAAGGCGCCGCGCGGCTCTGCGCAGGTCACGCCCGGAATCGCGCGCAGGCGCTGGATGACGAAATCGCGGCGGCGGCGGTATTCACCCAGCATGGCGCGCACCGAGTCCTGGGGTCCGCGCAAAGCCTCGACAGCCGCCTTTTGCGCAATCGAAGCCGGGTTCGACGTGGTGTGGCTCTGCAACTTGAGCATCGCCTGAGCGACGGCCTGAGGAACCAGTCCGAAGCCGATGCGCCATCCTGTCATGGCATAGGTCTTGGAAAGCGAACCCACCACCAGCACCGTGCTCCGCGCCCCGGGGAGCGAGGCCACCGAAAACGGAGCACCCTCATAGACGAACTGGCAGTAACACTCGTCGGCCATCAGGTAAATGCCGCGCCGGGAGGTGAGCCGGAAGATATTCTCGAACTCCCCGGGAGGGAGCACAGCGCCGCTCGGGTTGTTCGGCGAGTTGATGATTACCATCTTCGTGCGCGGCGTCAGGACGCGCTCGACCATGGCCGCGGTGACGGCAAAGCCGTTCGGTTCGTCGGCCTCGATGAACACGCACTGGCCGCCGGCGTAGTTCACCACGTCCCGATAGGTTACCCAATAGGGCGCCGGGATCACGACTTCATCGCCGGGATTCACCAGGGCCTGCACCAGATTGAAGACGACGTGTTTGCCCCCCACCGACACGATACACTCTTCGGGGCGGTAGTCAGTGCCGAAATCCTGGGCGTGCCGGAAGCAGATGGCCTCCTTCAGTTCCGGCGTGCCCCCCGTATCGGTGTACCGGGTGAAGTTCTGCTCAAGAGCGCGGATAGCCGCCCGTTTGACGTTTTCCGGGGTGGGAAAGTCCGGCTCTCCCGCGCCGAAATCGACTACGTCGACCCCCTCCCGCCGCAGCCGCGCAGCCGCGGCAGCCACTTTGGCGGTGGAGGAAACACTGATCGAGCCGATCCGTTCGGCGATGCCCTGGCCGTCGAAAACTCCCATTGCGTCAACTGCCTTGGCGGGTCCCCATCCGCTGGCGCAGACGCCCTTCCACCGACGCCGGCACCAGCCCCGCAACCGATCCTCCCAGGCGGATCACTTCCTTGACCAGCCGCGAGCTGACGAAGGAATACTCCTCACCGGCCATCAGGAAAACCGTCTCGATGTCCGGGCGGAGCCGCCGGTTCATCAATGCCATTTGCAACTCGTATTCGTAGTCGGAAATCGCACGGATGCCCCGCAGAAGGACCGTGGCTCCTTTCTGAAAAGCGTGATCGACCAGCAGGCCTCCAAAGCTGTCCACCTCGACGTTGGGATAGCCCTGGACCACCTCCTGCAACATGCGGACGCGCTCTTCGACGGTGAACAGGGGCTGTTTCGAGTCGTTGCCCAGCACCGACACAATGAGCTTGGAGAACAGTTTCGCACCCCGATCAATCAGGTCGAGATGCCCGTTCGTGATGGGATCGAACGAGCCGGGGTAGATAGCGACAACAGGCTTGCTTGGCAAGAATTCCCTTTCCGTCTCGGGTATGTTCACAATTCTAGCGGAATCGCGGCCCCAGACGCTCCATCTCATCGAGAAATCCGGGAAGCCGGGCAGCCACGCTCAGGCGGCCTCCGAAACGCAGCTCCTCGTAGGCCTGGGTGAAGCGGTGCACCAGGGCGCCGAGCTCGGACTCCGGGAACGTTCCCGCAAACTCGGCGGCGGTGAACCAGGGCGGCTTTTCGTAGCCGCGGCGGCGCACCAGGGCCAGCATGCGCCTGTACAGCAGCGTGGCGTCGGAAGCCCGCGCCTGGCCCAGGCGCAAGCGCTTCAGACGGACGCTCTCGCGCACATACCGGAAGACGCCGGGCCCGATGAACCAAACCAGCAGGCAGGCGCCGGCGACCCCCAGGGCGGCCGGTCCGTAGCGGATCACGAGGGCTCCGGCGCGATCCACGAACCCTCCGGCGGACTCCCGCAGGCGCGCGGCCCACTCCAGGCTGAAGCGGCGGCTGGACCGCTCCATCTGTTCGGCCAGGGACAACTGCTGGCCCAGGTCGTAGCCGACCACCCAATCCTGCCAGAACGTGTCGGCGGCGTCGGCGTACATCGCCAGGCGCGTCCAGAACGGCCACGCGGAGGCATTCGGATCGGGCGGGGTGGGATCGAAGGTGGCCCATCCATGCCCCGCCAGGTACGCCTCCACCCAACTGTGCGCGTCGGAGGTCCGCACCACATATTGCTCCGTAATGGGATTGTAGACACCGCCGAGAAATCCCGTGGCCAGCCGGGAGGGGATGCCCAGCGTGCGCAACATCACCGCCATGGCGGAGGCGAAGTACTCACAATGTCCTTTTCGGCGTTCAAACAGAAATCGCGCCAGTGGGTCGGCGGCCTCGTCGGAGGGCAGCTCGAGCGAGTACGCGTAGTGGGTCCGCAGGTATTCTTCGATGGCCGCCGCGCGCGCCGCATCTGAGACCCGCCCGGCGGTGACCCGCCGGGCCAAAGCGGCAATGCGCGGGTCAATGGCCGGCAGTTGCAGATAGCCGCGCCGGGCCGCATCGGAAATCCGGGGATCCGGAACGGCCGGAGACCGGGCGTCCTCCAGGCGGCTGATCACCTCGTACTTCATCCCGTAAGAAAGTCCCGAGCCCAGGCGGAAGCTGTCCCAGGGAGTGCGCACGATCGAGAGCGCATTCAGGTTCAGCACCTCCGGCGCGCCGGCGAAGAACAGGGCGTCGGAATCCAGCGCGCGCAGGTTGACCAGGTACATCAGGCGCCTGCCGGCGCGCCGGCGGTCTTCGTCGCTGGCCAGCACGGCCCGGCCCTTGTCGGTGCGCAGCACGCGGCCGCCTTCTTCCGGATTGAACCATCTGCGCCCGTCGAAGCGCGCCAGCGCCTGCCCGCGCCATCTCAGATAAGATCGCTCGCGTTCGTCGTAAAAGGTGACATGCATCACCGGCGTGGAGCGCATCTTGATCGCGCCGATGGCGCCCAGGTCCACCTGGTTCGAGAAGCCCGGCGCGGATTCGCGATTGTGTCTCCAGTGCTGGAGCGCCGCGCTGGCCGTGCGCGGGAGCAGGAAGAAGAGCCCGCCGGTCAGCGCCAGAATGGCGAAGGTCACAAAGACAGAAAGCGCAGCCAGCCGCCAGTGAAACCGTTTCAACCCGCTGCGCGCCACCCGCCAGGGCTTCTCCGTGGAGCGCCGGATTTCCGCACTGGTGAAGGCCGCCATGGCGAACAGCATGTAGAGGCCGAGAAAGAGAAAGAAGTTCAGATTGGTGGAAACCAGCGCCGCCGCGAGCAACTCCAGGAATGCAATGGCGCCGGCATACAAATGGTCGCGCCTGGTTTTCGCAGTCAGAATTTTCACCACCGCCAGGAAAAACACCAGGTGCACGGTAGCCTGCAAAAAGTCGCGTGAAACGAATTGGTAGTCAAGAGGGTAGAAACCGATATAGGCCAGAGTGACGGCAGTCACGAGGCGGGTTGGAATCTTCAGGCGCACCGTGCCCGTGATCATCAAGGCGCGCAGAAGCAGACCGGCCCCGGTGAGCACGATCGTGGGCAGATCCAGGTATCCCGAACCCGCCACCGCCAGGTACCCGCTCACGACCAGTCCGAGCAGAGACAGCTCGAAGAACCGCTCCACCGAGACCGCGGCCTGTCCGTCGCCGGACCTCATACTATCTATTGTAGCGGGAGGGAGCCTGACGCTTATTGCGACGCCAGCAATTCATCGGCGGCCGCGACACTCAGGTCGCGCAGCCGGAAGTAGGTCGCACGCCCGCCGGGGTCCGGAAACTCCGTCAACAGGAGTTGGAGATCAGGCTTGGGAGCGGTTCCGTAGCCCGGCTTCCAGGCCCCGGCCCGGCAAGCCACGCCTCCGGGACGCACGGAGTCGTCCCTGATCTGCTCGAAGGACGAAGGGTCCAGGACGTAGCGTCCGAGGTCGGCGGCATCCTGGCTCTCCAGGGACTTGTCCTGAGACGGGTTCAGGCAGAAGACCAGCGGCCCGCGCATGAGGGCCGCCCGTCCGGCCTGGCGCTGCCGCCCGCGGACAAGGCGAAAGCGCATGGGCATTTCGATGCGAACCGTGTCCCCGCTTTTCCATTCGCGGTCGATCTCGGCAAAGGATCCTGCGCGCGCGCCGGCAGGCTCTCCGTTCACCGTCACGGCCGCCTCACGCGCCCAGGCGGGAATACGCAAGCGAAGCGGAAACCTCGCGGGCCGCTCCGGGTCGATGCGCACCATCACCGTGCCGCTCGCCGGGTAATCGGTCTCCTGCCGGATCCGCAGGGCTGCGCCGCCGGCATCAAACCTGGCCTCTGAGGCCGTATAGAGATTGATGGCGGCGCCGGAGCCCCACCGGTAGTAGATCATCTCGGGCAACTCCGAGACGATACGCCGGTAGTTGCCCGGACAGCAGTAGGTGTCGGCAGGGTGATAGACCCGCGGTCCCTCGAGCGGAGAATAGTAGCGGATGCGGCGGCCATCGGGTGACTGCGCGGCAAATAAGGTGTTGTAAATGGTGCGCTCCATCAGGTCTCCGTACCTCGAGTCGCCGCGGAGGCGCAGCAGGTTGTCATAGACGCGGAGCTGATAAGCGGTGGCGCAGGTTTCGGCCAGCTCGCCCCGGCCGTCCTGATCGTCCGTCCAGATCTCCCATTGGCCGGCGCCGCCGGTGATGGCGGCTCCCTCCCGCCGGGTCAGGAAATCCACGGCCCGGTCCGCCTGCCGGAGCAGGGCGGGTTGCGGGCGCAGGCGATAGAGTTCGAGTTGGGCGAGAGCCCGCGCCATGAAGGCGTAGATGTGCCCTTCGATTCCGGGGCGGCGGCCGATGACGATGGGGAGGTCCCACTCGGCGAGGGCGCGTTGCCGCAAAACGAAATCGAGATAGCGGGCCTCGCCGGTGGCGCGATGGAGCGCGATCAGAGTGCGTTCCAGCCCGGTGACAGCCACGTGGGGCGCCACTTGAGTCCGCTCGCCCCAATCGGCCGGTATCTCGCCCCAGTGAGCGAGCAGATAATCGGCCGCCTTCATGGCCGCCTCGAGCGAAGAACGCTGCCTGAAGTACTCGTAATCGGCCAGCAGGCCGTACACCAGGTAGCCGATCTCGTGAACGTCCCAGAGCGCCTTCATGCGATACGGCGGGGCACAGAGACCCACGTAGCCGTCGCTCGCCTGGAGCGTAACCACCCGGTTCACCAGGCGATTCTTCAGGGCGATCACCTGGGCGTCGTCACTGTAAGCGGCGAAACGGACCGCGGACAGAATCAGCTTTCCCAGGCCGATATAGCCGCCGTTCTCCTTACGGGTCTCGAAGGGGGCCAGGAAATCCTTGCCGGCATCGAGCACAAGGAGATTGTTGCGGACCGTGACCTCAATGCGCCGCCCGATCTCGCCACCCACCTTCACCTGGCGTACATTCAACGGCAGCAGTTCCTCGCCGCCGGCCATAAGCCCCGGCAGCAGGAGCGCTCCCAAACCGAGCCCGAGTAAACGAAGAGCCATGCCTACCTCCGTGCAGTCTGCGAAGAAAGCCACGCGTTCCCGAAAGGGAATTATACGCTGGGTGGTCCAGCCCGCACGCTAGAATAGCGGGAGGGAGAAAACAGCGGATGCGAAAAGCTCTTTCGATCGTAACGTCCACGGCCATGACGCTCTCTGCCGTCACCTGGCTGGCGGCTCAGGAAAGTAAGCGGGTCAGCCCGCACGAGCAGACCTCCGGCGTCATTGCCGGCAAGAAAATCACCATCGAGTACGGCCGGCCTTACAAGAAGGGCCGCAAGATCTTCGGCGGACTCGAACCGTTCGGCAAGGTCTGGCGCACCGGAGCCGATGAGGCCACCAAGCTCACCACCGAGACCGACCTGATGATCGGCAACATTCACGTTCCCAAGGGGACATACAGTCTCTTCACCATCCCCGACCCGAAGCAATGGACGCTGATCCTCAACAAGGTGGCCGACCAGTGGGGCGCTTACAAGTACGATCAGAGCCAGGACCTGGGCCGGACGGCGATGAAAACCGAAACTGTGAATCAGCCCCTGGAGCAGCTCACCATTTCCATCGAGCCGGCCGGCGGGAACCGGGGCACGTTGAAGATCGCCTGGGACACCACGGTCGCGACAGTCCCCATCATGGTTCACTGACGGGTCACACGTTCCAATCTCAACTGCTCGAGCGTGCCGGTAAGGCGAAATTGCGAGGCGCCATCGCTGAGTTCAACCAGCAGGGCGCCATCCTCCCGGCTCGCTCCCTTGCCGGAATAGCGCGCTTCGCCTACGGACGCCACCAGATCGGCAAAGCGGAAGATGGGACGGCCGCCCCGCCAGGTGAGCTGGTAGGTCCCGGTGATCTCGTCCAGTTCCGCCGCCGGGTCCAGCTCAAGCCGGCGGGCGCCAAATGACCCTTCCGCTCGCAGGTTTTTGAGGGTTTGAATGCCCGTGCCACTGGTGCGCAGGGCGCCCTCCGAACTCACCGTGCCGCCCTTCCAATCGGCGTCATCCAGCCGGTAGTCGAGGCGGTAGGAAGGCGTGGAGGCTCTCAGATCGGCGGCCAGGGTGGCCTCGACTTTGCCTCCCAAAACCCGCGCCGTAATCCCGGTCAGCTTCACGGTTTCGCCGTCCCAGACTACGTGCGCGCGTACCTGTTGGGATTTGAGCTCGCCGACTTCCAGTTCGCCGATCCGCAACGTGCCTTCCGCGCGCCGGGCGGCAAGCCAGCCGGGAGGCAAGCCGGAACCGATCCCAAGGGTACGCGCCAGGAATCCCCGGCTTCTTCTCAACACCGGCAGCAGCAGGTCTTCCGCAACGCCGGCGGAAAGCTCGGGGATGGCAATGCGGAACCAGTGCGGGCGCGCGAGTTGCGGGTCGTAGCGATAGGCGCCCTGCCATTCGACAGCGCCAAGCTGAGCTTCGATGTTCTCGACGGCCACCCGCCGGCCCATCAACCGGACAATGGCCGATTCCAGACGAACCGGCTCGGCGAATCCAGGAGCGGCGATCTGCGCGTCTTCCAGCCCGGCGCGGCCGGTCCAGAGGAGGGTGCCGTCCGGCAGCCGCTGGCAGCGCAGGAGGCCCTGCCAGGCTCCGGAGGAGATCTGCTGGAGCAGCGGCGCCGTCGCGAGGACGGCGCGCGATCCGCCCGACGCGATCTGCATGCCATCGGTGCCCACGGCAATATCGAACAGGCGGGTGTTCCAATAGTACGCGGCCTGGATGCGGGCGTCGTCGCCGGCGGCGTGGGCAATCGTGGGCCGCAGTTCCACACGCGGACCGTCAAAGACGAGTTCGGCGTCCTCAAAACTCACGGCGGGCGCGCCGGGCGAACCCAGCGCCGCGCCGGAGACGCGCATGCATCCCGCCAGTTCCCCGCCCCCGCTATAGCCCAGGGCGCCGGCCATCTCACCCTTCGCAGCGATGCCGGCGGGGATGGGGACGCCCATGTGCCGCGCCACTTCCACCAGCGGGGCCAGCGGCGTCCGCTGAAACGTCGCAATAATGCCCCAGCGCGGTTTCGAGAGGTAGTCCCAGGCACGCAGGCGCAGCAATAGGGGAGGTTGGTCTCCCTGCGGCGCCACCGAAAGTTCGATCCGCTGCCGCCACAGGTCGATTCGCCCATCCAGCCCGAGCACCCACCCTCCGCCGTGGGGCGGAAGCATGTCCCAGCGGTGCACATCCTCGATCTGGAGAAGGCCGGCAATCTTCAGGCCATCCGGCTTGCCGGCCAAACGTAGGCGCGCCGAACACAGGCCGTGAACACCCACGTCGCCGCCGGAGACCAGGGTGATCATTTCTGCCACGGCGCTCTTTTCCAGGCGCAGGTCAAGGTGCAGACTGCCGTTGGGCCGCCACCGCCCGCTGCCTTCCAGCCGTCCGAAACCGTGCGCCGCCCGGTCAGTGCGAGCCGGTTCTCCCGAGAAGCGCACGCGCCAGTCCGCTCCCGTGCCCGACGGGGTGTCAATCGAAGCCTGGGTATTGGTGAAGTAGAAAACAGACTTGGCGTCGCCGGATTTGAAATTGATGCGCCCGTCCACAATGCCGATGTCCGGCAGCCGTGCGGCCACCGCGCGCGCCAGCAACGGTTCGAAGTTCCAGCGCGCCGCTCCATCGGACCCGGTCACCCGCACCAGGTTCACACTCGGTTCACTGAGTTCGAGAGAGGCGAATTCCAGCCTTCCCGTCCACAGCGAACTCAACTTGGGCCGCGCATACAGGGCGGTGACGTAGGCCACGGGCTCCAGGCCCCAGGCGGGATCTTCGCCAATCACCACGTTCCCGACGGTGAAACCCGGCGTGGGGAACAAGTGCACGCGGACCTGGCCCACCTCGACGGCGCGCCCCAGTTCCCGCTCCAGGCTGCGGCGGATTCCGGCCGCGAACCGGTCGGCGTTCACCAGAGGGGGAAGGACCGCCGCACCCAGCAGCAAAGCAATTCCGAGCCAGATGGCAAGATTCCTCCAGCCACGCCGCGTCATGGCCCCGCTCCGCGGACCAGCCGCCGGTAGGATTCCGCATCGTCCACGTCGCTGATCACGCCCGCGTCCTCCACATCCAGGTAGCGGATGAGGCCGGCGTGGCGGTGGATGACGTCGCTGGCCTTCGCATCTTCGGGCAGGGCAAGAAATTCCGGAATCAGCGCCGCGGAAACATACACGGGATGCCCGCGCCGCCCCCGATAGCGCGGAATGGCGAGAGTGACGCCGGGCCGCTCGACCAGACGCGCCAGCGTCTCCGGTTCTACCGAAGGATGATCGACCAGGGTGAACACCACGCCCTCACATTCCGGCGGAACCGCCCGCAGCCCATGCTGGAGCGAGCTGAGTTGTCCCAAGGCGTACTGCTCGTTGACCACGAAACGGGCTTGGGATGCCCGGCGCGCCGCCGCGCGGATTTCCGCGGCGTGGCAGCCAAGCACCACAATAACCGGTTCGCAGACCGCCCCCAGGCGGCCGATCAGGCGGTCCAGAAACGTTTCGCCGGCCAACTCGAGCAGCGCCTTGGGGGAGCCCATGCGGCGGGACTCTCCGGCCGCCAGAATGATGGCTGCGACGCTCACTGCGGCACGGCCCGCGCATTGGGGTCGGCGAAAATGGACTTGGAAAGCGCGCGCCAGTTCGATTCGGCCCCCCGCCGCACGGCGATCATCTCGGCCACGACCGAAACGGCAATCTCTTCCGGAGTCACGGCGCCGATATCCAGACCCATGGGCGCGGTCACGCGCTCGAGCGCCGTCCGCGGGATCCCCTCCTTCTCGAGTTCCTTCACCACCGAGATCGCCTTGCGCTTACTGCCGATCATAGCGACATAACGCGCCGGGGTGAGTGCGGCCCATTTGAGCACCCGCATGTCATCGCGATGCCCGCGGGTGACGATGATGATGTAGGTAGTAGCCGCGTTTACCGTGAGTTTCGGGAAGATCTCCTCGTATTCGCCCGCGAAGATCTCATCGGCCTCCGGAAAGCGGTCGCGATTCGCGAAACTCTCACGATCGTCGATGACGGTCACCGTAAAGCCCACCATGGCGGCGAGCTTCGCCAGGCTCCGCGAGATATGCCCCGCCCCGAAGATCAGGGCATGGGGCGCAGGCATTACCGGTTCCACAAAGATATCGAGCTGTCCTCCGCAAATCAGACCGTTCTCGTAGGCGACGTCCTGGCCCAAATTGAAGCTGAGCCGCTTCGGCTTTCCGGTCTCCATCACTTCGCGCGCGGCGTTCCATACCTCGGCTTCGACGCATCCCCCGCCGACGGTGCCGAATATTGACCCGTCCTCGCGCACCAGCAGTTTGGCCGTCGGGTAGCTGGGGATCGATCCGCGCACCTCGATAATGGTGGCCAGTGCGCACTTCTGCCCCAGCCTGCGCAGGCGCACCACCTCATCGTAGATGTCCATTGCATCAGAATTGTAGCACCTCGGCCGATCTACGCCGCGGCCGGCTCCACCGGAAGCTCCACCGGCTTGGGCTCGAACCCGGCCTTTGCCATCCCGGCGTAGACCAAGAACGCCACCAGGAAGCTGTAGACCACGGCCGGCTGGGCGTACATCTTGACCGCGCCGGAGACCGGGAGGAACGGCAGAATGCCGACCACGAACCCGACCGCCCAGGCAGCGTATCCGGCCAGGTTGACGCCCTCACGGGGCCCGGCCCAGCGCTTTCCGGCCAGCAGGTAATCGGCCGCCATGGCCCCGCAGATGGGTCCGAAGGAAGCGCCCACGATGGTGAAGAAGCTCACCAGGTTGGCGGCCGCACCCGTGATGGCAAGGACGATCGCGATGGTCACCCCCACCATGGTGGACGACATCCGCTTCACGCCCGGAATCATGGTGGAAAAGCTGTTGCCGGCGATAAACGCGCAGAAGCAGGCGGGCGCAATCGAGGCCAGGGCAAACAGGAAAAACATGGCGCTGCCCATGAAACCACCGATGGAAGCGATGACCGCGTCGTAGCCAAAGCTGGTGATTCCCGGGTTCAGGGCTCGCGCGCCCGCCACCGACAGCAGCGGCAACCCGGCCGCATAGAGGATGGCCACCGCGATGCCTACCAGTCCGCCCATGCGAACGTCCTTCTCATTCCGGTTATTGATGCCGAAATCCGCGCCCGCGGCGCCGGCGGTGGCGAAGAATCCGATCACTACCTGAATCAGCAGCGTGAACGCCGCGAAAGGATCGGCCTTGGCCGGATCCACCACGTGCTTCGCGATGCCGTCCTTGGTCTGGAAGAACACCAGCAGGATCATCACAAACGGGATGGCATTCAGCAGCAGCGCCAGCTTGGCCACGTACCGGATGCCCTTCACGCCCACGTAGGCCATGGTGTAACCCCAGGCGATGGCGATCAGGGCGAACGCCGGAGTTCCGGGGCGGGCGTCAGCGCCAAAGCCCTGCAAAATGTATTGGGTGGAGAAAAACGTCCCCACCGCAAACCAGCCCACCTGGAGAACCCCCATCAACAGGCCGGGCATGACGTAGCCGCCTTTGGTTCCGAACGTGGAACTGCCCACCACGTACAAGGAAAAGCCGGTCTTCATGCCCAGCATGGCCGGCACGTAGTAATAGAGACCGTAGCTGAGCAGACCCGCTACAGCGAGGGCGCCGATGCAGAGGCTCAGACTGGCGCGGTCAATAGCGCCCTGAGCGATGAATTGATAGAACGCCACCCACAGAAACACGCCCGCGTAGCTGGGGGCGGTGTTGGTGTACCAGGGGGCGCGGTTGGTCTTGGGATTGGGAACAGCTTTTGCAATGTAGTCCGGCAGCATGGCCACTCCTTCGTCAGGATGGAGGAGTCAGTATACTACGCCGCGCCGGTCGCGCACCCGGAGAAAGATGCTAAAGATAGAGTAGACTGAGGCGGAGCGGCGAAGTGGCATTCCGGATGTGGCACATTCTCCTGATCGGCTTCGGCAGCCTGCTGCTGCTCACCGTGCTCTCGTCCCTCTCGGGTTACCGCCAGGGCCGTCAGATCTATTCGACCATCGTCTCCATCCACGAGGAGTACACCCGCCGCGAAGCCGTGCTCGATGAAGTGCGCTCCGGCATCTATCTCTCCAGCCTGCTGGTGCGCGACTATCTGCTGGACCCTTCGCACATTACCGGCGCCATGCACCGGCAGCGCCTGATCGAACTCCGGTCGTCGATGGCCGCGCGCCTGGATGAACTGTCCCACTCCGGCTCGCAGGCGGAACGCCAGGCGATTGCCCGGCTCAAGCCCGAGCTGGATGCTTATTGGGACGCCATGGACCCGATCTTCGACTGGACTCCCAGCCAGAAGATCGCCGTCAGCACGCTGTTTCTGACCAAGCAGGTCCTCCCGCGCCGTACGGCGGTGCTGGGCCTGGCCGAAGAGATCGCCGCATTGAACGGCTCCAGTTTCCGCGAGCGCCAGCGCAAAGTAAATCAGAGCATCAAGGACTTCCGGAAATACACCATGCGCACTCTCGCGATCACGGTGGTGCTGGGGCTTCTGGTATCCAGCGCCAGTGTGCTGCGGCTGGCTCAACAGGAAAGCCGCGCGGAGAGCGCCTATCTGCGCACCGAGCGCGCCGAGCGGGAACTGCGCCGTCTCTCCCTGCAACTGGTGCAGGCCCAGGAGGAGGAGCGGCGGCGCATCTCCAGGGAACTGCACGATGAAGTGGGCCAGATGCTCACGGCCCTGCGGGTCGAACTGGGCAACGTGGAAGCCTTGCGCGAAGGTCCGGCCGCGGAGTTTCAGGAGCACATCGACGACGCGAAGAACTTGGCCGCGAACACCCTGCGCGCGGTGCGCAACATCGCCATGGGGCTGAGGCCTTCGGCCCTGGACGACCTGGGCTTGGGACCGGCCCTCGAGTACCAGACGCGCGAGTTTTCGCGGCGCACCGGCATTGCTGTAGAGTTGCTCCTGGAGGGCCTCCCGGCGGAACTGCCCGACACCCACCGCACCTGCGTGTACCGCGTGATCCAGGAGGCGCTCACCAACTGCGCCCGCCACGCCGGGGCAACCCACATCCGGGTGGCCGTGCATGCCGGCGCGGACCACCTTTCTTTCACCGTGCAGGACGACGGCGCCGGTTTCTCGCCCGCCACCGGACGCGGGCGCGGCCTGGGACTCACCGGCATTGAAGAGCGGGTGCGCGAGTTGGGAGGCAGCGTGGAAATTCGCTCCCGGCCCGGACGCGGTACGCTTTTGCAGGTTGACATCCCCCTGGATGCTGAGTCCACGAGGATCGAGGCGAAAGCATGAGCAAGATCCGCATTCTGCTGGCGGACGATCATGGTGTGGTCCGGAAGGGCCTGCGCTTTCTGCTCGAGAGGCGGCCCGACATGGAAGTGGTCGGCGAGGCCTCGGATGGACGCGAAGCGATCGACATGGCCGCCGAGCTCAAGCCCAACGTGGTCATCATGGACATCGCGATGCCCCGCCTGAACGGCATCGAGGCTACCAGTCAGATTGTCAAGCGCGATCCCTCCGCCGGAGTCATCATCCTGAGTATGCACTCCGACGAAGGCTACCTGGTGCGCACCCTCGCGGCGGGCGCGAAGGGCTATTTGCTGAAGGAATCGGCGGAGGCGGACCTGGTCCGCGCGGTCGAGGCGGTGGCCCAGGGCAAGCCGTTTTTCAGCCCGGCCATCGCTCACACCCTGCTGGAGGACTACCTGCGGCAGTTGCAGCAGCGGGGCATGGCTGATTCCTACGATCTGCTCACGGACCGGGAAAAAGAGATCCTGCAACTGCTCGCCGAGGGCAAATCGAACAAAGACGTGGCCGCGCTGCTCAATCTGAGCCCCTATACGGTCGAGACGCACCGCACCCACATCATGCAGAAACTGGATCTGCACAACACCGCGGAACTGGTGCTCTACGCGGTGCGGAAACGTATTATCTCGTAGGCCCACCTGCCATAATCGTGGCATGTCCCTGCGTCCTGCTGTCTTGCTCTGTGCCGCCGCGGCTGGCTGCCCGGCGCAGTTCACGCTACCTCAGGTGGTGAAACAGGCTACGGAAAGCTACCCCGCAGTGCGCGCTTCCCTCGAAGACGCATCGGCGGCGGCGGCCGCGATTCGCCTCGCCCGCACCAGCTATCTGCCGCGCGCGGACTTTCTGGGCCAGATTAACCGCGCCACACACAACAACGTATTCGGGATGCTACTGCCCCAGGCCGTTGTTCCAGCCATCTCGGGACCCGTGCTGCGCACCAACTCCCTCGGCAATGTCTGGGGCTCGGCCGCCGGCGTTCTGGTTTCCTGGGAGCCCTTCGACTTTGGCCTGAGGAAGGCCAATGTGCAGACCGCCGAACGCACCCGGGACCGCGCCGGGGCGCAGGCTGAGGTGACCCGCTTTCAGGTCGGCGTTGCCGCCGCCGATGCGTTCCTCACCCTGGCTGCGGCAGGCCAGGCGGCGATCGCGTCGCGGGCCGGAGTCGAGCGCGCGCGGGTATTTGATGAAGTCGTCCAGACGCTGGTGAAGAACGAACTGCGCCCGGGAGCGGACGGATCGCGGGCGCGCGCGGAACTGGCCCTGGCCGAAACACAGTTGATCCGCGCCGAGCAGGCCGTGGAAGAGGCCCGCGCGGGACTGGCGCAGTTGCTGGGCATACCTTCCGGCAGCGTTCAGATCGACGCGGACCGGCTGCTGCGGGAGCCTCCTCCGCCGGACCTGCCTGCCGCCGGTGTCGAGCGGCATCCTCTCGTCCTGGCCCAAAGCGCGGCCCTCGAAGAAGTGAGGGCCCGGGAAAAGGCGCTAAGCCGGACCTGGTACCCTCGCTTCAATCTGCAAGGCGCTACCTATGCCCGGGGAACCGGTGTTGAGCCGGACGGAACGACGGGCGGCGCCGCCAGCGGTCTCGGGCCCAACATACAGAATTGGGGCCTCGGCCTCTCGGTTACCTTCCCCGCCCTCGAGCAACCCTCGTTGCGCGCGCGACGCGAGGTCGAAGCCGGGCATGAGCGCGCCGAGGAGGCGCGCTACCGCACGGTGGTAAGGGAACTGAGCGGGGAGCTCGGGAAAGCCCGCGCGCGCCTGGAGGGCGCCCGGCGCGTGGCGGCCGCCATGCCCGTGCAACTGGCGGCAGCACAAGCCGCCCGCCAGCAGGCCACAGCCCGCTACCGTGCGGGACTCACCGGCATTGCCGAGGTGGCTGAAGCGCAGCGCCTGCTCACCCAAACAGAGATCGACGACGCACTGGCGCGCCTCAGTGTATGGCGCGCCACACTGGCCGTCGCCGCCGCCACCGGGGACCTGAGTGATTTTCTGCGGATCGCGGGCCGCTAAGGGCGTGCATCGCCTCAGCCCTTGCCGGCTTTGCGAGCCTCTTCGTCCTGGTACTCCACTTTGCGCCCGGTCCGGGCTTCCAAACCCACCAGCACGGAGCGCACATCGCTCTTATCCACCCGAAAGACCAGCGCCTGCTGCCGCCCTTCGGAATCGGTAAACCCAACCGTCAGAAAATGCTTGCGCTTCTTGGCCAGCAGCATCAGCGGAGAAATCAGGATGGCTTCGGCATACCGGCGGTCCACCTTCTGCCCGTATTCGAGCAGGTTAATGCGCTCGTAGGGAACCTGGATGGAGATCTCCCTGACGCGCAACTCGAGGGCTTCCTCGCCGGTGAGGTCCAGGCTGCCCCGCGAGTTGCCGGCCACGGCCGCCATGGTTCCGCCCACGTACTCAACCCGCGCCCCGCTGCCGGCGGCAAGCGGCAACCCGAAAAGAATCAGCAGAACGGCAATTCTGAACATGTTGTCCCTTCCTCATATAGTGGCCGCTGCGGCCGATTTTGCTCACTGCAAGCGGCCGTTTTCGGCTTGCCTCCGTCCGCTCATCCCCTGTACCATGTGAGGCTTGAGGAGACGCGAGTTCGTACTTTCCGGGGCTGCCGCGGGCATCTCCGGCCGCCCGCCTGCCGTAACGCAGGTCGAAGTGTTTCCGGTCGTTTACCCGGTGGTCGGGCACTTCAAGTTCTTCGCCAAGCCGGAAAGACCCGCGGTGCTGGTCAAGATTACCGCCGAGAACGGCGTGGCCGGCTGGGGCCAGAGCGTTCCTGCGCCGAGTTGGAGCTACGAAACCCCGGAGTCGGTGGTTTCCACGCTGGAGAAGTACCTGGCGCCGGTTCTCATCGGCCGGGATCCCTTCGACCTGGCGGGCGCTCATGCGGCTATGAACCGGGCCATCTCGCCATCCTTTTCCACCGGAATGCCGCTTGCCAAGGCGGGTGTGGATTTGGCGCTCCACGACCTGGCCGGACGGCTCGCCGGCCGCAGTCTGGCGGAGCGCTGGGGCCGCAAGCCGCTCGATCAGGTCACTCTAAGCTGGACTGTGAACCCCCAGACCATCCAGGAGACCGAAACCCTGGTGGAACAAGGCCGGCGCCGCGGTTACCGCCACTTCAACGTGAAGGTGGCGCCCGATCCCGACTTCGATGTCGAGATGTGCCGGCGCGTCCGCAAACTGGCCCCCGACTGCTTCCTGTGGGCCGACGCCAACGGCGGTTACGACCTCGCGACGGCTCTCCGCGTCGCACCCAGGCTGGCCGACCTCGGCGTGAACGTCCTCGAGCAGCCCGTGGCCGCAAACCGCCTGAGCGGCTTCCGCGAACTGAAAAAACAGGGGGCCCTCCCCATCATCCTGGATGAGGGCGTCGTTTCCTCCGTCGACCTGGTGGAATTCATCCGCCTGGGCATCCTGGATGGCGTAGCCATGAAACCCGGACGGACGGCGGGGTTGTGGGACGCGCGCCGGCAGGTGGAGATTCTGGAACAGTCGGGACTGATGTTTCTGGGCAGCGGCATCACCGACCCGGACGTCTCCCTGGCCGCCGCCCTCGGCCTGTACGCCGCCTACGGGCTGAAGTATCCCGCCGCCCTCAATGGACCGCAGTTCCTCTCCGGGAGCTACCTGAAAAGGCCTCTGGAGGTGAAGGACGGGGCCATCTTGACACCCTCCGGTCCCGGGCTGGGCATCGAAGTGGATGAGGCCCGCGTGCGGGCTCGTGTATGAAAAATCTTGTTTTTCTTCTTCTGGCGGCGGCCGGCATTGCGGGCGCGAAGAGCCCCTTCGCCTTCCGCGCGGTGAGCCGCGATTCGCTGGAACTCAGCGAAAACGGCAGGGCCGTCTTCGTCTACAACCACGGAATGATGCTTCCACCGGGCGTTCCGGAGCAGTTTCGCCGCTCCACGTATGTGCACCCGGTCTTCGCTCCGGACGGCACGCTGCTCAGCGACGACTTCCCGAAGGACCATTACCACCACCGCGGGATTTTCTGGGCGTGGCGGGTGGTGAAGCATGGAGGCGAAACCCATGACCTGTGGACTATCGAAGGCGTGCATCAACGCTTCGTGCGCTGGATCGCGCGCGATGCTGCGACCCGGTCCGCGCGATTGGCCGTCGAAAACGGCTGGTTTATGGGGGACCGGAAGATCGTGAAGGAGATCGTGGAAATCGTGACCGGCCCGGCATCCGGCGGCCGCCGCGACCTCGATTTCACGCTCCGCTTCGAGGCGCTCCAGGGGCCGGTCGAAATCTCCGGCAGCCCGGACCGCGGCTACAGCGGCTTCGGATTCCGCTTTGCGCCCCGCCAGAATACAGTGATCGAGACCGAGCGCGGAGTCGAGAAAGAGGATTCCAACCTGGCGCCCCACCCGTGGGCGCAGTTAACCGCAACGTTTCAGGGGCGTCGGGCAGGCGCGCGGATCGGCATCGGCCGGGACAACCCGGGCTATCCGAACGGATGGTGCTTACGGCACTACGGCTATCTCGGCGTGGACTTTCCGGGACACGACACCTTCACCCTCGCGCCCGGACACCCCCTGACCCTCAGGTACCGGGTGACACTGTTCGCAGAGTCCGGCGGCCGGTAGATCCGCGCCGCATTGCCGGAGGCCGCGGTCTGATATATGCTTCAGGATTCAAGTTCCTACAACCCAGGAGTTGTCATATGAAGAACGAAGCCACCCTCAGCCGCCGCAAGGCTCTGCTACGGCTTGCGGGCGCGGCAGCCGCGGGACCCGCAGCCGCCGCCCAGACCAGGCCTGCCGGCGCCGTGAACAAGAACTCGGCCCCCAGCGCCCTCAAGATCACCGACATGCGGGCCTGCACCGTGGCCGCCAACTACGATTACCCCATCATTCGCATCGACACCAACCAGGGCGTTTACGGACTCGGCGAAGTGCGCGACGCCGGCGTCAAGGGCATCGCCCTGATTCTTAAAGCCCACCTGCTCGGCAAGAATCCCCTGCGGATCGACCAGATCCTGGCCGGCATCCGGCAGTTTGCCGGTCAGGGCCGCATGGGCGGCGGTTACAGCGCTGTCGACATGGCGCTGCACGATATCGCGGGGAAGGTCTACAATGTGCCCGCCTGGCGGCTTGTCGGCGACAAGAAGCGCGACCGCATCCGCATCTACTGCGACACCACCGGCCACAAGGATCCGAAAGTCTACGGCCAGCGCATGCTGGCGCGGAAGAAGATGGGCTTCACGTTTTTCAAGATGGATCTCTACACAAGCCTGGTCGGCGACCGGCCGGGCGCGGTGCATGAAAATGGCGCCGCCACCGAAAAAGGTCTGAAGTACCTGTGCGAATATATCGCGGCTGTTCGTGACGCGATCGGCTGGGACGCGCCGCTCGCCGCCGACCATTTCGGCCGCCTGTCGGTCAACGACAGCATCCGCTACGCGCGCGCCTTCGAGCCCTATCAACTGGCCTGGGCCGAGGATTTTATCTCTTGGAGAGACTGGCGCGGCTTCAAGAAAATCAGCGACGCCACCACCACCCCGATTCTGACCGGCGAAGACGCCTTCGGCCTGGAAGAGGGTTTCCAGGACCTGATCGACAACCAGGCCGTGGATCTGATCCAGCCGGATCCGGAAACTTCGGGCGCGCTTCGCGAGACCAAGCGCATCGCCGACTATGCCGACGAGCACGGTATCCCCACGGTCCTGCATTTTGCCGGCTCGCCGGTGGGCTGCATGGCCTCCGTGCACATGGCGGCGACGCTGAGGAATTTCGTCGTGATGGAGAACCACGCCGTGGATATGCCCTGGTGGCAGGACCTGGTCACCGGTCCGAAAAAGCCGATCATCCAGGAAGGCTACATCCCGGTGCCGGACACCCCGGGCCTGGGTGTGGAACTGAACGAGGAGGTGGTGAAGCAGCACCTGCGCTACCCCGGCTACTTCGAACCCACGCCCATGTATGACGATTTCATCGTCTCCGGGTTCCGCCGGGTGGGCGGCTGGCCGCATTACGATGAAGACGGCAAGTGGACGACCAGGGAGACTTACTAGGAGGGACTATGCGAAGTGTGGCGGTTGTTCTGATGGCTGCCGCTTGTGTCTGCGGAGCCGAGCGGACCGTGGATCCGACATTCCTGCACCGGTACGTGCCGGATATTGCCGCCAGGCCGTCCGACGTGACTACGGACACCTGCCGGTACAAGCCGATCTTCGGCGAAGGCGATGCAGTCCGCTCCATTGTTCGCGGCGTGGCTCGCTATGGCGAGATCGAGGTGGATGCCAACGGATCGTGCAAGCCCGTATCGTACGAGGCCGAAGAACAGATCTACTTCGTCGAAGAGGGCGCCGGCACGCTTGCCTACGGCGAAGAAAAACACCCCATCCGGAAGGACGACTTTCTGTACCTTCCGGCGGGAATCAGCCACGCGGTAAGCACTTCCGGCGGCAAGTGCCGCTTCTTGGTGATGGGCTTCCGGCTTCCTCCAAACGCGGACCGGACGCCGCCGCCAAAGCTGCAAATCGCCAACCTCTCTGAAGTGAAGAAGGAGGTTGTGGGCGGCCATCCCCCGAGCACCCTGTTTCAGTTGATGATCGGCGATATGAAAAGCACGCGCGACCGTATCGCGGCCGGGCGGGTGGTGACCAGCCTGTTCGTGATGAGCTTCGCGCCGGGCGGCACGAACTTCCCGCACCATCACGACTCCGAGGAGGAGATTTATCTTGTGCTGGACGGGGAAGGCGATATCGTGGCCGGCGGCGGCATGGACGGCATCGAAGGCAGACATCCGGCCAGGGCCGGCGACGCCTATTTCTTCCGTCTGAACTGCACCGTGGGCTTCTACAACCAGAACAAGCCGGGGGCGAGCGCGCACATCCTGGCGGTCCGGTCGCTGTACCCGCGCCGGCGGTTTCAATAGCGGCAGGAAGGGTGCGCGGGCGCGCGGGATGGTAGAATGGTAGAAGAGAATTCTACCATGGGCCTGAATATCAAGAATCCGGAGGTTGAACGGCTCGCCCACGAGCTCGCTGAAATCACCGGACACTCTCTCACTGAAGCCGTCGGACGGGCTGTGCGGGACTGTTTGCGGAGGGAGAAGCGTAAACGCGAGCGGACCGGCTTGGCGCAAGAACTCCTCGTCATCGGCCGGCGGTGCGCCGCGCATGTCTCGCCGACCCGGTCCGCCGATCACGGGGGCCTGCTCTATGACGACAGGGGCCTGCCGAAATGATTGTGGATGCTTCGGCGGTTCTGGCCATCCTGCTGGCCGAGGAAGACGCCGCCGCTTACGGGCGGGCCATCGCAGGCGCCGGGAGCCCCCTCATCTCCGCGGTCAATTACGTCGAAGCCGCCGTCGTCATTGACAGCCGGGGAGATGCGGTCGCAAGCCGTGAGTTCGACCGGTTCATGCGGCGGGCAGGAATCCAGATCGTGCCGGTGACCGCGGAACACGCCACACTGGCCCGCCAGGCCTACCGTGATTTCGGAAAGGGCCGCCATCCGGCCGGCCTCAATTTCGGGGACTGCTTCTCCTATGCGCTCGCCGCGGCGTCGAACAAACCCCTGTTGTTCAAAGGCGACGACTTTTCCAGGACAGACATACCCTCCGCCCTCAAACCTTTGCACTGAAGGGCAGGCGCGCGGTCTGCCCATGTCCGATCGGGTTGTGAGCCGGGCTATTCCGCCAGCGGTTCTTCGCCCAGGTCCTCGGTGAGCCCGCCGGCGTACTGGATGCGGGCCTCTTCGTCGTAGCCCGGGATCGTTTCCGTCATCACCATTTCGCCCGGCGCTTCTTCGGCGATCTCCTCGCCGGGGATCCTCACGTTACGGTAGTACTCCATGCCGGTTCCGGCCGGCACCAGCCGTCCCATGATGACGTTCTCCTTCAGGCCCCGCAAATAGTCCACCTTGCCGTTGATGGCGGCTTCGGTGAGCACGCGCGTGGTCTCCTGGAAGGAGGCCGCGGAGATGAAGGAGTCGGTGGAAAGCGAAGCCTTGGTGATACCCAGCAGCACGGCGCGGCCCTGGGCCGGACGGCCGCCGGCTTCGATGACCCGCTGGTTCTCAGCCCGGAACTTGAACCGGTCCACCACCTCCTCGGGCAGGAACTCCGTGTCGCCGATGTCCTCCACCTTCACCCAGCGCATCATCTGCCGGACGATGACCTCCAGGTGCTTGTCGTTGATGTTGACGCCCTGCAACCGGTAGACTTCCTGAATCTCGTTGACCAGGTACTTTTGCAGCTCCTTCTCGCCCAGCACATCCAGGATGTCGTGGGGGTTGCGCGGACCGTCCATCAGCGGTTCGCCGGCGCGGACGCGCTCGCCTTCCTGCACGTTGATATGGACGCCGCGGGGCAACGGATACTCGCGCTGCTGGCCGTCGTCGCCGATCACATAAATCTTGCGCTGGCCCTTGGTGATTTCGCCGTACTTCACCACGCCGTTGATCTCGGCGATGACGGCGGTCTCCCGCGGCTTGCGGGCTTCGAACAGCTCCACCACGCGCGGCAGACCGCCCGTGATGTCCTTGGTTTTGGTGGTCTCGCGCGGGATCTTGGCCAGCACGTCGCCGGCGAAGACCTGCTCCTCGTTGCGCACCATCAGGTGCGCATGGGTCGGCATGAGGTACTTCTTGGCTTCCGCGCGGGGGGACACGGCCGGGTCCGGACGGACGATAATCATGGGCTGCCGCTTTTCGTCCGGGGTATCGGTGACCACCAACTGGGCCATGCCGGTGACTTCGTCCACCTGCTCCTGGTAGGTCACCCCTTCTTGCAGGTCTTTGTAGTGGACCACGCCGCTGACTTCGGTCAGGATGGAGAAGGTGTAGGGGTCCCACTCGAGCAGGGTCTGGTTGGCCTTGACCGGAGCGCCGTCCTCAACCAGAATCTTGGCGCCGTAGACCACCGGATAGCGTTCTTTCTCGCGGCCCTTGTCGTCCAGAACGGCGAAGATGCCGCTCCGGTTCATGGCGATCAGGTCGCCGTTCTTGCTGCGCACGGTGACGATGTTCAAGTACTTCGCAAAGCCGTCGGACTTGGCGTCCTGGGTGGACTGCTCGCTCACCCGGGTGGCGGTGCCGCCGATGTGGAAGGTCCGCATGGTGAGCTGGGTGCCGGGCTCGCCGATGGACTGCGCCGCGATAACGCCCACCGCCTCGCCCCGCTCGACCATTCTTCCGGTCGCCAGGTTGCGGCCGTAACACTTCACGCAGACGCCGCGCTTGGATTCGCAGGTCAGCACCGAACGGATCTTCACCCGTTCGATACCGGCCGCCTGAATGGCCGCAGCCAGGTCCTCGGTGATCTCCTGGTTGACGCCCACGATGATGTTGCCCTCATAGTCGCGCTGGTCCTCCAGCGCCACGCGGCCCACGATGCGGTCGCGCAGCGGTTCGATGATTTCGCCCGACTCGATGATGGGCTCCACGAAAATGCCTTCGGTGGTCCCGCAATCGTTCTCGGCCACAATCACGTCCTGGGAAACGTCCACCAGGCGGCGGGTCAGGTAGCCGGAATCGGCCGTCTTGAGCGCCGTGTCGGCCAGTCCCTTCCGGGCGCCGTGCGTGGAAATAAAGTATTGCAGCACGTTGAGACCTTCGCGGAAGTTGGCCGTAATTGGAGTCTCGATGATCTCGCCGGAGGGCTTCGCCATCAGGCCGCGCATGCCGGAAAGCTGGCGGATTTGCTGCTTGGACCCGCGGGCCCCGGAGTCGGCCATAATGTAAATCGGGTTGAGGTAGCGGCCCGTGCGGTCGTCCTCCTCCATGGCCTCGAACATCTCGTCGGACACCCGTTCGGTCACCTTCGACCAGATCTCGATGATCTTGTTGTAACGCTCGCCATGGGTGATGGCGCCGTCCTGATACTGGTTCTCGACCGCCACCACCTCTTTCTGGGCCTCGCGGACCAGGCTCGCCTTCTCCGAGGGCACCACCATGTCGTCGATGCCGATGGAGATGCCCGCCCGCGTAGCGTACAGAAAGCCCAGGTTCTTCACCTCGTCCAGCATCTGCACCGTGACCTTCAGGCCGAACTTCAGGTAGCAGTACTGGACAAGCTGGCCGAGACCCTTCTTCTTGAGCAGGCCGTTGATGAACGGCATGTCCTCGGGCAGATGGTCGTTCAGAATGACCCGGCCCACGGTGGTTTCCATGTACTGCTTGTTAAACTCGATGGGCTCGGTGTGCAGGACATTCTGGTTGTCGAAGGCGTGCACCAGGTCGATCACCCGGCCGGTGTAGCGGAGCTTGATGGGCGTGAGCGTCTCGACTTCGCCCATCTCCAGGGCAATCAGCACCTCTTCGGTGGAAGCGAAGGTGCGGCCCTCGCCCTTGGTGCCGGGACGCGCCTTGGTCAGGTAATAGCAGCCCAGCACCATGTCCTGGGTGGGAACGGCGATGGGAGCGCCGTGGGCCGGCGAGAGAATGTTGTTCGAGGACAGCATCAGGGTGGCGGCTTCAATCTGAGCTTCCGGAGAGAGCGGAATGTGGACCGCCATCTGGTCGCCGTCGAAGTCCGCGTTGAAGGCCGTGCACACCAGGGGGTGAATCTTGATGGCCTTGCCCTCCACCAGGATGGGCTCGAAAGCTTGAATGCCCAGGCGGTGCAGCGTGGGAGCGCGATTGAGCAGGATGGGATGGTCTTTGATGACCTCTTCCAGAATGTCCCACACCACCGGATCCTGCTGCTCCACCAGTTCCTTGGCCTGCTTGATGGTGGTGCAATGGCCGCGCTGCTCGAGACGGTGATAGATGAACGGTTTGAACAGCTCGAGGGCCATCTTCTTGGGCAGGCCGCACTGGTTCAGGCGCAGCTCCGGCCCCACCACGATGACGGAACGGCCCGAGTAGTCCACCCGCTTGCCGAGCAGGTTCTGGCGGAAGCGGCCCTGCTTGCCCTTGAGCGTGTCGGAGAGGGACTTGAGCGGGCGGTTGTTGGCGCCGCGCAACACACGGCCGCGCCGGCCATTGTCGAACAGCGCGTCGACGGCTTCCTGAAGCATGCGCTTTTCGTTGCGGACAATCACGTCCGGCGCGTGCAGCTCCATCAGCTTCTTCAGGCGGTTGTTGCGGTTGATGACCCGGCGGTACAGGTCGTTGAGGTCCGAGGTGGCGAAGCGCCCGCCATCCAGAGGAACCAGGGGCCGCAACTCGGGCGGGATCACCGGGATCACGTCCAGAATCATCCACTCCGGCTTGTTGCCCGACTTGCGGAACGACTCGACCACCCGCAGACGCTTGGCGTACTTCAGCTTCTTCTGTTGCGACGCCTCCGTCTTCATCTTCTCGCGAATGTCTTCGCTCAGCTTGTCGACGTCAACCTGCTTGAGCAGTTCCTTGATTCCCTCGGCGCCCATCATGGCCGTGAACTTGCCGGGGTACTCGCTTTCCAACTGGCGTTTGCGCTCGTCGGTGATCACCTCGCCCTTGCTGAGGTTGGGCACCTCGCCGGGATCGACCACGACGAAAGCTTCGAAATACAGAACGCGTTCGAGTTCGCGCAGGGTGATGTCGAGGAGATGGCCGATGCGGCTCGGCAGCCCCTTGAAAAACCAGACGTGCGAACAGGGGCTGGCCAGCTCGATGTGTCCCAGCCGCTCGCGGCGCACCCGCGAGAGAGTCACTTCGACACCGCACTTGTCGCAGATGACGCCGCGATGCTTCATCCGCTTGTATTTGCCGCACAAGCACTCCCAATCCGTCACCGGACCGAAGATCCGCGCGCAGAACAGGCCGTCGCGCTCCGGCTTGAAGGTCCGGTAATTGATCGTCTCCGGCTTGGTGACCTCGCCGTGGGACCAGCTCCGGATCTTTTCCGGCGATGCCAGACTGATTCGAATGGAATCGAAGTCGGCGATCATATTGGCTCTATCGTAGGGAGAAGAGCGTTGCAAAATAGCCTCCATAGGGGCGCCGGGAAAACAGCGCCAATCTTGGTTAGTCCGCCGCGGGCGCCAGGTCCATCACCTCTTGCGGCTTCTTCATCAGTTCCACGTCCAGACAGAGCGATTGCAGCTCCCGGATCAACACATTGAAGGATTCAGGGACGCCGGGCTCGATGGCCGCCTCGCCTTTGACAATCGCCTCGTAGATCTTGGCGCGGCCGTAGACATCGTCCGACTTGGCGGTCAGCAACTCTTGCAGGATATAAGCGGCGCCGTAAGCCTCGAGCGCCCAGACTTCCATTTCGCCGAAGCGCTGCCCGCCGAACTGCGCCTTGCCCCCCAGCGGCTGCTGGGTGATGAGGGAATACGGGCCGATGGAACGGGCGTGAATCTTGTCGTCGACCAGGTGCGAGAGCTTGAGCATATAAATGTAACCGACCGTCACCGGCTGCTCAAAGGGTTCGCCCGTGAGCCCGTCGTAGAGGATGGTCTTGCCCGACGAGGGCAGACCGGCGGCCGCGAGCTGCTTCTTGATTTCCCGCTCGGTGGCGCCGTCGAATACCGGCGTGGCGAAGTGCAGGTTCAGCGCCCGCGCGGCCCATCCCAGGTGGGTCTCCAGAATCTGGCCGACATTCATGCGCGAAGGCACGCCCAGAGGATTCAGCACAATCTCGACCGGCGTGCCGTCCGGCAGATACGGCATGTCCTCCTCGGGCAGGATGCGGGCAATGACGCCCTTGTTGCCGTGGCGGCCGGCCATCTTGTCGCCCACCGACAGCTTGCGCTTCATGGCGATGTACACCTTGACCAGCTTGATCACGCCCGGGGGCAGTTCATCGCCCTTGCGCAGCTTGGCGATCTTCTCGTCGGTGATCTTCTCGAGCACCGCGATCTGCCGCGAGGTCATCTCCTCGATTTCGTCGATCTGCTCGTTGATCCGCGGATCCTTGTCCTTCAGGCGCATGCGCTTCAGGTCGCGGGAGCGGAGCTTCTCGACCAGGTCGCGGGTGAGTTCGGCGCCTTTGGAAAGCAGCTTCTTGTTGGTCTTCTCGTCGTGCAGGTCGGCCAGCAAGACCTTGCCTTCCAGCAGAGCCGCCAGGCGCTTGGCGCGCTCGTCGGTAAGGATCCGAATTTCGTCCTGCAAGTTGCGTTGCAGGCGCGCAATCTGAGCCTCTTCAATGGCTTTGGCCCGCTCGTCCTTCTCCGTGCCCTTGCGGGAGAAGATCTTGCAGTCCACCACCGTGCCCTCGATGCCGGGCGGGCAATACAGCGAGGCGTCCTTGACGTCACCGGCCTTCTCGCCGAAGATGGCGCGCAGCAGCTTCTCTTCCGGAGTAAGCTGGGTTTCGCCCTTGGGCGTCACCTTGCCAACCAGGATATCGCCCGGCTTCACGGTGGCGCCGATGCGGATCACGCCGCTCTCATCCAGGTTGCGGAGGAACGACTCGGCGATGTTGGGAATGTCGCGGGTGATCTCTTCGGGACCGAGCTTGGTGTCGCGGCTTTCGATCTCGAACTCCTCGATGTGGATCGAGGTGTAGTAATCCTCCTTGACCAGCTTCTCGCTGACCAGGATGGCGTCCTCGAAGTTATAGCCGCGCCAGGGCATGAAAGCCACCAGCACGTTCCTTCCCAGGGCCAGCTCGCCCTGGTCCGTGCAGGGGCCGTCGGCCAGAACCGCGCCCTTGGCCACCCTCTGCCCCACCCGCACGATCGGCTTCTGGTTGATGCAGGTGTTCTGGTTGGAGCGCTTGAACTTGGTCAACTGGTAGATGTCGGCGCCCACCTCGCGCGAGAGCTGGCCTTCGTGGACGTTGCCCTCGACACGCACGATGATCCGCTCGGAGTCCACCGAATCCACCACCCCGGAGCGCTTGCAGAGCACCACGGCGCCGGAGTCGCGGGCCGTGACCGCCTCCATGCCGGTGCCCACGTAGGGAGCGTCGGCGCGCAGCAGCGGAACCGCCTGGCGCTGCATGTTGGAACCCATCAGGGCGCGGTTGGCATCGTCGTTTTCCAGGAACGGGATCAGCGAGGCGGCCACCGAAACGAGCTGCTTGGGGCTGACGTCGATGTACTGGATCTCCTCCCGCTGCCTGAGAACAAACTCGCCGGCCAGCCGGGCATTGCACAGTTCGGGAACGATGCGGCCCTTCTCGTCCAGTTCCACGTTGGCCTGAGCAATCAGGTACTTGTCTTCCTCCCAGGCCGAGAGATACTCGCAGTGGGCTTCGTACTCGGCCGGCTGTTTCCTGGCTCCCAGGTCGCGGTTGGCCTTCTCCACCTCCGCGCGCCGGACAATGTCACCCACCTTGTAGGACGTATCGCCGGGATTGAGAATGCGCACTTCGTCGATGACGTAGCCCTTCACCACCTTGCGGTACGGGCTTTCGATGAAGCCGTACTCGTTGATGCGCGCAAAGCAGGAAAGCGACGAGATCAGCCCGATGTTGGGACCTTCCGGCGTCTCGATCGGGCAGATGCGGCCGTAGTGCGTGGGGTGCACGTCGCGGACCTCGAACCCGGCCCGCTCGCGGGAAAGACCGCCCGGACCGAGCGCCGAGAGACGGCGCTTGTGGGTAATTTCCGACAGCGGGTTGGTCTGGTCCATGAACTGCGAGAGCTGGCTCGAACCGAAGAACTCGCGGATGGCGGCCATCACCGGCTTGGCGTTCACCAGGTCGTGCGGCATGGCCGTGGACATCTCCTGGTACACCGACATCTTTTCCTTGATGGCGCGCTCCATGCGCACCAGCCCGATGCGGAACTGGTTTTCCAGCAACTCGCCTACCGCACGCACCCGGCGATTGCCGAGGTGGTCGATATCGTCCACCGCGCCGATGCCCTTGCGCAGCTTCAGCAGGTAGCGGATGGTGGCATAGAAATCTTCGGGATCCAGGGTGCGCTTGTCGAGCGGCGTGGCGTCGGCCTGGTCAAACAGTTTGATGTTGAACTTCATGCGGCCCACGCGCGAGAAATCATACTTGCGTGAGTCGAAGAACATGCCCTGGAACAGTTGCGTGGCGGTATCCAGCGTGGGCGGATCGCCGGGCCGCAGCTTGCGGTAGATCTCGATCAGAGCTTCATTCTGCGTCTTGACGTTGTCTTTCTTCAGTGTGGCCGAGATCACCGTGCCCACGTCGTCGCGCTCCGGGAAAAACACATCGACGCTTTCGATGCCGGCTTCAAGGATGCGGCCGAGCGTGGGAGCCGACAGTTCGTTGTTGGCGTCGATGATCACCTCGCCGGTGTTCATGTCCACGACGTCGGCGGCGACAAAGGCGCCCTCCAGGTCGTTGGGCGCAACCTCCACCTGCTGGATCTTGGCCGCCTGAATGGCCTTGAGCAGCGCCGGGGTGATTTTCTTGCCCTGGGGCACCACCACCTCGCCCCCCTTCGCCGTCACCGCGTGAGAGAGCCGCAGCCCAAGCAAGCCTTCGGAAACGTTCCAGTAGAGTTTCTTGTCGCGGATCGAGATCCGGTCCACCTGGTAAAAGGTGCGCAGAATCTGCTCGTCGGTTTTCAGCCCCAGAGCGCGCAGGAACACCGAACCGTAAAACTTGCGCTTGCGGTCGATGCGGACGTAGAGAATGTTCTTGTTGTCGTACTCGAATTCCACCCAACTGCCGCGGTAGGGGATGATCTTGCCCAGGTAGTAGCCTTGGGCCGGGACCCGCTCGAAGAACACGCCGGGCGAGCGGTGCAGTTGCGAGACAATCACCCGCTCGGTGCCGTTGATGATGAATGTGCCGTTGTCGGTCATCAACGGGATCTCACCGAAGAAGACCTCCTGTTCCTTGATGTCGCGCACGCTCTTGGCGCCGGTTTCGGGGTCCTTGGCATAGACCGTAAGGCGGATCGTGACTTTGAGCGGAGCCGCGTAGGTCATGCCCCGCTCCTGGCACTCGAGCATGTCGTACTTCAACTGGAGGCCGACCGGGTCGCCGCACTTGTTGCAGAACGTGACGATGTTCTTGTTAAAGGTGCCGCAACGGTGGCAAAGCACGTCTCCTGCGTGGAAGGGATCCGTTTTAATGGTCGCTCCGCAACTCGGATTCCGGCAGGTCGAACGCAGGTGGTGCAGGCCTTTGAGGTTGCCGCACTTGCATTCCCAGTTGCCGATCGAATAGTCTACAAACTCCAACTGGCTCACGCCGCGGAAATCCGAAATCGGAAAAACCGAGTTGTAGACGGTTTGCAGCCCCACATCCTCCCGCTCGTTGGGAAGGAGATCCATCTGAAGGAACCGCTCGTAGGACTTCTTCTGGACTTCAATGAGGTTGGGAATCGGAATCGAGGTCTTGATCTTGGAAAAATCAATTCGCTCCGGGGCCCCATTGTTTCCGTGATTTAACATTCTTTACTCCTCAGCGCCGAACAACCCGAGCACGGCGGATTCGTGCTCAGCCAGTCACAGTTAACGACGGAGCCGGCCCGCATGGCGGGGCGCCGGCCCGTGATACGATGTGGGCAAGAATTGAGTCGCGAACCGGAAAACGAAAAACGGAGTTCTCAAAAGGAAGGTCTTGCGGAAGAGAACCAATAGACGAACCCGAATCGCAGAGAAGCGCGAAAGCAAAACGGCGCAAAGATCTCCTCTGCGCAGCTTCGTATGAACTGCAATCTAAGTGCCAGATTTTCAGGTTCACAGTCACTGATCCGGGGTCAATCCGGTCGAAACGACAGCCCAGATGCTAGTGTAGCAAACCGGTTACTCCCCGTCAAACTCATGTAAGCCATTGATATTAAATGGCATTAAGGCCAAGCCTCGGCACTGGCGCCAGCCGTTTCCCTCGAATCGGCAATGAAAGTGCTTACACTCGGCCCCGTCCCCGGCTTGAGCCGGCCTGCTTTGGATTGGCCGTAGCCGAGCCACGGCCGCGACAACGTGATCTCGTTTCAATGGGACGGCGACCGGTATGAGGTCCGGCTCCCGGGACCGCTGATTGGCTCCGGCGGCTCTTACAACCTCTACGTCCTGGCGGACCCGGCGTATCGACCCAATCCGGAAACCGCCGGCTTCGTTCTTGGCCCAATCGACAGGCTCGAGAACCTCTTGAAGCGGCAGAGCGAGGCCGATTGCGTACAATATCCCTATGGCCGACTCTTCCGACCCCTTTTACCGGATCGCAAAACTTCCTCCTTACGTCTTCGCGGTCATTAATGAGATGAAGGCTCGCGCCCGGGCCGCGCAGCTCGACGTGATCGACCTGGGCATGGGCAACCCCGACGGCGCGACGCCGCGCGTGGTGGTCAACAAGCTGATCGAAGCCGCGCGGAACCCCCGCAATCACCGGTACTCGCAATCCCGCGGCATACCCCGCCTGCGCGAGGAGATCGTCAAGCGCTACCAGACCAACTACGGCGTCACCCTGGATCCCGATACAGAGGCCATCGTCACCATGGGCGCCAAGGACGCCCTGGCTCACCTCCTGTTCGCCGTCATCGGACCGGGAGACGTGGTGGCATCGCCGAACCCCTGCTACCCGATCCATCAGTACGGGGTCATCATGGCCGAAGGCCACGCCTGCATTCTCCCCATGCCCGACGCCGCCACCTTTCTCACCCGCCTGGAAGACGTCTACCGCGGCGGCCCCAAGCCGAAGGTGATCCTCATCTCGTTCCCGCACAACCCGACCACCACCTGCGTGGACCTGGACTTCATGCGCGAGATCGTGCGCCTGGCGCGCGAGCACAGTTCCATGGTCGTGCACGATTTTGCGTACGCCGACCTGTGCTTCGACGGCTACCGGGCGCCCAGCATCCTTCAGGTGGAAGGCGCCAAGGAGGTGGCGGTGGAGATCTTCTCCATGTCGAAGAGCTACAACATGGCGGGCTGGCGGGTGGGCTACTGCCTGGGAAACGCGAAAATGATCGCGGCCCTGGGGCGGATTAAGAGTTACCTCGACTACGGGGTGTTCCAGCCCATTCAAATCGCCTCCATCATCGCCCTGCGCGAGTGCGAAGAGGAAACGCGCAAGGTGTGCGCCGTCTACCAGAAGCGCCGCGACGTGCTCATCGAGGGGCTCGCGCGGGCCGGGTGGGACGTCCCCTCGCCGCGCGGCTCGATGTTCGTCTGGGCGCCGGTGCCGGAGGCTTACCGGGAACGCGGCTCCCTGGAATTCTCGAAGCTATTGCTGGAAAAGGCCCTGGTTGCCGTATCGCCGGGTGTCGGTTTCGGGCCCCTGGGCGAGGGTCACGTGCGCTTCGCTCTGGTGGAAAATGAGCACCGTATCCGGCAGGCCACGCGCTCAATCAAGCAGTTCCTGAAATCCGGCGACGGAGCGTAACGCTACCCACGATCAACGGATCTGAGTCGGCAGCCGGACCTCGACCGTCTTCGGCGGCAGGCAGGCGCTGGCGGTGCATGCCTGATAACGCAGCTTGCCCACCACGATGCCCGGACCGGATTCCGCGGAAGCCGCCACCCTGAACCGGGTGACGATCTCGAAGTTGCCCGTGAAGACCGAAATCGGATTCGGGGAGAAGTCGTATTTCTCCAGCTTGGGCTTCGGGAACACGATGCTCAAGACCTCCAGGGGGCCTTTCTCCCAGGTGAGGCGCAGCGGAATCAGGTAAGCTTCGCTCGGAGTATTGCTGTTGACGTGATAGCCGGGCTGGAGCAGCACCGGGACGCGGACTTCCGCCACTTCGTTCCGCCTGGCGGTGAGCTTGCCGACCGGCCCGATCGAGAGCACGCCGCCGGCCTGAGCTGCCAGCGCAACGGCCACCCCAAACCAGCTAACGAGCGCCCAGAAGCTTTTCAATTCCATCCTCGAAGTCCGGTTTGCCGGCCAGTCCCACGTGCACGGACGCCACCTTGCCTTCCCGGTCGATCAAAAACGTGGTCGGCAGAGCCTGTACGCCGCCGTAGACCTGCGCCACCATGTCGTTGCCCTGCACGATGCGGTAGTTCACCGCGAGGTCGGAGATGAACGGCTTCACCACCTGCCAACCCTCTTCGTCCATGGCCACTCCGATAACGGCAAAGCCGCGGTCCTTGTACTTCCGCTCGAACTCCATGAACCAGGGAATCTCGATTTTGCAGGGACCGCACCAGGTGGCCCAGAAGTCGAGCAGGACGACCTTGCCTTTGTACTCGGACAGCCGCACCGTGCGCCCGTCGGCGTCTTTCAACGAGAAGTCGGGAGCCGCTTTGCGGTCTTTTTCCGGCTTGAGGGAAGCGGCATTGACCGGCTTGGGAGACGAACAGCCGGCAAGCGCCATGCCGGAGGCAACTACGGCGATCACGATCCAACTGAGACGGGCAACAGACACATAGGCTCCTGGAAACAATTATACCGACAACCGTTCGAACAACCCGGCATCCCGGAACCAGCGTCTTCGCGCGGCGCGGGCCGCCCGCGCAAGGGTGAATTCGGGATGGCCCCGAAGACCGGCCAGCAGCCAGGCGCCGGTGTCGCAAAAACTCTCGCAAGCGTATTCCCGCCAGCGGCGCGTGCGCCGGGTCCAATCGGCGCGCCGGAGCGCTTGCTTGCGAACCTCCGCCGACCACCCCATTTCCCCGCGCGCCTGGCTGCGCAATTCTCCGGCCACCAGGTTCTCCCAGGACCGGCGTTTCGGGTTACCGAGGCGCACCCATCCAAAGTGGCACAGTTCGTGAACGAGGATGCGGGTCAACTCCAGGGGCCTGGACTTCAAATCTTCGTCCAGCACAATCTCGCGGCGGCGTATGTAGGTCGCGGCGTGAACAGCGCGCCCCTTCCCGGAGTTGGAGATCAACTCCCCGCCCCGCACGGCGAGAGCCGGCTGAAAGCGGATACGGAGGGGCTTGCCATCCAAGCACGGGCTATCCATCGAACCCCAAACCTACCGGGGGCTGAGATTGGCTCCAATCAGGGTGCCGCCGGAGGGAACCCTCCGCCGGGGAGTCCGGTGCGGTTCCGGCACAGCCTCCTTCTTCTTGATTCTCTGTCCATTGGCGTCGATCGGGTCGCCCATCCCCCGATCCCACCACACCACACTCTCCACGCAGTACAGGCTCAGGGTGTCCAGCAGGCGGTGGAGCGACGCAGCCTCCTCGTCGGTGAATCCGCGCTTTTCGTTCTTCACCGCCATGGTGGCGTCGTCGGGAGAAATCTCGTACCGCTCACTGGTCTTGCTGATGAATTCCCCGTTGGGGCCGCGCTGCCCGCTCTGCACAACCCAGATGAGCTTATGGGTAGTCAGATCCCAGGTAACCGATTCCAGGCGCTTCTTCTCTCCCTTGGCTTCCGTTCTTGGGGTGTTGCCCGGCCCCGGGTTTTCCTTTCGGTCCTGTGCGCAGGAAACACCTACGCAGCACGTTAGCAAAATGATTGCCAGTTTCATTCCGCCCCCTTCACCGTCGAACAGGAGAATTTCCGGCCCTGCTCAATACCATCATAGATGCGCCGGCGGAGAAATGCGCTGCGGGATTTTCGGGCGGGGACGAAAAACGTCCCGGCGGTTCGGCCCGCTGGATGTTGGTCAGGCGGTAGATGGTCTCGCCCAACCGCGGATCCGAGTTCCGGAATTTTCGCGGCTTGCCGCCTGTAGAATAACACCGCGCGGGATTGACCGGTGCGGCTGGGAGCCGGGCCACCGGCCGCAGTGGGTTGGGGGGCGCGGCTGGAGTCCGCTATAGTAGCCCTTATGGACCTAGGACTTACCGGAAAGGTCGCGCTCGTGTCCGCCGCCAGCCAGGGACTCGGGCGCGCGTGTGCGGAGGCGCTGGCCGGAGAGGGCGCGCGGGTCGCGATTCTGAGCCGCCGCCAGCAGGAGCTTGACAGGGTGGCCGCCGAGATCGGCGCGGCGCTGGCCGTCCGCTGCGACTTGAGTAAGGCGGGGGATATCGTGGAAGCCGCCCGCAAGGTCGCCGCCGAACTCGGCCCCGTCAGCATCCTGGTGAACAACTGCGGAGGGCCGCCGCCGGGCGTGTTCGACACCATCACCGAAGATCAATGGGAACACGCATTCCAGCAGGTCTTTATGAGCGCCCTGCGGCTTACCCGCGCCGTCCTGCCGGGGATGCGCGCGGCGCGCTGGGGCCGGGTGATCAACATCCTCTCTTCATCGGCCGTGCAGCCGATCCCAGGGCTGATCATCTCCAACGCTTTCCGGCCCGCGCTGGCCGGCTGGGCCAAGACGTTGTCGTCCGAGGTGGCCAAGGATAACGTGCTGGTGACCTCCGTGCTGCCAGGCCGGATTCTGACGGCGCGCACCGAGGAACTCGACCAGGCCACCGCACAGCGCACCGGCCGTCCCATCGAGGAGGTCCGCATGCAGAAGCTCGCGCCCGTACCCATGAAGCGTTACGGCACGCTGGAGGAGTTCGGCGCCACGGTGGCGTTTCTGGCTTCCGAGCGCGCCTCCTACCTGACAGGTTCTCTGGTGCGAATCGACGGCGGCATGATCGCGTGTATTTAGGCCGGTCCCCGGCCGCGGCGTCTACAGGCTGCGGAGGTGGAAGCCGCCGTCCACGTTGAGAACCTGGCCCGTGGAATAATCCAGGAGGCCGTCGGCGATCGCGCGAACCGCCCGGGCCACGTCCGCGCCCTCGCCCATGCGGCGCTGCGGCAGCAAGCCATCGGCGATTTTCCGCTCGTAAACCTGCTCGACCTTGGCGATCATGTCGGTGCGGATGATGCCGGGGCGGATCTCGAAGACCTTCACCCCGCTGGCGGCCAGACGCTGGGCGTACAACGCCGCCGACATCGACAGGCCCGCTTTCGAGATACAGTATTCGCCCCGGTTCACCGATGCCGTGTAAGCGGATATCGACGTGACGAAGATGATCCGCCCCGTCTCGCGCTCCGTCATCCAGCGGGCCGCAAGCTGGGTCAGGAAGTGGGGACCCTTCAGGTTCGTGGCAATGAGTTCATCGAAGCTTTCCTCGGTGGCTTCCAGGATGTCGCGACGTTCGCGCGGGGCAATGCCCGCGTTGTTCACCAGCAGATCGAGCCCCGCCCAGCGCTCGCGCGCGAAGGCGAGGAGGGCCTGGCGGTCAGCCGCGGAAGAAATATCGCACTGGAAAATCTCCACGCCGGTTTCCGCGCGGAGACTCTCGGCGGCATCGCGCCGCCCGCGATAGGTCGCAATTACCTGATGAGTGCGAGATAACTCTTGGGCAATGGCTCGCCCGATGCCCCGGCTCGCGCCGGTGACGATGCAAGTAGGTCTCATCGGTTATCCGGGATTACCGGTTCTCCGCCAGGGCCCGCTCGATGGCGGCGGAGATCTCTTCGAAAGTAAATGTCTCGACAAACGGCGTCCCGTTCACAAAGACCGTCGGAGTCTTCGATACGCCGCGTGCCACGCCCTCTTGAAAGTCCTTCTCCACCAGCGCCGCGAGGCGCTCATCGCTCAGGGCTGCCAGAGCCTGGGCGGGATCAACCGCATGCTCGCCGGCGAACCCCGCCAGGTGCCGGTCGAAACCGCTCCGGCTGATGCCGGCAAGGCGCCGGAAAGTGGTGCGCCGGAACTCCAGGCCCAGTTCCGGCTTGATTGCGTCAAAGTAGCGCGCGGCAATCGCCGCCTTCCGTGCCCAGGCATGCTTGGCTAACGGAAAATCGCGGTGCACGAAGCACACCGTGGCTCCATACCTGGGCAACAGCTTTTCATCCATCATGCGGCGAAAAGCGGCGCAATCAGAACATTGCAGGTCCTCAAACACCAGCACCCGAACGGCGCTATCGGCCCGTCCTTCCACGGGAATCTGTTGCCCCCAAGCCGCAGCGAAACTCATCACCACCGCCGGCAGCAGCCCCGGCTTCATATCTTGAGGGGATCTTGCAGAGTGAAGGTGAGCCGGGTCTCCGACGGGATACGCACCCTGGAACCCTTCGTCAAGGCTCCCGCCGCAGTGCCCGCGCCGGCGCCCGAAACAGCTCCAATCGCGGCGCCTTTCCCGCCTCCGGCAATAGCGCCGATGATGGCGCCCAGGGCCGCGCCGCCGCCGGCCATGGTGCCGGTACGCTTAGTCTGCGAACTGCCGGACTGGGTGATGGCCTGCGTATTGACATCCACCTTTCGCCCGTTGACCACCATCGAAACCACGTCCACAGTGAGTTCGGTGCGCCCGCTAATCCGTCCGGCTTGCTTGTCTTCCACCAGCTTGATGGTCACATCGGAGTTGCGCGGAACCACCACCCGGCCGCCCACCATGATGGGTTCATCCAGGCTGGCGCGAAACTCCTGGCCCACTTGGGCCACTTCGGAATCCACCGAGTCGATCATGCGCACCACCAACTGAGCGCCGGCCGGGATCTCGATCCCCCCCGCCGCCGCCGGGGCCGGCGCCGGAGCCGGCGCGACCGCCGGGCTCGGCGAGCTGGCTTGGGCGGGCGCGGGGGCGCTGGAAGCGGCGCTCTGCCCGGCCTGAAACTCAATGCCGTTCACATCCGCAACATCGTAGGTTTCAATCTTGTCCCCCACCGCAAACTTAACCTGCCGCGCGGACCCACCCAGGTAGGTGCCGTTGATGACCTGGCCGCTACGCAAGCGCAGAGTGTCCGCGAATCCCGGAACCGTACCGGCAAGCAGGGCCAACACCATGAACAGACGCATTGGATTCTCCTTCCCACTCCTCAATGGTTGGTTCAACATTCATTGTACGACGCCGGGTGAACGGAGCGGCGTTTCCAGCAGGCCCGGTTCCGGCATCAAAAAAAACCGGTGAGCGCTCGGAGGAGCGCGCTCACCGGTGGCCCACGGTCCGGTCACCGGGCGCCGCGGGCCGAGCAGATCTTCCGATTTCCATTTAATTAGACGGCGAAACTTGAACCGGGGTTGCGATGCGAGGAGCCGGCTTCAGAGGGCCCCGGCGGCCTCGGCGAGTTCGGCGTCATAAGCCGCCATTTCTTCAGGCGTTACCGTCACCAGGCTCTTCTCGATATCCTCGCCGGTCTCGATCATATGCTTCAGATGCAGAGCCGCCAGCCGGGAGCACCAGGCATCGTTGAGGGGACGGCCGGTTTGCCCGCTCAGCGCCAAAAGGTCGGGGTGCCTCAGGGCAATGACCTTCTCCTCCCGCGTGTCGTCGTAGCGCACCACGAATTTCACGTCCACGGTATCGGCATGCCGCAGGGTGATGCCGTTTTGCAGCCACTTGAACTGGACGCGCCAGGTCCGGCCGAAGGGATCCGGACCGGCTTCGAACTCGCGAAAGTTCCGCATACCGCAATCATCGCAGACATCCGCCGGAGCCGCCAGCGCCCTCGGGAAGCTAAGCTCCGGGAGTCCCGCACCGGGGGCCGGAAGGTGTATACAATCGCTATCTGGATGTGAAATACGGAAATCGCGTCGACTGGAGGTTCGAATATGGATTCACCGGGCAAGAAGCCGGGTGCGTGGCTGGTTGGTCTGATGGGACTGGGGTCTCTGATCTGGTTCCTGGTGCGGGTCATTCCCAAGCCGTCGCGCGCGGCCTATCCGTGCCAGCGGGCTGCGGCGCCGCTGGCAGGCGGATTTGTCATCTGGGTGGCCGGGCTGGTTAGCGCAAGGGCGCTCTATCGCAGGGCCGCCGCCCGGAATTCCGTGGCTCTTGCGGCGCTCGCACTGGCCGTCCTGGCAGCGTGGCTGCCGCTGGGCGTGACCACCGGCGCACCCGCGCAATACTTCCCGAACCCCGAGGACAAGTTCACCCCCAGCGAAGGCCCCAACCATCCGATGGGTCAGGGAAGGGGCATCCACCCCGGCCGCGTCGTGTGGGTCCACGATCCGGACGCCACCAGTTGGGACGGCAAAACCGGCAACTGGTGGGACGACGCTAACACCAACCAGCGCGAGGTCGACGGGATGATCTCCCGGGCGCTTCAAAATCTCACCGGCCGCAAGAGCGATCAGCAGGCCTGGGACGCCCTGTTCAAGCACTTCAACCGGGAGCACAAGCTGGGCGACACCGGATACCGGAGGGGAGAGAAGATCGCCATCAAAATTAACGCGAACCAGGATCGCGAGGCGGTGTGGACCACCGGCCGCGGCGTTCCGAGCCCGCACGTGATCTCCGCGCTGGTGGCCCAATTAATCAATTCCGCGGGCGTGCCCGGAGAAGATATCAGCATCTACGAGGTAACCCGCCGGAGGTTCATCAGCGACCCCATCTACAAGAGAATCCGGGCCAACTCGAACCCGAGTTTTCAGAGGGTGCGGTTTGTCGTGGAGCCCGACATGGCCCGCGACGGGCGGGAGGCCGCGAAGTGGGATAGAGCCAATCCCATACGCTTTTCAGACCCCGGCATGCCGGCCGCATACCTTCCGCAAAACCTGACCGAGTCGAAGTATCTGATCAACCTGGCATTGTTGCGGGCGCACACCTTGAATGGCGTCACCCTGACCGCGAAGAACCACTATGGCGCCACCTACTTTCCCGAGAAGGGCGGCTGGTCGCCGGTGGCCCTGCATGGATGCGGCGCGGCGAGCAGGCCGATGGGATCGTACAACTGCCTGGTGGACCTCGTCGGCCACCGGCACCTGGGCGGCAAGACCCTGCTCTACATGATCGACGGACTCTATTCGGCCGAGCACAACGAAGGCTACGTCATGCGCTTTCTCTCCTTCGGGGACGACTGGCCGTCCAGCATATTCCTGTCTCAGGATCCGGTGGCCATCGATTCGGTGGCCCTCGATTTCCTCAGAAATGAGCCACGGGCGACCCGGGTTCTTGGAAAGCCGGACAACTACCTGCACGAAGCGGCCCTGGCGGGCAATCCGCCTTCCGGAACAGTCTACGATCCTGAGAGAGATGGCACACGCCTCACCAGCCTGGGCGTGCATGAGCACTGGAACAACGCGACCGCCAAACAGTACTCCCGCAACCTGGGCAGGAGCGAGGGCATTGAACTGGTGGCGGCGCGTTAAGGAGCCGGGTTGTACACCGGAACCGTCACGACGTTGCTGACGTAAATACTCTGGGCGATGGTGAGCTGGGTCTGCGGATTGGTGGGCAAATCCGAGTTCAGCTCGAGGTCGACTTCGTAGACGCCCACCATGCCTTTCACCAGGCTGGCGTACAGCACGTTGGCGGTCTTGCCTCCAGCCAGCGACGACACAAACTCCCTCGGCTCGCTGCCGGGCCCGGTATACTTCTGGCCGGTGTTCATACCTTCCAGCGATTTCATCAGGCCCAGGCCCGTAGCATACACCACGATAGTCTCGCCTGGCTGGGCGGGATTTTCCTCGGTCACCAGGCTCCCGGCCTCACTGGCGCAGCACAGCCCGGGCGTCGTCGGCGTCAGGATTACCTGAGAACCATCGGCGGTTTGGACCGAATACTTCAAACCGTTGCCCGCCGGCCCGGGCACGCGGGCGCGGAGCCGGATACGAGTGAAGACGCCCGCGGCAAACGCCTCCACCTCGGGGTCCTGATTGATCAGCGCAATCAGCCCGTCCCGGATCTTGGCCAAATCGTCTCCCTCCTGGACCGTATAGGAGTACTTACGGGCCGTTTCCCCTGAGCCGATGATGACAGTAGCCACTTCACCCGCCTTAACCGAGCCATCCACGGAAACGGTGCCGGTGGCATTGCTCGAGTAGTGAACGATCGAACCCGGTCTGGGATCGGCGCCCTCGGCGGCGAAAATGCCCGGGTTCTGGCCCACAATGGTGACCGCGACCGGCGTCGTCACCGTCACCCGGCCGTCCCGGCGAACGGTGCGCACATAGGCGTTGAGGCTGGTCTCGTCCAGCACTTCATAAGGGATCTGGGCGTTGATCTGCCCGGGAGAGACAAATTGCAGGGGCGCGCGAATTCCGTTGAAGTACACCTGAACGCCAGCCATCTCGGTAGGCCACTCGAAGCGATCCGGCGAGACCGAGGCGGTGTCGTCCGCCAGGTTGTCACCCAGAATCGACACGATCGTGCCCGGCGCGACCTTGGCCGCGTCCATGCCGCCGGTCAGGTTGGCCCCGCTCGTCGTGGCGGTGATCGTCGCGTCGGTGGATGTCGTCACCGAGATCGCAACGTTATTGCCGGGCTCGCCGGATTGCCGGGCCGTCAGAATAATGGAGTCCAGCACCAGGTTGGGCGTCGCCAGAACGTTCGGATCGCCCTTGCCCGCATTAATCAGCCCCACCAGGGCGTTGATCACTTTGGCGAAATCGTCGTCCTTGACCGTCTTGTACTTGTACTCCGTGTCATTAATCTTGACGGTGACCTCCTGACCGTCCTTCACCGCGCCGGAGAAAGTGATCGAGCCGACGGCATAAATCTGGCGGCTGGCCGCATTACGGACGGCGGTGTAAGGCAAGCTATTTTCCCCGACCGAGTAAATCATGATGCGGCGATTGTAAGCGTCACTCACGTACAGGTTGACGCCGTCCCAGGCCAGCGACAAGGGCGTGCGCAGCGAATCGGTGGCGTCGCTGGCGATGTTGATGCGCGGATCGATCTGGCCCAGGACAAAGTCCGCGGGCGCGCCGCTCCTGGTGGGCACCTGGCTGTAAACCAATACGCGGTCATTGCCCCCATCGGCGATAAACAGGCGCTGGCCGTCGGAAAGGGCGTAGCGGGGAAAACTGAGCGTCGCGTTGCACATCGCCGGGTAAGTGTCGTTGCCTTTGTCATCCTTGCCCGTGGGTTCGCAAAGGTACTTCACGTTGTTCGAATCGGCCGCGCTGCGGTCCGCCGTGCTGGCGACATCCGGTTGCCCGATGGCCAGGTCCGCCGGCTGCTGGTTCTGCGTGGGAATGCTGTTCCACACCAGCACACGGTTGTGTCCCAGGTCGGTCACGTAGAGGCGCTGGCCGTCGGAGGTGACCGCCACCGGGTTCAGCAGATTCGTCGCCTTGGCTTCCACTTTGGCCTGGGTGAGGTCCGGTTCCGGGGCGGTCTCAAAGTTCGGCTGTCCCAGCACGACATCGGCGGGCTGTTTGTTCTGGGTCGGGATCGAGTTCCAGATCAGCACCCGGTGGTTCTGGGTGTCGGCCACGTACAGTCTGCCGTTCTGGATCCACACTCCCTGCGGGCCGCGCATCGACCAGTTGGTGGGCGTGTTGTCGCCGGGCCTGGGTAGGGCGCGGGTCTTGAAATCCGGCTGCCCCAGTACGATATCTGCGGGGGTGTTGTTGCTGGCCGGAATGGACTTCCAGATCAGGACCCGGTTGTTGTCGGTGTCGGCCACCGCCAGGATCCTGCCGTCCGACGCCACGGCGGTCGGCGTGCGCAGATTCCGTTCGGAGAGACCGGAGTCAACGGTCGTGAAATCCGGCTGTCCCACTACTACCGAGGCCGAGCCGACGCAGACCGGACACTGCCGGTCGTAACGAAGTTCGTCGGTGGGTTTGGGAAGAAAACTGGAGACGTTGTTGAAAATCATCACCCGGTTGTTCACGGGCTCCGCATTCACGCGGTTGGAGTCCGCCACGATGAGGGTGTCGTTGACGTAGGCCAAGCCGCTGACTCCGCCCAGCAGCGATTCCGTGGCGCCGTAGGCTTGCACCGTAAACGTCTTCTGGCCGATCAGAGCCCGGGCGGCCTGTCCGGTCGTGAAGTCGGCGGCCGGAGAGCAAACCGCGGCAAGCACGACCAGGATGGGAAGTGAGTAAGACCTCATGGTAGTGGAAAAATGGCCGAACTGTAAGCTTTGCGTCATTATAGCAAGTAACCTTAGACGTATCCCGAGGGGACCGGCGTTTCATCCGCGCTATAATCCCGGCCATGACCGACAAAGTCCGCTGGGGCGTGCTCGGAGTGGCCGCGATCGCCGTTGAGAAGGTAATCCCCGCCATGCAGGCCGGGCAGTGGTCCACAGTACATGCTATCGCTTCCCGCGATCCGGAGAAAGCGCGCCAGGCCGCTCGCCGGCTTGGGATCCCGCGTTCCTACGGAACCTACGAGGAGTTGCTTGCCGATCCGGACGTCGAAGCCGTCTACAACCCCTTGCCCAACCACCTCCACGTGCCGTGGTCGATTCTGGCCGCGGAGAAAGGCAAGCACGTGCTCTGCGAAAAGCCGGTGGCCCTTTCGGTCGCCGAGGCGCGCACCCTGATCGAGGCGCGCGACCGCACCGGCGTCAAGATCGGGGAAGCCTTCATGGTGCGCACCCATCCTCAATGGCTGCGCACGCGCGAAGTGGTCCGCTCCGGGCGCCTCGGCGCCATTCGAGCGGTAATGGGCTTCTTCAGCTACTTCAACCTGGACCCCGCCAACATCCGCAATGTTCCCGAATACGGCGGTGGCGGGCTGTTGGACATCGGCTGCTACCCGATCCAGGTCTCGCGCTTCGTGCTGGGCGAGGAACCGCGCCGCGTGCTGGGACTCGTTGAGCGCGATCCGGAGATGAAAATCGACCGCCTCGCTTCGGCAATTCTCGACTACCCGTCCGCTCAGGCGGTCTTCACCTGCTCGACCCAGGTGACCCCCTATCAGCGCATGCACTTCCTGGGCACGCAGGGAAGGCTGGAGGTCGAGATCCCGTTCAACGCGCCCCCGGACCGCCCCTGCCGCATCTTCGTGAACGGCGACGCGGAAGAGTTCCCGGTCTGCGACCAGTACACCATCCAGGGCGACCTGTTCTCGCAAGCCATCCGGCGGGGCGGCGAAGTGCCCACGCCGCTGGAGGACTCGGTGCGCAACCTGGCCGTAATCGAGGCGCTGTTTCGTTCGGAGCGGACGAACCGGTGGGAGCCACCGCTGTGCTGATCCTGGCCGGCATTGATTGCTTCCGGCGCGCCCGGGCAATTGCTCCGAGGCGCCCGCCCTGATCAATCGGCGGGAATCGCGCGCAGCAGGGCGTTCAGGGCCTCGGTCATCGCGGCGGTGTGCACCGGACCCGGCACGCGGCGGAACAGGCGCACGCGGCTGCCCGGCGGGGCGGGTTGCCACCGGGTGGAACCGTCATCGGCGATGGTGACGGATACCGGATCGAGCGCCAGCGTCTGAGTTTCCGCGCCCGCCGGAACTTCGCCGGCCGGGACGAACCGCCACCCCGCAGGGGTTTTGGCGAGCGTCCGTCCGGCTGCCAGGACCAGCGATGCGGTGGACCACAGGTAGCGCGTATCGGCCCGCACCGCGGCTGCCGCCGCTCCCCGCCCTTCCTCCTGAAGCGCTCGTAAGAGGTCGCCGCGCAGGTTCCCGGTCATGCCGTGGACGAACCAAGCCATCAGCGGCACGGGAAGGTCGCGAAACAACTCCCGCTGCGGCGCCTTCCAGAACGCGTTGTGTTCGGCGCCGGCCTCGGGGCTGTTCCAGTCCGTGGACTCGCCCACGCACGGGTACCAGTCGATCGGCAACCCGCTGCGGAACAGTCCCACATAGGCGTTGACGTCGATGACGACGTTGTATTCATTGGCCTTGCCCGCGCTGCTCCCGGCGTTGACCACCACCGATTTCACTTTCCGCCGCAGCAGTTCGGGGTCGCGGTTGAACGCGGCGGTCACAATGCGCGCCGATCCGAGCACCGTAACCACCACCGGCTCCGGACTCTGGCGGAGCGTGCGCAGCAGCAGTTCGATTCCGGCCTGCTCGCGCCGCGGCCGGTCGAGCGCCGCGTCTTGCGGCGACCGCAGCCGCGCGAGCGGCCCGATTGCGGCAGCAACGCTGCGTCCCGTCAAATACGCGAGTTGCATCACCGGTACGAAACCCGGCTCGCGGGGCGCATCGCCAGGGCTGAATGTACCCTCGACCATGCGCGCATCGGCATCCAGGATTACGGCGCGCAGGTCGAGTTCCGGTAACCCGAAAACGGTGGCCAGATCGACGTAGTCGTCCGGATCCATGGGTGGATGGTAAAGGTCGGTGGTATGGACGAGCGGCACGCTCCGGCGCGGGGCGGCCAGTCCCGCCGAAAGCGCCAGCAGCAGGCAGACGAATAGTGCGCGCGGGAATTCCGGCATCGGCAGGC
>Ga0272446_1000814_pt1 | contig 47670 bp, 41 predicted proteins | sample YNPCB0061_FD_194587 | JGI IMG/M metagenome (GOLD analysis project Ga0272446, IMG submission 194587) | Hot spring microbial mat communities from Yellowstone National Park, WY, United States - YNP-CB-006-1 | ecosystem: Environmental > Aquatic > Thermal springs > Hot (42-90C) > Sediment | place...
AGCGAAACAATTCAGCGCTACATTGAAGCTCAGGGCAAGAGTAATTGACCTTACTAGGGGCTAAAGCCCCCTGAGTTGGCTGTATCCCCTCGCTAAAGCGGAGGGGTTTTAGCCCGCCCACATCACTACTATAAGGGGTTGCCGCCTCGACGACGCACCGGAGGCAATGAGCGCCACACGTATGGTCTGAAGATGCAAGTTGCTATAGTACAACAGATGCTTTTGCACTCAAGGGTATGGCTAAGGCGGAACTGGCTGCTAACTTAACGATTCAGTGGGTCAATGCCATTGCAAAGGTGCCCCAAGAGCAATGGGATGCCCTTGCGTTGCCTCTCAAGACCCCTTTTTTTGAGTGGGAGTGGCTCCATCAAATTGAGGCATCCGGCAGCGCAACACCCCAAACGGGGTGGTTACCGCACCATTTACTGGTGTGGCAAGAGACACCCCAAAAGAATCGTGAATTAGTAGCGGCAGCGCCCCTCTACATCAAAGGCCATAGTCAAGGGGAGTTTGTTTTTGATCATCAGTGGGCCGACCTAGCGGAACGGCTGGGGGTGCGTTACTATCCGAAGCTGTTGGGTATGGCACCCTTCACCCCCGCAGAAGGCTATCGTTTTTTGATGGCTGCCGAGGCGGATGTGGCCTTCCTTACGAAGGTGATGCTCCACGAAATCGATCGCCTTTGTGCCCATCATCGTCTGTCTGGTTGCCATTTTCTCTACGTGGATCCGCAGTGGATGCCCTACGCCACAGCCTATGGCTATCAGCCATGGCTACACCACAGTTACATCTGGCACAATCACAACTACCAGACGTTTGCGGACTACTTAGCGGCTTTTAATGCCAACCAACGCCGTAATATCAAGCGGGAGCGCAAGGCCGTTGCCCAAGCGGAACTGACCTTTCGGGTCCACCATGGCAATGACGTTACTGGGCGGCTGTTGCGGCAAATGTACGATTTCTATGCCGATACCTGCGACAAATTTGGCTGGTGGGGCAGCAAGTATCTCACCCGAGATTTTTTTGAAGCCCTCAGCGATCGCTATCAGCACCGCCTAGTGTTGTTTGCCGCCTACCCAAGCCAAGGAGGCCACCAGCCTACGGCCATGTCCTTTTGTGTCACCAAGGGAGATCAGCTTTACGGTCGCTACTGGGGCACACGGCAAGATATTGACTGCTTGCACTTTAGTACCTGCTACTACGAACCGATTGAGTGGGCGATCGCCAACGGTATCCAGCGGTTTGATCCCGGCGCTGGCGGCAGCCACAAGAAACGCCGCGGCTTTCCGGCAACGCCCAACTACAGCCTCCATCGATTTTATGAGCCGCGCCTTGCCCAGATCTTTGATCACTACCTTGACCACATGAATGCCGCAGAGCAAGACCGCATTGAAGCCATCAATAGCGAATTACCAATGAAACAACGTTGACATCCTCTCCACCCAAATCAAAGATTATGCATGGAGACAGAAATATTGAAAGTCGATACATAAACAGCGATGCAGTATTGAACAAGTTAGTTGAGCAGAGCTATTAAGTTTTGAGCGAATTCGAGGGATCAAGAGCAGTTTACAATCAAGCAATCACAACAGTTGTTGACATAGTCACCATGCCTGCTGGCTTGCTTCCGCGTAGCGGTAGGCAGGGGCGTTACCCTAGCCGCCAAAGAGACCCCCTAAAAAGTTTTCAAGGCCGCCTTTCCCAAGGCGCTCACCACGAATCTTCGCTAATTTTTCTAGAAGTTCTCGTTCCTCATGGCTAATACGGGTAGGAATTTCCACCTCAATTGTAATTAAGTGATCGCCCCGCGCCACCGGATTACCCACCCGTGGTACCCCATGACCTTCCAAGGTAAGCACTGTTCCTGGTTGGGTTCCGGCTGGAATGGTTAGCTCTGCCTCACCATCCACAGTGCTAACCATGACCCGACACCCTAGAATCGCTTGCAAGTAGCTAATTTTAAGCCGTGAAAGAATGTTGTTGCCATCTCGTTGAAACTCGGGATCAGGCTCTACAAACAAGTAAACGTACAGATCCCCTGCAGGCCCACCGCGTTGACCAGCATCCCCTTCCCCGGACACCCGCAACCGCGTACCGGTATCAACCCCTGCTGGAATTGTAATCTTTAACTTTTTACTGACTTGAATATGTCCTTGGCCACCACAGGCCTCGCACCGATCTTCCACCATCGAGCCAGACCCCCCACAGGTGGGACAGGTGCTCAACTGGGTGAAACTCCCAAAGGGGGTGCGGGTTGAGCGTCGAACTTGACCCACACCGTTACAAGTACTACAGGTAACAGGGCGAGTGCCAGGCTTGGCACCACTGCCTTTGCAGGCTTGACAGGTTTCTAGATGATTGACGCGAATTTCTTTTTCGCCACCAAAAATAGCTTCTCGAAAGTCCAACCTCAAGTCGTAGCGCAGGTCATCGCCACGGGTTGGCCCCGGACGGCGACGACCCGTTGTACCGACCCCTGTGCCAAAGCCGCCAAAGAAGGTTTCAAAAATATCGGCAAAGCCTCCCATATCGCCAACGCCAAAGTCACTGAAGCCAGCTGCTCCAGTCACTCCGGCCTCTCCAAAGCGATCGTAGTTGGCGCGGGCTTGGGGATCCGACAATACCTCGTAGGCGCGGTTGATTTCCTTAAAGGTTTCCTCAGCGCCTGCCTCTTTATTGACGTCGGGGTGATATTTACGGGCTAGACGCCGATAAGCTCGCTTTAATTCCTCGGCATCGGCAGAACGCGAGACACCCAATATCTCATAGAAATCACGAGCCATAGCCACAGTTACCTAAATTAATCAACAGCTTCATAATCTGAAACAACCGTATCTTCATTATCGCTGATTACTGTGGCATCACTATCTAAAACTTGGGTTGCTTGGGAGCTAATGGTTGATCCGCCTGCCATTGTAGGGGTAGGTGCCATGACGGATCCCCCGGCAGTTTGTTGATAAACCACGGTGCCAAGGGTTACCAACGCCTGCTGGAGTACCTCCATGCGTTTGCGAATTTCATCGGGGGTGATGCTGTCATCCACCATGGCTGCCTTCATACTTTGCACTGCTGGCTCAATGCGCGATCGCAGATCCGCAGGCAAGCTAATGCCGTGATTTTTCAGGGTTGACTCGTAGCTGTAAAGCAGGGTGTCTGCTTGGTTGCGCAGTTCTGCCACTTGTTTTTTTATTTCGTCAGCCTGAGCATAAATTGCGGCTTCTTGGCGCATCCGCTCAATTTCCATGCTGCTGAGGCTGCCACGGTTGGTAATGCGAACACTCTGTTGGCGACCTGTGGCTTTATCAACCGCTGAAACACTGAGAATGCCATTGGCATCAATATCAAAGGTGACATCGATTTGGGGCACACCTCGGGGAGCAGGGGGGATGCCCGTTAATTCAAAACAGGCCAGTTGCTTATTGTCCCGGGCAATGGGGCGCTCTCCTTGGAAAACAGCGATTTCAACCACGGTTTGACCATCCGCTGCCGTTGAAAAGCTTTGGGTTTTGCTGGTGGGCAGAGTCGTATTGCGATCGATGATTTTTGTGAATACGCCGCCCAAGGTTTCTAAGCCTAGGGAAAGGGGGGTCACATCCAGCAGCAGTAAGTCTTTAACGGTGGTTTCTTTGCCAAGAATTCCCCCTTGGATGGCGGCACCAATGGCTACGGCTTCGTCAGGGTTGACGGAGCGATCGGCGGGCTTGCCACAAAACTGTTTCACTAACTCTTGGATGGCTGGGATACGGGTTGAGCCACCTACCAAGAGGACGCGATCGATATCCTCAACGGTGAGACCGGCATCAGCAAGTGCCTGCTGCATTGGCTCAAGGGTTGCTTGAATCAGGTGTGCCGAAAGCTCTTCAAATTTACTGCGGGTAAGTTCAATTTCAAGGTGCTTCGGTCCGGTTTCATCCGCTGTAATAAAGGGGAGGTTAATAGAGGTGCAGAGGGTACCAGAGAGCTCGACTTTGGCTTTTTCAGCGGCTTCGCGCAATCGCTGTAGTGCCATCTTATCGCTGGACAGATCAATGCCTTCTTGTTCTTTGAAGGTTGCCAGCAGCCAGTCTAGAATACACTCGTCAAAGTTATCGCCCCCGAGGTGGTTGTTACCAGCAGTGGCGCAGACTTCAAAAACGCCGTCCCCTAGCTGGAGAATAGACACATCAAAGGTGCCACCCCCAAGGTCAAAGACAAGGATTTTTTGATCTTGATCCTGTTTGTCAACACCATAGGCTAGGGCGGCAGCAGTGGGTTCGTTGATGATCCGCATGACTTCAAGGCCGGCGATCGCCCCAGCGTCTTTGGTGGCTTGGCGCTGGGCATCACTAAAGTAGGCAGGCACGGTAATGACTGCTTGAGTCACAGTCTCCCCCAAGTACGCTTCCGCATCTTGCTTGAGTTTCTGCAGCACCATGGCCGAAATTTCTTGGGGTGTGTAGGTGCGATCGCGAATTTGTACATCCACCGTACCGTCACGCCCCGGAACACAGGTATAGGGCACTCGTGCCCGTTCCGGAGCAGTTTCGTCCCAGCGACGACCGATAAAGCGCTTAATACTAAACACGGTGTTTTCAGCATTGGTCACCGCTTGGCGCTTTGCAAGCTGACCAACAAGACGATCGCCCGATTTACCAAAAGCAACGATACTTGGCGTTGTTCGACCACCTTCAGCGCTGGGAATGACAACTGGGTTACCCCCTTCTAAAACAGCCACACAACTGTTTGTGGTTCCGAGGTCAATGCCAATGACTTTACCCATAGCCGCAAATGAGTTATTTCCGAAATCTGTTTTCCAAGACCAAGTAATGACTTCGACCCAGCGAAATTCATATTTACCTGTTATATTGCCCCAATAATGATGCTATGGTAGCACCCTAATCCTGAAAAATGATATTTACTAGGAATCTTGCTGAACTGTAACACCTGTTACCACCGAGTTCCGGATCAGCGCCACTTGCACTCGGTTGTCTCCTAACGCTTCAACAGCCACAGCAACCCCGGGTCCAAAGAATGTTTCCATTTTTAGTTGCTTAGACTGCCAGACCTCAAGGGGAACCGCCGGCGAATCAAACTCTAAAACTAAGGTGTAGGCTCCATTTCTCAAGGCTTCCGCGATCGCCACCAAAACTGGACGCTCATCCTCCGACGGACTCAGTCCCAAACTAGCCAACGTACTGTCTAGATGGGCCTCTTGGCCATAGCGATAGCGAGTCACATCCTTGCGAATTTGTGTTTGTGTTGGCGTTGCCTGCGATCGCGCAGCAATTACCTCAGCCGTCGGTAGCTCACGGTAGGGGACAGGTTTAAGTTCTGCAGCCTTCAGTGCCAGCCCCCCCAATAGCAACGGCACACCATAAAAGAACCCAGCGAGATTGAGAGTGGCATTCCCAGTTGCATAGGCAACGACCCCCACCACTGTCAGCAGCGAACCAACAAGTAAGCCAACGGTGCCCAAGGAAAATGAACCTAGCATAGTCTTCAGTTGTGACCCTAACGGTAGTTCGTAAATTGTAATGGCACCGGATAGTCTGCCCCCTTTAAGCGTTGAATTACCGCTTGCAAGTCATCCTTAGATTTAGCTGTAACCCTTAGGGTATCTCCTTGAATTGAGGCTTGCACCTTCTTAAACTCAGTCCGAATGAGCTTACTAATTTCCTTCGCCAGCTCAGGATTAATACCCCTACGCAATTGAATGACTTGCTTGACACGGCTACCGCTAGCCGTCTCCACCGCACCATAGTCAAATATTTTTAGAGAAAGTTGCCGTTTGGCAGCCTTCTGCTGCAAGATTGTATGCACTGCTGTGAGCGTAAACTCACTATCAGTTTGAATAGTCAGCCCCTCCTTGGTCAGTTCCACCGTCGTTTTGGTGTCTTTAAGATCGTAGCGAGCCTTAATTTCTCGTTCCGTTTGATCAACGGCATTGACCAACTCTTGCCAGTCAAAATCACTCACAATATCAAAGGAAAACGTACTTGCCATGCCTAGGGTTTGGGGTTAACTTTACCAATCACTTCTAATTTACCGTCCTTCGTCACCTGCCAAATGTCATAGACCCCAACCACATCGCCGTTTTCATCAATATCCACATTACCGCTCGCCCCTTGGTAGTTGATTTCCTTCCCCTCCCGCAGCAGGGCTAGGGCTTTACAAACATCATCCACCTCTTCCCCAGGGCCGTTAGCGACCTCCCGCAACTTAGAGCGAATCCCTTCGCCGGTATTGGCTTTAGCGGCCTGAGCCGCCAGAACAAGTAAGGCGGCAGCATCCCACGCTTGAGCGGCAAAGGCAGGTAACTCTCCCCCTTTTTTGGTACGCCAGAGTTCTTGCAAGGCGGCTAGGGCTTGGCCATCAGCACCGGGCACAGTGCCCTTTGCCCCAGCAATAATATATGTGCCATCGGGAGTGCGCCCCACCTGTTCTGGAAAACTGTCAGATTTCACCCCATCCGTGAGCAAAATAGCCACATTTTGGGTGAGTCCTTGCTCAAAGGCTGACTTGAGAAGTAGGCTACCCGTCTCCGGATATAAAATAGCGACAACAGCATCAGGGTTGCCAGCAAAGGCAGCGGCTGCTTCTGTAGTGAAGGTGGTTGAGCGCTCATCATAGCGGGTAGGACGGGCTTCATTGACCACAGTGCCCCCCAGCGCCTTGAACGCGCGGGTAAATTCCTGCTCAAAGCTGCGGCCATAGTCATTGTTGATAACGACCGTAGAAACCCGCTTGAACCCCTGATCTTTCGCTAGCTGCGCCAAGGCTTGAGCTTGATAGTTATCAGGCGGCGCAGTGCGTGCCCAGTAACCATTAAAGTCTCCTTTTTTGGCGCGCTCGGTCAGTAAGGTGCTGGTACTACCTGGCGACACTAGCATTACTTGCCCACGGGTGGCAATGTCCGCAGCAGCATTAGAGACACTACTACCAAAGGAGCCAACCACACCAGCAACACGATCAATTTCTACCAGTTTTGTCATAGCCTCTGCGCCCGACGCTGGGCTCGACTGATCGTCAGCCGCAATCAACGTTACCGGTTGGCCATTGACACCGCCACAGGCATTAACGGTTTCCACCAGCAGCGGAACTGTCTCGGCAATAGGGGTACCTACGGAGGCCAAGTCTCCGGTTGAGGGCAGTAGCGAACCAATGCGCAGGCCATCACTTGCAGAACCAGTCGTTGTGTTCGTATTTTCACAAGCACCGACCCCAAGAAGAAGGAGCACACCGGCAACAATTTTGATCCATGCCCACGATTGCGGCTGACCCATAGTCGTCACTCTTCACAGTTTGCAAGCATCGTACTCCAAGCAGGGGTTCATTTCAACCTGACCCTTGCAAAAGTAAAATGAGGCGCGTTACCTATGGGATAACCGCCCCGATCTTATTTCGTAGTTAAAGTGTTTTAGGCGTTGCCCTGAGGTGCCTTACGTCGAAGGACGCACTTGCCGCGCCATCGCCAAAAAGCTTGCCATATTAGCCCCCGGACGACGGCGGACAAATTGGGTATAGGGTCGCGATGACACCTCGCTCGCTGTAGCCTGTGCAGGAGCCGGAGCAGCGGGCGGTGGCTCTACAGCAGCCGCGGCAGCCACGGGTGCAGGGTCTGGTTTGGGGGTGGCGACAGCAGGGCTTGGCTCGGGTGCCGCCACTGGCGTTGGTGACGGAGCGGTTGGTTCTAGCTCAACGTAGAATTCCCCCTTCTTTCCGAGTCCTAAGAGTTTGCCAAGGGCGGCAAAAAGACCAAAAATGGCACCAAAGAGTTTTTTCAATAGACCCATGCGATAACCCTCCCAAGCGGTTGTGTACTATTGAGGTCAAGCTAAAATTCAACTATTTTAGGTCACACAGCTGGTTACTGCCCCTTGCTGTTGACGGTTACTTGCTATTATCCGATGGGCGGTAGCCGCAAGCAACCAACATCTGGCGGCAAGACAAGGAGATTGTTGCGAAATGTGGAAACTCTGAGAGGCGTTGTGTTACATTTTTCAAAGTAAAGCAGCGGTTTCTCAGGACTAATCTCTGTTATGAATAAAGTTTACGACTGGTTTGAGGAACGCCTCGAAATTCAGGCGATCGCCGATGACATCAGCAGTAAATACGTTCCACCTCATGTCAACATTTTTTACTGTCTTGGTGGCATTACGCTGACCTGTTTCTTGGTGCAGTTTGCGACGGGCTTTGCGATGACCTTTTATTACAAGCCCACCGTCGCTGAAGCATTTACCTCAGTGCAGTACATCATGAATGAGGTGAACTTTGGCTGGTTGATTCGCTCGATCCACAAGTGGTCCGCCAGCATGATGGTGTTGATGATGATTCTGCACGTCTTCCGAGTGTATTTGACCGGTGGCTTTAAGAAGCCCCGTGAACTGACGTGGGTAACAGGCGTAGTTTTGGCGGTTATCACCGTCAGTTTTGGGGTGACTGGCTATTCCCTACCTTGGGATCAAGTGGGCTATTGGGCGGTAAAAATTGTTTCCGGTATTCCAGCAGCCATCCCCGTGGTCGGCGACCAATTGGTAGAGCTGATGCGTGGCGGTGAAAGCGTTGGCCAAGCCACCTTAACTCGCTTCTACAGCCTACACACCTTTGTGTTACCTTGGTCGATTGCTGTTTTTATGCTCATGCACTTCCTGATGATTCGGAAGCAGGGCATTTCTGGCCCCCTCTAAAACGCAATTGACGATGGTTGAGCATAACGAAATGTAACGTCGCCAGCCCTACGTGGCGTCGGAACTTGTTATGCTCCAAGTACACTCCCCCTTGCTAACCCTTAGGAGAACAACGGTTCTATGGCAAAAGTTTTGAAAAAGCCTGATTTAGCAAATCCGGCATTACGGGCAAAGCTCAAAAAAGGTATGGGCCATAACTACTATGGCGAGCCCGCGTGGCCCAATGATCTGTTGTACATTTTCCCTGTTGTGATCATGGGCACGATCGCCTTGATAATTGGTTTGGCAGTGATGGATCCCGCCATGATCGGTGAACCTGCGGATCCCTTTGCAACACCGCTGGAGATTTTGCCAGAGTGGTATCTCTATCCAACGTTCCAAATTTTCCGTGTCGTCCCCAACAAGCTGTTGGGGGTGCTCATGAATGCGACGATTCCGCTGGGGCTAATGCTGATTCCTTTCATAGAGAGCATTAACAAGTTCCAGAACCCCTTTCGTCGGCCAGTGGCGATGACAGTGTTTCTGTTTGGCACGGTCGTGACCCTTTGGCTGGGCATTGGTGCTGCTTTCCCCCTAGATAAGTCTCTAACCTTGGGTCTGTTTTAGATCAACATAGATCGATTCAAAGCTATAGAGTCGCATCTAGTGTGAACTAGGTGCGATTTATTTTGTCGTCTAGACGGGAAAACCGGCACCGTAACCACTAGGATCAGAAATCGATTGACTTCTCCCCTCCTTGAAAGAGAGGGGATTCCCAACGGATGCTGCGCAACGGGCTGAAGCCGCGTTGCTTCGCTTTTCCCTTGAGCTGTCACCCACAACTTAATGCGGGTGGGGGCAGTCAAAGACCCCCTACTCACCTCAAGCATTTCTGCTATTGGGACTACGTTTATGTTTCGGTTCGTGGTTTCGCGCTTTTCAACACTAGCCAATTCGATACGCTCAACATCCTGCCATTGCTTGCAGTGGTTTAGGCTTGCCGCCAAAGCGGTAGTGACTTACGTGCCGGGATTTCTCCGTACTAGGATGTTTCTTCGCGTAGTTGATACGCCTACTTTTCACGTCTCTAGTTTAACACATAGAGAGGGCTAAAGCCCCCTGAGTTGGCTGTATCCCCTCGCTAAAGCGGAGGGGTTTTAGCCCGCCCACATCACTCCTATAAAAAATAATATAAAACTAAAAATTTTTATCTGTCTAGGTAACAGTACTTTCTAGGTAACAGTACTTTAGCCGCCATCGCTTATTCCCTCGAAGTGGCACGTCAAGGCAACCGTTGAGGGGGCAATTCTCAGTGGCAGGCAATAAAGCTTTGGGCGAGGGCGATCGCCGCCGGATTAATCTCGTGACCCATGGGGAGGGGATGGAAGCGAACCGGAACATTGGCAGCGGCTAAGTGGCGGTAACTGGCTTGGGCGATGGCAAAGGGTACCACCGGATCCGCAGTGCCATGAATCATCAGTACAGGTGGACAGGGCGATCGCGGTGTGGGGGGGCGCACAAGATAGCCACTAAAGACAATTAAGCCGGCAAAGGGGAACTGTAACCCCAGTGAAAGGGTGAGGGCACCCCCCTGGGAAAACCCGGCCAGAATTGTGCGGCTGAGGTCAATGGGCAGTTCCTCAAACCACTGTGAGAGCATTGCTTCACTAGTGGCTAAATCCGTTGCCCGATCGTCGAGTAGCAAGGACTCCGAGGCACCGTCGTGCTGACTGAGGTCGTACCACATCCGCCCCTCCGTAACGTAGGGGTGGGGAAAGGGAGCGTCCGCCGCATAGGCTTGATAGGTGGGGGCGAGCACAGAGGCAAGGGGTAACAGGTCTGCGGCATTGGCACCCCAGCCGTGGAGCAATAATAGGGTGCGATCGGCCGTTGTTGGCGGATCAGGCGCACAACGGTAGCGCAGGGCAGCCATGGCTAGACGGGGTTGAGTTCCTTCGTCGTTTGGGGCAGTGGTGGATAACTCAAACTAGACTCAATCATCTCGCGCCCTTCCGTAGAAACGTAGTCAAAAAAGGCTTGGGCAACCACTGAAAGCTGTTTCCCAGCTGGATAGACAATGTGCCAGTGGCGTTGAATCGGAAAGTGCTCAACATCAAGAATAGTCAACTGACTGGACTCACGGTCAAGGGCAAGGCAGTGATGGGACAACACCGAAATTCCTAATCCCCCGGCGATCGCCTGTTTAATAGACTCATTACTGCCCAGTTCCAAGCGGATATTGATCGACACTCCGTGCTGGGCAAAGAGTTTTTCCACCGCTTGGCGCGTCCCCGATCCTTGCTCGCGCATAATAAACGGTTCGCCTTCAAGCTCGTGGATGGAAATGCCATGGCGCTGACTCAGGCGGTGTTGGCTGGGGGCAACCACCACTAAAGGATTATCTAAAAAAGGGTGACACTCCACATCGACGTTGTCGGGGGGATAGCTGGGAATATACAGATCATCCATATTCCCACGAATACGCTCTACCACCTGTTCGTGGTTCGTGACCGTCAGGGCAACGTCAATCCCCGGATAGCGCTGGCAAAATGGCCCCAGCAAGCGGGGGATGACATATTTGGCTGTGGTAATGACACAGAGGCGCAGGTGCCCCTGCTTCAACCCCTTGAGATTGGCAACCGCCATTTCAAAGCGATCTAAGCGCTCAAAGATGTCTTGGCAGGTGGCTAAGAGTTCCTTACCCGCTTCCGTGAGGTAAAGGCGTTTACCCACCTGCTCAAACAAGGGCATACCGACAGCACGGGTCAACTGCTTCATCTGAATTGAAACCGTGGGCTGGGTCAGAAAAAGTTCCTCCGCAGCGCGAGTAAAACTTCCGTGGCGAGCAGTGACCTCAAACACCTTAAGCTGATGTAGGGTTGCCTGTTTCAAACCCACTCTCCTTTCCTCAGCAAAGTGATTACGACTAATAGCATGATTGATCTATAGGACCTCCAACAGAGAGACCCAACTGTTGGATGTGCTGCAGACAGCAGTAAAACTACTATAGATGAAATTCTATCAAATTTCACGTCATGATAACGAAAACCAAAGAATACTGTATCCAAATTGACATCCTGTGCGTGCTGCGCGAAGGTGTCTTGCGGAGGGATAGATGATCGGTAAGCCGATAGCAATGGCATCAAGGGAGTGGCTGTACGGTTGCCTGCGGGCGGGTCGCCACCATTGGAATCAGTGGCGGCAGTCCTATCCCCAGCTTAGCGTTGATCTGAGTGAGGTGAATCTCACGGGGTTAGATTTAGGCGGCTATGATCTGCGGGGGTGTAACTTTAGCCATAGTGTACTGCGCTTGGTTAACCTGCGGCGGGCAACTCTTTGCTACGCCAATTTCTATGGCGCAGACTTACACGCGGCAAATCTAGAAGAGGCAGACTGTACGGGGGCGTTGTTTTACCGAGCCGTGGGCGATCGCAGCACCTGTCAGCGGGCCATTCTGCGCTTGGTCAATTTGCAACAGGCACAGTTTCAGCACGCCGACTTGGCATGGGCTATTCTCGAGCAAGCGGACTGCCGTGAAGCCAATTTTCGGGATGCGGATCTCAGTTTTGCCCAAGCGACCGCAGCGGACTTCAAAGGTGGGCAACTGGTGGCTGCGAGCCTCAACGATGCCACCTTGCGTTTTGCCCAACTTGACTATGCCTCTCTTGAAGGCGTGTATGCCTATCGCTGTAACTTTCAGGGAGCCAGCCTCACCTATGCAGGGCTAACCAAGGGGTATTTTGCCAGAGCACTGTTTGTGAATGCCAATCTTAGCCATGCTGTTTGCCGCTGGGCCAATTTTCGCCATGCCAACCTGCAAGGGAGTTGTTGTGATCAGACCGACTTTGACCACAGCAGCTATTACGGCGACTGTTGAGATCTCCAAGCGACTAGCCAGGAAGCGCCGCGCTGTCCCAACAAGGTTTGCTGCGGGGACATCACGTTCCGGGTAGCTCCCGCAAATGGGCTGGCAGGTGCGATCGCTCCGCAAGGGCGAGTAATAATGGGCCGCGAGCTGTGTACTCCACAATACTCACACTGGCCACCGGCGCAGCAATGCGATCGCGAAACCGCCCAACATCAATCCCCAGCAAGCCGCACAGCATGATCCGAATAGTGGCTTTGTGGGACACGATCAGGATGTTGCCACTCGGATATTGACGCTCAATTTCCAGTAGCACGGCATTGCTACGGTAATAAATATCAATACCGCGCTCGCCACCCGTCGGGGCATTCCAGCCCGGATCCGAGAGCCAACTCACGTAGTCATCGTGGAACCGCTCGTTAACCTCTTGGGTGGATAATCCTTCCCACTGGCCGTAGTAAATTTCCCGTAGGCCATCCCGCAGTTGCATCTGTAACCCGAGGCGATCGCAGAGGAACTGGGCAGTCGCACGGGTTCGCAGCATCGGGCTGGCAAACACTGCCTGCCAAGGCAGTTCGGCATAGGCAGCGGCAAAGGCTGCCGCCATGGCAGTCCCCGCCTCCGTAAGTGGGGGATCCAGTTCACCGCAGAATGCATTAGCACGGCTAAAATTGGTTTGACCATGGCGTAAAAAGTAAAGTGTCAAGCCCATAGCTGCTGTCTCCTGCCTTGCACTGGGAGTATAGACGAGGTAACCAGCAGCCTCAACGCCCAGCGTTACTGATTTCGCTGAGGGTCACCCCTTGGTAATAATGCCCCAAAATTTGATCGTAGGTATAGCCCTGCAATGCCATACCGTAAGCACCCCACTGGCTCATCCCCAAGCCATGCCCATGACCGCGTCCTGTAATCGTAAAGGCAACGGGCACACTTTGTCCCGCTTGGCTGGCCACATTCCCATACTCAGGGGCAACCGTGAGGAGGGTACTGCGCAACCCCAGAGCACGTCTCAACTCATTGCCAGAAATAGTACGGCTACCCGCTGTCCCCACCACTTGCATGGAAATAATCCGTCCTTGGGGACTGGTTTGTAGGGGGCGGAAGCCAACAATGGTGCCAATACCGGGAATGCGCTGGCGCAGTTGTGCCGCTGTGAAGCGAACAGTCCACTGAAAGTTAGGGGACACCTGATCAAAATCAGGGGTGCCACGTAGGTAGGGCACAGGTTTTTGCCAAACGTACTCAGAATCCTCGGTATGCCCACCCGAGGAAGCATGAAAGACAGCTTCAATAACTTGACCGCCATAGGTGAGAACCTGATGACGAGTAGCCGCCACCGCTGCGAGGGTACTGGCGGTTTCTGAACTCACACCAGGATAGACCTGATGGGTCACTGTGGCACCGACATCGTAGAGGGTTCCCGGACGCCGCCGTTCGCGATCGCACCGAAACAGGGCAAAGGAACGGGAGGCAACCGCTTGGGCTTTTAGAGCCTCCTGTGGCCATGAAGGGTACATTTCCTTACCAACAACACTGGGGAGGTAGTCTTCAAGGTCAACAAGGTTAATCACCAACAAACCGCGGCTGGTGCTCAGGATCTGCAACCGCCCCCGATACCAGCGATCGCCCACCCGCACTAAACCGGTGTCCCGTGGTTCAAGGAGCAATTGTCGGCCTTGAATCCCCGCTGCCTGAACGCTGCTACCGGTAAAGACTGCGGCCACAGATTGCTGGGGCGAGACAGCAATAGCGCGACCCGCATCGTCCCGTAACTGGGCAGGGGTGGAGCTGCTAATGGTAACTTGACGAACCCCTTCAAGGATGGCCACCCGTAGCTCAATTGCCCAAGCCGCTGAGGAGAGCAAGAGCGTCATCAGCACACTGAGGCCACCAGCACGGGTCAGCGATCGCCACAAAAATACTAAATAGACCATACTTCACTCCTCTGCCATGGCCTGCTTCTAGGGAATTGTAGCGAGATTGGCCAGCCAACCCACACAACCCATGGCAAAAACTTAACGTTGTTCCCGCAGGCCGCTCCAACCAATGGTAATAAAGCCAATGGCTAACAAAAAGCTGCGAATACTCACCCTTAGACGGTTGATGAGGGCTTCCTGTTGCGCCCGCTCCACTGCTTCTTGCTGCTGAGAACGGATGCGCTCTCGAGCTTGACCCGCTTGGCGATCGAGGGCTTGCGGATCATTTTTCAACTGCTGGAGAAGCGCTTTTTGCTCGGCAGGCAGTTGACCACTTTGTAAAACTTGCTCCAATTGACCACTGCTGGCGAGTTGTTTTATTTGCTGCTGCTCTTGATCAACACGGATCTCAGCTTGGGCGGCTTCTTGATTGATCTGATTGACTGCCTGCTCAGTAATTTGCCCTGTAATGGAGAGGTAAAGCGGAATCCCCAACAGGCAAAGGAGCCCCAGCAAACTAGAGAGAACAAACACCCAAAACCGCCAGTCTTTCAGGGCGGACTGGCTAGGATCTACTTGAGGGGCGTTTCCAGAGACCGTTTGGATCCAAAAGCCAGTATAAATAAAAACAAAGCCAATGAGGGGGGTGGCACCGCGCTCAATAAACTGGTTGACGACTGTCAGTTGCCACTGATTATTACTAAACTGGGGGGAGACAAAAAGAAGTCCCCACTCCACAAAAAACGTGAGTAGGAGAATGATGCCGACCAGTTTCAAGAATTGCGCTGCAAGGGGCAGGGGGCGTTTTGTGGATTTTGAGGCCGTCATGAATCGCGAGTGACTCGTCAACTACTGCATCAACCTTACTGGATTTTGGGATCATTGATTCAGGTTACAGCGGCGTTCCTTTTGGGGCAATGATGGCAGCACAGGCGTTAATGATCGTGGGCACCACGTCCCATGCCGGAAAATCGTTACTGACGGCGGTGCTCTGTCGCTGGTTAGCACAGCACGGCTGCCGGGTGACTCCCTTTAAGGGGCAAAATATGGCCTTGAATGCCTACGTGACTAGCGAGGGCGGCGAAATTGGCTATGCCCAAGCAGTACAGGCTTGGGCAGCAGGGGTTGAACCGGAAGTGGCAATGAATCCAATTTTGCTGAAGCCCCAAGGCAACATGACCTCCCAGGTGATTCTCAATGGTCACAGTGCTGGCGTCACTGAGGCAGCCAACTATTACCGAGATTATTTTGATCGGGGCTGGCAGGCCATTACCACGGCCTTGAGAGAGTTACAGGAGCGCTTTGACTGGATTGTCTGTGAGGGAGCGGGTTCCCCGGCGGAAGTGAACCTAAAGCATCGCGATCTCACGAATATGCGAGTGGCCAAGTACCTAAAGGCGCCAACAATCCTAGTGGCAGATATTGACCGTGGCGGTGTGTTTGCCCACATTGTGGGAACCCTGATGCTCCTTGACCCTGATGAGCGGGCGTTGATTCGGGGGGTAGTCATTAATAAGTTTCGCGGTCAGCGATCGCTGCTGGAGTCGGGCTTGAAGTGGCTCGAGGAGACAACGGGTGTACCGGTTTTAGGGGTGATCCCTTGGCTGAATCTGCACCACCCAGCGGAGGATTCCCTCGATCTATTGGATCCACGCCCGCAGCGCGCTGCCGATCTTCAAATTACGGTTGTGCGCCTGCCGCGGATCGCCAATTTTACCGACGTTGATCCGCTGTTGGCAGAGCCTACGGTGAGTCTGCGGTTTTGTTCGCCGTCTGACCCCTTAGGGAACCCCGATGCGGTGATCGTCCCGGGGACAAAAACCACCATTGCCGACTTGCAGGTACTGCGTGAGACGGGGATGGCGCAACAACTACAGGAGTATGCGGCTCAGGGGGGCACCATTTTGGGAATCTGTGGCGGTTGGCAATTACTCGGTGAGACGATCGCCGACCCGGAGGGGCTAGAAGGATGCCAAGGCGTGCACGCGGGGCTAGGATTAATGCCACTACAGACGCACCTGACCCCCAAGAAAATCACGCAACAGCGGCAGACCCGTTCCCTCGTTTTTCCGAGTGACACACCCATTCATGGCTATGAAATTCATCACGGCCAAAGTACCTATACTGCCACCGTAGGCGACTGGCAGATGCTGTTTGAAACGCCAGAGCTAGGGTGCGTCAATACCGCACGAACCCTCTGGGGAACGTATCTCCATGGTCTTTTTGAAAATGGTTCATGGCGGCGCCACTGGCTCAATCAGCTGCGATCGCGGCGACAGTTGCCCCCGTTGCCCACAGCGATCCCTGACTATGCAACGGAGCGAGACCGACAACTGGATCGGCTGACTGATGCTGTGATGGCTCACCTTAATTTAGAACCAGTTTGTAAATTATGTTGATGTAAAAATTTCAAATTGTAAGCATTTGTCATAGCTTATAAACAACTCCCCTAGACTAAAGGACGGTACATACATTTGTGGGAGTTAAATGGTGCAATGTTAGTGGTGAGTCAGTGGTCTGTTGTCATGTTAGTTGTGTCGGCGATCGCCGCTCTGATTGGTCTGAGTTGGCTCCTCCACGAGGCTCAGCAGCAGAGCAAACAGCACCCACTGCAGGGCTGTTCCCCTCAGCAAGCCTATGGTGAAACCCTATGGCGAATGATTTTTGTCTATTGGCTCGTCTATTGTGGTGCCACCGGCCTCCAGATCGCTGTACCATTAGAAGGCACTGATCTAGGTCAGATGTGCAAAATTACGGCACTGTTGGCCTTTTTGCTGACGTTCTCCTCGCTCCTGTGCTTACCAATGCACTATTGGCAGTCTCGCCAGCGGCAGCAGCAGCAGCAGCCTAATTAATCTCCTATAAACTTCTACGCCTCAATGTCTTCATGTGGCCAGAACTTCTGCAACAACTACTGGATCGGCAGGCTCTTAGCCAAGAGCAAGCTGTGCAGTTAATGGAGGGGTGGCTAAAAGGCGACATTCCTGAGGCGCTTGGGGGAGCAATTCTAACGGCACTACAATTTAAGGGACTGACGGTGCCTGAGCTCACGGGGATGGCCAGTGTGCTCCTCCAGCAATCAACCGGTCAGCTCATTAATTTGGGCGTTCCCCTCATTGATACCTGTGGCACCGGTGGCGATCGCGCGGGCACCTTTAATATTTCGACAGCCGTTGCCTTTGTGGTGGCAGCGGCAGGCGTGAAGGTGGCTAAGCACGGCAACCGTTCCGTTTCGAGCCGCGTCGGGTCGGCAGATGTTCTGGAAGCGTTGGGCGTGAACCTTGCCCACCCCGATCCCCAGAGGTTGTTGCAGGAGGTAGGGATTACATTTCTATTTGCCCCCGGCTGGCATCCCGCCATGAAGGCCGTTGCCCCGCTGCGCCGTACCCTGAAAATTCGCACCGTCTTCAACCTCCTTGGCCCCTTGGTCAACCCACTGCATCCTACGGGTCAAGTCATTGGTGTGTTTAGCGATCGCTATTTGGAAGCCATGGCCGGTGCCTTGCAACAACTAGGCTGTCAGCGGGGAATTGTCCTCTATGGTCGGGAAGGGGTTGATGAGGCCACCCTTGGCAATATGACCGATATGGTCATGTTTACAAGCCCCCAAGACTCCCTACAGCAAGAGGTGCTAGACCCCCAAGCCTTGGGGCTACGGCAGGCTGACCTTTCAGAACTTGCAGGAGGCGATGTCAGCACAAATCGCGCAATTCTAGAGGCTGTCTTGCAGGGCAATGGCAGTGCAGCCCAAACAGATGTCGTGGCTCTTAATGCCGCCTTGGCACTCTACGTTGCTGGGGCAGTAAACGACTGGTGGCAAGGTGTGGATCACGCCAAAGCCATTCTTGCTAGCGGTGCAGCCTGGGCTAAACTCCAAGCCTTAGTTGCTCTGTCGAATGAGTAACACCCCGCCGCTGCTGCGCTAATTCAGCCACGTAACGTCATCAAGGTTGATATCTATATCTGCTAAATCTTCTGGGTCAATGAGTTGCCGCTGAAGCTCGTCAGTCAACATTTGCTTTGAGCAGGGCACCTTAGGCACTCTGACGCGAGATATATCCGATAGGGTTGCTTTTTCAATCCGCGTGCTTTCTTTGAGGGCATTAGGGTTAATTTGACACTCCCACCACCTAAAGGTGGGGGATTCTTACGTAGTCCACAAACGAACTCGTAAAGGCGTGAGCAAACCGCCCCTACACAGTTCCGTGTGGTGTAGGCTTTTCACGTTTTCACCCCGCTAATATCAGTTTGCAGTTTTTTAGGGCATGTTATGGATCTGGTGCTGTGCCATCAAATTGCTGATTTTGACACCCTAGGGGCAGCGGTGGGTCTCTCACGGCTTTATCCGGGCACAAAAATTGTTTTAACAGGAGGTACCCATCCCAAAATTGGTGAATTCTTGGCCTACCACCGTGACGAATATCCTCTGATTGAAGCGCGAGCTGTGGACCCAACCCAGTTACGTCAACTGTGGATTGTGGATACCCAATGGCGCAAGCAGTTGGGACAAGCCGCTCTATGGCTGGATCAACCGCAGGTAAAGATTACGATTTACGATCACCACGTGGAGCTGTCCGGGGATATTGCCGCTACTACCCTGTACCTAGAGCCAGTGGGTGCCACCAGTACAATTATTGCTGAGCAGCTACAGGCTGCCAACCTTGCCTTAACCCCCACTGAGGCCACGGTGCTGGCTCTGGGAATTCATGCGGATACGGGTTCTCTTACTTTTGAACAAACAACGGTGCGGGATGTGCAAGCCTTAGCTTGGCTGCTGAGTCAGGGCGCCAATCAACGGGCGATCGCCACCTATAGTGAGGCGGGGCTAAGTGAAGACTTACAGCCCCTCCTACGAGAAGCATGGGAACACTTGCACCAAGAGGATTTCCACGGCTATCGCCTAGGTTGGGTATTGCTGGCAACGGCATCCTATCTCCCCGGGTTGTCGCGGCTCGTGACTCAACTTGCGGATTTAAGTGAGTGCGATGCAATCCTCCTCGGCCATGCCTATCGCCACAACCATCTGGCGGTTATTGCCCGCAGTCAAATTCCGGGAGTGAATGTGGCCTACAGTCTTGCTGCTTTGGGAGGGGGAGGGCACGCCCAAGCCGCCGCTGCTACCGTGATCACAGAGACCCCGGAGCAGGTGCTTAAAGAGGTGTATCACAGTCTTTGTCAGCAGGTGCCGCATCCTCCCACTGCCGTAGAACTGATGTCGTCCCCCGTGCGAACTGTGCGGCCAGACACCCCCATTGCAGATGCCCATCGGGTATTGCTGCGCTATGGTCATTCGGGGTTATCGGTCGTTGATGCCACAGGGACACTGGTGGGCATTATTTCGCGGCGAGATTTGGATATTGCCCTGCACCACGGCTTTGCCCACGCGCCAGTCAAAGGCTATATGAAGGCACCCGTGCGCACCATTACCCCCGATACCACGTTGCCAGAGATTCAATCCCTGATGGTGAAGTATGATATTGGGCGATTGCCGGTGATGACCCCTAAGGGGGACCTCTTAGGAATTGTCACCCGCACCGATGTGTTGCGCCATCTCTATGCTCTGACGGTGGAGACCGAAACGGTGTGCCCGCTGCCGACACTGAATCTTTATGAGGCGTTGCAGCAGCGGCTGCCCTCGTTACTGTGGGCGCTACTGCAGCGGGCGGCCAACATTGCTAAGGATCGAGGCTGGCAACTGTATCTTGTCGGTGGAGCTGTGCGGGATTTATTGCTGGCGATCGCCCAAGGGTCGGAGGCGGTACCCACCCGTGAATTTGATTTAGTGGTGGATGGGGTACAGCAGGACGAGGCGGCGGGGGTGCACCTAGCCCAAGCTCTCCATGATCTCTACCGTGAGACGGTGCTCCAGGTCTATGGTCAGTTTCAAACCGCTGCCCTGCACTGGCCAAAGCACTCTGATTTGGCTGGCTTTGCCGTGGATATTGCCACCGCCCGCAGTGAGTTTTATCCCTATCCGGCAGCGCATCCGGAAGTGGCCGCCAGTTCGATTCGCCAAGACCTCTACCGCCGTGACTTTACGATTAATGCCCTAGCGTTGCGCCTTAGTGCCCCCCGCCACGGTGAAGTGCTAGATTTTTTTGGTGGGCGCGAGGATCTAGAGCAGCGCTTAATCCGTGTGTTGCACCCCAATAGCTTTATTGAGGATCCGACGCGCATCTTCCGGGCGGTGCGGTTTGCGGTGCGGCTGGGGTTTGAGCTAGAATCCCAAACCCGGCAGTATATTGAGTATGCCCTCACCAGCGGGGTGTTTGAGGGGGACGATCGCGCTGCTAGCAAACGACCCTCTCTCCAAAGCCGCCTCCGCAATGAACTGCGCCATATATTAGAACTGCCTGTCGCTCCTGGGGAGGCCTTTGCTGGCGATCGCGCCCTTACCCTGCTGGCGGAACTGGGAGCACTCCAGTGCTTAGATCGGCACGTCTGTTTTGATGACGCGGCTCGTGCTCGTTTGCAACTGGTGTGGCAGTGGTGGCCGCAACTCCCGCAAAAACAAAAATGGCAAACTGTTCCCCTCTGGCAACTCTTATTATTGGCCTTAATTATTAATGCTCCCACTGCTGTGGCGATCGCCCGGCAACTGCAACTCAGTGAAGATGCTATTCGGTGGCTACAGGACTTACCGGCGCTGCGCCAACAGTGGCAAGCCATCCTCGCAGCAAGTGCTCGTTTAAGTGATTATTACCACTGTTTAGAGAGCTACCCGCTGCCGCTGGTCGTTTTGTTAGCGGCACAACTGCATAGCGAGCCTGACCCCCACCGTGTTGAACTGCTACGGGACTATTTGTGGCAGTGGCGGCTGCAAAAAAGCCTCCTCAATGGCCACGACCTTCAAGCCTTGGGCTATCAACGCGGCCCGCAACTACGGCAGATGTTGAGGGCACTCCAAGCTGCCACCCTTGATGGCCTAGTGAGCGATCGCGCCAGTGCCATTGCCTACCTGCAAACCCATTACCCGTTGCCTTGATCGGGTTCTTGATAATAGACCTGCATCCCCTCCTTGGTGCTCATGCGTCCGGGCTGAGGACGGTGCTGGGTTTGTAACCCTTGCAGCACTTCCGAGAGGGTTAAGCCTTCTGGGAGGGTCGAGCGTACCTCGCGTACCTTATGCCACACAGAACGGGACATCATTAAACTGTGGCGAATCGGGTCTGCGCACTGTTCAAGATAGGCTTCGCGTTCAGGTTGGTAATCCGTTGAAACCAGTACTAAGGGGGCAGGTGCGTAGGGTTGCAGCACGCGGGCAAGATGCGCAAATAGCTCTGGATAGAGCCACGTATAGGCAGGGTGCACAGTCAATTCTAGCCAATGGGGCGATCGACCATCTTGGCAGGCATACAAGGTATAGGCGGCGATCGCCGCCTTCCGTTGAGGCTCAAAAACGTAGGCACGGCTGGCGTGAGCTTGGGCGATCCAACTAGCAAAACTGTCCTGAAGCCAGTCCGTCAGACTGATTCTGAAATCTCGGCTATGGCGATCAAAAACTTGTCGCACCAAGGCAGGCATTGATGCCGTATCCAGTTGGTACAACAGTGGTGCATCCGCATTGGTCACCTTCAGCAGGTTGGGCAAGCTGGGAGTTTGCTGAGCAAGCTGCCCCAACTGCATACTAGAAATTTGCCAATAGGTTAACTGCGCAAGGGGCTGAAAGCCATTGTGACGGTAGAGTGCCAAGGCATCCTGATGCTCAATGTTAATTTCTAGCATCCATGTGCGGGCTTCCAGAATGCTACTAAAGCAATGCCGCAGAAGCTGGGTGCCCACTTCAGTAAACTCTGTCGCCGCCAACTGCTGTACTTGCCATGTGGTGCGGTTTTCATTAAAGGGCGCCACCTGCGCCACCCCCAATAGCTTGTCGCCACGCTCGGCAACATAAATACGTTGCTTGGCTGTACCTGTGAGCCACTGCAAACGCTGTAGCGGTGCCGTCATCGACTGGGGTAGCAGAGTGTGTTTACCAAACGGCTGCTCATGAACACCCTGCTGACTCAGCCATTGCTCAACCACATCAATATCGCGGTAAGCAAGGGGACGAATAACGAGGTCGCTGGTGGGGGGAATATCAGAAAACATAGGTAGGTGGGGATACTACCATTATCTTACAACCTCAGCTCAAGCTCGCGGGCGCACTGATCGTACTACGCTCCTTTGCAAGCAAAAGGGGCGATCGCCTCGACCACCCCAATCACCGTTATCGTTTCAAGGGTTTTTAGTAGAGTTCTTCCTCTTGGTGGGTGAGGATTTTGCAGTCCGAACGCGGGTAAGCAACACAGGTGAGCACAAACCCTTTTTCAATTTGATCGTCATCAAGGAACGATTGATCGGATTGATCCACTTCCCCTTCCAATAGTTTGCCAGCACAGGTCGAGCACGCTCCTGCACGACAGGAGAACGGGAGATCTAAGCCTTGCTCTTCAGCGACATCTAAAATGTACTCGTCCTCAGGCACATCAATGGTCGTTTCACCGTCAGGACGGACAAGCGTTACTTTGTAGGTTGCCATGAATGTTGTCCTCTCGTGTTGTGGAAAAGGCAGGGAGCGTATGCGCTCCAATTAAGATACTAGGGGAAAACTCTTGTCTTGGTCGCTGCATTTACCCCTGTGTTCGTATCGTTTTCGTAATTCTAGGGGAGTAAGGTATCTAAAATACTTATACGATCTAGCCAGTATTTGCCGTCATCAATGGTTGACCTTAAGCTTCCCTAGAGACCTATCAGCACGTTTTCAGCCCTATGGGCAGCAGCTAGAGTCCCATCGAACGCTTCAATTCCTCAAGAGCTGTTTGGAGTTCTAAGCGATGGAATTCTGCCTCTAGGGGATCACTTGGCGAGTTGGAGCCGGTAAACGGTGGCGGGGAGGGAGGCGGTGTGCTAGCACGAGGTACCCGACGCTGCAATTCCTGACGGCGATCGCGAATCTTAGCGAGCAGTTGTTCAGTCGCCGGCAGTTGATTAAGAGCATTGAGGCGCTGGGTCCAAAGCTCTTGCCCCCGTTGCCGTAGTTGGGCTTCCCGCTGCTGAGCAACCTTCACTAAGTCAGGCCGATGAGCTGCCGTTGCGGTTTGAATGCGATCGCGCCAGCGACGAATATCGCTAACCAGATTGAGAATTTGTTGCTCGCATTCGTGCACCTCTTGCTGCAATTTCAGATAAAGGTCTTGGGTTTGTCGCTCTTGATCGTCTAGCTCCATGAGCAGGAGGTTGAGTTCAAGTTGCGGGTTAGCACGAATAACGTCCTCCAGACGCTGCTCAAGAAAGCTGTGCAAATCCTTAAAGAAAGTCATGAATCTTAATAAAGATTGAAATTGATTTAAGTCTAAGTTAAGTGGGACACTAGAATTAGTGCTTAGACTATAGCGCATGGAACGATTCAATCCAACCCTAAGTTTGCAAACATTAGTTCAGCCACATGGCGTCACTATTGCCCCTACGGGTTCGTTGGCTGAAATTATTGCAGGATTGAGCAGCAATCAAGGACGAGGATTAGTGGTCGAAGAGCAGGGTCAGTTTTGCGGCTTGATTACCCAGCGGGAAGTGGTACGTGCTGTAGGAGAAGGCACTGATCTAGAACGCATCACGGCAGCAACCCTGATGCTGCCTCAAGACTATTGCCTCCACCTCAGTGATCTCGATCACCCTTTGACCGTTTTGGGAAAGTTTCGCCATCTGGGCGTAGATGCACTGCCTATTGTCAATAACAGTGGCCGTGTGGAGGGGATGCTGACCCGCCAAGCCTTCCGCAATAGTTTGCGCCCCGTTGACTTGCTGCGAATTAAGCCAGTTGCTGATGTCATGGTCAAAGAGGTGGCTACCATTAGCGCTGAGGCCTCCCTGAAGGAGGCGGCCACACTCATGGCTGAGCGGGGGATTACAAGTCTGGTGATTCCTGACCCTGTCAATGGCTACCCCCGTGGCATTATTACCGAAAAGGATATTTTTGAGGTTTTTTGCCGCCTAGGCGGCAAGCTAGAGGGAACGGTGGCCACGGCAATGTCCCAGCCGGTGTTGACAGTACAGCCGTATCAAAATCTTTGGCAGGTGAATCATCTGCTCAAAGAACACCACATCCGCCGCGTGGTGGTTGTGGATAAGCAGGGGGCAATGGTGGGGATTGTTACCCAGAGTAACATTCTCGCTGCCATTGACATTGCAGAAGCCGAGAGTTTGATTCAGGTTCTGACGCAAGAGCTGAATAAAGCTACGGCAGAGCTGCGCTGGCAACTGTCTCAGCAGCAAGCCATTACAGCGGCTATTACTGAAAGTGAACAGCGCTACAACACCCTGATGAGCTACTTGCCCGTCGCTCTGTATTGTCGAAGTGACAACAACCTTTGGCGTTTTAGCTACGTCAGCGATCATATTTATCAACTCACCGGTTATTTCCCCCAAGATTTACCCTCATTTCAGACCTTGATTCCTCCAGAGGATCGGGTTATGGCCGAGCGCGAGATTGAACAGGCCATGGCTCAACAGCGCTCCTACAACACCACCTATCGCATTCAGCACCACGATGGCCGCTTTCGCTGGCTCAATGATCGCGGGCAGTTTCACCCAGAGAGTCGCACCTTTCACGGTGTGTTGCTGGATGTCTCAGAGCAAAAGCGTACGGAAGAGCGCCTCAAAACAGCCTTAGAGCGCGAGCTGATTGTCAGCACCATTATTCAAGATATCCGCCAAACGATTAACTTGGCAGATATTTTGCAGCGAGCCGTCACCAGTATTCAGCAATTGCTCCTGAGCGATCGTGTCCTCATTTACCGCTTTTTAGCTGATGGCAGTGGTGTGATCGACGTGGAAGCTACCGCCCTGCCTGAGTATTCAATTGTGGGGCAAGTCATCCATGATCCCTGTTTTACTAGGGAGACTGCCCAGCGCTTTTTAGAAGGCCGCACCGTAACCATCAGTAATGTGCAGCAAGCCCAACTGACCGATTGCTACCGCGACCTGCTCACCAGCCTCAACATTCAGGCGAACTTGGCTGTGCCCCTCCTCTGTGGTAAAACCCTTTGGGGTCTGTTGATTGTACACCAGTGCCGTGCTCCTCGCCTTTGGACGCGGGAAGACGTCTTTTTGTTGCAGCGCATTGCTGAGCCGTTAGCTGTCGCTTTACAGCAGGCAGAAATGTATCAGTCGTTGGAAGTCAGCAACACCAACCTCCAGCAGATGATCTATCTCGATGGCCTCACAGATATTGGCAATCGCCGCTGCTTTGATGATCTGTTTCCCAAAGAGTGGCGGCGCTGCCAGCGCGAGCAGCAGCCGTTGAGCCTCATCATGATCGATATTGACTGCTTTAAGGCCTATAACGATTTCTACGGCCACCTGCAGGGGGATGAGGTTCTTAAACAGGTGGCGCGCTTATTGGAAAAGCATCTGCAGCGCGCAGGGGATATGGTTGCCCGCTATGGGGGTGAAGAATTTGTTTTGCTCTTGCCCAATACCGATCTCGAGGGTGCCATCTGTATCGTCAAAAAGGTCCAGGCTGCGCTGCGTGACCTCGCCATTCACCATGAGAAAAGTACAGCTGGATCATCACTGACGGCCAGTTTTGGCATTGCCACAACGATCCCCCAATCTGGGCTGTCGCCGACAGATCTACTAGCGCTTGCGGATCAGTGCCTGTACGAGGCAAAAGCTGCTGGGCGCAATCGCTGGGTAGCAAAAACCCTAGAGGGCGGCAGTGCCAGCCTCACTAGTGATGGGTAAATAAATGCGTAGCCACGCCCCACCGTACTCAGGATGATTGGCTGCTTGTATGTAGCCGCCATGGCACTCGACAATTTGGCGGGCGATGGCCAGCCCCAAGCCACTGCCACTGCCAATGGGGGCAACGGTTGTCACATCGCCGGTGGCCGGTTGAACTAGGCGATGTCGCCGTGACTGGCCACGGTAGAAGCGATCGAAGATGTAGGGTAAATCCTTGCTGGGAAACCCATTGCCAGTATCAATAATTTCCAAGCATAGGTAGTGACTTTCGCTGCTAGCTTGGAGCAGCCGCGTCATCACATGGTCGCCACGGCCACAGTACTTGATGCTGTTATCGTAAAGGTTGACCAATAGCCGCAACAGTTGTGCCTCGTTGCCATAGTAGGGGAGCTGGGCGGGGCCGGTGTAGGTGTGGTCAATCTGTTTATGTTGGGCAAGGGGCGCAAGGGATTGCCAAGCAGTGTGTATCACTTGCACCAGATCAAGGGAGTGGCGCTCAATCTCACTGAGGGGGGTATGGGCAAGACGGTTGAGATCGAGCAACTCCTGCACTAGTAAACTGAGGCGAATAATTTCGTCGAGGAGGCGATCGACCCAATCTCGCAGTGGCTCTGGAACTCGCTGTTGCAGGGTTTCGGCCACCAAGCGCAGGGAGGTGAGGGGGGTTTTGAGTTCATGGGCGACATCCGTTGCCCAGCGATCGCGCTCATCCCGCAGGCGGGTCACCTCCTCGCGATCCTCCAGAAAAATCCCAACATGTGCCTCCGCAATGGGAATTCCCCGCCCCCGCAGGGGTTTGCGTCGGGTTTGCCCTGTTGGGGTTAAAAATCCGTACAGCCATTCTTTCTCGGTGATGGCATTTTGCTCCCGTACCTCTTCAATCAAGCAGTCCAGCTCGTAGGAGCGCACTAGCTCTAGCAACAGCCGTCCGTGGGGGGTGCTGAGTCGAAAGAGGGAACGCGCCTGTTGATTACAGAAAACAATACGGTTGGCAGCATCCACTTCGAGATAGGCGACGGGAGCCGCATCAAGGATGGCTTGATACCGCTCTACTTGGTTCAGGCAATGTTGCTGGGCGATCGCCTGCTGGGCCAGCGCCGTTTGCACCCGCTGAGGAAGGGACGACCTGAGGGGATGGACATTGTATTGCGCAAGGATCGCTTCTAGCTGCCGCTGTAGATGAGTTCGCTGCCAGAGCCAGACTCCTATCCCCAGCAGGAACCCTACCCCCAAAAAGGCAAGTTCCATAGACGTATGTGGAAACCCCATCTATTCTAGGATTATCTGGAATTGGCTGTACTCCTTAATCTTGAATCTTGTCTGCGTAATGTCTGCACCACTTTTACAGGTTGACAAGTTAACCGTTGATTTTCCACAGGTCGGGCAATCGGTGCGGGCAGTGGATGGGGTGTCGTTTTCCCTAGAGCGTGGGCAAACCCTTGGCATTGTCGGGGAGTCGGGATCGGGAAAGTCGGTAACCTGTATGGCTCTGCTGCGGTTACTGTTGCCCCCCGGTCGGGTGACGCAGGGGTGTGCTTGGTTTCAGCCGGAGCCAGAGGGAGCGGCGATCGATCTTTTGGCGTGCTCAGAACGACAAATGCAACAGATCCGGGGGTGCCGGATCAGTATGGTGTTCCAGGAACCCATGAGTTCCCTCAATCCGGTTTACACTATTGGCTTTCAATTGGCAGAGGCCATTGATCCGCAGCAGCGACTCCCCCGCCAGCAGGTACAGCAACGGGCGATCGCCCTCCTTGAACAGGTGCAGTTGCTTAAGCCTGAAGACCCACTAGATCAACGGCACCGCTTTTTGCAACGGTATCCGCATCAACTCTCGGGAGGGCAGATCCAGCGGGTGATGATTGCGATGGCGATCGCCGCAGAACCAGCCCTGCTCATTGCCGATGAACCCACCACGGCGTTAGATGTGACGGTACAGGCAGCAATTTTGCAACTGTTGCGGGAGTTACGGCAGCAGTACCATCTCTCGCTGATTTTTGTAACCCATGATTTGAATCTTGTCGCGGATTTGGCGGATCAGGTGGTGGTGATGTACCGTGGCCAAATTGTGGAAGCGGGTGCTGTTGCCGAGGTATTCCGGGCACCTCAGCATCCCTACACCAGAGGCCTGCTGGCCTGTCGCCCTCGCTTGGAGCAACGCCTAGCTATTTTGCCAACGGTGGCTGATTTTATGAGCCAGACTCCACCCCCCTTAGCCCTTGTCTCCGCCGCGGCGCAGCAGGCGCGTTTAGCTCAATTGGCGGCTCAGCCTCCCTTGGTGCGGGTGGAGCATCTTTGGGTGCAGTATCCTGGGCAGGGTAAGCAACAATACATCAAGGCGCTGCGGGATGTGTCGTTTACGATTCACCGGGGAGAAACCCTCGGCTTAGTTGGGGAATCCGGCTGTGGCAAAACCACCTTAGGGCGCGCCCTGCTGCGTCTGGTACCCGCCAGCCAAGGGCAGATTTGGTTTGGCGATCGCAACATTACGCACCTGCGGCCTCGACAACTGCGCCCGCTACGGCAGCGGATGCAACTCATTTTTCAAGACCCCTATAGCTCCCTCGACCCACGCATGACCATTGGGGCACTGGTGGCTGAACCGATGGTGATTCACAGACGGCCACCCTCGAAACAACAGCGCCAAGAACGGGTCGCTACCTTACTGGCACGGGTAGGCATTGACCCAGCAGCACAGCGGCGCTATCCCCACGAATTTTCCGGTGGGCAGCGGCAGCGCATTTGTATTGCCCGTGCCCTTGCTCTGAACCCTGAGTTTATTGTCTGTGATGAGTCGGTGTCGGCGCTGGATGTGTCGGTGCAAGCGCAGGTGCTCAACCTACTCAAGGAGCTGCAGCAGGAATTGGGGCTGACCTATCTGTTTATTTCCCACGATCTGAATGTGGTCAAGTTTATGAGCGATCGCCTCATGGTTATGTACAATGGCGAAATTGTGGAAATGGGCGAGGCAGAAGCGATCTATGCCCAGCCACAGCACCCCTATACCCGCACCCTAATTGCGGCCATTCCCCGTGGTCTATCCGTTGAGGCGGCTTGAGTGTCTGAGTCTCTTGATTTTCATCGTGTTTTAGCCACACTGCGCCCCGTGCTCTGGCAAGCCCTAGAGCAGTTGCGTCAGTTTTACCGCCATGTGCAGGATTTGGCGGTTGCCGATAAGGGGGGCGATCCGGTCACGATTGCCGATCAAACCATCGATGCTTTTTTGCGCCACGCTCTCCAGCGCGATTTTCCAGAGACGATGTTTGGCTACCTCACGGAGGAGACCTACCAGCCCGGGCAGCCGCTGCCCCAGCCCTACCAGTGGATCATTGACCCCCTCGATGGCACCTACGACTTTCTGCAGCAGACGGGGGAGTATGCAATCCACGTTGCCTTGGTGCATGAGCAGCGCCCCTGTGTGGCGGCGGTGGTGTGGCCGGAGCAGGAGGTTCTTTTTACGGCGATTACTGGCGCGGGCACCTATCGGGAAACCCGCCATGGCTGTACTCGCTTGACGGTTGCTCCCCCTGCTTCACAGGAACCGTTGCGGGTGGTGATAAGCCGCTCCCATGGGGGCGATCGCCTACGAGCCTTTTTAAGCACCCTTGGCCGGGTTCAGCAAATTCCCATGGGCAGCATGGGCTGCAAAACCGCGACTATTTGTCAAGGACAAGCCGATCTTTATGTGAACCTTACCGGTCGCAGTGCCCCCAAAGATTGGGACTTGGCTGCCCCGGATTTAATTATGCAGGAGGCGGGCGGTGCCTTTACCTATGCCAATGGCGAAGTTCCCCGCTATAATCAAGCCGATGTGCAGCACTGGCAGCCGTTGGTGGTGTGTCATCCCAGCCTGCGCTCCACCGTGGGCGATCGCCTGCAAGCCTTTTTAGCCGCCAACCCATGATAGACCCGGATAGTCTCCTCAGTGTGAGCGAGTGCCAAGGGATTGATCAACTGCTGCTCCCCGCAGCGGATCGCTTTGCCATCCGGGTTGCGGTTTATACCCTACGTTATCTCAAGGCAGCGGTGGGCGATCGCCCCCTAGACGACCTCACCGAGGCACAGATCTATGACTGCATTGCCAAAGATCCCCGTCTGCAAGCAGAAGAAGAACGACAAGCGGGTTTTATGACGTGGTATGGTCAGATTCTCATCAGTGCCCTGAAGCAACTGCGAATCATTGCCGCCAGCGCCAATGTCACCGTCGCCGAGCTAGAGATCGCGCAAATTAGCTACTGGTTTCAACAGCAGTGCCAGCAACGGCTGCAATCTGCCCCCCCGCCACCTTAAGCACCTGGGCATCGGAGCGCCAAGGAGTGGCAAAGGGGGTCAAGTGGGTTGTGGTGATCAGGGTCTGGTAGCGATCGCCCATCACCTCTAGCAAAATCTGCTGACGATAGAGGTCTAACTCTGCCAGTACATCATCCAGCAGCAACAGGGGGGACTCCCCAACCACAGCTTCCACAAGAGCTAACTCCGCCAGTTTCAGCGCCAATACTAGGGTTCGCTGCTGTCCTTGGGAGGCGTACTGACGAGCTGGCTGATGGTTGAGGTCAAACCCCACATCATCACGGTGGGGGCCCACCAGCGTGGTTTTGTGGATGAGTTCCAACGAGCGGCGCTCTGCCAAACGCTCCATAAACCTGACCAACATTGCTTCGGGACTGGGGTCAGCAATGGGCACATGGCTGTGGTAGCTAAGGGTGAGCACCTCGCGATCGCCACTTAAGACCTGATGCCAGTGGCTAGCCAAGGGAGCTAAGCGCTCAATGAGTCGCTGGCGACGGCGCATCATCCGCGTTCCTGTGACGGCAAGCTGCTGGTTCCAAGCCTGCCATAACCCTTCATCTATTCCTGTGCCCTGCTTAAGCAGAGCATTGCGCTGCCGCAGAGTTTTTTGATAGCTCTGGAGCAGTTGACTATAGACCGGTTCAAGTTGCACAAGAATGCGATCCAGCCATGAGCGCCGCAGCGCTGGGGTTCCCCGCACAAGGTCGAGGTCTAAACAGGAAAACTCCACCACATTCAACTGGCCTAAAAAATCAAGGGTGCGCCGCACCGTACAGCCATTGACCCGCAGGCTGCGTCCTCCCCCCTGCCGTAGCACCCCCGTTAACTCAAGGGGAATCCCCTGCCGTTCCACCTCTGCCGTCATCTGGGCAGTGGTGTGGCCATGCTGAATCAAATCGCGATCGCGGGGGGTACGGTGGGACTGCAAGGTGGCCAGCCATTCCACCGCTTCCAGCAGGTTGGACTTCCCTTGGGCATTGTCCCCCAGCAAAATCGTTTTAGCCGCGGTAAAGGAGACCGTTTGCTCAGGGTAGTTACGAAAATGGCGCAGGCTTAAACGCTTGAGATACACTGGCCGACCAAGCATCATACTGATATTGTGCAACGCCCATAGACTGACAGGGCGATCGCTCAGGGGCTTAATGTACGCTTCCTAAAGCGAAATAACATACCATGAACCAGCTCAGGGGATTACCACTGGTATAAATATCCATGACTGCCTGTGCCAGTTCGGGTAGCCTACGGTGACCATAGAACCACGGTGGGGTTACAGGTAACCGAAAAGGAGCGCGGATGACAGCTTTTTCAGGGTAATCAAACAAAAAGCTGTTGTGAACCACCCCCACCCCAGAACCAATGTCGGCAGGCGTATGGCCGGGAAACGCACCCCAAGGGGTACACCCCAAACCATTCCCAAGGGAGACCCACGCATTGATCGCAATAGAACCATAGCGCAGTTGAGCAATCGCTTGGTTAAAGGCATCTGCTTCCTGCGCCTCCGTGCGCGGATCAATAATCACAGTGCACCCCAGCGTCCCCCAAAGCTGCTCATTGACAAAGGGCACCGCCATCGCTAAGAAGTCGCGGGCATTCCTACTCGGCAGTTGTACCTCTGCCAGTAGCCCGCAGAAGACTTCTTCTTGAAAAATGCGTGGGTTAGCCGTGGGGTCTAGCCCTTCAATCAAGGTCCAAGGAATCGTGCCTGGCTGCTTGGGGGAGAGCACTGTAGCTTGGGGATACTCCGCTAAAAAGGACTCGTAGCGGGCGATCGCCCCCGGATAGTAGGCCGGGCGTGGCGGGATAGCCTGCAAGTGCTGCTTCAGGGCACTCAAAAAGGCTAGCCGCTGTGGCCATTCCCGAGAAGTGACAACAATTTGGGCGGCGATGCAGTTAAAGCTAGCATTATGAACCAGAGCACTCGCCACCTGCCGCGCTTGGTAGTCCAGCTCTGCGGCTGACCAGTCCCCGGGAACAATCATTAGGGGAGTCACATTTCCCAGCTCTGCAGTCACAGGTGTGGTTAGGTGTGGCTGCTGAGAATCTGGGATTGCCCCCCCCCAAACCAGACGGTTATAGGTATGGTGGGAACCGGTGATGTGAATATGCTGCGTCAGGGGATGGTGACAAAGCTGCTCACCTACTGTGCCATCCCCGGTAACAATCTCTAAAAAGCCCGCTTCAATGAGTGGGGCACAAACTTGCCGAAAACAGTCTGTTAAGGGATCCAGCAGCGGATTCATTTTTAGCAGCGCAACCCGATTGGCTGCCAAGAGTTGGTAGAGGGCATCGGCCAAGCACAGGGATGTAATATTCCCTGCCCCTAAAACCACGGCAACGCCCGGCGGTGGCGGATTGCGGTAGGCAGAGCCTTGGGTAGCCGGCTGATCTGGCTGTAACCACACCTGAGCGCTGACCCCAAACCACAGCAGTCGTTCTTGCCAATTGCGGGGCAGAATGTGAGCCACCCGCTGTCCGGTTGGGGTGGTTTGCCAGTGGGGCACCGGCGGCACACCGTTATGGCGCAGCGCATAGATATAGTGGTCTAGCTTGAGAATCAACCCCAGCGGTCCAGTCGTCCACTCCTCGCCGACCCAGTCGCGGTCAATCCCCTTGATCTGGCAGGCCAGTTCTACCCACCTTTGGGCATGGTGGCGAGCAAGGTGTTTCATGCGCTGCAAATAGGGGATGCGCTCTCGAGGAGAAAGTTCTTGCCAGCGGCGCGCCTGCTGGTGGAGTCGTTCGAGTTCCTTAATTGCCGGTACTGCAACAGTCATAAATGAGGCCGATTCTCCTGTGAATAAATAATAACCGCTGTCGGCTAACAGGGTTTTTCTTAACAAGACGCGCGGAATTCCCCGCCGTAGCGACGATGGGGATGTCAACTTAAGTAATCTCCCACCCATTCTGGCATACGGTCGAACGTCCGCACTCATCCGCCACAACGATAGATAATTACAAACGCAGCTTGTGCTTTCGCATCCTCGAGGGTTGCATGCCAAGTATCGGTAACCGTATCCCAGTTTTCGTGGCAGCCAAAGAGGTAATTGTTTGGGAACGCAACTCCGTTCTAGGATTATGTATGCCTCGAACCTCATTTTTACGCTTGAACTTGCCTCCCAACCACCAACTGCGCCAATTCAGTCCTAGTGCCGTTAAGCGGCTATTGTTAGATCCAAATTGGTTGCGCTTGGCGCTGCGGCTGCGCGGCTCCGTCATTCCTGCTATTCTGCCAGAAGTCCTTTTTTGTGTTGCCTTTGGGGTGTTGATTTCAGCGGCAGACATTTACATTGTCAATCTGCATTGGCCAGTTCTGGGCAGCTTAATCCCCTCTATTGTGCTCGGGTTACTCCTTGTGTTTCGTACCAACACCGCCTACGAGCGGTTTTGGGAAGGACGGCGACAGTGGGGGAACATCATCAACGCCTCCCGCAACTTAACCCGCTTGATGTGGACGGCCATTGATGAGCAAACAGCCGCCGATCGCCAAGGCAAAATCAAAGCCGTGAACTTAGTGGGCGCCTTTGCGATCGCCACCAAGCAGCACCTGCGCCACGAAACCTTTGTAGAGCTTCAGCCATTCCTTGCTCCTCACGAATATCAGGAACTGCAATCGGTACAAAATGTGCCGCTGCGCATTGCCCTATGGATAGAATCGTATCTGCATCAACAACACCGCTGTGGTCAGTTGTCTCTGTATCAACTCACCTATATGGATGAGTTACTCGTGCTGCTTGTAGATGCCCTAGGCAGTTGTGAGCGCATCCTGAAAACACCGATCCCCTTGGCCTACGCCATTCACCTCAAGCAGTTATTACTGCTGTACTGTCTGCTGTTACCCTTCCAACTGGTGGATGATCTAGGGTGGTTAACAGGGCCAATGGTGGGTCTGATTGCCTTTACCCTCTTTGGCGTTGAGGAAATTGGCATTGAAATTGAAAACCCCTTTGGCCGCGACTTAAATGATTTACCATTAGATGCAATCTGCATTACGATGCAGCAAAACATTCATGACCTCATTAGTACGCCAGCACCCCACCAATCCTCCCTTGACGATGTGGTAATTCCCCATGACCATGACCACTACTCATCCTGACCCCCAAACCATTGCCTACGAAGTGGTTCATCACCTTCCTGGGCGGTTGCGGCTGCGGGTTCCGCGTCTGCGCTATGACGAGCACTACCTGCGCCAACTTCAGCACCTGTTGGTGCAGCAGGAGGTTGTTCAGCAAATTCGCGTCAATGCTGCTGCCGCCTGTATCGTGATCGAATATAACAGCGATGGCGAGAGTCACCTTGCCCTGTTTAGTTCCCTGATCCGTCGCGCCGCTGACCCTGACTTACCCAGCCCCACCATTCTGTCGATTGACAAGCAGGTGTATTCCCCATGGAACACCACCTACTTTTTGCAAAAGATGGCCTTGCCCGTGGCTGCGTTAGCCATTGTTGCCCTATTGCCACTGCAAACTCCGTTCTATCCAGTAATTGTCGCGACAATCATTACCATCATTGCTCTGCCCACATTTCAGGAAGCCCTCGAAAGCCTTGAGCATCGCCATCTTAACGTCACCCAACTGGAATCCTTGTGGACGATTTTGCATACCTTGCAAGGGGAGTATATGGCTCCGGTGCTAGCGGTGTTCATGAGCCAAATGGGGGGCTCCCTGCGGGACATGACAGCACAGGTGGGTGAAGCCCAAGTGTTTGATCCCCTTGATCAGCAGCGCACCTACTGGATTGAGCGGGATGGTAGTCGTCGTAACGTCTCAATTCGTGAGTTACACGTGGGGGATCACGTCATTGTGGCGGCTGGCTCGGCAGTACCTGTCGATGGCGAGGTGCTCTGGGGGTCAGCGGTGATTCAGCGGCAGTTTTTGACGGGTGAGTCGGATTTACTGACCTGTGAACCGGGGCAGGCGGTGCTGGCCTCGTCTTTGGTGGTGCGGGGGCAACTCTGTATTGCTGCTAAGGCGGTTGGCAATGATACCCAAGTGGGGAAAACGCTCCAACTGGCCAAACAAGCCCCCCAACTCGATACACGCATTGAGAATTACGCCGAAGAAATTTCTAACCAAGCGATCTTACCGGCCATGGGGGTCTCTGCTCTTGTGTATGGGCTGACCTTGGATGCTCACCGAGCGATCGCCCCGTTACAGCTTGACTTTGGCGCTGGGATTGGCATTACCATTCCGACAGCCATTTTGGCCGCCCTGACCCATGCTCCCCAAGTAGGCGTGTATGTGCGCAATGGTCGTGCCCTTGAGCTACTCTCGCGGGTAAATATTATCGTCTTTGATAAAACCGGCACCCTCACGGAAGTGAAGGGCACCATTGCTGGGGTGGAAATTCTCAAAGAACACCTTAGCGAAGACACCCTCCTGTACTGGCTCAGCACCATTGAGCAGCACATCAACCATCCCTTTGCCTTAGCGGTGATGGAGTACGCCCAAGCGCGGGGGATCTCGCCGGGCGAGTACTCAGATTGGAGCTATGAACCCGGGCGCGGTGCTATGGGGTTGGTAGAGGGGCAACGGATTCTGGTGGGCACGCAGCAGTTTATGACGGACAACAATATTGCTGCCGATCTTGAAGAACTTCGCTCCCACGAGGGCGTGCTCTGGAATCGCTCCCTTGCTTGCGTTGCCTGTAATGGTGAACTGGTGGCTGTCCTTTTTTACAGCAATCCGGTGCGCCCAGAAACGGCCAGTGTCATTGCCGATCTGCAAAATCGCGGCATTGAATGCTATATGGTGACAGGGGATCACCACGAAGTTGCCAACGCCGTTGGTTATGCCGCTGGCTTTCGTCTTGGCCAAATTTACACCAATACCCTGCCAGAAGATAAGGTGGAGATTCTCAAGAAGTTTAAGAATAATGTCGAAAACGTCGTGGCCTACGTTGGGGAAGGATTTAACGACACAGCAGCGATGGCCTACGCCGACATTTCCATTTCCTTGCCGGAGGGCAGTGATGCCGCACGGCAAACGGCAGATATTTTACTGATGAATAATAATCTTGAAGGGATTATTCAGGCGATCGCCCTCAGTAAAGAAGTCATGGAGATTATTAACCAAAACATTGCCTTGGTGGTTATTCCCAACGTCAGTGTGGTCTTAGCAGGGGTATTTTTGAGCCTACACCCAGTGCTGGCGGTGCTCATTAGCAATGGGGCAACCCTATTAGCAGAACTCAATAGTCTGCGGATTCTCACAGACTACCGTCCTGTGAAGGTGAAGCATAAAATCAGTAGTGGCCGCTCCCAAACGGGTATGCTGGATATTCCTTGGAAAAAACGCCCCCGACGCAGTTTTGTGCGGCTCGGCAGCGATACACCCAGCCCAGCCTGAATGCTAGCCATCACTGCCGGGTCGGGGAACATCGGCTTTGGGGTGCCATGGTGCAAAGAAGGGCAACAGCAGCAGCGCGGGAAGGGCAGCACCAATCGTAAAGAGGAAAAACAAGGGCCAGCCCATGAGTTCCGCTGCTTTCCCGGCAGGAGCGGCCAGAACATCTCGACTAAAGGCAAATAAACTGGAGAGGAGTGCATACTGAGTGGCGCTGAATTGGGGGTTGCAGAGGCTCATTAAAAGTGCTGTTAACGCAGCGATCGCCAGCCCCGCACAAAAATTATCAATACTAATGGCAGCAATCATAACAACCGGATTTGCACCCGCATTGGCCAAGACAAAATAGGACACATTACTAGAGGCCTGTAGCCCTCCCATCACCCAAAGGGCACGATGAATGCCAATTTGACTGATAGCAGCCCCCCCAGCCAGTGCACCAACAATGGTGGCAATGAGACCAATTCCGCCCTGCACAGCGCCAATTTCTGTTTGGCTAAAGCCCTGTTGCAGCAGAAAGGGGGTCATCATATTCCCCGTAAGAGCATCCCCCAAGCGATACAAACAAATAAACCCTAGGATAATCAGCCCCGTCCCCCAGCTATACCGCTGAAAAAAATCTAAAAAGGGTTGGAGCACCGCTTGGCGCAAAGAGCGAGGAGCGGCTGGCTGTACTTCAGGCTCCGGTGCCCAAACGGTTGTCAGCATCCCCACCAGCATCAACAGCGACATCACGCCATAGACCAGCGGCCACGGCAGTTGATCCGCCAAGATCAACGCAGCGGATCCGGTGATCAGGAGCGCCATTCGATAGCCCAACACATAAATACCCGCCCCTGCACCCATTTCAAGGGGATCGAGCACATCGGCGCGGTAGGCATCGACAGCAATATCTTGGCTGGCACTTAAAAACGCAATCGCCAAAGCATTCATCGCCAGTAACCGTAAGCTGGCACTTGGGTTCTGTAGCCCCATCAGGGCGATCGCCGCCAGCAGTAGCCCTTGAATCAGTAACAACCAGCCCCGTCGCCGCCCCAAAAAGGGGAGGGTATAGCGATCTAAAAGCGGCGACCACAGAAACTTGAGGGAGTAGGGCAGCCCCACCAAGCTAAACAGCCCGATCGCCGTGAGGTCAACCCCCTCTACGGTCATCCAGGCTTGGAGGGTACGGCTGGTGAGAAACAGCGGCAAGCCGGATGAAAAGCCCAGCAGTAGGAGTGCCGCCATCTTGCGACTTTGAAAGACCCGTAGGGCTGACCCGATCCCCGCCATGCCGTTCTCCTCATTGCTCAAACCTTGTCCAGTGTAGAGCAAAGAACAGCACTCCACTAGATTGGGCAGCAGGCTTGGCTCTAGAGACTACTGGCCTGCGTGGTTCGTGCAGGCTGGAAGGCAGGCCGACACGCATCTAAGGAGACGGGCACTGGTGCAATCTTCCAGATGTCTTTGCAGTATTCAGCAATGGTGCGATCGCTAGAGAATTTCCCCATGCGCGCCACATTCAAAATCGACATCTGGGTCCAGCGGTCTTTATCACGGAAGGCCTGCGCTGCCCGCTGATGGCAGTCTATATAGGACTGATAGTCCGCCAAGAGCATGTATTGATCGTCATTGAGCAGTGAGCTAACAATTGGCTCAAATAACCCCGGCTCCCGCGGGCAAAAATAGTCGGAAATGAGGCTGTCGATGACTTTTTTCAGCAACGGATTGCTGTTGTAGTAGTCACGGGGATTGTAGCCTTCCGCTTTGAGGCTCATCACCTCCTGCGCTGTTAACCCAAAGAGGAAGAAATTTTCAGCCCCGACTTCTTGGCGAATTTCCACATTTGCGCCGTCTAGGGTGCCAATGGTGAGCGCACCGTTGAGGGCAAACTTCATATTGCCGGTTCCTGAGGCTTCCTTTCCTGCGGTGGAAATCTGCTCTGAGAGATCCGCCGCCGGATAGGCAATTTCCCCCAGAGACACCGAATAGTTGTTCAGGAATACCACCTTGAGGCGACCATTGACATCGCTGTCGTGGTTCACCATGGCCGCAACAGAATTGATCAGTTTGATCATCATCTTGGCCATGAAATAGCCGGGTGCCGCCTTGCCACCAAAGATAAACGTGCGCGGTTGAATATCAATATTGGGGTTGGCCTTAATTTGCTCGTACAGGGTAATGATGTGCAGCACGGCCAAGTGCTGGCGCTTGTACTCGTGGATGCGCTTAATTTGAATGTCAAATAAGGAGTAGGGATCCACTTCAATTTGATTGTTGCGCCAGATGTAGTCGGCGAGGCGTTCCTTATTGGCCTGTTTAATCTTCTGCCACTTGGCGTGGAACGCCGGATCCGTCGCGTAGGGTTCTAAGCCTCGCAGGTCTTCTAGGTGGTAAAGCCAGCGATCGCTGTTGAGGGTATCGGTAATCAGCTTGGCCAATTGGGGATTGCTCAGGAGGAGCCAGCGCCGTGGCGTAATGCCATTGGTTTTGTTTTGGAATTTGTCGGGGTACATCTCGTAGAAGTCCCGCATCAATTCCTGTTTAATTAGCTCGGTGTGAAGTTCGGCCACGCCATTTACCGTATGGCTACCCACACAGGCTAAGTGCGCCATGCGTACCTGCTTCGGGTGCCCCTCCTCAATCAGAGACATCCGTGCTAAGCGGGCGGTATTACCGGGATATCGCTGACGGATTTCATTGAGAAAGCGGTAGTTAATTTCATAAATGATCTCTAGGTGACGCGGCAACAGTCGCCCAAACAGATCAATAGACCAGCGTTCTAAGGCTTCAGAAAGAAGGGTATGGTTGGTGTAAGCAAAGGTGCGCTGGGTGATGTCCCACGCTTCCTCCCAGGTCAGTTGATACTCGTCAATCAACAGTCGCATCAATTCCGCCACCCCAATGGCCGGGTGGGTATCGTTTAGCTGGATGGCAACTTTTTCGGGGAATGCATCAAAACTGGTGTGCTTGCGCAGATAGAGCCGAATAATATCTTGCAGTGAGCACGAGACAAAGAAATACTGCTGCCGCAGCCGTAGTTCCTTCCCTTGTGGGGTATTATCGTTGGGGTACAAAACCTTGGAGATGTTTTCACTAAAGGTTTTCTCCGAAACCGCTTGGGTATAGTCCCCGGCGTTAAAGACTTGCAAGTTAAAGTCTTGGGCAGCGCGGGCACTCCACAGCCGCAAGGTGTTGACGGTATTTTTGCCGTAGCCGGAAATGGGGGTATCGTAGGGGGTGCCAAGAACGGTGGTGCCTGCCACCCATCGCACCCGATAGTGGCCTTGAGCATCGGTGTAGGCTTCTGTATGGCCGCCAAACTTCACTTCGACGTTGTAGTCGGGGCGGGCAATTTCCCACGGGTTCCCAAAGCGGAGCCAGTTATCGGGTACTTCGTGCTGCCAGCCGTTGGTGATGACTTGCTCAAAGATGCCGTATTCATAGCGAATGCCATACCCCACTGCCGGGATTTCCAAGGTGGCCAAGGAGTCTAAAAAGCAAGCGGCCAGCCGACCCAAGCCCCCATTGCCCAAGCCAGGTTCTGGCTCTCGCTCCATCAGCTCATTCAGGTCAAGCCCAAACTCTGCCATGGCTTGTTTGGCTTGCTCGTAAAGGCCGACGTTAATGAGGTTATTGAGCAATAACCGCCCGATCAAAAATTCCGCCGACAGGTAATAAACTACTTTGGCATCCTGCTCAAAATAGGTTTGGGCGGTTTTAATGCGGCGGTGCAACAGGCGATCGCGCACCGTGTAGGCCAGTGCCATGAAATAATCGTAGGGGGTGGCAAAGGTGGCATCTTTGCCCTGGATGTAGTGCAAGTTATCGACAAAGGCGCGCTTCAGGGTTTGCACCGTCATGCCCGTGCGATCGCTCTCGATGTAGAGATCGCAATGGTCATCGGTTGGTGGAACAGCAGAGGAGTTAGGGGCGTGACCGTTGGAATCGGAAAAATTACTCATGCAAACACTGGCTCTATGAGGAATCGGAAATAACTTAGATTAAGGCTAATACAGATTGGCAAAATGTACATTAGACTACTAGTACGTGATTTTTAATAAAAAATTCACCTCTGTTTACATGGTTTTTATAGCGCCTGTGGGGAAGTTGCTATCTTTGCGGGGCGATCGCTGGTTCAGCAAACCTGTGCAGCCTACTTAACACAAGATCCCTAGGAATAGGCTGAATTCAGCAACGCAACCATCCCTTAAATTCCTTAACAAGATTTTACAGTCATCCGCGATGGAGTGGTTGCGGGATAGGCACTTAAGGCATGCCCCCGCGCTCAGCTGTATAAAAAAAGTTGGAATTCTTGCCCCAACGTAACCGGCTGTACTTGGGTAAAGCGGTGCGAAACCAGTAAAATCTAACCTGCATACTCAGGATAATGCTCATGATGGATACGGCGATCGCAACCATTCGTGCCCGGGAAATCTTAGACTCCCGCGGGCGACCCACGGTAGAAGCAGAAGTTGAACTAGACTGTGGCGTGGTCGGGTTGGCTCAAGTTCCTAGTGGCGCGTCAACCGGCAGTTTTGAAGCCCACGAACTGCGCGATGGCGATCCCAAGCGCTACGGGGGCAAAGGAGTGCTGCACGCCGTAGAAAATATTGAAACCACGATTCTTAGTGCTTTAGTGGATCAAAATGCGCTGGATCAGACCGCGATTGATCAGTGCCTTTTGGAGCTAGATGGCACCGAGAACAAGAGCAATTTAGGTGCCAACGCCATCTTGGCGGTGTCCTTGGCGATCGCCAAAGCCGCTGCCGAGTACCTTGGACAACCCCTCTATCGCTATTTGGGTGGCCCCCTCGCTAACGTGCTGCCGGTGCCGATGATGAATGTGATTAACGGGGGTGCCCATGCCGCCAACACTATTGATTTCCAAGAATTTATGATTATGCCCGTTGGCGCTCCTAGCTTTAGCGAAGGGTTACGCTGGGGAGCAGAGGTCTTTGCGGCACTGAACAAGGTCTTGGCGGATAAAGGGCTGCTCACGGGGGTTGGCGATGAAGGTGGGTTCGCCCCCAACCTTGAATCGAATCAGGCGGCACTAGATATTTTGCTGCAAGCGATCGAAACCGCAGGTTACACGCCCGGTACGCAAGTGGCGCTCGCCCTTGATGTTGCCGCTAACGAGTTCTACACAGATGGCTGCTATACCTTTGACAATGCCAGCCGTAGCGGCGCTGAGCTAGTGAGTTACTATGAGCAACTAGTGAGTAATTACCCCATTATTTCCATTGAAGACGGCCTTCAAGAAGAAGACTGGGAGAATTGGGGGCTCCTCACCCAAGCGTTAGGCACGCGGGTGCAACTGGTGGGGGATGATCTGTTTGTGACGAACCCCAAACGCCTCAAGCGCGGTATTGACAGCGGTGTGGCCAATGCCATTTTAATCAAACTCAACCAAATTGGCTCACTCACTGAAACGCTGCAAACCATTGACTTAGCGACCCGTAGTGGCTACCGCTCGGTGATCAGCCACCGCTCCGGTGAAACCGAAGACACCACCATTGCGGATCTGGCCGTGGCGACTCGCTCAGGGCAAATTAAAACTGGTTCGCTGTGCCGCAGTGAGCGGGTTGCCAAGTACAACCGCCTGCTGCGCATTGAAGCGGAACTGGGGGATCAGGCAGTGTATGCCCCGACCGTGGGGTTAGGCCCGCAGTAGGTGAATCGACCTCGCAAACGGTTTGGCCAGCACTGGCTACGCAGTGAAGCGGTGTTGGCACAGATGATTGCTGCGGCGCACTTAACACCGGGCGATCGCGTCCTTGAAGTAGGCCCAGGGCGCGGTGCACTCACTCGTCCCCTGTTGGCGGCTGGGGTTGCGGTGGTTGCGGTGGAACTGGATCGCGATTTATGTGCAAGCCTGAAGCGGCAGATCCGCAGCGATCGCTTCGTGCTGATGGAAGGGGACATCCTGCGCACTGATCTGGCGGCTTTGGGGTGTAACAAAGTAGTGGCCAATATTCCCTACAACATCACAGGCCCGCTCCTAGAACACTTACTGGGAACCCTGAGCCAGCCTCGCACCCCCGCCTTTGAGCGCCTCATCCTCCTCGTGCAAAAGGAAATTGGCGATCGCCTCATGGCCAAACCGGGCAGCAAAGCCTACGGTGCCCTTTCAGTACGTAGCCAGTTCTTGGCCACCTGTGAACCTGTCTGTGCCGTTCCCCCGCGCGCCTTTCAGCCACCCCCAAAAGTGGAATCGATGGTGATCTGTTTACGGCCTCACCCAACGCCACCTCAGGTGACTTCCCCCCAGTGGTTAGAGCGGCTGCTGAAGCAGGGGTTTGCCACCCGCCGCAAAATGCTAGCCAATGCCTTAAAATCACTGGTTGATCCGAGTGCTGTTCGTCAGGTCTTAGCGGAACTGGGACTTCCTCCCGAGAGCCGTGCTGAAGCCTTGAGCCTGAGAGACTGGCTAGCCCTCAGCGAAGCGCTAGAACAGGCCCAGCAAAATGAGTAGCACTCCGATGCCACCACAGGCCACCGCCCCCAGACCAGTGTAAAGAATGGTATTACTGGTGTCTTGAGTAAACTACTCCCAGCTAAAGCAGGGAGCTTTTAGTAGCCCTGCAGTTAGCAAGCCAACCACGAGCCTCTGGGGTGGTTTACAACACCCCCAATCGACCGTTAACAGTGCCTTAAATAGCCGTTTCTGTTGTCCGCAGTATTATTATAACCTAAAACAACTAAAGTTGCTAAAGGAGCTTTCCTCCCCGTACTGAAGTACGGGGCTTCCAGCCATACCCGAGGTGAGGCTGTCTTCCGACTTCAGGGAAATAAAAAACTTTTGCCCCTTCGCAGTTGGGCGCTCAATCCGTAGGGTTCCCGTCTGGTCGCTAGCAGTCCCCACCACTAAAACCGAGCGATCCACGGGCAAAATCCATTCCTGATAGCGGTAGCCGAGGGTGGTGCCACTGCCGAAGGACAAGGTACCAATATTCAAGGTAAATGCCCCGAAGGAGAGCCGATTGGCATTATTGGCGGGGCGAAACTCATTTAAGACCTGTACAGTTTCAATATCCGCCCCGGTCGGATCCACTTCAATGTCACCATAGCGATCGCGCAGACGGAAGGGAATCGACTGACTATTGCTGCTAATGGTGTCAGAGCGACGTTCGGTATGCCAGCGTGTCCGCCCGTCGCTATCTGTCTCACGTACCTGTTCCTCGTACTCCCGCGTGACAGACATTTTGTAGTGCACACAGGGCACCTGCTTTAATTCTGAGGTTAAGGGAGACTCCGTCGTCACTTGGCCTGTAATTTTTACATATTCGCGCAGATTGCCACCGCCAATTTCCCGTGCCACTTGCTCCCCTAGGTGATGCAGTTCAGCGGTGGTGGATGGGGTTGCTAACTTGAGGCTGCGTAGCTTCAGGCGATAGTGGCGTTGCACAAAAAACAGCACAACTGCAACCACAACTAAAATGCCACCAAAGATGCCCATTGTTGCTTCTCAACGCCTCTGTAAACAACTTCCGCTAAGCGCTAACGTGCTCTAGACGGGAGGTTTCAGTAGCCCTCAAGATATGCTCACTCAAAGAGCAAGACAATTTCTCGGCTCCTCCAAGCTGGTTTAAAGACAGACCCAAACGCTTGATCAGGTTTGCTCCATTCAAGTCAGCCTCCCCCTGCCAACCGCAATGGCCACAAGTAAACCCCTTGCCACTTCGATAAGACTTGCCTTGCACTGGATGAATGTGCAGGCATTGGTGACAGATTTGCGAGGTATATACCGGATTAACCGCAAGCACCTGAACGCCTGCCTGAAGTGCCTTATAGGCAATAAACAAACGCAATTGAAAGAATGCCCAACCACTAGAGCTGCGTCGCTCGGTCTTGTTGCGCGGCAGCTTGTTGGTGCATTCTCTGATACCTGTCAAATCTTCCACAGCAATTACAGCATTCAAGGCGTTAGCCCGCTGCACAATCGCTTTGCTGATTTGATGGTTCAACCATTGCTGATAACGGCGATTTTTACCCGACAACCGTTGCAAACTCTGTCTTGCCCTGCGGCGAGTCGATCGGGTGCCTTTCGAGCGTTTTGCTTGGAGCGACGCTCTCACCTTAGACAACCGATCTCTAACTTGCTGAATGTCCTGACCGTCCCACTTTTCCACTTCAGACGTAACCGCAATATCTCTGTGTCCAAAGTCAACGCCAATCACATTACTTGATTGACTTGATTGGTCTGACTCTGGTGCTTCAGTCTTCAGTTGGATGTGCAGATAGACGTTGCCGTCTCGATGCTTGCAAAGCAGTCTTACCGCCACACGAGCGCACGCCCTGAGCGCTATGTTGGCCACCAAGGAGAATGTCTCTTTGATGGTCTGGTCGGTCAAGGACTGAAGAGCGATTTTGTTGGTGAGTTTGGGATGGGTGTTGTCATTGACATAGTTGCACGCATCAGCAAACACCTGAAGAGTTGCCGCCAGTTTGGACGCTTGCTCAGGCGTAGGTTGAAGCTTTACAACGAGTGTCAGGACTTGTTTCATGGTTGGTACTTTATCACCACGTGAAGATTGCCTGCAATGGTCAAGAGTATTACTGATTTCGGCGGTATTGAGCCGCACTCATACGCCTTTGGCGCAGCGAAGCTCGACAGCGCTCCTCCCCCCCTGACCGCCAAGCTTCGCTGTGGCGGGAGCACCTCGGAGGTCTAGGTGGGAATGTATGCCTCAGCACCAACCCTGTCATCGACAGCAGCGCCACGGTGCTCTGCTCGTTCCCGCACTTCGCTTTCTTTGTTAGCTTTTCACCCGCTGTCTAAAGGCGTAGGACATTCACAAAAGGCTAAGGGGGTGAAAAAAACTGTGACCGGGCGACCACCGTCCTCTAAAATGAGGAATGTATTAAGCGGTGTTAGCAATATGAGTGTCATTAGTCAGGTTCTTCTCAAAGCGGACGATGAATTGCGCTACCCCACCACAGGCGAACTCAAGGCAATTAGTGACTTTTTTGAAACGGGTGCGCAACGCCTACGCATTGCCACGACATTAGCTGAAAATGAAAAACGGTTGGTAGAGCAAGCCAGTAAGCAACTGTGGCAAAAGCGGCCTGACTTTATTGCTCCTGGTGGTAATGCCTATGGCCAAAAACAGCGTGCCCTCTGCTTACGCGACTATAGCTGGTATATGCGCTTAATTACCTACGGTATTTTGTCAGGGGACAAGGAACCCATTGAGCGCACTGGACTCATTGGGGTGCGGGAAATGTACAACTCCTTAGGGGTGCCGATGGCTGGTATGGTAGAAGCCATTCGCTGTCTGAAGGATGCCTCCTTGTCGCTGTTGAGTGCCGAGGAGGCGGAAGTTGCTGCTCCCTACTTTGACTACATTATCCAAGCCATGTCCTAAAGTACTCTCATCGTTCCGATAAACGCCTTTAGCGTACGATCCCCCGCCCTAGGGACGGGGGTATATTTTTATGGTGGATCGTGTTAGGCACCATGGCACAAACCATTGTGGTTAAAATTGGCACCTCTAGTTTGACAGGGGGCAAGGAGGGAACTCTGGCACTGGCCACCATCGCCCAGCTTGTGGATGTGCTCTGGGGCTGTCGGCAGCGGGGCGATCGCGTCGTGCTGGTATCTTCGGGAGCTGTGGGCGTAGGAGCAGTGCGGTTGGGGTTGCAGGAGCGTCCACAACAGTTGGCGCAAAAACAGGCGGTGGCAGCCGTGGGGCAAGGTCACTTAATGCGGATGTACGATGATCTGTTTAGTGTGCTGCACCAGCCCATCGCCCAAATTCTGTTAACGCGACAGAACTTTGTCGATCGCCAAAGCTACCTCAATATTTTTAATACATTTCAGGCTCTCTTTGACTTGGGGGTCATTCCCATCGTCAACGAAAATGATACCGTCGCAGTGGATGAACTGAAATTTGGAGATAACGATACCCTCTCGGCGTTGGTGGCCAGCTTAGTCGAAGCCGATTGGCTCTTTTTGCTGACGGATGTGGATCGTCTCTACTCAGCGGATCCACGGTTGGATAAAACGGCTGTGCCCATTGAGCGGGTTCAATCCCTTGCAGCCCTAGAGCAAACGGTACAGGTGGGGGCAGCGGGTTCGCCGTGGGGCACGGGTGGGATGGCCACTAAAATTCGCGCAGCGGAGATTGCCACTGAAGCGGGGGTGCGAACGGTTATTACCGATGGGCGATCGCCCACCAACATTCTGAAAGTGATGGCGGGCGAGTCCTTGGGTACCCAGTTTGAACCAAAACCCAAAACCATCAATGCCCGCAAGCGCTGGATTGCCCGTGCCTTGATCCCGAAAGGCGAGTTATGGTTGGATGCCGGGGCAGTCAAAGCCATTACCGAGGGTGGGTGCTCCCTGTTGGCGGCAGGAATTACGAAAGTGTGTGGCGAGTTTCAAGCGCAAGATGCAGTAAAGCTCTGTGATCCTGACGGGGCAGAAGTGGCCCGCGGGCTGGTGAACTACAACAATGACGAAGTGCGTCGCGTTCAAGGGCAGCAGTCCACCGAACTGGCCAGCATCCTTGGCTATAGTGGTGCAGACACAATTATCCACCGTGATAATTTGGTGGTGACCCTGTAGTCATGAGTTTCTCCTGCCATACCTTGACAGTTTCGTAGTGCCGCCAGCTATAACCACTGATCCCAGAGAGAATGAATTGCCGCCCACAGGTGACGCAAATATGATTTTGTTTCCGGCATTGCTGAGTGTGGCTATGAATTGCCCTCATCCCCAACCCTTGTATCTTAAAACTAGAGAGATAGACCGTCACCCCTTAGATGCTAGACATCGTGGAGAAGCTAGGGTCATCTCTCTGATGCAACAGGTCAAACTCGAATCATCGGTTGGGACAGTAGAACCCCCATGACGCAAGGCTGAGTAAACACCTGATTTACCCCCAGACAGGCGCAAAAGTGAT
>Ga0272446_1000815_pt1 | contig 47631 bp, 43 predicted proteins | sample YNPCB0061_FD_194587 | JGI IMG/M metagenome (GOLD analysis project Ga0272446, IMG submission 194587) | Hot spring microbial mat communities from Yellowstone National Park, WY, United States - YNP-CB-006-1 | ecosystem: Environmental > Aquatic > Thermal springs > Hot (42-90C) > Sediment | place...
ATCGCCGAAGACGGCAAGGCTCACCAGCCGCTGATGGTGCACCGGGCGCTGTATGGTTCGGTGGAGCGGTTTTTCGGGATTCTGTTGGAGCATTATGCGGGCGCTTTTCCGGTGTGGCTGGCTCCGGTGCAGGCGGTGGTGCTGCCCATCACGGACAAGCAGCTAGATTACGCCCAGTGGGTGCAGCGGCAGCTTAGAGTCCGTGGATTCCGCGTCGCGCTGGACGACCGTAAGGAAAAGGTGAACCTGAAGATCCGCGAGGCACAATTGCAAAAGGTGCCTTACATGTTGGTGGTGGGCGAGCGCGAGGCATCTTCGGGCACGGTGGCTGTCCGGAACCGGCGGCACGGCGATGAGGGGGCGAAGCCGCTGGAGGAGTTTGCCGCCACATTAGAAAGACTGGTGAGGGATAAGACTCCGGTCGAGTAGACAACCATGCTGTGGGCGCTGGCGGGCGTGTTGGGGTGTCTGCTGGCAGGATCGCTGGCGTATTGTCTGCTGAGCATTCTGGCGGCGCGGGACTACCTGCGTGTGATTCCGCCGGCGGCTGAAGCGTGCCCACCGGTGAGCGTTCTGAAACCCTTATCCGGCGCCGACGATGGTCTGGAAGAAAACCTGCGAAGTTTTTTCGAGCAGGATTACCCCGCCTTCGAGATCCTGTTCGCGGTACGCAGGGGGGACGACCCCGCCGTGCCGGTGGTGATGCAGTTGCAGCGGGAATACAAGGGTGTGGATTCGCAGTTGATCGTGACCGGCGACCCCCCCTATCCGAACGCCAAAGTTTACAGCCTGGAGCGGATGGCTCAAGCGGCGCGCTTTGAGCTGCTGGCGATGAGCGACTCCGACATTCGCGTAGAGCGGGATTTCCTGCGGCGCGCAGTGGCGGAGTTTGAGGATGAGCGGACGGGCGTGGCCAGTTGTCCGTACCGCGCCGTTCCCGGGCGTTCGTTCTGGAGTCTGCTGGAAGCGCTGGGGATGAACACGGAGTTTCTTTCCGGGGTGCTGACCGCCCGGTGGCTGGAGGGGATGAAGTTCGCGCTCGGTCCGACGATCATCGCGCGCCGGCAGGCGATGGAAGCCATAGGCGGATTCGGGCGTCTGAAGGATTATTTGGCGGAGGATTTCGTGTTAGGAAAGCTGGCAGCCGAGGCGGGATGGAAGGTCATCCTTTCGCGGTGTGTGATTGAGCACCGCATCGGCGCGCAGGATTTTCGCCGCAACGTCGCGCACCGTCTGCGCTGGTTCCGTTCGACGCGGCGGTCGCGTCCTGCCGGCTATGCAGGCCAGGTTTTCACCCATCCGATTCCGCTCGGATTGTTGCTGGCTGCGGTGTGGCCGTCGGGATGGACGTCGGCGGCTGTGGCGCTGGCTGCCGCGATGCGCGCCGCATCGGCGTGGTCGGCGGCGGGCTGGGTTTTGGCCGATCCGCTTACGGCGCGCTACTGGTATTTGTTGCCCTTGCAGGACGGGTTGAGCTTTCTGTTCTGGCTGGCCGGTTTTTTCGGCGACACCATCGTTTGGCGCGGGCGAAAATATCGGCTTCGCCGGGACGGAACCTTCGAGGCGCTGGGTTGAGGAGTGGGTAAGGCCATGAAAGATCTGAAGCAGTTTCCGATCGTCTTTTCCATCCCCGTGCAGTGGGGGGACATGGATTCGTTCGGGCACGTGAACAACGTAGTTTATTTTCGCTGGTGCGAGACCGCGCGGGTGGAGTACCTGGAGCGCGTGGGGCTTTCGGCGAACCACGGTCCGCGGGGGATCGGTCCGATCGTGGCGCGCATCGGCTGCAATTTCCGGAAACCCATCGTTTATCCCGATATCGTGCATGCAGGGGCGCGAGTGACCCGGCTGGGCAACAGCAGCTTTGAGATGGAGCACGCCATTTACACGGACGCGCTGGGCTTGGTAGCGGATGCCGAATCGACGCTGGTGGTGGTGGACTACTCGACGGGCAAGAGCGTGCCGCTGCCGGACGCGATCCGGCAGGCGATTCGGGAGCTGGAGAAGCGCGAGCTTTGAGTTTGAGGCCTTGGCGGGTCCTGGGGGTTACCGCGGCGGAAGGAAACCCGGGGGCAGAGCCGCGCCCTCGCCGAAGAAATACTCCTCCATCTGTTTGAGGAGGAATTCTTGCGCTTCGCGGGTGCCGAGATTGAGGCGGTATTCGTTCATGATCATTTTCATGTGCTCGACCCACATGCGCCACGCCTCTTTGGAGACATTCTCATAGATGCGCTGGCCCAAGGGATGGTTATCGAAGGGCACCTCGTCGAGTCCCACCATTTCGCGTTGAAATTTGACGCAGAAGACTTTGCGTTCGGCCGGCTTGTTAGCGCCGGATGGCGGCTGAGAACCGCTGGCTGATCCCATGAAATATGCTCCTATCTTTAGGATACCGTACTGTTCGGCTTGGCTTTGCGCTGCTCCCGTTTCAGGCGTTGCGCTTCCAGGTACTCGGAGAGCTTTTGAGGGCGTAGCGCACCCTTCTCCAATTGTTTCTGGACCGCCTTCTGGTAGCGCCGGAGGATCTCTTTGCGTTTCGATTCCTTTAGTTCGCAGCTCTCCATGTCCAGCAGCAGTTCGACCTCCCAGGGCCGGAAGGTGTTGCGAGTGGAGGATCCGCGCAACAATTCCTGGATCAATCGGTTAAATTGCGCGAGAATGACCTCGCTATCAGAGGAGGAATCGGTCATGATTTATCCACTCCAAACTGCCGGATCTCTTCAGATTCTAGTACCATTGCGAGCGAAGTGGCGGCGGCTTGGCTTTGCGCCTCGGGGCGGCGAAAAAAAGGTGCGTGGTGGTTCGGTGCGGCGTTCGGAAGTGGGGGAGCCTTGCATCCGGCGAAAATTCGATCTAGCATTTGGGTGGAAGGGCGATTCACGATGAAATTGTCTTCTGTTGGCGTGCTGCTGGTTGCCGCTGTCCTACTTCCTTTTTCCGTGCTGTCTCAATCCGCTCTGCCGCGCATGACCTCGGTCGAACCTACCGAAGGCAAGGCTGGGACCGTGATTGCCGTTACGGGTGAGAACCTGGAGAAGAGCAACGTGGCTGAGATTTACTTCACCGACGGCAAGAACGATCTGAAGCTCCAGGTTTTGGAGCAGACCGCCACTTCGGTCAAGGTGCGGGTGCCCGCCGGTTGCAAGCCGGGCCGCTGGGCGCTTATGATCTTAACTGCCGGCAAGGATCCGAAACTGATCGAACAACCCGTGAAGTTCACGGTTCAGTAGGGACCGGAAAAAGGGAGCCGGGACGGTCAGAGGCGGGGACAGGCTATTTCTACTTTCATCAAACGGAGACTCGCGGTGTAGGGTGAATCCGGAAAAGAATAACTGCCCGATCGAACCGTGCTAGATTGAACCATAAAGGGGAGGCGTCAATGAGGCTGTACCTGTTTGCCGGCTTGCTACTGAGTTTGGCTCCCACGGCGGCGCAAGACCTAACCTCGCAAGCACGCGAGATGAAGAGGCAAGGGGATTATGCGGGGGCCAAAGCGCTTCTGGAGCGCGAAGCCCAGCAAGGCGGACCGAGCGCGTTGCGAGCGCTGGCCGAGTTCCTGGATTTGCATAAGGATCCGGGGGCCCGGGCGGCATACGAAAAGCTGGCCGCCGCCTTGCCGACAGGCGGGGAAGAACAGCGGCGGGTTCTGCGCAGGCTGGCCGTTCTGGACCTTATTGCGGGTGACCAGGCGGCCGCCGCCCGGCGCCTAGAGCAGTATCGCGCCGCCGGCGGGTCCGGAATCACGTTACCTGCCGCGCAGCCGCCTCAGGTTGCGCGTGAAACCATCTCGATCCCGGGCCCCCTGCATTCCTTTTCGCGGATGGCCGCACTTTCGCCGGATCTGAAACCCGAAGATCTGCTTCCGGCTCTGGCGCGCAACATTGTAACGAGCGGATATCAGGCTTCGAGCGGCGCCGAATCGCTGGAGCAGACGGAATACCTGAAGCTGGTCTTCCGCTACCTGTCTCAGGCGCGGGAACTCGAGAAGCTGGCGGGTCCGTCGAAGATTCTGCGGGTCCCGGCGTGCGAATCGCAGGAGACGGGAGAGTTGTTGCGTGTGCTGGGCTACCGGATGCGCGGCGGCTGCGGAAGCGAAGTGGTCTTGGAAACCGTCAACGCCACGCGGGCTTTCCTGACCATCGACTCGGGCTTTCCGCTGGCCGAGCTCGAGCAAGCCCTGCGCGCGAACCGGCCTTTCGAATACGACTACCGCCCGACGCAGGTTCCGGTGCTGTTTTCGGCCGATTATTGGAAACCGGCGCGGGAGCGGGCAGGGCAGGAATTCATTGACATGTTCATGTCGGACCCGTCGGTTTGCCGGCTGTACCTGGGGATGGCCAAACTGGACCCGGAAACGGCCGAGGCGCTGCGCAACGCGATGCCGGTATCGCGCATCCGGTCGTTTGCGCACGTATTGGACTTTTTCGGCGGGATGTTCGAGATCCGTAATGGGAAGGCGGCGGCGCCCGGTGGGGAGCGCAGCGCGCGCGCCTGGGCCGACTTAGTAGGCGTCAGCCCGGATCAAGGCGCGCAGTTTTACGAGCGGCTGATCATGCGCGACGACGGCTGGATGGCGTCCTTCTATGATGCCTTGATGCGGATTCACGGTCCGGTCCGCGACTATCTGACGGAACCGGCGCGGATGAAGCGGTTCTATCTGGCTATTCGGGGCAGGGTAACCAGCCCGGGTCCGGCGAGGCCGGTGTTCCGGTCGAACACCGACATGTTGCTGCTGACCACGCGGCTGCGGGTGGGACCTGACGGGAAGCCGATCCTTCCCGGCAGTCTGGAAGTGTGGAAGAATCTTTTCATCAACCACCCCCAAGGGAAGTACGATGGCAAGCTGACGCGGGCCGCGAGTTCATGGAAGGATCCGGACGATTTGATTGAGGCGCTGTTCGGCTTGTGCCGGAAAGCGGTGGAGAATGAGCCGCTGAAAATTTTCATGGCCTTAAGCGAGCTGGACCGGCGGCGTAAGACTCCTTTGGCACCCGAAACGGTGGACCGGCTGGCCCGGAGCTACCGCACTTATGGGGCGCAGTATCCGATTCTGGCCGAATCGCCGTCGCTCAGCGACGCCTCGATCAAGCTGTTCATGGACACCGCCCAGTCCATCACGCAGGTTCGGGATCAGGGGCTGCGGGCGGACGCGGCGGGGACGTTGCAGGCGCTGCTCGGCATCTGGCAGATTCTGGTGCGGCAGGGTTCGATTCCCGACGCCGAAGCAGATGCGAGCTTTAGCGGGCTGCTGGGACCTTTCGCCAAGGTGAGGAATGCCCGGGACGTTTTTGACGGGGGCGTTGCGGGGGTGCGGTTGCTGTTGAAGACCGCCGGCATTCCGGCCACGGTTTCCCCACAAGATGCCATGATCGATTTGCTGGCCGGCGTTCGGAATCCGCGCGACACCGAGACTCATACCCAAGTGGTCCAGGAGATGATGCGGATTTTCGAAGCGCAGCGGTTGGTGTCCCTCAAAACGATCTTCGATTTAGAGGAGCATCTAAGCAGCGTCGCGCGCGGCGAGAAGCTCAACGTGGCGCTGGTGAACCGGCTGGCGTCCCGCATTGCAGACATTCAGTTGCCGCGCAGCACGCTGACCGGGATGGAGCGGAACTCTTTTGCGTTCGGCTATTGGGTGGAGCGGCACATCGACGCGCAGCGCAAGCTGAACTTGCGCTCGGCGGTGGAGAAGGCGGGCAACGACCCGGAGAAGCTCAGGGACCTTCGCGGCTCGCTGGCGCCCATTCTGCGCGACACGCTAGTGGGCTTTAACTATATTCACTATGCTCCCCCGGGCGCGCAAGTCCTCATGACGAATCCGCTCTTTGTGCGGGGGCATGATTTCATCGGGATTCAAGGGGCCAATCAGACTTGGAAGCAGACGGAGGTGTTCGGGTCCGGCTGGCCGTCGAACGCGGGCGGGCGGCTGGTGGGGTCGCTGTCGGCGCTGCCCTATGCCCTAGCGGAGGCTGAGCAGAACTTCCTGGTGCCGCGCCGGGAGCAGGCTCTGATTTGGGGCGATCTGGTTCCGCAGATGATCTTGTCGGCCAAGATCCAGCGCTGGTGGAACGTGACGCCGGAGCAGACCCACTGGGTGGGGCTGCATCTGCGGCTGGCCGAATCTGCGGTGGCGGAATCGGCGCTTTCCGAGGAAACGCGAAGGAAGACGTTGGAAACGCTGGCGCGGTATGCGCCTCCGGCGCGGATTCATCAAATCGGCCGGCTGCTTGCCGGAGGGAATGTAAAAGGGGCGTTGGAGCACATTACGCCGGCGGAATCGTACGGGCTGGCCCGCGAACTGGTTGCTTCGGGTTGGGACGGATCCGGGCCGATGGCTGCGGAGATCCGGCGGCTTGCGAAGGCCGTGCCGGATCAGGTGAGCGAGCAGGCCATTTCGCGCGCCTTTGGCACGCCGAAGCCGACGCTGACGAACTCGTACCGGCCGGAATTGCTCGGTTTGCGGACCTTTCCGACATTGATGGGTTATTCCAGCCGCATCATGGCCGAGAGCTGGGAGTCGAACCTGCTGTACTACGCCGCGCTTGCTGATGAGGTGGGCATCCAGCCTTCCCAGCTCAACGTGCTGGTGCCGGAGTGGACGCAGAAGACGGTCGAGCAGATCTTCGCCACCCATTTGGAGGACTGGCCGGCGCTGCTGCGGAGCCTGCGGGTGATCGGCGATGAGGTGCGGGCGAAGTCGCGCAGTCCGGTGGCTACCGCGCAAGCGGTACAGTAGCGGTGTTTTAATAAGTAAGCAGGAGGAGGCTGGATGACATTCACCGGGAAACTCGCCGTAGTATCCGGCGTTTTGGCGCTGGCAGGCGGAGGCGCATGGTTGGCCGCGCAAGAGGGACAGCGGCCGGTTTTTCGGGTCAAGGTAGACATGGTGGTGCTGAGCTTCACCGTCACGGATTCGAAGGGCCGGTACATCAATGGGCTGAAGCCCAACCAGTTCCGGGTCACCGAGGACGGCATCGTTCAAAAGATAGCCACCTTCACGGAGGGAAATAAGCCGACCCTCCAGGTGCTGGAAGACGGGTCCACGCGCCCGCTGCTGGCCTCTGGAGCCGAAGCCGAGAAGGGCGCCGACATTCGCGCGGACTCGCTGGTGGGGACGAACGTTTTCATTCTGTTCGACACCAGTAACTACATGTACCGGGGCTTTGTTTACGCCTCGGATGCGATTGCCGATTTCGTTCGCGGTCTGGACCGTGCCGATTCGGTGGCGGTGTATACGTTCAGCCGCAACCTGAGCCGGGCTACCGACCTGAGCCGCGACCGCCATGCGGTGATCAGCGGCTTGCGGAAGGCGGTGGCGGGCGATGACGCGGCGCTGTACAATGCGCTGCTGCTCACGCTGCGGGATGCCGCCAAGGTTCCGGGCCGCAAGGTGGTTATCGTGTTTTCCAACGGTCCGGATAACGCCAGCATGGTGGCGCCGGACGACGTGCGCGCCGTGGCCGAGGACGAAGGCATTCCGATTTATGTGATTTCCACCAGTGAAGCCAACAAGGATCCGGTGTCAAGTAGCGTGTTCCGGCGGATTTCCAGCCGCACGGGAGGGAAGGCGTACTTCGCCAAGACCTGGCAGAAGCAGGTGGAGGCTTTCGAGTCGATCCGGGAGGATCTGGGCAACTCGTATACGATCACGTATTATCCGCAGCCCAATCCGAACGAAGGGTTTCGGAAGATCAACGTGGAGCTGGTGACCGACGTAGCCAAGAAGTACCGCATCCGGGCGCGCCCGGGCTACCGCCCGCGGGCGGGGTTCTGATTTCGGAGTCAAGCGTGGCCGGGGCACACATTTTGCAGGAGCGTTCGCGGTGGGTGGCGGCTGTTTTATAATCCGGGCGTGCATCTGCTGACGCCGGCGTTGTTTCCGCCTCCCATCTTGGTGCTTCTACTGGCCGTGGCCGGAACGGCGGCTTATTATGACCTCCGGTACCGGCGGATTCCCAATGCGCTGTCTGTGGGGGGCGTCTGCGCGGGTTTGTTGGTTCACTTGGTTTTATCCGGTTGGGGAGGGCTGGCGCGGTCCGCAGCCGGGCTAGGGCTGGCCTTTGCTGTGTACTTACTCCTGTATTTGGCGCATGCCATGGGCGCTGGAGACGTGAAGCTGATGGCGGCGGTTGGAGCGATCGCCGGTCCTGCCGATTGGTTTCGCGTGGCGGTCCTGGCTTGGTTTGCAGGCGCAGTTCTGGCGTTGCTACTGGTAACCGCACGCCGCCGGCTTCGGAGGACCCTGTGGAACGTGGCGTTCATTTTGCGCGAGTGGATGGCCGGGCGACCACCCTACCTCACGCGGGAAGATTTGGACGTGAAAAGTGAGCAGGCGCTTCGCTTGCCGCACGGCTTGAGTATCGCGGCCGGAGTCCTGGCGGCGGTTGTACTGAGTCTCCGGCGCTCTGCTTGAGCGCTGACTCCGCCAGAGAGCCAAACCTCAGTCTGTTACGGCTTTTTTCTTCGGCACGCCTTTGGGGTGGCAGTCCGTGCATTTGACCCAGTGGATGTTGTGTTTGCTTTTGGGGTTCAGGAAGGTCGTGTCCATCTTTTCGACGTCCAGGCCGCAATTGGACAGGCGCGGGTGGCATTCGGCGCAGGAGGGGCGCGTCCACTGGCCGTGTTTTTGATGACAAGCCAGACAACTCAGCCCTTCATGGACTCCCATGGGCGTGCGGTCGTCGCCGGAACCCACTTGCGCCGAGGCCAGCGGGGCGTGGCATTGGTAGCAGAGCCCCTGCCGGCGGTCAGGGCTCATCTTGACTTTGCGTGAGCCCGCCATCATGACGGGAATGGGCAAGTTCACGGCGCTCATGTGCTCGCGGGAACGGCGGTCATAGAAGGCGAGCGAGGGCCGGGCGAGCTCCTGCCGGGCGCCGACGCGTTCGGAGCCCTTCGACATGGGAGCGCCTTCGCGGTGCACCGCGTGGCAGGTGAGGCACGGGATGGCGGGGCGGTTGACGTAATCGAGGCGTTTCAACCGCCAGGGTCCGGTGGTGTTGATAGGTTCCACGACGTCTTCGATGCCGCCTCCAAAATGCATACCGTGGCAGCGGAGACAGTCGTCCATCAGCTTCCGCTTGCGGTTGTGTTCCGGATCCATGAAGATGCGGGCGTAGGTAGTGCTGTGCGGGCCGCTGCGCCATTGCGCGTATTCTTGCTGGTGGCAGGACTGGCACTTTTCCACCATGGCGAAGACATCTTCGGCAGCCAAGTGGATGCGGTCCGGAACTTTTCCTTGCCAGTGCGCTTTAACCCGGCGCAGACTGGCGCCGAGCGTGGTCACGTGACAGGAGGTGCAGTTCACTTTGCGGTGCGCGGCGTTGCGCCAGGACTCGAAATTCGTCTTGATTTCATGGCAGCGGGCGCAGCCTTCGCCCCAAGTGGTGGTGTAGTAAAAATTCGCCGCCGGTACGGCCAGCACGGCGGCCAGCACGACGGCCGCCGCCGCGGCCCAATAAAGACGCTTCATGAACGGAACCTCGTCCCTTTCCAGGTTTTGACGATGTATTCGGAGGCCCAATATCCGATGGCCATGATGGTGAGCACGGGGTTGAAGCCGCCGTTGGTCACATGCACGCTGCCATCGACGACGAAGACGTTATCCACATCGTGCAACTGGCAGTGTTTATTGACGACGGAGGTCTTGGGATCGTTGCCCATGCGGCAGGTGCCGGCTTGGTGCTGGCCGCCGCTGATGCCCTGTCCGGCGCGCTTCAACCACACTTGGATGGCGCCTGCCTCCTTGAGCCACGCGGCGGCTTTCTCCGACATGGCTGCCCCGATTTCCAGCGTGTGCGGGTGGCGGTAACCCGACATGCGGAGCACAGGTATTCCCCAGCGGTCCTTCACTTTGGGATCGAGCTGCACGCGCGAGTCCCACACCGGCATGTCTTGCGTGGGCCCCTGGACCGCGATGGTGTGGGTGTACAGCTTGCGCATGGCGTCCTTGTGGCCCTTCCCCCAGCGCGGGGTGCCGGGCGGCAGGAAATTGAGGAACTGGATGGGCAGCCGGATGAACTCATTGGCCAGCATGGCGCCGCCCCGCAGACCTTTATTGCCGTGGTTGTAATCGCAGATGGCGATGCCGGCTCCGGGGCCGAGGTCGTCATAGGTCTGCTGTTCGAATAAGCCGACCGCGCCGGTATAGGTGTGTCCCTGGAGATTTCGGCCCACCCAGTCATAGCGGTTGCCCAAACCGTTGGGGTGCAAGCGGTGTTTGGAGTTCAGCAACAAGCGGGCGGATTCGGTAGCCGCGCCGGAAACCACTACCAAGTCGGCCGGCTGCTCTTGGCGGCGGTCGTTGGCGTCGAAGTAGACCACGCCGGTGGCGCGCCCGCGGTCGTCGAGCGTGATCTCTTTGACCATGCACTGGGTGCGGATCTCACAGTTGCCGGTGGCGAGCGCTTGCGGGATGACCGTGTTCTGCGTTCCGTTCTTGGCGTCCACTTCGCACAGGAAGCCGACGCACCAGCGGCATCGCATGCAAGGGGGCCGGCCGCCGTACGGCACGCTATTGCGCAACATGGGGATGCTGAAGGGGTGGAGTCCCAGCCGGAGCGCGGCGGCACGGAGGATGATTTCCTCACGGGACGGCGGCAGCGGCGGCATAGGCAGCGGTTTCTTGCGCGGTCCTTTGAAGGGATTGCCTGAATCGTCGCCGGAGACGCCGATTTCCCACTCGGCCTTCTCGTAGTAGGGTTCCAGGTCGTCGTAGGATATGGGCCAGTCTTCGAGCGTGCTCCCTTCGGGCGCCCCGTATTCGGAGCGCATGCGAAAGTCCTTGGGATGGAATCGCCAGGCCATGGCGCCGTAAGTGGCGGTGCCGCCGCCCACACAGGCGGCGTTGTTGTTGTAGCCTCCTTGACTGGGAAACACGATGCGTTCGCGCCCCTGCTGGTCCACCAGCACGCGCGGATTGCCTTCGTCGTCCGGACCGGTATTGTTGCCCAGGATGGTGGTGCGCTGATTGCGAAGGTCGTCCTTGCGGCAGTCTTTGGGCGTATACCACTTGCCGCGCTCCAGTAAGACGACGCTCAGCCCGTTGACGGCCAGCTCCTTAGCCACGACGCCGCCCGCCGCTCCCGCGCCCACTACGACGGCATTCACTTTCTTGAGGCTCATGCTTTTGCTCCTTGGGTGAGATCGTAGTGTTCGCGCCCGCGGCTGGGCGAGATGGGGATGCCGAGCATTTGCCAGCTTATCCAGTCGCGGTTGCCGCCGTGGCGCGGAGAACCATAGAAGCCTTGCATGGTGTGAGCGATGGCCAGATCGAAGAAAGGCCGCAGTTGTTTGTCCTTTTCCACCTTTTTGAGGATCTCGATCTGGCGGGCGGCGTCCAGCTCCTCGAAGCGTCCGCCGGCCAAGCGGTTCAGACCGGCGATCCCCTCGCGGTACGTTTTCTGGTGTTCTTTGAAGCGGCCCACCAGTTGCCTGTCGATGTAGCGGATCACTCCCGCCCAGGCGGCGCCGGGGGCATCGTCGGCGGGTATGATTTGCTCGCAGACGGCGTTAAGCGTGCGCGCTTCCTCGATGGTGAAGAAGCGCCACGGGCTGCTGCGGGAACTCCGGCAACCCGTTGCCGCGCCCGCAGCGGCTGCGGCGGTCGCGGCGATGAAGCGGCGGCGGTTAAGGCGTGATGGACGTTTCATCCTGTTACCCGAATCTAGAAGTCATATCACAAAGCTTGCGGGCGTGGGGAGCGCAGTGCTGCTGCGGCTGCCGGTGGGGAGTAAGGCTGTGGGGAAGCGATCTGCTAGCGCAACCCGAGGCGTTCGAGCAGCGCCGTGGGGTCCGGGTCGCGCCCCATGAAGGAGCGGAATAGCACGACGGGATCTTCGCTGTCGCCGCGTTCGAGGATTATGCGCCGGAACTCGCGGCCCACCGTTTCGTTGAAAACGCCTTCGGTGCGGAAACGGGTGAAAGCATCCGCATCGAGCACTTCCGCCCACTTGTAAGAATAGTATCCTGCGGCGTAGCCGACCGGGTTTGAAAACAAGTGGGAGAAAGCAGCCAGCATGGCGTGCTCCTGCGGCAAGGGGGTCGGTGAGAACTGTTCGAGGATGCGCCGGGCGTACTCAATCGCGTCCCCATCCCGCTCAGGGTCGTAGCGCATATGCAAGAGCAGGTCGGTGATGCCGAAACCGAGCTGGCGCATTTGGGCGTTGGCGGCGCGAAAGGTGCGAGCGCGCCGCATCTTCTGATAGAGGTCTTCAGGGATCGGTTCGCCGGTCTCGAAGTGCCGTGAAAAGAAGTCGAGAGCTTCGCGTTCCCAACACCAGTTCTCCATGATTTGAGAAGGCAACTCGACGAAATCCCACGCCACGTTCGCCCCCGCCAGCGCGCGGATTTCCACACGGCTGAGGCATTGATGCAGAAGATGGCCGAATTCGTGGAAGATGGTTTCGACTTCGTTGTGGGTGAGCAGAGCCGGCTTGCCGCTTACCGGAGGCGTCAGGTTGCCGCAAATCAGACCCAGGTGCGGTTCCATGCGCCCGCGGCGTTCTCCCCCGGTGATAAGGGTATCCATCCAGGCGCCGTCGCGTTTGTTCTCGCGCGGGTAAAAATCGGCGTAAAAACCGCCCAGAAACTGACCGGTTTCGCTGTCAAAAATGTCGTAGTAAGAAGTTTTGGGGTCCCAACTGGGCATGCCGCCGCGTTCTTCAATGCGGATGCCGAACAGGCGGCTGTAGATCGACAGCATGCCGTTAAGCACGTCCGGCGCAGGAAAGTAAGGCCGCAGCGCCTCTTCGTCGAAATCATACAGCTTTCGGCGGAGCTTTTCGGCGTAGTATGCAATGTCCCAGGGTTGGAGCGGAGGGGCATCCGGACCCTCTAAGGCACGGCGGAATTCGAGCAGTTCCCGGTTTTCCCGCTGGAACGGGCCAAGCGTCTTTGCTTTTAAATCTTCCAGGAAGCGCAACGCTGTTTGGCCGCACTTGGCCATGCGGTCTTCGAGCACCAGGTCGGCGAAGGTGGCGTAGCCGAGCAGCTTGGCCTGTTCGCGCCGCAGCTCCAGGATGTGCGCCACGAGCCGGCGGTTGTCCCATTGTTGTTGTGTCGCACGGGTGACGTAGGCGCGGTAGCAGCGCTCGCGCAGCGCGGCGTCATCCAGGTAGGTCATCAAAGGAATGTAGCTGGGCTGCTGAAGAGTGAACCGCCAGCCGGCGACGCCCTTAGCGCGGGCGTTTTCCCGGGCTGCCTGGCGGGCTGTTTCCGGCAGCCCCGCCAGTTGCGCCGGATCGGTGATAACGAGTTCGAATGCGTTGGTGGCGTCCAAGACATTCTGCGAATAGCGCGTGGTGGTCTTGGCCAGTTCGACTTCCAGTTCCTGGAGGCGCTTTTTGCCTTCGGGCGGCAGCTCCGCGCCGTGGCGGCGGAAGTCGTCGAGGGTCTTTTTGAGATAGCGGCGCCTGGCTCCTTCCAAGGACGCAGCCTCAGCCGTGCCGGCATAGTTCTTTATGGCCGCCCACAATCCTGCGTGCAACGGAATGCTGGCATAAAATTCGCTGACTGCGGGTTGCACGGCGTTATACGCTTCACGCAGAGCAGGATAGGTAGCCACGGATTCCAAATGCCGGACGATGTTCATGGCGTAATCGAGCGGCTCGGTCATGAGATCCAGCGCCGCCATCGTGTTTTCCCAAGTGCGGGGCCCAGGATGGGAAGCAATGGACTCGAGGCGTTGGCGGGCGTCTGTGATTAGCTGGTGGATAGCCGGCTCGACATGCTCGGCGCGAATCTCATCGAACGGGATCCGGTAGCGAATTTTAAAGAGAGGATTCCCGTCTGTAAGTGACGACATATAAAACCCTTTATAAAAAGGATGCGGCAGTCTTCGCAAAGTTGCGCCAGCATCGCGCAATGTGATAGGGTCGGGTTTTTGGAGCCCTTCGCGAAGTCCTCAGCGTCTTTGGCGGGTGTTCCCTAGCCACCAACAGCGATGGATGCCACAATTCAAGCTCTCGGCGGGATCTTGCTTCGAGCCCTGCCGACCTTTTTTCTGGTGCTGTTTTTGCACTTCTACTTAAAGAAGATGTTCTTCCAGCCGCTGGAACGGGTTCTGGCTGAGCGCCGCGCCGCCACCGATGGCGCGCGCGAGGCGGCTCAGGTAAGCCTGGCGAAGGCCGAAACGCTTGCCGCTCAGTATGAGGAAGCCATCCGGGCGGCGCGAGCGGACATCGCCCGGCAGAACGAAGAAGTCCGGCAAAGACTTCAGGCCGAGCAGGCGGAGGCTATCGGCGCCGCCCGCCTACAAGCGCGGAAGGCGGTCGAGACGGCGCGCGCGGAAATCACCGCCGAGGTGGAGTCCGCCCGGGCCAGCCTGCGCGCGGAAAGCGAGGCGCTGGCGCACCGTATCGCGAACCGTCTTTTGGCTGGGAGGGCGGCATGAAGCTTTTGCTTTCTCTGCTTTCAACCGCAGTAGGGCTGTTCGCTTCCGAGCATGGCGGGCATGAAGGCGGCGGCGCGGGCGAACTGTTGTGGAAGATCGCCAACTTCGCCATCCTGGCTGGTGGCCTGGGATATCTGATCGCGAAAAGCGCCCCGGCGTTTTTCCGTAGCCGGAGTGAGGGCATCCGTAAGGACATCCAGGATGCCGCCGAGCTCAAACGGCAGGCGGAGGCCAAAGCCGCGGAAATCGAAGCGCGGATGCGAAATCTGAGCGCAGACATTGAAGTTTTGCGCCAGGCTGCGGCGGAGGAAGCGGCCCGCGAGGCAGACCGGATCCGGCTGGAGACCGCCGCGGCGGTGGAGAGGTTGCAGCGGCAGGCCAATCAAGAAATCGCCTCGGCGGCTAAGGCGGCGCGCATGGAGTTGCGAGACTATTCTGCCGAGCTGGCTATCCAGCTTGCGGCGGAGCGCGTCAGAGAGGGGCTGACGCCCCCCGTGCAGGAGGCTTTGGTGGAAGACTTGCTTGCGGACCTTCGCAAGAAGCGCAACGCCCCGGAGGTGCATTGAACCATGGCGACGGCCATTGTGAATCGCTATGCCAGGGCGTTGGCCGACCTTGTGGCGAAACCGGGCTCTAACGTCACGCCGGAACAGGCATACGCGCAACTGGAGTTTTTCGAACAGGTTTGGCGGGATTCGGCCGATCTCAGGAACATTCTCCTGTCGCCGGCTGTGAGCGGCGCCCGGAAGCGTGCGGTGCTGAGGTGGATCGCCGAACAAGCCGGGATGGCGCCCCTTATCCGGAATTTTCTTTTCGTGGTCAACGACCGCCGCAGGCTGAACCGGCTGCCGGCCATCCGGCAGGCATTTGAGTCGGTTCTAGATGAGAAGCTGGGTTTGGTGCGGGTGGAGGTGGCCGCAGCGCGCGAAACCGGAGCTGCGCAGCGTGAGCGGATCATCGGGGAGCTGAGCCAACTGACCGGCAAGCGCGTCCGGGCGAATTTCGCGGTTGAACCGGAACTGCTCGGCGGCGCGGTGGTCCGAATCGGTTCGGTCACATACGACGGGAGCGTGCGCGGGCAATTGGACGCCTTGCGGCGCCGTCTGAAAGCGGAATAGTTTACAGGTACAAACCATGGCTCATATACGAGCAGACGAAATTATAAGCGTACTTCGCAGTGAAATCGAAAATTACGAACAAGCGGTCAACGTATCCGAAACGGGTTCGGTGATCTCGGTGGGCGATGGCATCGCCCGTATTCACGGCTTGGAGCTGGTGATGGCGGGCGAGCTGATCGAATTCCCGCACGGCGTCTCGGGCATTGCCATGAACCTGGAAGAAGACCAGGTGGGCGCGGTGCTGCTCGGCGACTTCGCCGAAATCAGCGAAGGCGATGAGGTGCGCCGCACGGGGCGCATCATGTCGGTTCCGGTCGGGGAAAACCTGATTGGCCGCGTGGTGAACGCGCTCGGCGAACCGATCGACGGCAAAGGGCCGATTGAGGCCAAGGCATTCAACCCCATTGAACGCCTCGCGCCGGGCGTAATCGACCGCCAGCCGGTGAAGGAGCCGCTGCAAACGGGAATCAAAGCTATCGACAGCATGATTCCGATCGGCCGCGGGCAGCGCGAGCTGATCATCGGCGACCGGCAGACGGGCAAGACCGCCATCGCGCTCGACACGATCATCAATCAGAAGGGCCAGAACGTCATTTGCGTGTATGTGGCGATCGGCCAGAAACGCTCGACGGTGGCGCAGGTGGTCAAGACGCTGGAAGATTTCGGCGCCATGGATTACACCATCGTGGTGGCGGCCACCGCGTCGGACCCGGCTCCGATGCAGTATCTGGCGCCCTATGCCGGATGCGCCATGGGCGAATACTTCCGCGACAAAGGCATGCACGCGCTGTGCGTCTACGACGACCTTTCCAAGCATGCCGCCGCCTACCGCGAAATCTCGCTGCTGCTGCGGCGGCCGCCGGGGCGCGAGGCATTTCCAGGCGACGTTTTCTATTTGCACAGCCGCCTGCTGGAACGGGCCGCGAAACTCAACCAGGAAAACGGCGGCGGATCGCTTACGGCGCTGCCTTTCATTGAAACCCAGGCGGGCGACGTTTCGGCCTACATTCCGACGAACGTCATTTCGATCACCGACGGCCAGATCTATCTGGAATCGGATCTATTCAACTCGAATGTGCGGCCGGCGGTGAACGTCGGTCTGTCGGTCAGCCGCGTCGGCGGCAACGCTCAAATTCGCGCCATGCGCCAGGTGGCGGGCACGCTGCGAATCGAACTGGCGCAGTTCCGGGAGCTGGCGGCGTTTGCACAGTTCGGTTCCGATCTGGACAAGGCGTCCCAGGCGCAGCTTAACCGCGGCCGCCGCCTGGTGGAGATTCTCAAGCAGGGCCAATTTTCGCCGCTGCCGGTGGAAAAGCAGGTCATGATCATCTTTGCGGGCACTAATGCCTACCTGGATGATCTGCCCGTGGAACTTTGCCGGAGGTTCGAGGAGGAGATGTACCGCTTTCTGGACAACTCCAGGCCCGACATTTTGGCCGACATCCGGGAGAAGAAGATCCTGGATGACGATCTGCGGTCGCGCATGCACGCCGCGCTGAAGGAGTTCAAGAGCCGGTTCGTAGCCGAACACGTACAGAAGGCGTAAGCCATGCCCAGCCTGATTGACATACGCCGGCGCATACGGTCGGTTAAGAACACGCAGCAGATCACCAAGGCCATGAAGATGGTCTCGGCGGCCAAGCTGCGCCGGGCGCAGGACCGCGTGCTGTCATCTCGTCCTTACGCCCGGATTCTGGCCAGCGTGCTGGCTAACGTCGCGGCCGCCGCGCCGCGCGACCCTTCGGGTGCGGTGATCCATCCGCTGCTGGAGCGCCGCGAGGAAAAGCGCATTCAACTGGTGCTGTTGACGGCTGACCGGGGCCTGGCAGGGTCCTTCAATTCCAACTTGATCAAGGCCGCACAGCGGTTTCTGGAAGAGCATTCCGAACAGCACGTGGAGCTCATCCTGGTGGGACGCAAGGGGCGCGACTTCTTCCGCAAGCGGAATGCGCCTGTGACCGCCGAATGGACCGGCATCTCGAACAAACCATCCTATGAACATGCCCGCGAAGTCTCCTCCGTGCTGATCGAGCGTTTCAGCGCCGCTGAAGTGGACGCCGTCTATCTCATCTTCAACGAATTCAAGAGCGTGGTGGCGCAGAAACTGGTGGAGACGCGGCTTCTTCCCACCGCGCTTCCGGAACGCACTAGCGCTCCGCTGGAGTACCTGATGGAGCAGCCGCCGGCGGAGCTGCTGGGGGCGCTGCTTCCGCGATACGTGGAGATCGAAGTGTACCAGGCGATGGTCGAGTCGGCGGCGGCTGAACATGCGGCGCGCATGACCGCGATGGATGCGGCCAGCACCAACGCCGCCGAGGTCATCGAGAAGCTGACACTGTATATGAACCGGGTGCGTCAGGCCAGCATTACCAAGGAAATCATCGAAGTCGTCAGCGGCGCTGCCGCTTTAGAATAAGGGATTCATTATGCAGACGGATACTAAAAACGTGGTGGGCCGGGTGGTGCAGGTGGCCGGTCCCGCGGTCGATATTCAGTTCCCCGAAAACCAAATTCCGGTGATTTACACCGCCATCCGAATCACCAGTGAAGGGTTCAACACTCCCCAGCCCATCGACATCATCGTGGAGGTGGCGCAACACATCGGGGAGGGGCGTGTCCGCACCATCGCGCTTCAACCCACCGAGGGACTGGTGCGAGGCATGAAGGCCATCAGTCTGGGCGGACCGGTCTCGGTCCCGGTCGGAAAACAAACGCTGGGCCGGGTATTGAACGTAATCGGCGAACCCGTGGACAAAATGGGCCCCGTGCTCACCGAGAAGCGTTACCCGATTCACCGTCCGGCGCCTAGCTTCGAGGAGCAGTCCACCGAACTCCAGATGTTCGAAACGGGCATCAAGGTCATCGACCTGATTGAGCCGTATCTGCGCGGCGGCAAGATCGGTTTGTTCGGCGGCGCGGGCGTCGGCAAGACCGTCATCATCATGGAGCTCATCAACAACATCGCCATGAAACACGGCGGCGTTTCGGTATTCGCCGGCGTGGGCGAGCGCACGCGTGAGGGCAACGACCTGTGGTTGGAAATGCAGGAATCCGGCGTCGTGGACCCCAGAGACTGGAGGAAATCCAAGTGCGCGCTGATCTACGGGCAGATGACCGAGCCGCCCGGGGCGCGCCTTCGCGTCGGTCTCACCGGTTTGACCGTGGCCGAGTATTTTCGCGACGAAGAGAACCAGGACGTGCTGCTCTTTATCGACAACATTTTCCGGTTCACGCAGGCGGGCTCGGAAGTGTCGGCGCTGCTCGGCCGCATGCCTTCAGCCGTGGGTTACCAGCCCAACCTGGCCACCGAGATGGGTGAATTGCAGGAACGCATCACATCCACCAAGAAGGGCTCCATCACCTCGGTCCAAGCCATCTATGTGCCGGCCGACGACTACACCGACCCGGCGCCGGCGACGGCCTTTGCGCACCTGGACGCCACCACCAACCTTTCGCGCGCCATCGCCGAACTGGGCATTTATCCGGCCGTGGATCCGCTGGCGTCCACCTCGAGGATTCTGGACCCGCGCGTGATCGGGCTGGAGCATTACAACGTGGCGCAGCAGGTGAAAGCCGTCCTGCAACGTTACAAGGATCTCCAGGACATCATTGCGATTCTGGGCATCGACGAACTTTCCGACGAGGATAAGCTGATTGTGGCCCGCGCGCGGAAGATTCAGCGGTTTTTATCGCAGCCATTCCACGTGGCTGAGCAGTTCACGGGCGTCAAAGGCCGTTACGTGAAGCTGGCCGACACGGTGCAAGGCTTCAAAGAAATCGTGGAAGGCAAGCACGACGACGTGCCGGAGCAAGCTTTCCTGTTGCAAGGCACCATCGACGACGTTTTGGAGCGCGCCGAACAGCTCAAAAAAGCGGCGGCGTAGGCTGTTATGGCGGAAACATTCCGAATCGAGATCGCGACGCCTGAGCGGCTGCTGCTGGCCGAAGACGCCGAAGAGGCGCAAATTCCGGCGGCCAACGGTTATTTGGGGATCCTCCCGGGGCACGCCCCGCTAATGGCGGAGTTGGGCACGGGCGAGTTATCCGTGAAGGTCCAAGGCCGGACGTTGTTCATGGCGGTGAGCGGCGGCTGGGTGGAAGTTCTGCCGGACCGTGTTCGCGTGCTGGCGACGCTGGCCGAAACGTCGGCCGACATCGACCTGGAGCGCGCGCAGGCGGCGCTCCGCCGGGCCGAAGAGCGCCTCAAGCACGCCGACGCCGGAGTGGACATCGCCCGCGCCCTGAACGCGCTCAAACGCGCGCAAGCGCGCTTGGCGGCCGCATCGCACAAATGACTCTGGTACACTAAAGGAGACCGAGCTCCACCAACACCGAATCGGGCCGTGGCGCAGCCTGGCTAGCGCGCTTGCTTGGGGTGCAAGAGGTCCGGGGTTCAAATCCCCGCGGCCCGACCAAACGTTTTTGAAGTTCCCCTGACGGCGTCCGCCGGTCCGAATGCATGCCGCCAGTGTGCGTTGGCAACGCTCAGCGCGCCACAGATGATTCACCACCTCGCCATCATTGGGTGTAGCCCGGTTGTGGGCGGCTCGATGGCGAAGCGGTGACCCCCTTCACAACTCCCGCAGGCGGATGTCGCGGTACTCAATCGAGCAGTCCTCCTGGTGGATTTGCAAGCCGATCTGGCCCGCCTTCAGCGCGCTGTCCGGCAATCGATCCGTTTCGGCCACCGTCTGGCCGTCAATACGCACCAGGCACCGGCTTCCTTGAAGCAAGATCTGCATCAGGATCCACTCGCCTTCGTGGTCGCGCGTTATGCGGCTGCGCACCATCCCATAAATGCTGCCAGTGGGATAGACCGCCTCCGGCGGACTATAGATCTGGACCTCGAAGCCGCGCGCACCGGATTTTGGCACCGATCGGACGCGAACGCCGCCGTTGGGATGGTGGTGGGTGCGCACCAGCAGGGTGAGTTCGAAGTCTTGGAATTCACCATCGGCGAAGAGCCAGCCGTGGCCGTTCGAGGCCTCAATAGCGCCGTTGCGAACGATCCAGTTGCCTCCGCCGTAAAGCTTCCAGCCGGCGAGGGATTGGCCGTCGAACAGTTCGCGAAAGCGCGTGCGCCCGCCGCGCTCCTCGATCCGAAGGTTGCGAAGCGCGTAAGCGTGGCCGAGGTCGGGGAAACCGATATAACCCTTGCGCAGGCGGTAACGCAGCTCCGGATGTGCGCCCAGCCGCGTGTTCTGGACTTCGACGCCGTCGATGGCCACCACCAGCAGATCCCCGTCAAGCGTCACGTCCACGGAATGCCACTCGTTGAAAGAGGGCGGCAACGATTTGGCCGGCTTAAGGACGCCCCGAACGGCGCCAGTGACGTGCTCGGTGTCGCGCCGGCTATGGAAATCGTGCGCCAGCACGATCGCTAGTCCCGCTTCGCCGGGGTAGGCGGAGCGCGGCGCGCGCAGATAGACCGCCGCCTCTGCCCATTGCGCAAGCTTGTATTCGAACTGGAGGCGAAAGTCCTCATATTCGCGCACGGTGCGGAGCCAGTTGGGCCTGTTGCCGCGGCCGCTGGTGCGCAATTCGCCGCCGCCTGCGGAGAAGGTCGCGCGCGGACCCTCTTGAATCCAGCCCTCCAGCGTATGCCCGTCGAAGAGCGGAATCAGCTCCGCCACCCCCGCGGGCGCCGCGGATGGCGGGTTGGCTCGCGCATCCAAGCGCGCGGAACTCACCGCCTCGTTTAGACCCTCAAGGATGCAGGACTGGCCGGGTGGAGCCGCCGAGCAAACGCCGGCCGCGCCAAGCGCCAGGACCCCGAATGCCGTCAGGAAGCCCATAGAGACCTGAGGGTACCATGAATCCGGGCGAATTCCGCCGGATCTTGGCCGGACAGCGGGGCGATCTTTCTCCGCTGCTGGGTTGACTCCATGTGATGCGCAATTTGCGTAACATGGAGAAGAATATGCGCGCGCTGATTGCACTTTGTTTGGCCGCCGCGGCGATGCCGGCCGCGGATGCGGACTTCAACGGCCGATGGACGATCAAGGTGGAAGGATACACAGCCCGGGTCTGGTGGCTGGAAGTGAACGGCGCCGGCGGGCCCCATCCCGGCGGTAAGTTTGTCGGGGCGCCGGGTGGCGACATGGACGTCATTCCGGAAATGAAGATCGCCGGCGGCGAGCTGCGTTTCTATATGAACAAACGCTACGTCCGGGATCCAAAGGCGCCCAAGGAGCAGCGGGGCGTTTACACGGCCAGGTTGGAGGGCGGCAAGCTGGTCGGGCAGTTTTGGGTCGAAGGAGTCGATAACGCGCCCCGCATGCGCTGGGTGGGGACGCGCGCGCCGGTGATTACAGACAAAGATGACGGCTCCTGGAAGCCCACCCGTCCGGTGAAGCTGTTCAACGGCAAGGATCTGAGTGGCTGGTTGCCCATTATCGAAGGCAAGGAATTGGGCTGGAGGGTGGAAGACGGGCTCATGAAGAACGTCGCCGGCGCAAACAACTTGAAGTCGGCCGAAAAGTTCTGGAACTTCGACCTGCATGTGGAATTCCGCCTCGGTCCGAAGACCAACAGCGGCATCGGTCTGCGCGGGCGCTATGAAATCCAGGTGCTGGAGGATTACGGCAGAGAGCCGAACACGCATTCGGCAGGCGCCTTGTACAGCCGCATCGCCCCGCGCGTGAACGCCAGCAAGCCGCCGGGCGAGTGGCAGACCTACGATATCCGCCTTATCGGGCGCACGCTGACGGTGGTTTTCAACGGCGTGAAGGTGCTGGACAAAGTCGAAGTAGAGGGCTTCACGGCTATGGCTCACGACGCCGATGAAGATCTGCCTGGCCCCATTTCCCTTCAAGGCGACCACGGCCCTATCGAGATCCGTGATATCACCGTCACTCCGCTGGTGCGGAATTGAGCGGTCCGCCTACTTAATCTCGAGAATCTCTTTTTCCTTCAGCTTCGCCATCTGATCGAGCTTGGCGATATGGCTGTCGGTCAGCTTCTGCACTTCGTCCAGAGCGCGGCGCTCGTCGTCCTCGCTGATCAACTTGTCTTTTAGCAGCTTCTTGAGGGCTTCATTGGCGTCGCGGCGGATGTTCCGCATGGCCACCCGGTGATCCTCCGCCATGTGATGCAGCTTCTTAACCAGCTCTTTGCGGCGCTCTTCGGTGAGCGGCGGAATAGGGACGCGGACCACCTTGCCGTCGTTGGAGGGGTTCAAGCCCAGATCGGATGCGCGAATGGCTTTCTCAATCGCGCCGATAATGGAGACATCCCAAGGCTGAACCGTGATCAAGGAGGGCTCGGGCACGTGCAGCGTGGCCACTTGGTTCAGCGGCGTCGGCGTCCCGTAATAATCCACGCGGATTCCGTCCAGCAGGTTCACCGACGCGCGTCCCGTCCGGATGGTGGACATCTCGTGCTGGAAATCGGCCAGAGCCTTCTCCATGCGCGTCTTGGCGTTCGCCTGCACGTCTTTCACATTCTGGAAAGTATTGCTGGGCTGTTGTCCTGATTTCATTGGGGCCTCGTTTCCATGGAAACAACACAGTCTAGTGAATCAGCGTGCCAATGGGATCACCCATCGTCATTCGCATTATATTGCCTGCCACATTCAGGTTGAAAACCACAATGGGAAGTCCGTTGTCGCGGCACATGGCCACGGCCGAAGCGTCGATGACCTGCAAACCGCGGCTTAGCACTTCCTGATAACTGATCTCGCGGAACAGTTTGGCGTCGGAATGCCTCAGCGGGTCCTTATCGTAGACCCCGTCCACCCGCGTGGCCTTGGCCAGCACTTCCGCGCGCAACTCCAGCGCCCGCAGCGAAGCGCCCGTATCGGTGGAAAAGTAAGGGTTGGAAGTGCCGCCGGCGCAGATGACCACCCGGCCTTTTTCCAGATGGCGGAGGGCGCGGCGCACGATATAAGGCTCGCACACTTGATTCATCTGGATGGCGCTCATCACTCGCGTGGGGATACCCGCCCGCTCGAGGTGGTCCTGAAGCGCCAGCGAATTCATAACTGTGGCCAGCATGCCCATCTGGTCCACGGTCACGCGGTTCATTTCGCGAGGCGCGCTGATGCCCCGGAAAAAGTTGCCGCCTCCCACCACCAGGCCGATTTGCACGCCCAGCCGCGCGGTTTCGGCGATCTCGGCCGCCAAGCCCGCCACGCGGGCCGAGTCGATGCCAAAACCTTTTTCGCCGGCCATCACTTCGCCGGAAAGCTTGAGCAGGATTCGCTGGTAATTCGGCATGGCCGGATGTCCCGGAGCGCACAACGCGCTCTCCGCAATGCAGTTTACTCTGTTTGTTCGCCGCTTGCAGCGGCGCTGTCGCCGACCTTATACCGGACGAAACGCGACACCGTGATGTTTTCTTTAATGGTGGCGATGCGGCCGGCGATCAATTGGCCGATGGTGATCGTGTTGTCCTTGATGAAAGGCTGCTCGTAAAGGCAGATCTCTTCGTAAAATTTCGCCAGCCTCCCTTCCACCACTTTGTCCACGATTTTTTCGGGCTTGCCCTCGGCCAGCGCGCGGGCGCGCTGGATCTCTCGCTCTTTCTCGAGGACCTCCGGCGTCACGTCCTCCTTGCGGATGAACTTGGGATCGGCCGCCGCAATCTGCATGGCGATATCATGCACCAGCTTCTGGAACTCCTCGTTGCGGGCCACGAAATCGGTTTCGCAGTTCACCTCCACCATGACCCCCAACTGCGCTCCCGGGTGCACGTAAGTGCCAATGACGCCGCAACGGGTGGCGCGGCCGGCTTTCTTGGCGGCCGACGCCAACCCCCGCTTCCGGAGAACCACTTCGGCTTCCGCCAAATCCCCCTTGGCTTCCACAAGAGCGCTCTTGCATTCCATCATGCCCGCGCCGGTGCGTTCGCGGAGCTGCTTCACAAGTTGTGCGGTGATTTCCGCCATAGTTGTCCTATCCCTGATTGCTCAACGTTAAAAATCTTCGGGCGAAGTACGGAATGGAGAAGGATCCGCGTGGCGGGCGTTCTCCGGATTCCCCGTCCCGTTTCATCTCGAAACCCGATCTAAACGGCGCCTGCGGGCGTCGTCTCCCCGGTTTCCGGCTCGCTCTTTTTGGGCAGCGAAACGCTGGGGAGATCTTCATCCGGCATGCTCTCCTGCATGAGTTGCTCAGCGAACTCCGGCGCCAAGTAATGAGCATGCTGGCTGAGGTCCACTTCCGTGACGGGCTCTTCGGAGACAATGCGTTCGGCGGCGAATTCTTGTTCGGTGGCCAGCGCGCGGCCTTCGATGACGGCGTCGGCGATCTTATTGGTGAAAAGCCGGATGGCGCGCAAGGCGTCGTCGTTGCCCGGAATCACCCAATCCACCATGTCCGGGTCGCAGTTGGTGTCCACCACGGCGACCACGGGGATGCCCAGCCGCCGGGCTTCGGCCACGGCGATCGCCTCTTTGTTGGAATCGATGACAAACAGCAGATCCGGCAGTCCGGGCATGTCTTTAATGCCGGCCAGGTTCTGTTGCAGGTGCTTCCGCTCGCGCTCCAGCCCGATGATTTCCTTTTTGGTGCGGTTGCCCCAGTCGCCCGCCTCGGCCATAGCGTCGAGTTCCTTCAGACGCTTGATGGAGCGCTGCACGGTCTGGTAGTTGGTGAGTAAGCCGCCCAGCCACCGCTGGTTGACGTAGTACTGGCCGCAGCGGGTGGCCTCCTCGGCGATCGCCTCCTGAGCCTGGCGTTTGGTCCCGACAAACAGCACGGTCTTGCCCTGGCGGGCCATATCGCCGACATACTGCATGGCTTCCTTGAACAGCTTCAAGGTCTTCTGAAGATCGATGATGTAGATCCCGTTGCGTTCGCCGAAGATATATTCTTTCATCTTCGGATTCCAGCGCTTGGTCTGGTGCCCGAAGTGAACGCCGGCTTCGAGCAATTCCTTCATTGAGATGCTTGGCAAAAATCCTCCTTGTGGCGGATGGTTGTTTCAGGCGATCCCGTGAGCGGTCCAAACGAGATTTGCATCACGGGACAAAACGGTGCAAAAGACCCCATCAAGCCGCCGTTAACGCTTCGAGAACTGGAAGCGGCGCCGGGCGCCGGCTTGCCCATATTTCTTGCGTTCGTGAGCGCGCGGGTCGCGCGTCAGCAGCTTCAATTCCTTGAGCTTGGCCCGCAGCTCGGCGTTGAATTCCACCAGCGCGCGGGCGATGCCCAGCCGCGCCGCACCAGCTTGGCCATTGTAGCCCCCGCCGGAGGCGAGAATCAATACGTCGAACTTATCGGCGGTTTCTGTGGCCAGCAGCGGCTGGCGCACCAAGGCGCGGGAAGTTTCGGCCGGGAAGTAGTCCTCAAAACTCCTGCCGTTCACCGTGATGACACCCTTGCCCGGCCGCAAGAAGACCCGCGCCACGGATGTCTTCCGGCGGCCTGTCCCTAAATACTGAACGAGATTCGTTGGCACTACGATTCCTCTCTAAACTCTGCCGGCGCCGCTCATGCGTTGGGAAGCGTCAGTACGGCCGGTTTCTGAGCCTGATGCGGATGGCGGTCGCCGGCGTATACCTTCAGTTTCCGCGCCATCTGTTTGCCGAGCTTGGTTTTAGGCAGCATGCCTTGCACCGCCAGCTCGACCATGCGCACCGGCCGTGTCGCCCGCAGCTTGCGGGCCGAAATCTCTTTCAAGCCGCCCGGATATCCGGTGTGATGGCGGTACACTTTCTGATTTTCCTTATCGCCGGTCAGGCGCACGCGCGCGGCGTTGATGATAATGACGTGGTCGCCCGTGTCAAGAAACGGCGTGTAGCAGGGCTTGGTCTTGCCCATCAATATCTTGGCGGCTTCCGACGCCACCCGGCCGAGAACTTTGTCGGCGGCGTCGATCACATGCCAGTTCCGCACGATGGCGTCCCTTGACACAAACTGGGTTTTCATGAGACAGACTTTCTCCTGCGGGCTATCGCAAAACAACCAGAATAGCGAAACCGGCGGCGGTTGTCAATTCGCCGCTGAACTCTAATTCCCTCAACACGTTGGAGTTGGAGAGAAACCGCGGTCAAGAAGCGCGCCGCGCGGCCGATAAGCAACCGCGGAGGGTGACTCGCCGCACCGATGTTCGTCATCATCGGAATCATTGTAGTGTTCGGCTCCATCATCGGAGGATATCTGATGGAGCACGGCAACCTGCGGGTGCTGTTGCAGCCGGCCGAACTGGTGATCATCGGAGGCGCGGCGGCGGGCACCGTGCTGGTGGCCAACCCTCTGCATATCCTGAAGAGCATCGTGCGGGGGCTAATAGGAACTCTAAAAGGCAGTCCCTATACCCAGGCGCGGTATCTGGAAACCCTCAAGATGCTGAACGATCTGTTCACCTATGGGCGCCGCAGCGGGCTAGCGAAGCTCGAAACCGACGTCGAGGAGCCCGCCAAGAGCCAGGTCTTTAATAAATACCCCGTGTTTCTGGCTGACCATCATGCGCTGGCGTTCCTTTGCGATACGCTGCGGGTGGCCGTCAGCGCCGGCGCCAACCCGCACGATCTCGACCAGCTCATGGAATTGGACATGGAGGTTCATCACCATGAGAGCGGAAAACCGGCTGCCGCGTTGACCACCATGGCCGACTCGTTGCCCGGACTGGGCATCGTCGCAGCGGTGCTCGGCGTCGTGATCACCATGGGGTCGCTCGGCGGACCGCCGGAAGAAATCGGCCACAAGGTGGCGGCGGCGCTGGTCGGGACCTTCCTCGGAATTCTGATGTGCTATGGACTGTTCGGCCCTCTGGCTTCCAATATGCAGAAGCAGGCCGAGGCTGAAAGTCAATACCTGGCTTGCATACGCATCGGACTGGTGGCGTTCCTCAAAGGCGCCTCTCCCTTGATCGCCGCCGAGTTTGCCCGGCGCGCCATCCCGGGACACCTCCGCCCGAGCTTCAAAGACTTTGAGGCCGCTTGCAAGAACCGCGCCCCGGCGGCTCAGGCCGCGTGAGGACACCATGCCGGATGCCGCCGCTCCCATCATCATCAAAAAGAAAGTCTCCCGCCACGGCGGCCACCACGGCGGCGCTTGGAAGGTCGCCTATGCCGACTTCGTCACCGCCATGATGGCGCTGTTCATCGTCCTGTGGCTCATGAACACCAGCAAGAAGGTCCAGGAAGCCGTCGGCGGTTACTTTCGCGACCCCTCCGGCAAAGGCAAAATCAGCGGCAACGGCGTGGCCGGCAATGCACCCGAAAAAAGCGACGACATGCAGGGCCTCAAAGAAAAAATCGAAGCCGCCATCCGCCAGTTGCCCGAGTTTCAGCGCATCAAGGACCAGGTCATTCTCACCATCACCGCCGAAGGCCTGCGCGTGGATCTCCTGGAAACTGAAAAGGGCATGTTCTTCGAATTGGGCAGCGCCAAACCCACCGCTTCGGGTGAGCATATGCTCCAGCAGCTTGCCCAAGAACTCGCCAGATTGCCGAACCGCCTGCAAATCGAGGGGCACACGGACTCGCGCCCCTACCATCGCGATAACGGATATTCCAATTGGGAATTGTCTGCCGACCGGGCGAATGCGGCGCGCCGGCTGATGATGGAAGCCGGAGTGCGCAAGGACCAAGTAGTGCAAATCCGCGGCCACGCCGACCAGCGGCTGCTCGTGCCGGACGATCCCGAGTCTCCTTCTAATCGCCGCGTTTCGGTGCTAGTGCAGTACCTAGAATCAGCCAAACCGAATCCGGCCCCGTCCGCGCAGCAGCCGGCAGCCAAAGGCCACTGACCGGACCAAGCCGCTGCAGCGCTACAATTTGTGGGAAGGCTCATCCCATGAACCGCCGCACTTTCCTTGCCGCCGCCGCCGGCGCCGCTGTGCGCCCCTCCCGGCCCAACATCATCATTTTCCTGGCCGACGACCTTGGCTGGGCGGATGTCGGTTTTAACCAGAGCGAAATCCGGACTCCGCATATCGACCGTCTGGCGTCCGAAGGAGTACGGTTCAACCGCTTTTACTCCTATCCGCTGTGTTCGCCGACCCGCGCCGGTCTGCTCACCGGGCGTTCGCCGATGCGGCTCGGCGTGGGCTACCATGTGATCCGCCCGTGGCTCGACTATGGAGTGCCGCTGAACGAGCATTTTATGCCCGAGTCGTTCCGCGCCGCTGGCTACCAAACCGCCATCACCGGCAAGTGGCACTTGGGTCATTCGCGCCGGCACTATCTCCCCAACGCCCGCGGATTCGACCACGCCTATGGTCATCTGAACGGCATGATTGACTATTTCACCCACATGCGCGACGGCGGATTGGACTGGCACCGCAACGGAGTGAGCGTCGAAGAGAAAGGATATTCGACCGATCTGCTAGCCGCCGAAGCAGCGCGCTTCATCGAACGCCGGGACCGCAACCGCCCGTTTTTCCTTTATGTTCCGTTTAACGCGCCGCACACGCCGCTGCAAGCCCCGGAAGAAATGATCGCCCGTTACGCTTCCATTTCGGACAAAAACCGGCGTATTTTCGCCGCCATGGTGGAGGCGATGGATGCGGGCATCGGCCGCGTCCTTGGCGTGCTGGACCGCGAGGGAATCGCCGCAAACACCATCGTCCTATTCTTGAGCGACAATGGGGGGCCGGTGGCCCAGGGAGCGCGAAACGTCCCCTTGCGCGGCGCGAAAGGATCGGTTTGGGAAGGGGGCACCCGGGTGCCGGCGATTCTGCGCTGGCCGGGCCGGCTACGCGGGGGCCAAACCTCAGAGCAACTGATTTCCGTGATGGATGTTTTCCCCACGCTTGCCGCCGCCGCCGGCGTGCAACCGGCCAACAAACTCCCCTTGGATGGCGTAAATCTGTGGCCGGAAATCTCAAGCGGCGGGTGCCGCACTCGCGAAAATATCCTTTTGGCCGTCGAAACGCAGCGGGCCTTCCAATACGGCCTCTTTCACCGGGAATGGAAACTGGTTTCCGAGTGGCCGGTCAAGGGCGGCGAACCGCAGAATCACCTGTACCGGATCGATGAGGACCCGGAGGAGCAACACGATCTGGCCGCCAAGTATCCAGCAGTAGTGAAAGACCTGGCGGCGCGGGTCGAGGCTTGGCGCGCCCTGTACCCTGCCGGCGGGGTCCGCGCGGCGAGCAACCCGCCGCAGGGATGGAAAGCGCCCGCCAAATGGGCCGAGGCCGCCCGGTCCTGAAAACCGCGGAAAAATCCGGACCTTCCGCTCCCATTCGGGGCTAAACTGAGGGTGGGGGCGCTATGAATGGGCTGTCGCTGCCGCCATGGGTGCGGCGCCGGCCCGGCGGCCGGCGCCCGTGGCTGGTGCCGCTGACCTTGCTGGCGCTGGTGCTCGCCTTGGGCGTGTTTTCGCCTTATGCAAGCACCGTAGCCAGAGAATTGCTGAACCGGCTTCCCCCCGGCTTCACCGAAGATCAGGTCTTGGTCTCTCGCGCCGTGCGGCGGCAAGTCCTGCTGGGCCTGGACCCCGGCGCACGGGAACGAATCGCCCACGAATCCTTTACGCTGGCCGACGTGGCCTCCTTCCAGCAAAAGCACGTTATCGCGCGGCTACGCCCGGAGGCCACCATCCAGCAAGCCACCGAAGAAGTCCGGCGTATCCTCGGCGACCGCAGCGTGCGCCTGTTTCCGATCCGCCGCATCGTCCTGGGCGATTCCTCCCTGTTGTCCCTGGTGTGGGGCTTTGTCCTCGCCGTCATGCTGGTGCGCGCCGTGCTGGCGGTGCTGCACGAGCCGCGCTGGTGGAAGTACCGGCTGTATGAGTTCGCCAACCTGGTTCTGATCGCGCTGGTTCTTCTGCTGATCTTCGGAAACGTCAACGAAGCCTTGGAAGCCGCCGACCGCGAGGGGCTGGGAGTGTCGTTGACCGTTACCGCCGTGTGGGGGCTCAGCTACCTGGCGCTGATAGGCGTTTCACTCTGGCTGTGGCGCTGGGATGTGCGCACCCGGTGCCGCCAATGCCTGGAAGCGCTGGGCCTGCCGCTTGCCGAGGGCGAAGAAGGCTCCATGCTGCTCGATACCCCGCGGGTGGAACGGGTTTGTTTTCAAGGGCATGGCGCATTGACCATGGACCGCTGGCACGACGACTGGCGCGGCTACAACAACATCTGGGAGGCGCTGTCCCGCAAACCCTGAGGCGGAAGGACCTGCGCCGGGCAGAATCCTCGATCTTGGGGTGTACAATTCCTCTTGACGCGATTATTTGATTATTGTATGCTTATAATAGTTGATAAGGATGTACTAAGATATGGATCCAAATCGGTTCACTGAAAAGGTCCGTGAGGCTCTCACCGCCTCCCAGTCGAAAGCCATCCGTTACGGCCATCAGCAGGTGGACGTCGAACACCTCTTGTCCGCCTTGCTCGAGCAGGAGAACGGCTTAGCCCTCTCCATACTGGCCAAAGCGGACGTTCCCTTGGCGAACCTCGCCCGGGAGATCGACCGCGAACTTGACCGCCTGCCTAAGGTCTCAGGACCGGCGGGCGCGCCCGAGCAGATCTATGTCACTGGCAGGCTTAACAAGCTGCTCACGCAAGCCGAAGACGAGGCCAAGCGGCTGAAAGACGATTACCTGTCGGTCGAGCACCTGCTCTTGGCCATGCTGGACGACCAGGGAGCCACCGGGCGCATCCTGAAGCGCTTTGGCCTGACTCGTGAGCGCCTGATGGCCGCGCTCCAGGAAGTCCGCGGAAATCAACGCGTTACCAGCCCCAACCCGGAAGCGACCTATGAGGCGCTGGAACGCTACGGACGGGATCTGACCAAGCTGGCGGCCCAAGGCAAGCTCGACCCGGTCATCGGCCGCGACGAGGAAATACGGCGTGTGATCCAGGTCTTGTCGCGCCGCACCAAGAACAACCCGGTGCTGATCGGCGAACCGGGGGTCGGCAAAACCGCCATTGTGGAAGGCCTGGCGCTGCGAATCGTGCGCGGCGACGTGCCCGAAGGCCTCAAGAACAAGAAGATCGTGGCCCTGGACATGGGGGCGCTCATCGCCGGCGCCAAGTACCGCGGCGAATTCGAGGAGCGCCTGAAAGCTGTCCTCAAGGAAGTCCAGAATTCCGAAGGCCAGATCATCCTGTTTATTGACGAACTGCACACCGTAGTGGGCGCCGGCAAGGCGGAGGGCGCCATGGATGCCGGGAACCTGCTCAAGCCCATGCTGGCGCGCGGCGAGCTGCACTGCATCGGCGCCACCACGTTGGATGAGTACCGCAAGCACGTCGAAAAGGATGCCGCTCTCGAACGGCGCTTCCAGCCTGTGCTGGTGGATCAGCCTTCGGTGGAAGACACCATCTCGATCCTGCGCGGCTTGCAGGAACGCTACCAGAACCACCACGGCGTACGCATTAAAGACTCCGCGCTGGTGGCTGCCGCGGTCTTATCCAACCGTTACATTTCAGACCGCTTTCTGCCGGACAAGGCCATCGACCTGGTGGATGAGGCTGCGGCCAAGCTCCGGACCGAAATCGACTCCATGCCCGCCGAACTGGATGAGATCAAGCGCCGCGTGATGCAGCTCGAAATCGAGCAGCAAGCTCTGAAGAAAGAGACCGATGCCGCCTCCAAGGAACGGCTCCAAAAGCTGGAGAAAGAACTGGAGGAACAACGCGCCGCCGCGGCGGCTCTCGAAAGCCAGTGGCTAGCCGAAAAAGCCGGAGTGCAGAAGCTGCGCGAACTGCGGGAAAAGATCGAGCAGACCCGCATCGAAATCGAGAAGGCCCAGCGGCAGTACGATCTGAACCGCGCCGCCGAGTTGCAGTACGGAACCCTCAACGCCCTGGAGCGGCAGCTTCAGGAAGAAGAGCGGAAGCTGGCCGGCCAGCATGCCTCCGGGCGCCTCATCAAGGAAGAGGTAGACGAGGAAGACATCGCCGAGGTGGTGAGCCGTTGGACGCACATTCCCGTCTCGAAGCTCCTGGAAGGCGAAATGCAAAAGCTGCTCCATTTGGAGGAGGAGCTGCACCGCCGGGTCATCGGGCAAGATGAGGCCGTGCGCGCGGTGGCCGAAGCGGTCATGCGCGCCCGCTCGGGACTCAAGGATCCCAACCGGCCCATTGGAAGCTTCATTTTCCTCGGCCCGACCGGCGTGGGCAAAACCGAACTGGCGCGGGCGCTGGCCGAGTCGCTGTTCGACGACGAGCGCGCCATGGTCCGCATCGACATGTCCGAATACCAGGAGAAGCACACCGTTTCGCGCCTCATCGGCGCGCCGCCCGGTTATGTGGGCTACGACGAAGGCGGGCAGTTGACGGAAGCCGTGCGCCGCCGGCCTTATTCGGTGGTCCTGTTCGATGAAGTGGAAAAGGCGCACCACGACGTCTTTAACACCATGCTTCAAATCCTGGATGACGGACGGCTCACCGACGGACAGGGACGCACCGTCGATTTCCGGAACACGATCCTGATCATGACCTCCAACATTGGCAGCCACCGCATCCTGGATTACCGCGGCGCCTTCGAGGGGGAGAACTACGAACGGATGAAGGAGTCCGTTCTGGCGGAGCTGCGGCGGCACTTCCGGCCGGAGTTCCTGAACCGCGTGGATGAAATCATCGTGTTCCACTCTTTGACCGAAGAGCACCTGAAAAAGATCGTCGATATCCAGGTGGAGCACGTGCGGAAGCGTTTGGCCGACCGCAAGATTCGCCTGGAGTTGACCGAAGCCGCCCGGCGGTATCTGGTGGAGGCCGGTTTCGACCCGGCTTATGGCGCGCGCCCGCTCAAGCGCGCGGTGCAGCGCGAGATCGAAACGCCTTTGGCCCGCCTCCTGCTGCGCGGGGAAGTCCGCGACGGTTGGGTGGTGCGGGCCGATGCCGGCCCTGAGGGCGGCATCGTGTTTGAATGTCACGAACCAGTGGAGGTGAACGTCTAACACCGTGCTGAACAGCAGGGACGGCGCCGTTGTTGGCGGTTCAACCGGTTGGCCGGACGCTACAGGCCCCGGCGGCCGGCGGCGGCAATGTCCATTCTAATCCAACCAGAAGGGGGTAGCGTTTCTTTATGTGGAAGCTGACGAAAACCTTGGCGGCAGTTGTGGTGATCGTTGCCCTGACCGTCCCGGCGGCGCCGGCGCAGCGCGCGGCGCTGGTGGAGAGCTTTGCTCCGGTCGTGAAGAGGGCTCAGCCGGCGGTGGTGAACATTTCGACCACCGTCGTGCGGAGGGTCAGGGGAGCCGAAGTGCCGGACTTCTTCGAATACTTCTTCGGACCGGGCTTCCGGCCGCCGCGGGAGCAGCGCGGCCAGAGCCTCGGATCGGGTGTGATGGTTCGCCCGGACGGCTACTTGCTGACCAACGCGCACGTGGTGGAGGGCGCCACCGATATTCGGGTGGCCACTGCCGACCGCCGCGAATTCAAGGCGCAGTTGGTGGGCTCGGACCCCCAAACCGACATCGCGGTGCTTAAGATAGAAGGCTCGGGTTTCCCCACGATTCCCTTCGGGGATTCCTCGCGCATCGAGGTGGGCGACATCGTGCTCGCCATAGGCAATCCCTTCGGAATCGGCCAGACGGTGACCATGGGGATTGTCGGCGCGGTCGGGCGCTCCGGCTTGAATATTGAAGCTTACGAAGACTTCATCCAGACCGATGCCGCCATTAATCCCGGCAACTCGGGCGGCGCCCTGATCAACACCAAAGGCGAGCTGATCGGCATCAACACGGCCATTCTGTCGCGCTCGGGCGGCAATCAGGGCATTGGGTTCGCCGTGCCGGTGAACATGGCGCGCAACGTCATGGAACAGATCATCAAAAGCGGCAAAGTAGTTCGCGGCTATATGGGAGCGGGCATCCAGGATGTCACGCCCGATTTGGCGAAGGGCTTCGGCCTCAAGCAAACCGCCGGCGTCGCCATCACCCAGGTGGAGCCCAACAGCCCCGCCGAAAAAGCGGGCTTGCGGGCGGGTGACGTGGTGACGGCCCTAAACGGCCAGCCCGTGAATTCAGCCAATGAGTTGCGGCTGCGAGTCTCCCAGACGCCCCCCGGCACCACCGTGAAGCTTAAGGTGGTGCGCGAGGACGGCTCGGAGTCCGAGCTGCCGGTGACGCTGGCGCAATTGCCTTCACGGGGCGAGAGCGGATCACCGGCGCAATCGTCGCGGCGCGGGCGCGGCGGGGCGTTGGAAGGCGTCGAGGTGGAGGACCTCACGCCGCGCGTAGCCCGGCAGTTGGGCCTGCCGAGAGACGTAACGGGCGTGGTTGTGGTGGACGTCGACCCGGCTTCGCCGGCGGCTGCCGCCGGATTGCGCTCCGGCGACGTCATCCAGCGGGTGAACCGCCAGCCGGTGGAATCCGTGGCGGATTTCAACCGCCTGGTCCGGCAAGCGGAAGGCAAGCCGGTATTATTGCTGGTCAACCGGGGAGGACGGACCGCCTTTATTGTCGTGGAAGCGGCAAAATAGAGGCATGTCGAGGCAGCATCATTCTGTGTTCTTCCCTTCCCAGTCGTTTGGGGAAGCGGTTTGGCGTCCCGCGGCGGATGTGTACCGGCGCCCGGATGGCTGGCTGCTGAAGTTCGATCTGGCCGGCGTCTCTCCGGGTGACGTCGTGATCAGCGTGGAGGGGCGCCGGGTGACCGTCCGCGGCGTGCGCCGGGACAACGTTTTGGACGAATGTTGCACTTGCTATCGCATGGAAATCACTTACAGCGAATTTGAGCGCACCGTCGACCTGCCGTGCGTGGTGGAAAACGCCCATTGGGAGATCGAATTCAATAACGGCATGTTGCTGGTGAGGCTCCATGGAGGTGGCGCGTTGTGAGCGAATCTCAAACTTTACAAACTTTACCCGTTCTTCCTTTGAAGAACACGGCGCTATTTCCTTTCTTGATGACGCCGCTGTCGGTGGGCCGGCCCGCCTCTCTTGCCGCCGTCGAGGCCGCCCTGGCGACGGAAAAGAAAGAACTGGTGGTGGTGGCGCAGCGCGATCCCAACGTGGAGGAGCCCACTCAGGACGATCTCTATACCGTTGGGACCAAGGCCATCGTCCGCAAGATGTCCCGGCCCAGCGACGAACTGATGGAGCTGCTGGTGCTGGGCGTCGAGCGCGTGGTCATTGTCCGCCTCGAACACACCGAGCCCTACCTTACCGCCAAGATCCAGCCCTTGCCGCTGCCCACCGACACCGGAACCGAAGTGGAAGCTTTGCAGCGGGCCATCGTCGAACTGGCCGGAAAGGCGATTTCGCTGGCCCAGCCGCAAGCGCCCCCCGAGCTGGCCCGCATGCTGGCGTCGAGCGAGGATCCCCTGCGCCTGGTCTTCCTGCTGGCTTCCATGTTCAGCCTCGATCTGGCCAAGGAGCAGAAACTGCTCGAGTGCGAATCCCGCGTGGATGCGCTGCGCCTCATGCACCAATACTTAAGCTATGAGGTCCAGGTGCTCGAATTGCGCACCAAGATCGCCAGCGAGGCGCGCAGCGAGATGTCCAAAGAGCAGCGGGAGTATCTGCTGCGCCAGCAAATGCGCGCCATTCAACAAGAGCTGGGGGAGCGGAATCCCGAACAGGCGGAAGTGGATCTGTTGCGGGAACGCCTCGAGAAGGCGGATCTGCCCGAGGACGTCCGTAAGGAAGTCGAACGCGAGTTGGGACGCCTGGAACGGCTGCCTGCGGCGGCGCCCGATTTCCATGTCATCCGCAGCTATATCGAGCTGGTGCTCGAATTGCCCTGGCGGGTCTCCACGCAGGACAACCTGGACATCGCCAACGCCCGCCAGGTGCTGGACGAAGATCATTACGACCTGAAGGAAGTCAAGGAGCGCATTCTCGAGTTCCTGGGCGTCATGAAGATGAACCCCAGCGCCAAGGCGCCCATTTTGTGCTTCGTGGGTCCGCCGGGTGTGGGCAAAACCTCGCTCGGCCAGTCTATCGCTCGCGCCATCGGTCGCAAGTTCGAACGCATGAGCCTGGGCGGTTTGCACGACGAAGCGGAACTGCGCGGGCACCGCCGAACCTATGTCGGAGCGATGCCGGGGCGGCTCATTCAGGCCGTGCGGCGCGCCGGGTCCAATAACCCCGTAATCATGCTCGACGAAGTGGATAAACTCGGGCGCGATTACCGCGGCGACCCGGCTTCGGCGCTGCTCGAAATCCTCGACCCCGAGCAAAACAAGTCTTTCCGCGATAACTACCTCGACCTGCCGTTCAGCCTGGCTAACGTGTTCTTTATTACCACCGCCAACACGCTCGACAGCATCCCCGGCCCTTTGCTGGACCGCATGGAGATTCTGCGGCTGGCGGGTTACACGGAGGAAGAAAAGATCCAGATCGCCCGCCGGTATCTGATCCCCCGGCAGTTGAAGGAGGCGGGGCTCAGCGACGAGCAACTGTCGATCACCGACGAGGCGCTCAAGAAGATCATCGGCGGTTACACGCGCGAGGCGGGGCTGCGGCGTCTGGAACGCGCCATCGCGCGCATCGCGCGCAAGACGGCGCTGAAATTCGCCGAAGGCCACGGGGAGCCGGTCGTCATCCGGCCGGAAGATTTGGTCGAGATGCTCGGGCCGCAGCCCTTCATGCCGGAGGACGCCCGCAAGACGCTCCCGCCGGGCGTAGCTACGGGCCTCGCCTGGACCGAAACCGGCGGCGACGTTTTGTACCTCGAAGCCACGCTGCTGCCCGACGGCAAGGGCTTGACGCTCACCGGACAGCTCGGCGAAGTGATGCAGGAGTCGGCGAAAGCGGCGCAGAGTTACGTCTGGTCCCACGCCGACGAGTTGGGCATTGACCTGAAGCTGTTCCGCGACGCCGGCGTGCACCTCCACGTTCCGGCGGGCGCCACCCCGAAAGACGGCCCCTCGGCGGGCGTGACGGCGGTTGTGGCCCTGGCCTCGATGTACACCAAGCAGCCGGTGCGCAGCGACACGGCCATGACGGGCGAAATCACCTTGTCCGGTCTGGTGCTCCCCATCGGCGGAGTCAAGGAAAAGGTGCTGGCGGCGCGCCGTGCGGGCATCCGGCGGGTGATCCTGCCCAAAGCCAACGAAAAGGACCTCAGGGACGTGCCGGAGGAAGCGCGCAACGAGATGCAATTCATCTTCGCCGAGCGCATCGAGGACGTCATCGTAAACACGATTCCCGCGCTCGCCGAGCGTTTGGCCGCCCCCGCGCAGACAGCTTGAAGGCCGCCCGTTACGGTCCGACCGCCAGACCCAACTCGTTACTTGCCAAACCGAGCACGACCACCAGCGGAACCGAAGGGTCGGACGGCGTTTCCGCCGGCACCCGGGCGTTGATCTGCCACAACCCGATGGCCCCCGGCGTCAAGCCGTGGAAGAGCACGTCCGCCCATCGCCCATGAATATAGACCGCCGGCGCCTCAGCCGTGGAAGCAAACGGAGGTCCGGGGGCGGGAGCCCCCTCGGCCACCTCGGGAACCGTCACTCCTTGTCCCGAGCCGAAAATCTGGATCACTTCGCCGCGGCGGGCAGGCGCGGAGGCGGAGTTGATCCGCCCATCTTGATTCGCCACCGCAAACAGACCCGGCGCGGAGGGGACTACGGTCAGGGGCGCGCGCCCCACCCGCTCTCCGTTCACCTGCACTTCGACGGCGGGCTGGCCGGGCGCCTGTCTCACCGGAACCTGAAAATTGATCTGCTTGGACGAAACGTAGCTTAGCGGAGCTGCCACGTCGCCGACGCGCACCTCCGTGTTCGCCAGCCGCCGCAAAGGAACTTCCGCAGCCACAGTCTCGGCGATGTTCGGAAAATTGCCGAAAAGCGTCGCCCACGCTCCAGGCGCCACCGGCGCTCCGGCTGTATAGCCCGCCGTGGGTGTCGCCACCGTGTCCGACCATGGCTGCATCACCCAAACCTCGGTCGCCTGAGGCAACGATTCGCGTTTGACGGTCACTCGCGCCGGCTTGTACCGGACGCCCGGAAATGCCGCAGTGACGCCGGGCAGCAAAGAAAGCTGAGCCGGACCGCCGAATGCCGTGCGGTAGTGCATCAGAATGGCGATTTTAGGCTTCAGCTCATCGATCAGGCGCGCCGCGCCCGCGGCGTCGATGGTGAAAAACCCGCCCGCCGGAAGGATAAGGATGTCCAGGTTCCGTAAGTCCGCCGCCTGTTCTTCGGTCAGGCGGTCCTGTCCGTGATCCCCGAGGTGGGCGATCTCCAACCCGCCTTGTGTCCAGCGCACCATCGTGTTGGCGCCGCGCACCGCGCCGTTCTGGTTGTCATGGAAGCCCGGAATGAGCGCGAAATTCAGACCCGCCGCCGTCATCTGCCGCCGGCTGGCGGATGTGCGCCCGTCTACAAGAGTGAAACTGCCGCGCACTCCCGCGGTGTTGTTGTGGTCCGTGTGGTTGTGCGAAACCGTCACCACGTCCGCCTCGATAGTAGGCAGTGCGTAGCCGACCGAAGCCACCGGTGGATCGGTGATTACCACGGGTTTGCCCTCGCCCGTCTCAATCACAAAACAGGATTGCCCGATCCAGGTGATCCTTACTCCCTGGGCGGACAAACATGCTGCCGCCAGTATCAACCCCATGAAAACCTTACCGAGCATCTGCACCACCCCCTTGTGGAAGAGCGTAACAGAAGCCGTGAGGTTTCGCTACCGCCTTACTGCCTCCTCTCACCGGAACCGAAGCCAGTGGAGAAATGCGAGTGCGTAGGTGCATTGGGTGGTATCCGCGGCTGAAGATGGCCAAGCGGTGGGCAGCCGTGGAAGGTCGATGTAGCGGGCGGCGGCGCGAGGGGGCTCCAATGCCGGAAATGGATGCCGCCGCATGGCGGCCTGCCACGGATCGCCGCGAAGAGCTGTCTTTTGCCGTTTCAACACCGCCGCGGGCAGAGTGCCGCGCATGGCGAGACGGGTTAGCAGTTTCCTCCTGCCCCAGGGCGCCACAGGAACTGAGACCAGGAACCTCAACATGCGCAGGTCCAGATACGGGTGCCGGGTTTCCGAAGGGAACCGCGGATTCGCATTTTCCGGCTCAAACCGCTCGAACAGGTGTTGCCACAAAGTTCCCGTAAAAGAAGCGAACGTCCACGGATGCCAAGGGTGCTCATGCCGGGGCGGGGTCCAGTGGTTGTTCCACCGCTCTTGCAATTCAAGCCGGTCGGCCAAATCCTCCGCGATCCACTCCGGGAAAGCCGGTCTCTCTGTGCGAACGGTGCGATCCCCTTGCCGGAACCGCCGCCAGGCGTCCTCCAGAATGGACGCCGGACTGTCCAGCCAGAACAGGGAACCCACATCGCGAATCATTCGCCCCCAGCGCCGGTTCCCTGCGAGCCATCGCAGATACGGCTGCCACTCGAAGCGCAGCGCGTTGTCCGGTCCCTCTCCGTAAAACCAGACACGGGATTCGCGAGCCATCTCCTCGGCAAATTCCAAGTCGCCTTTTCTGCAATAGGCCGAAACGTCGGGCTCCGGCGTGGCCGGCGGCGTCCGCCACCAGTCCGGATCGTAACAGGCGTGGTCTCGGTTGCGGATCAAAACCGGGAAGCCGAAGCGCGAAGCGGTCAAGCGCACATAGGGCTCCTCGTCGTCGGGAATCAGCTCGTGGAACGTGAACGTATAGCCCAAGACCTGCCGCGAGGGATCGGCAACCGCCTTTGCCGCGGTCGCTGCCAGCGTGGACGAATCCAACCCGCCGCTTAGGTATACACCCACCCGCGAGGTGCGCAGCCGGTCCTTCACCGCCGTCGAAAGCAGTTGGCGGAACTGTTCGCAGTAATCCTCCGGGCGCCGGCGGTAAACCGGCTCGCCGATCTCGAAGCTCCAGTATCGCTTCAGCCTGGCCTCACCACCGGCTTGAATCGTCAGCGAGTGGGCGGGCGGCAGCCGCCGGATGGCTTTATAAACGGTGTTGTCAAACTCTTTGCTATGGCCGAACAGGAGGAAGTCCGCCACCCAAAGGTCTTCCAACTCCCTCGAAACGCCCGGGTGACTGCCGGCGCACTCCAGGCTGTTGCTGACCACCCAGGCCGCACCGATGCGCGCATAAAAAAGCGGCCGCACCCCGAGGTGATCGCGCGCGCCGAACAGTTTCTGTTCGGCCCCGTCCCACAGGACCCACGAATAGTCTCCCAGCAGATGGCCTACGCATTCCTCGCCCCACACGCGATAGGCGTGTAAGACCAGTTCCGCGTCGGTGGCCCCGCGCACAGCGGCGCAACCGGCTTGCTCCAGGCGCGGCCAAAGGTCCTCGCGGGCATCCACCCGGATATGGCCGGCTATCCACACCTTGCCGTCGAGAGTGCAAGGTTGCCGTTCGCTTTGGTTGTCGTTCGTGGTCCTGAGCAGAGCGTGCACTAGGCCCACATTCCCGGACGGACCTAACACCCGCACGGCCTGCTGATCCGGGCCGCGCGCAGCGAGGCGAGACTTCATCCGCTCTAGCAGCGCCGTATCCACAGGAGCGCCGTCCGCGTTGAAAATCGCAGCGAATCCGCTCACGGTCCGTCGTCCACCATGAGCAGCCCCGAGTCCAGAAGCTGCTCGAGAAACTCGGTCAGATCGCGCCGCAGCACCTCCGGCTCGACGTCGAATTCGGCCAGCAATGCCTCGAACGCTTCTTCGACCGTGTTGCTGCCCGTCACTAGTTCCCACATGCGCGCACCCACCGGATCCAGTCCGAAGTATTCCTGGTTGGGGATGCTCAGGATTAGAGACTCGTCCTCGACGCTGCGCACGAGAACTCCCGGTGGAGGCTTCAGCTTTGCATTAAAGGAAACAGGCACGTTTTACCTTTCACTCTTCCAGGCGGCCAGTGGCGAGTAGCCCTCCACGCCGCCTCCGATGATGACGCGGCCCTCGTGGCGCAACCAGGCATGGGCGGTGAAGCCGCCGGCATCCCTGTTGACTCCGATCTCGAGGGTCGACGCGAGACCCGCCCGCGCCATAAGGCGTTGCAGCGCGAGCGCTTGCACCAGACAGGTCGCGCGGGGGACCCGCCGGGCTGCCGCCCGGACGCCCCAAGCCAGCTTTTCAACCGCCACGGGGCAGGGCGCGGGCGGCACGGCAGCCGCCCACCGCCGCAACCGCTCAAAAGGAACGATGCCGAGCGCCGCCCGGCACAGCGCCACCGTCTTCAGCGCCTCCCACAACAGGCGGCGGTCTGCGGGCGGCAAGGCCAAAAACCGGCGCAGCGTCTTCACACGGCCTCCCAAAGCAACTGGCGCACGTGCGGCAGCACAGAAAACTCGCGGGGGTAGCTGAGCCGGTAAAGCGGCAACCGGGCGCAAAGGCTCTCAGCAAACCGGAACTGCCTCGCCAGTCTGGCCGGGGTTTTGATGCGGATATTGAACGTTGCGGCGATCACGTTGAGGAAAGCCTCCCGGCCGGTCAGCCGCTCCAGTCGCGCTTCGCTGCCCGGCGAATCCGCGGCCGGCCAATCCAACAGGAACAGGGCATCCAGAGCCACGGGCGCCGTACAGCGCTTGCTTTCCGGTAGAGGAATGACGAACTTGTTCGAATCCGGATTCATCTCTACCATGTCCGCGGCTTCTTTCATGAACAGACCCGCCGGCTCGGGCAGCAATTTGATGCGCTGTGGTCCGGGATGCGCTACATAGCGTCCTTCGGCTTCAGACAGGCGCAGCAAATCGTCTGTCACCAGCCTGCCGCCTTCGTACAGCAGATACGCAGCCAGCGTGGACTTGCCCGAGCCGCAGCGGCCCAAAAGCGCCACTGTGCGGCCGTCCATCGTGACTACGGTGGCGTGCAGGGGTTCCTCGCCCTGATTCACCAGCGCAAAACCCAGCGAGTGTCCCAGCAGGTACACCTGAAAGGACTCCATGGTCTCGGCGCCCAGGCTTCCGCACGTCACTCGCCGTCCGTCCGCCGCCACGCAGAACTGGAACAGCCCGTCCCAGCGCAAATAGATGGCGCCGTCCGGCAGGAAGCCATGCCGGTACCACGAACCGTCGTCGGGCTCCAATTCCATACCCGCACAGCGTCGAGAGAAATACTCCTGCGAGGCGGCTTCCACGCACACCGAAGGGGCGCCTGGGGCGGGATCTTCAGGGAGGTCCAGACGCAGCCCGCTGGCCACCGACAATCCATACACCCGGTAACGGAAAAGATGGCCTGCCGGCGCAAATACCGTCTCCGGAGGCCACAGCGGTTCTGCCTGCACTTGCATGGGGTCGAACAAGGATTCCAGGCCTCTCAGCCCTCTCAAAAGGTTATTCTAGTCGTATTCAGGCGCCCATGTTCGGTAAAAGACGTTCCATCTGCCGGCGCCGCACGGCGCTGGCTGCGCTGGGGGCGGCCCTGATGGCCGCCGGGCAGAAAAGTACGGGCATCGCGTGCGCAAGGTGTCTGCCGCCACCGGGCTGATCAGCACCGTCGCAGGCGACGGAGCGCCGGGATATTCCGGAGACGGCGGTCCTGCGGTCCAAGCCAGATGAAACCAACCCTCCGGTCTGACTTTCGATGCCGAGGGAAACCTCTACATAGCCGACCTGTTCAACCACCGCGTAAGGCAAATCCGGCGCGACGGGACCATCCGCACTTTCGCCGGCACGGGTGAGCCCGGATTTTCCGGCGACGGTGGACCCGCTGCCTCGGCACAGCTTCATTATCCGACCGGAGTGTCGGCAGACAGGAATGGGAATCTCTTCATCGCCGACTACATGAACGCACGAATCCGCCGGGTTTCGCCGGACTGCGTGATCCATACCGCCGCCGGAAACGGCCGGTTTTCCTACACCTCCCAGGATGGCCGGGCGCTGGACTCCCCTCTTTACATTTTGGGGCCGATGGCGCTGGACCGCTCCGGCAACCTGTTCATCGCCGGAGGCATTCAGGTCCTCAAAGTGGCTCCCCAGCCACCCAAACCCAGTTTCATTGGCTCTCCCAGATTGCCTTCGACGCGGCCGGGAATCTTTTCGTGGCCGACAGCCTGAACCACCGCATCCGTAAGATCGATGCCCGCGGAATGGTGAGCACGGTCGCGGGCAACGGCGAGGCGGGCTATTCGGGCTATGGCGGACCGGACGCATCCGCTTCGGCGATACCAGCCTCACGGTGACCCAAGCCGGAGCGCCCCAGCCCTTGATCCCGCTCGGCGCTACGGTAAACGCCGCCACCGGACGGCAGCCCGTCGCTCCCAGCTCATTCGCCACCATTTACGCCGCCGGGCTGGCCGGCGCTGACCTTTTCTGGGACGCCGCCATCGCCGCCCCGGGCGGCGTCTTCCTCCCGTTCACGAGATAACGGGGCTCACACCGCCTCCACCCGGATCGGCGCGTCGCCTACTTCAGCCGCCGGAATGGTCAAAGAGAGCGGCGCGGTGGTAAGTTGCGGGCGGTACGGGAGGCTGTAAAGCAACCATTCGCCGGCGTAAATGTTATAGGCGCGTATCGGGTTGGGACCGGCGAGCGCCGTGGTCCACTGAACGATCACTCGGTCGCCGTCGCGCTGGACCTTGGGGGCGGGCGGCTGGACGATTCCCCGCTGCCGCTCCTGGAAATAGTTCGTGTTGGTCCCGTGCTGAGCCGCTACGGACTCCTCGATGCGCCGCAGTTCGGCTTCCGAAGTCGAATCAAGCTGGGACGCGGCCAGGTTCGAGGCTAGTTGATCCCGCTCCGGGCGCTCCCGGTCGATCTTGCCGATCCCGGCGATCACCACCGCCACGCCGGGAACCCCCAGCGGATAGCGGATCAGATCCTCGCTCGGCACGCCTCCCGGCACGCCAACCGAAAGGATCAGCTCGTTCGGATTGTTCGGCTGCCGCTGCATCCCCGTATAAACGCCCCCGGCGGAAAAAACTTTCATGGCGATGATGCCCATCCCCTTGGCGCGCGCCAGCGGAATGACGTTGTATTGGTGCGATGAGTAATTCCGGTCATTGGCGTTCAGCGCCACTAGCAGCGTGTCCAAAATGTTCAGCTCATCCCGCTGGATGGCGTTCATCAGCACCGGGGAGCTCAAGTGGCCGGTGATGCCGATGTGCCGCACATACCTGTGACGGTTCGGGTTCAGTCCCGTATAATTGGTCCCATCGCGGAAATCCAGCAGCCCGGCGAGCGCCCCTATGCGGTCCGGCATCTTGCCGCCCCGGTCCGCCAAGCCCTCGTAAATCTGGTCCACCTGCTGCATGGTGGTGAGGTTGTGGATCTGGATGGCGTCAAGGTAAGCGCCGTCCGGAATCCACCCCTTCCCATCTCCGAACATGACGGTCATCGAACGCAGCAGCTCGCTGACCGCAGTGGCGGCGGTTGGGCGGGACCGGTCATAAGCGTAACGCTGTCCGGTTTTGGTGGCGATATATAGGCTTTCGCGCAACGCCGGTTTATAATCGGGATGCCCCGGCGTGATGGCCAACCGCCAGAAAGCCTCCCCATAAATGCTCTGGCTCGGACCGTAGGCGTTGGCGCTGTCCAGGTAATTGACACCCAGCTCAATGGCCCGTACTACGATATCCGCAACGTCCATGCCCGGCGGCGGGTACTGGAGCGAAGCCTGACCACCCAAGCCGAAAGGAACCACCCAACGGCCCGTGCGCCCCAGGGTCCGGCGGATCAGTGGGGTTTGTGGCGCAGCGGCTTTCACCCGCCCGCTGAGCGCGGCAGTCCCAAGTATTTGAAAAAGCTGGCGGCGATTCATCAAGACACACCCCCTCGCCGGTTTTTGTGCAATTTACTGTCCAGACGAGGAGCGCAGGAAATGGGATAGCCACGCCATCGCCTTCTCGATGGCTTCAGGCGTCGGCGTGTGCCCGGCGCGGTGATTGAACAAGCCGATGTTACCCGGAACGCCCAACAGCGCGTATGCCGGACGGGCGGCGTTTATGTAAGCCCAGCTTTTATCGCCATCCGCGCTGTCGCCGGCGATGAGCAAGAACGGCCGGGGCGCGATCAGCCCCAGAAGTTCATGCTGATCGGTGCCCGGCGGCAGTCGCTTGAGCGCTTCCCCCAGATACCAGTAATCGTCGTAATTTGAGAAACTTAGACCGATCCCCGGCTCCGAGGACACCACCACGCCGATCCTTGCATCGAAAGCGGCGGCATACAAAGCCATTTTCCCGCCTAGCGAATGCCCAATGATCCCGATCCGGCTGGCGTCCGCTTGAGGGAGCGTTTGGATGTAATCCACCAGCCGCGCCGCGTCCCAAATCCATTTTCCTAGCCCGCTGCATCCAGGGTGGCGCAGCGTCAGATTGGCCACCGCCTCATGGTAAGATTCCCCGTAGCTCTCCCCATACCAACGTATCGCCACGGCTATAAACCCTTGTTGAGCAGCCAGATAGGCGTAGGAACGCACACCCATAGGCGACCAGCGGCGGCCGCCCAAATTCCGCCCCACCGGGGCATCAACGTCATAAAACGGCACGATGACCACCGGACGCGGCGCCGGCGTGTCGGCGGCGGGATCGAGAATGCAAATCCGTTCCCAGGCATCGGGTTCGGTCCGGAGCTGCATCAACCGCCCGGTGTAAGCTCCTTCTTGGAAAGTGCTCACAACATGCGCTTCCGGCGGCGGAGGAGCGATCTTGGGCGACCCCAAAACCTCCAGCCACTTCCGCCGGACTGCCGCCGCTTCCTGTTTCCAGTTGGTTAGTGGCCTGAGCCCCGCAGTCTGATTCTCCATCGCCTTGGGGATCGGGCTAAGCGTGGGAAGCGGCGCCGGCGGGCGTCCGCGCGAGCCCGTGCGGCACACCCGGAAACCCGTGTAAGGGCTCCGCATGGACGGATCCATCGAAGACCGGTAGCCTTGCGCCCAGCGGGTCACCGCCGTCAGAAACGATCCGCCGCGGATGATCTTCTCGAAGCCCCTCGCCGGACCAGCCGGGTCCAAAATCTGCGCCACCCCGCCCGCCGGATCCTGGAAATCGTCGCACCACTCCCAGACGTTGCCGAGCATGTCATACAAGCCCCGCGGCGAAGGAGGGTAGGAGGCCACGTTCTTGGTGCCGGCTGCGATCGCCTCGGCGAACACCGAGGCGTCCTTGTTCTGGTTGAAACCGAGGTGTGCGGCTTGACGAGCCGATTCGCCGGAGGGCAACTGCTTGAAGCCTAGTGCGGCCGTCCATTCGGCATCCGTGGGTAAGCGGTAGCCGTTCTTGGTCCGGTCGCAACGCCCCGTGGCCAGATCGTAACACGGCGTCAGGTTTTCCTTTAGACTCAGCAAGTTGGCGTAACGAATCGACTCCCACCAGGAAACGGTTTCCACCGGACGGTCCGGACCCCTATACCGGGCAGGATTGTAGCCCATAACCGCCTCGAATTCCCGCTGCGTCACCTCGGTGGGCGCCATCAAGAACTCGTGTGTGGTGACGGAGACTTTCATGCCTGTGTGAGCGTCGGCCACCAGGCGGGTTTCTGCGGGGATGCGCACCAAAGCTCGCGGTTCGGCAGACCGCGCCGGGTCTGTAGCGATGAGGAGAGGGACCAGGAGAAAGAACCGAAACTGCGCCATATGCCCCAGCATAGCCCGTAAATTACCCGGGAACAGCGCAAATACAGGGCAAAAATGGCACAGCGCTTCGCGCCTTCAGTCGGCGGGACTGTTGCGCACCAACTCCAAGAAGGCGCGGGCGGCGTGACTTAGGGCCCGTTTGGCGGGGTGGATGAGGCGGATGGGGCGGTCCACGCTGAGCTCATCAATTCCGACCGCCTTCAGCGTGCCCTGCTGGAGTTCCTGCGAAACGCACATCTTGGGCAAAAACGCCACGCCTTCATTGCGCTGAACCATTTTGCGGATGGTTTCCACCGTCGGCATCTCCACGTCCATGTTAAGCGGCACCTTATAGCGCTCGAAGGTTTTTAGCACCACCTCCCGGTACGGAGAAACGACATTATGGGCGATAAAGGTCTCCATCCCGAGCTCCGTAATGGATACCGACTTGCGTTCCGCGAACCGGTGCGCCGGTGAGACCACAAAACACAGCCGGTCGTGGTAGATGACAATCGATTCCAGCCGCTCGTCGTTGGGATCGTAACTGATAACGCCCAACTCCAGTTCCCCGCTGATCAACTGCGACGGAATCCGGCTCGACAGACACCGCCTCACCTGCACTTTCACTCTCGGATAAAGCCGCCGGTAGTTGACGATGTGCTGGAGAAGATAGAGCGAAGTCGACTCGTTCGCTCCAATCACCAGCCGCCCAGCGGCGTTGTCCCGGAGTTCCGTCAGGGCGGCTTTTAGCTCCTCTTCCAGGTGCTCGAACCGGCGGGCATAATCCAATAACAGCTTGCCGGCGTCGGTCAGTACCAGCTCCTTGCCCGAACGGTCGATCAGCCTTTCCTGG